>Ga0208044_1001289_pt1 | contig 13979 bp, 9 predicted proteins | sample Sb_taG_8_FD_187712 | JGI IMG/M metagenome (GOLD analysis project Ga0208044, IMG submission 187712) | Peat soil microbial communities from Weissenstadt, Germany - Sb_50d_c_BC metaG (SPAdes) (version 2) | ecosystem: Environmental > Terrestrial > Soil > Wetlands > Peat | place: Germany: Weissenstadt... | reverse complement strand
TTCGGCCAGGTCGGGCGAATGAGCAGCTACTGACATTCCCCCGATCCTGCCAGGCGAGCGGGTCAGCAGTGCCGCCGCCCCTGGGTTCGGCTCGCGGCTGCGGACGCCGCATAGTCGCCTGGTCACGTCTTCCTGCGCGGCGCGGTCCGGTCGGGCACCATGAGATGGTGAATGCCGACCAGGTAGCCGTCCTGCGCTCGCTGCTTGCTCCGACCGGATGGCTAGAGCGAACCCGGTATTTCGCGCGGGCGCTGCGGCAGACTGCCCGGACGCCGGAGGGCCTGCTGATAGTCGGGACACCAGCCGACGAGCCGTGGCACATGACAGCTCATCTCGCCGACGAGAGCCGGCTGGCCGGTCTGCCTGGACTGGCACCGACATTGGTCCGCTGGGCGCCACCGCCCGGCGCACCTCCGCACCTCAGCGTCGGCATCGACCGGCTGGAACGGGCGGGCCGGGCCGAGACGCTGCTTGTTGTCACCGGCGAGACCGCGCCGGCCGCGCTGCTCGAGCGACTCGCCGACGCCAGGAAGACCGGCGCCGCCATCTTCGCACTTGACCAGGGCGATCCCGAGCTCGACGAGCTCGCGCACGAGTCGCTGATCGTCCAGCCGAGCCAGGCGCCGGTCTCGTTCGACGGCGCTCAGCATCTGGTCAGCCTGGCGATCGGCGAGTCAGCCGGGGCTCGCTTCTTCGGCCAGGCTGGCAGTCGCGGGATACCTGCACAGCCTGGCGATCAGCGACCTGACGGTGACGAGGCGGGTCGTCAGCTTCGTGGCGCGCTACGCCGGCCAGGTCTGCGCAGCCAGCTTGCCCGACTGCTCGACACGATCACCGGCACCGAGCCCGACTAGGCTGTCGCCACCGCCCGAGGTCAACCTGCTCCCCCGGCTGTCCGGCCAGTCGCTGAGAATGACCACTGCCGTCAGCCAGTCTCGCTACCAAATATCGTGGAGACTTTTGTGCGCATTCCGCAGTCAAGTCTCCACGATCAGCTTTGAGTCAGCGCCTGGCGTCCGGTGCGACGAAGGTGCCCCGGCCCTGGCGGGTGATGATGAGGCCGCGATCGCGCAGCACCTGCATCGCGTGCCGCACGGTCTGGTAGGCGACCTCGTACTCCTCAGCCAGCGCCCGCTCTGCGGGCAGCTTGTGGCTGATCTCGCCGAGCTCAATCCGGCTGGCGATGTGGTTAGCGACCTGGATATAGGCGAAATCGGGGCCGAGCGGATCTATCAAAGACACGGGATCAACGTAGGCAGTCCGCTAGCTGCGTAAACCTGAGCTAGCACCAAATGCATCTAGTGCTCTAGTATCTATGCATGCTTTACTCGGACCAGCTTGAGCTAGACCGCCGACCGCGCCGACCCTGGCCATCTTGGTGGCGTTACCGCAGCGAGCTGCCGATGTGGGAGGTCTGGATCGGCGCTGACAGGCAGTACCACGCGACGCTCGCCGTCGCCGATGCCCCGCTGACGGTGCACGGATCCGATCCGCGCGCGCTGCGGGAGGAGATCCGCCAGGCGGTGTTCCGCGCCCTGCTCTGACTTTCGCTCGCGCTCGGATTCTCCTGCCCGGATGCTCCGCTCAGCGGCGCCAAGAATCCAGGCTCCGGAGTCCACCTGCGGGTTTGCCAGGCTCAAGAGTCCAGGCTCAAGAGTCCAGGCTCAGCACCATGGTGGGCCGCTCGATGACGTGGTCGTCCCGCAGCGGCCGGACGGCAGTGCCGATGGCGAAGAACTCCGTCGTATGCCCGCCCCAGGTATGCGAGTGCTGGCGCAGCTGGACGCCGACGATCCCCTCGGCATGCAGCGCCTCGGCCTCGGCCTGCATCCGGCTCATCGCCAGCTCGCGCGCGTCGTACAACGCCTGGGTGAATTGCTCGATCTCCACGTTCTTGCCGATGTTGCCGATCGCCCGGCGCACGCCCTGATGCGCGATGTGGTAGACACACGAGCCCATCACCATGCCGAGCGGCGCGTATCCGGCCCGGATCAGCGTCCAGAAATCCTGGCCGGACAGATCCGAGGTGAACGGGAGATTCTTGTTGTTGCGCCAGTTGGTCACGCCGCCGCCGCCGGCATCCGGCTCGGCCTTGACCGCAGTGCCGACCGCGATGAACTCAGCGATGTCCGCGCCGAACTCCTTCATCTCCACGTCAAGCCTGACCCCGACCACGCCATCAGCGCCCAGCGTGTCGGCCTCGACCTCCATCCGAGTCATCGCCAGCTCCCTGGCGTGGTACATCGCCTGGGACAGCACGTTGAGCTCCTGGTTCTGGCTCCAGCGGCCAAGCTGCAGGCCGACGTGGTAGATCGAACTGCCGAGCACCAGCCCGAGCGGACGGAAGCCCACCTCCCTGACCAGCAGAAACTCATTCACCGACAGGTCAGAGGTAAAGATTGATCCGGCCCGGTCCGGCCGCAGCTCCGCGAGCCGCGCGATCGCGTCCTGCGGAACTCCCATGGCCCCGAAATCGGCGGGCTGCTGCTCGGTCATGCTGCTCCTTGGGCTGCGTTATGCCTCTTTGGTGTGAATGCCTGCGGCCTAGCGGACGCCTGGCAGGGTGCCAGAAGTGCCGCCGCCAAGCCGAACCCGAGCGGCCTGGCGGCGCTGCGGGTCAAGTGAAAGCACCGCGAGGCTCGGCCGTTCGGCCGCGCGGCGTGACTTGGTGAAATGGGTGATGGCGGTGCCCACGATCGTCACCTCGGCGACGTGATCGCGGGTGCCTTCCTGGGCAGGGCACTCGTGCTCCCTGATCCGCATGTCCATCCGCTGGACGACGACGCCCTCACCGCCCATCCGCATCACGTCAAGCTGCAGTTCGTTCCGCGCGTCGTGCCGGGTTCGGTTTACCAGGTCGGTGTAGCCGCTCACCTCGGTGTTTCCCGTCGTCCACCGGCTCTGAACGCGGGTGGCCCAGTCGTCATGCCTGGTCCCGATCGAAATCCCAAGCGCCAGCCCCACCGGTACCACGCCATCGGAGATCAGCTTCGCGAAGTCCTGGCCGGACAGGTCCGAGGTGAATGGCTGCGGCAGCGGCACGCCGCCAGGGGCGCGCACCGCGGTGCCGATCGCCTTGAATTCCAGCCCGCCGGCCGGAAACGGGCCGAAGGTCAGCGACACGCCGACCACACCATGGCCGCCCAGAGCCGTGCATTCGGCCGCCATCCGGCCGAGTGCGTCCCTGCGGGCCCGGTACAGGGTCTGCACCAGCGGCCCGTAAATGGCCGATCCGCCCCCGCTCGACACGACCGTGAACCCCTGCTGCCAGCCCGGCATCATCCGGCTGTAACTGCCGAACGCGCCATAGCTCGGGCAGCCGTACCGACCGGTATAACCGAGGTTGTAGACCGCGGCGCCGAGTACCTGACCGACCGGCTCGAAGCCAACCCCTTTGATCGCGGTGAACTCGTCGGCGGACAGTGCCGATCCCCAGGTCCCGCTCGCCTTGATCTCGGCCATCCGGGCCTGGGCGACCGGAGGGAGCCCTTCGCCGGACCATTGTGCTGTCACAGTAAGCACCTTTCGGCCTGGTTAGCCGTAAATCTGACCTCACTGCGGTGCCCTCGCCAGCTTGCCCGGCGGTCTCGCCCGCTCCGCAGGCCTGAGCCGATTATGCCTCAGCGTAACCTCGGGCTCTCCGACGGCCCGCCGGCCGCGACCTCGGCCCGGACCGGCTTGGCCTCAGCCATCGCGGTCCTGGGCGTCCCACTCCTCATTGCGCTGCCGCACCGTCTCCAGCGCGCGAGCGGCCGCCTCCTTGGTCGGGTACGGGCCGAGCCTGTCCTTGCCAGGGCAGCCGGCATCCGGCTCCACGGCCCGGTGTTTCAGACAGAACCACCAGTGCTGCTCAGTGTCCATGCCAACTAGAATCCCAGATCATGGTGACAACGCTGCGACCCGGGCGGATTTCCCCGCACCGGCAGGTTCCCGCGCACATCCAGCGTCCGGAGTACGTCGGCAAGCGCTACCCCAGAACCGGCGAGCCCGACATCAAGGACGCCGACACCATCGAGCGGATGCGGGTGGCTGGCCGGATCGCCGCGCAGGCCCTGGCCGAGGTGGGCAAGCACGTCGCGCCCGGCATCAGCACCGATGAGCTGGACCGGATTGGCCACGAGTTCCTGTGCGATCACGGGGCTTACCCGAGCACCCTGGGCTACCGCGGCTACCCGAAATCGCTGTGCTCCTCGCTGAACGAGGTCATCTGCCACGGCATCCCCGACGACACTGTCATGGCCAACGGCGACATCGTCAATATCGACATCACCGCTTTCATCGGCGGGGTGCACGGCGACACCAACGCGACCTTTCTTGCCGGGGAGGTCGACGAGGAGTCGCGGCTGCTGGTCGAGCGGACCCACGAGGCCACCATGCGCGGCATCGCGGCGGTCGCGCCCGGCCGGGCGCTGAACGTCATTGGCAGGGTGATCGAGTCCTACGCCCGCCGGTTCGGCTACGGCGTGGTCCGCGACTTCACCGGCCATGGCATCGGCACCACATTTCATTCCGGGCTGATCGTGCCGCATTTCGACGATCCAGAGGTCAGCGTCATCATCGAGCCTGGCATGACCTTCACGATCGAGCCGATGCTCACTCTCGGCACGATCGACTACGAGGTCTGGTCTGACGGCTGGACGGCAGTCACCAAGGACCGCAAGCGCACCGCCCAGTTCGAGCACACCGTGCTGGTAACCGCGGACGGTCACGAGATCCTGACGCTGCCTTAGCGACTGAGCTGGCGCCAGGCGCGGGGGCCGCCGGCCCGCTGAGGCTGCCCGCGGTTCGGGGGACCGCGGGGGCCGAGCGAAACGCCGGTACAGCGGCTACATCAGGTTCTGCTGCCCGGATGCCTGCTGGTCAAAGTAATAAGGCACCGGCCACTGGCCGGGCACCTCGGGCACTGGGGCACGGCCCGCGCTGGTGGCTGGCCCGCGCAGGCCAGAAAGCTCGTCGGGGGTCACCGGGGCGCTATTCAGTTCGAGCCCGGTGGCGTTGCGCAGCGCGCCGACGATGGCCGCGGTCGCGACGACCGTGGGTGACTCACCCATGCCCTTGAGGCCATAGGGCGTGCCAGGCTCGGGGTCTTCGACCGCGACCGACAGCACCGGGGGGACGTCGAGCATGGTCGGGATGAGGTAGTCGGTGAAGGACGGGTTGCGGATCGTGCCGTCTACCACCTGGACCTCTTCCATCAGCGCCAGCCCCAGGCCCTGGGCCGTGCCGCCGGCCACCTGGCCCTGCAGCCCGACCGGATTCATCACCTTGCCGACGTCCATCGCCGCCGCGACTTGAACCACCCGGGCGAGACCGAGTTCGGCATCGACCTCGACCACCGCCCGCTGCGCCGCGAAGGCGAATCCGACGTGGATGTCCCCCTGGCCGCTGGAGTCGAAGCCAGTCGTCGGCCGGTGGTGGTAGACGCCGACCCCGGTCACTGGCTCGGCGAGCAGGCCGCTGACGTCGGCCACCGGAACGCCGCTGCGGAAGACTCGTCCCTGGTCCAGCGACAGCTCATCGCCGCCGTCCAGCCGCTTGGCCCGCGCCAGGAGTTCGGTCCGCACCTGCTGACAGGCAAGCTGCACGGCGCCGCCGGCCATCACTGACTGCCGCGAGGCCGAGGTGGATCCCGCGTTCCCGACCTCGTTGTCCGCTGCGTGCATGACGACATCGCTGATGCCAAGCTCGGTCTGCACGATCTGGGTCAGCACGGTGTACAGGCCCTGGCCCATCTCGACGGCCGCCGTGTGGATCTCGGCGACCGGCCCGCCAGGGCCGGCCGTCAGCGTGACCCGTGCCTCCGCCGCGTCGTCGAAACCCTCGCTGAACGCGAAGTTCTTGTACCCGACAGCGATCGCCGTGCCCCGCCTGAGCCCTTCGCCGCGGGTCACATTGCCGGTGCCACCTGGATAGAGCCTGGCATCGCGGCCGAGCCACGGCTCCGCAGCTGGCATCGGGATGGCCATGCAGCGCTCGATCAGCTCACGTACCGGCGCGCTGCCGGTGATCACCTGGCCGGTCGGCAGGACCGAGCCCGTGTGCAGCGCGTTGCGCAGCCTGAACTCGGCTGGATCCAGGCCAAGTCGGGCCGCGAGCTTGTCCATCTGCGCCTCGTGCGCGAAGCAGACCTGCGGTGCGCCGAAGCCGCGCATGGCTCCGCACGGCGGATTGTTGGTATAGACCACCGAGGCTTCCACCCGCACGTGCGGGACCTCATACGGCCCGGCGGCGAACGTCGCCGCATTCCCGAGGACAGCTGGCGATGACGACGTGTACGCGCCGCCATCGAAGAGCAGCCTGGCGTCCACCACCAGGAGCCTGCCGTCCGCGGTGGCGCCGTGCCGCATCCAGATCCTGGCCGGGTGCCGGTGCACATGCGCGTGGAACGATTCCTCGCGACCCAGGCACATCTTCACCGGGCGGCCGGTGCGCAGCGCGAGCATGCAGGCGTGGATCTGAATGTGGATGTCCTCGCGCGCACCGAACGCACCGCCGACGCCGGCCAGGGTCAGCCTGACCTTCTCGGCCGGCAGCCCGAGACAGGGGGCGATCTGCTCGGCGTCCACGTGCAGCCACTGGGCGGTGGCGTAGAGGTGAACACCGCCGTCCTCGTCCGGAATGGCCAGCCCCGCTTCCGGCCCGAGCGGCGCCTGGTCCTGCATGGCAGTCTGGTAATAGCCTTCCACCCAGACGTCAGCGGCCGTGCGGTCCGGCTCGCCGTGCACCAGGTGCACGTGGCGCAGCACGTTGCCGAACTCGCGCAAGCGCGGCGCATCAGGCCGCAGCGCCGCCTCCATATCGGCGAGTACCTCGAGCGGCTCCCAGTCCGCGACGATCCGGCTGACCGCCTGCTTGGCGAGCCGCTGGGTGTCGGCGGCCACCAGCGCCACCGCCTCACCCTGATAGCGGACCAGGTCGGCCGCCAGCACCGGCTGATCGGCGACGTTCAGCCCGAACGTGGGATGGCCGGGGACGTCAGCGGCGAGCAGCACCGCCCGGACGCCAGGACTGGCTTGCGCCGCCGAGATGTCCACCGACCTGATTCGCGCGTGCGCGTGCGGCGACCGCAGCACTACCCCGTAGAGCATGCCATCCGCGTGCAGGTCGCTGGCATAACTGAACTCGCCCTTGACCTTCGGCACGCCATCGACCCGCAGCAGGGGTGAGCCCACGCCACGCGGGGCCGGCTCGCGCGGCGGCGCCAGCTCAGGCAGCGGCACCAGCTCGCGCACCACAGCCCGCTCGGCCACCGCAACCGGCTCGCCCATCGCGGCCGACGCGGGCACCGCAGCCGGCCCGCGCACCTGGGTATCCATAGTGGCCATACGCTACGGATTCCGTCGCGGCAGGTCCAGGGCCGAAGGTCCCAGCCGCACCACCGGACGACTCGTGACACTGCTCAGAACCCGGACTTACACTCTGGCCAACCGGGCGATGATCGCAGGCGCGCCGCCGCCTGAGAACCCGGGGGACCGCACCGACGGCCCCTGAGCACGGAGGTGACCGGTGTCCGCACGCAGAGCTTCAGCCCGCGTCCTTGCCGTCGCGCGTGGCGACGAACCCGCTGACCTCCTCCTCACCGGCGGCCGGGTCTTCGTACCCGGCACCAGGGAGTGGATTGACACCGACCTTGCCGTGGCAGATGGCGTGATCGCCGGCTGGGGCCCGCGGGACGCGCGGGAGATCGCCGACCTGTCCGGTGCCGCGCTGACGCCCGGCTTCATCGACGCGCACATGCACCTGGAGTCCACCAAGCTCTGGGTCGATGAGTTCGTCAGGGCCGTGCTCCCGCATGGCACCACGGCGGTGGCGGCTGACCCGCACGAGATCGCCAACGTGTTCGGCATACCTGGCGTCGTCGCGCTGGCGCAGGCTGCGGCGAACCTGCCGTTCACGTTCGGGATCTGCGCCTCGAGCTGCGTGCCCGCATCGCCGTTCGAGAGTCCTGGGGCTGAGTTGCATGCCGCCGAGGTCCGAGCGCTGGTCGAGGAGTTCGGCGCGATCGGGCTCGCCGAGGTGATGAACTACCCAGGCGTGGTGGCCGGCGACCCTGAGCTGCTGGCGAAGATCGCCGCCGCCGGGGATCGCCGGGTGGACGGGCACGCGCCCGGGCTGACCGGCCGGCAGCTGGACGCCTACCTGGCCGCGGGGATCGAGTCCGACCACGAGTGCACCACGCTGGCTGAGGCGGCCGAGAAGCGCCGCAAGGGTATGTGGATCTTCGCCAGGCAGGGCTCGGCGAGCCGGAACCTCGCCGCTCTGATCCCGCTGGTGCGCCAGCACGGTACGGAACGGGTCGCGCTCTGCACCGACGACCGCGAGCCCGATACGATCTTCGCCGACGGCCACGTGGATGACTGTGTCAGGCTGGCCGTCTCCTGCGGTGTGCGACTGGAAGATGCCCTGGTGCTCGCGACGTCCAATCCTGCCGATTATCACCATTTCGACCGCCTGGGCTGGCTGTCGCCCGGCTATCAGGCGGACGTGCTGTGCTTCGACTCGCTCGACCGGCTGTCCGCGGTTCGGGTCTATCAGGCCGGCCGGCTGGTCGCCGAGCACGGCCAGGCGCTCACGGGCGCCGTCCCTTCGGCGCCGGCGCCCGCCTGGATGCGTCACTCGGTCCACCTAGCGGCACCGCCAGGACCGGCGGCGCTGACCCTGGCGCCACCGGAGGGCGGGCTGGCCAAGGTGATCGGGATCGAGCCGGACACGCTCACCACCAGGCACCTCGTGCTCGATGTCACGGACCCTGCGGCGGGAATCGCCAGGATCGGCGTCGTGGAGCGGCACCACGAGACCGGGAGGATCGGCCTCGGCTACGTGCACGGCTTCGGGCTGAGCCGCGGCGCGATCGCCTCCACCGTGGCCCACGACGCGCACAACTGCATGGTCGTCGGCGCCCTCGATGTGTCCGGGCCGGCTGACATGTCGGCCGCCGTGGCCAGGCTGGCCCAGATCGGCGGCGGCCAGGTGGCGATTCTCGACGGCCGGGTCGTCGCCGAGGTGCCGCTGCCGATCGGCGGGCTGATGAGCGACCAGCCGGTCGCCGCGGTCGCCGCGCAGGTCGAGGCCGTCGAGCACGCCGCGGCCGCGGCGCTCGGCGTCGGCATCGCTACCCCGTTCATGCACCTGAGCTTCCTCGCTCTGTCGGTGATCCCGGAGCTGAGGATCACCGACCGCGGCCTGGTCGACGTGCAGCGATTCGCGCTGACCGGCGTGGCACCAGGCTGACCGGAGTCGCACCAGCCTGACTGGCGTGGCACCAGGCTGGCCGGCGCCGCCCCAGGATGACCGGGGCTACCCAACATGGCGGCGCCACCCCGGTTCGGGCAAACCGGGGTGGCGCTAGCATGAGCCGGAGCCGTCAGGTTGCTGTCACCGGCTCCAGCGGTAGCTCCGGCGTCGCCTCGCCCTCGGCAGTGACGGACCTCCTGGCGAGCAGCCAGTACACGACTCCGCCGACGATCAGGCCCATGAAGACGCTGAAGTCAGAGCCGAACGAACCGCCGATCCGGCTGGCCAGCGGTCCCTCGTAGTTCAGCGCCGTGGTGCTGAAGGCATTCAGCCACACAGCCGCCGCAATCATCCCGACCACTTGCGCGATGATGGCCGGCCAGAAGATGCCGCCGTTGCGGTAGTACCGGCCGCGCTCGTTCAGCAGGCTTCCGGTGTCGTAGCGGTTCTTCCGCAGCCAGGCGTCGACCAGATAGATCGCGCACCACGGACCCAGCCAGACGATGATGAACAGCAGGAAGCTGGCGAGCAGGCTGAAGAACTTGCCGGAGAAGATCGCGTAAGCGGCGAACGCGCCGCACACCACCGTGTCGATGCCCACGCACTGGATCCGCTTCAGCCGCGGGATCAGGCTCTGCAGCGTGACGCCGGATGAGTACAGGTCGATCGTGTTGATCGCGAACAGCTGGAAGATCGCGACGATCAGGAACGGCACGATGAACCAGGACGGGAAGCCCGCGGTCAGGCCGGCCACGCTGGTAGCGGACGAGACGCCGGTGCCGATCGCAGCTCCGAGCGTCTCCAGCAGGGCGGAGGCGATGGCGCCGCCGAGCGCCACCGCGATCACGATCCGCTTCTTGTCGCTGTCGGGCGGCAGATAGCGCGAGTAGTCGTTGGCGTTCTCCGTCCAGCCGAGGCCGCCGGCCGAGATGACGACGGCGAGGAAGATCATCACCGAGCCCCAGGCCGCCCCGTGCGCGGGCACGTGCAGGTTCACCTTCGATGTGGTGAGGATCGCCATGATCACGAACAGGGCGATGAACGGCAGGGTCAGCCAGCGCAGCACCTTCAGCACCGCGGCGTGGCCGAGCAGCGGCAGGACCGCCTGGATCGCCACAGCCAGCAGAATAAAGATGATCTTGGCGGGGGTGCCGGACACCAGCTTGAACCGGTCGCCGATCGCGATCGCGGCCAGCACGATGAACGCGATGCCCTCGATCTCGAACCCCACCTGGGTGATCCAGTTGAAGAACGACGGCATCCGGTTCCCGTTCGGCCCGAACGCGGCGCGGCTGATCGCGAACGTCGTGGTGCCGGCCCGCGGGCCTTGCAAGCTGGCCAGCCCGGTCAGCACGTAGAACAGGTTTCCGATAATGATCATGGCCAGGGCCTGCGCGAACGACAGCCCGAAGACGATCACCGCGAGCGCGCCGTACGTGACGAACTCGACGTTCCAGACCGCTCCTGCCCACATCCAGAACAGGCCGGATGGCTTGCCCCACCGATGATCGAGCGGCACGTACTCGATCCCACGCTGTTCGATCTCGGTAACGGGGGGCGCAGCGCCGCTGATCACTGCCCCTGAGCCTGATCCGGCGCTACCCCTCTCGTCGGTACTGCTCACCGCCGGCCTCCTTGCCTTCGTCCGAGGCAGGTCCCACGGCTCGCCGCCGGCCGGCCTCCTCGGCCGAAGATCCGCCGTAGCCCGTGTGGCCGGTGCGCAGGGCGGTGCCCGCGCGACCCACGGGGGAATTCCTGCTTCTTGTGACGACTCGTTTGTTGAGCGTGACGCTACTACGACGAAAGAACGAAAAGAAGAACCGAAGGTCCCTACCGGATCCGGTCATGACCGGCCCTCATCACGGGCCGGGCCCGCTAGCTGCGGCCGTTCAGAGCCAGCCAGACCCGCTCGGGGGTGAACGGGGTGGCGTTGATCGCGACTCCTGTGGCGTCCAGGATCGCGTTCCTTACCGCGGGGGTGACGCCCACGGTCGGGATCTCACCGACGGCTTTGGCCCCGAACGGTCCGGACGGCTCCATCGTCTGGACCAGGAATACCTCGGTGGCCGGAGCGTCGTCGGCACGGAAGATCCAGTACGGACCGAGCCTGGCGTTCACCGGCCGCCCGTTGTCGTCAAGCACGAGTTCCTCGCACAGGGCATAGCCGAGGGCCATCAGCATGCCGCCCTCCACCTGGCCGCTCGCGGTCAGCGGGTTGATCGGCACTCCGCAGTCAACCGCCGCCGCCAGCTTGACGACGGTGACCTGGCCGGTGTCGACGTCCACCTCGACCTCGGCGACCTGAGCGGCGAACGGCGAAGGCGACTCGCGCGCCAGGTACGACGCCGTGCCGAGGATCTGCTCCTGGTCGTCGGCGTGCAGGACATGGAGCGCAAGCTCGGCCAGCGACACCGACCGGCCGTCGGCCGCCCAGGCCCGGTGGCCGCGCAGCTCGATCGGCTCGGACTCGTCGAGCCCCAGCATCCGCGCGGCCCGCACGGCGATCCGTGCCCTGGCCGCCTCCGCCGCCCGCTTGGCCGCCATGCCGGTGATATAGGTCGTGCCGGACGCGTATGCGCCCACGTCGAACGGCGTGAGGTCGGTGTCCGCGGCATACACGATGATGTCGTCGGCAGCCACTCCCAGAACCTCGGCCGCGATCTGGGCGATCACCGTGTCGGCACCAGTCCCCAGGTCCGTGCCGCCGATCATCAGGTTGAACGACCCGTCGTCGTTCATCTTGATCCAGGCCGCGCCCATGTCGACGAACGGGATGCCCGAGCCCATGACGCACAGCGCGAACCCGATCCCCCGCCGGATGCTCGGCCGGTCCGGCGGGCGTCGCCACGATTCGTCCGCGCGCCGGTGCCAGCCGATCGCCCGCAGCGCCTGCGCCACGCACTCATCGAGGCCGCAACTGGTGATCCTCGGCAGGTCTTCCGGGGCGACGTCCTCGACACCGCCCCGCTCGCCCAGCCGGGGCGCGATGTCGAATGAGTCGCCAAGCCCAACCCAGTTCCGGCGGCGCAGCTCGACCGGATCGATGCGCAGCGCCCTGGCGATGTCGTCCATGTGGGACTCAAGCGCGAAGACGCCTTGCGGCGCTCCATAGCCGCGCATCGCTCCCGCGACCAGCCAGTTGGTGTACACCACATCGCACTGGTAGCGCTTGGCCGGGCAGTTGTACGAGGACAGGCCGCGCAGCCCGGTGACGGACTGCACCGTGAAGCCGTGCACGCCGTAGGCGCCGGTGTTGGCGATCACCTTCATGTCCTGGGCCACCAGCTTGCCGTCCCGGCTGACCCCGGTGCGGAAGGTGATCGTCTGCTTGTGCCTGGTGCGCGACGAGGTGAACTCCTCCTCGCGGGTTAGCTCAAGGCGCACGGGCCGGCGGGTGGCCAGCACCAGGTGACCGACGATGTCCTCGATCAGCATCTCCTGCTTGGCGCCGAAGCCGCCGCCGATTCTTGGCTTGATCACCCGGATCCGCTTGACCGGCAGGCCGAGCAACGGTGCCACCATGCGCCTGATGTGGAACGGCACCTGGGTCGAGGTGCGCAGCACCAGCCGCTCGTCCTCGTCCAGCCAGCCGATGGTGATGTGCGGCTCGATCGCGCAATGCTGCACCTGGTGGGTGTGAAAGGTCTGCTCGAAAACGTGATCGGCACCGGCCAGGGCCGCCTCCATGTCCGCCACGGTCCGGCCTTCGATGTGCGAGCTGATGTTGCGGGCGGCGTCGTGGATTCCGACCGAGTCCGGCTCGTCATGGATTCCAGGTGCGCCCTCGGCCAGCGCCTCGATCTCGTCGAACACCGCGGGCAGGACCTGGTAGGTCACCTTGATCCGGCGGCAGGCCTCCTCGGCGATCTGCACGGTCTCCGCCGCCACGGCAGCCACCCGGTCGCCTATGTGCCGGACCTTGTTATCGAAGCTCACCTGATCCCACGGATGCGGGTTGGGCCAGCTCTGACCGCCCGACGCGTACTTCACCCGGGCGGTGTTGCCGTAATGCAGCACCGCGTGCACCCCGGGCATCGCCCTGGCCTGCGTGTCATCGATCGCGACGATCCTGGCGTGGGCATGCGGGCTGCGCAGCACCTTGGCGTGCAGCATCCCGCGCGGCTGCACGTCATCGGTGAATGCGGCATTGCCCTTGATCAGTCGCAGCGCCTCGACCTTGGGCTCCGGCTTGCCCACCACGGTGGTCTTGGCCACATCCGGCGACGGCACCACCCGCGGCAGCGCAAACGGCACGCCGCCGCCGGCGACCGAATCTGGGACCGAATCTGGCTCCGCGGGATCCGCTCCGGCCAGCGGCTCGACCAGCACCGGCTGCACCGGGTCGGGCCTCTCGCCGCGCAGCAGCGCCGCCGCGCGCCGGACCGCGGCCACCACCTTCACATAACCGGTCTCCCGGTCCAGGATGCCGGACAGGGCGTCCCTGATCTCACCCTCGTCCGGGTCCGGGTTCCGGTCCAGGAGCGCCAGCGTAGCCAACACCATCGCACCGGCCGAGTACCCCGACTGCAGCGCGCCGACGTCGACGAATGCCTGCTGGATCGGGTGCAGCTCACCGGTGGCCAGGTTGAGCGACTCGACGGTGGTGACCTGGTGACCGTCCGCCTGCGCGGCTAGCAGCACGTCAGCGCTGGCGATCCGGCCGTCCAGCAGCACGGCGGCCGCGCCGGTCTCGCCGGTGCCTGACCCGAAGCGCACGCTGAGGAAGCCTTCGCGCCGGAGCAGCG
>Ga0208044_1001284_pt1 | contig 14021 bp, 13 predicted proteins | sample Sb_taG_8_FD_187712 | JGI IMG/M metagenome (GOLD analysis project Ga0208044, IMG submission 187712) | Peat soil microbial communities from Weissenstadt, Germany - Sb_50d_c_BC metaG (SPAdes) (version 2) | ecosystem: Environmental > Terrestrial > Soil > Wetlands > Peat | place: Germany... | reverse complement strand
CGCATCCTCATCCGCCGCAGTGCGCTGATAAATCGGCTTTCGCCGGTAAGGTTGCGCTAGGCGCGGCAGATTCTCGAACTCGTCCCAAGACCGCGCGCTGCTGCGCCAAATCGAATTGCAGGCATTGAAATCGCGATGCCGAACCTGCAGCCAGCTGATTGCCGCCCGGCGTCCCGGAGCGTGAGCGCCCAGATTGAGGAACAGCGTCAGCAATTCATCGCCGCCGCGCCAATCCGGGCCCCAGCACAATTCGTTGTCGACAAACCAGCCGAGAATGTTCTGAGCTTGCTGCCGCCCGCCGCACAGATCACGGCTGCGGCCGCGCACATGCCGCTCGAAGGCCGGATCGAACACATCCGGAAATTCCTGGATCGGCTCTGGGATTTGCCCGCCGTTTCGCCAAGTATAGGATATTCCCAGATCAAGAAGCGGCGCTGTCGCAAGCGGCACGGCACCGGCGCTCGCGACCGCTTCGTCGGACCAAGCGCCGAGCGTATTGAAACCCCACCGCGCAAGCCTGCGGGCGACGGCTGCCCGCCAGCCATCTTGGTCGCCATATTTGCGGCGGCAGGCTTCGGCGTAAGGAAAGCGATCGCTATTTTGGACGCGATCCTGATCCAACCGCACGGTGTTGACCCCTTTCGACAGAAAGCGGCCGCCGTCGGGATCGACCAACCAGAAGACGCCGTCGCGCTCGGCCAGACGAAAATATCCGCTGGCGCTAAATCCGTCGGCGGCGCCTCCCCACCGGGTCCTTGACGCTGAAGCTGCCATAACGTGCCTGCATCCGCTCCCGCACAGACATTGCTCGAAATGCGCTGCAATATATTGACATGGCTCAATAAAGCTCCGCCTGTTTGGGCTATTTGATTATCATCAAGATGGGGCGGAAACGGGGGTGATTTGTGCTGCCAGGCGATGCAACGGGCAACTCCAAAAGGTCGCGGCAGGTCGGGCCGGATTATCCGGTCATCACAGCGCTGCCGCGCGGTTTCATCTGGGGTGTCTCGACGTCGAGCTTCCAGATCGAAGGGGCGGCCCGTGAAGATGGGCGCGGGCTGAGTGTGTGGGACAGCTATTGCCACGCCGGTCAGGCCGCCAACGGCGATACCGGCGATGTCGCCTGCGACCACTATCACCGTTATCTGGAAGACATCGGCCTGATGCAGCGGCTCGGCGTCCAGGCCTATCGGTTCTCGGTCGCCTGGCCGCGCGTTATTCCGCTGGGGCGGGGCGCGCCGAATGAGCCGGGGCTGGCGTTCTACGACCGGCTCATCGATGCAATTCTCGCCGCGGGCATCGAACCATGGCTGTGCCTCTATCATTGGGATCTGCCGCAAGCGCTCGACGATCTCGGCGGCTGGACGGTCCGCGACTGCGCCGGCTGGTTTGCCGACTACACGGCGTTGGTGGCGGCGCGCTATGGCGATCGGGTCAAGCGCTTCGCGACGTTCAACGAGCCGTCCATCTTCACCATGTTCGGGCTCGGATTTGGCGGCAAGCGCGCGACGTCCAGCATCGAGACGCTGCACAGCGCCATCCACCACATCAATCTCGCGCACGGAATGGCGGTCGAGGTCTTGCGTGCGCGCGTGCCCAATAGCTCGGTTGGCGCCATTCACAATTTTCAGGCCTGCCTGCCATTGACGCCCGAAGATCGGCAAGCAGCCGAGCGTTGCGATGCCTATTGGAACAGGGCGTTTGCCGACCCGCAATGTCTCGGCGTCTATCCCGAACAGATGCTGGCGGCGATCGAGCCATACCTGCGAGCGGGCGACCTCGCCCAGATTGGTCGGCGCGTGGACTGGTTCGGCCTCAATCACTATAGCCCGGTCTACGTGAAGGCCGGCGCCAGCGATGCCCTGGGTTTCGTCCAGAACAGCAAACCGGCCGATATTCCACTGACGCCCAACGGCTGGCCGATCATGCCCGATGCATTCCGCGACACCTTGCTGCGCGTGGCCAGCCGCTATGCATTGCCCATCTATGTGCTGGAAAACGGCATGGGCGGCTTCGACGAACTGGATCAGAATGGCCAGGTGAACGACAGCGACCGCATCGCCTATCTCCGCGCCTATATCGGGGCGCTGAACGCTGCGGTTTCGGCCGGAGCCGACGTGCGCGGTTATTTCGTCTGGTCATTGCTTGACAATTTCGAGTGGGACGCGGGCTATGGTGTACGATTCGGACTGACCTATGTCGACTATCCGACGCAGCGGCGAATTCCGAAAGCGTCATTTGAGTGGTACCGCAATCTCATTAAGGTGACGCGAAACAAATAACCTGAGGCAGCGGAGGCCGGCGTGGCGAAGGACGGCAAAGCGGACGGCGTCGTGCTGGCGGATGTCGGCGGCACCAACGTGCGCTTTGCCGTGCTCGAGGATGGCAAGCTCGGTCCCGTCGCGCATATGGCGGTCGCCGACTATCAACGGTTCAGCGACGCGCTGGCCGCATTCATGGCGCGTCGAGCGGACCCAAGACCGATCCGCCACGCGCTGTTCGGCGTCGCCGGCGTCGTCGAAAGCGAGCGCTGCGCGCTGACCAACAATCCGTGGGTCGTTGCCGCCAGCGAGCTCTCCAGCCGCTTCGGCTTTGCGGACGTCCACATTGTCAACGATTTCGAAGCAGTCGCCTGGTCGCTGCCCCGCTTTATCCCCGGCGACCTGCGAATGATCGGCGGAGACGAGCCGAAAGCGAACGCGCCCATGGTCGTGCTCGGTCCCGGAACTGGATTTGGCGTGGCTGCCTACATACGCCGCGAGCAAGGCGATCTCGTCCTGCGAAGCGAAGGCGGTCACGCCACGTTGCCTAGCGGTTCCTCGCGCGAGGATGCGATCATTGCGAAGTTACGTGAGCGGTTCGGGCATGTATCCGTCGAACGCGCCCTATCCGGAGCCGGCCTGGAAAATCTTTATCACGCCATCGCGTCGCTCGAATCGCAGAGCGTCCGGGACCGCACCGCGGCCGAAATTGCGCAGGCGGCCGCCGCCGGCCGCTGCGCAATCAGCCAGGCCGCTCTCGACACCTTTTGCGGCCTGCTCGGCGCCGTCGCCGGCAATCTTGCGCTTGGCTTCGGTGCACAAGGCGGCGTATACGTTGCCGGCGGCATCGCTCCCCATTTGCGCGACTATCTGCCAGGCTCGCAATTTCGCTTGCGGTTCGAGGCGAAGGGCCGGTTGACCCCGTATCTCAAGGCGATTCCGGTCTATCTTATCCTGCATGACGATCCGGCATTTGTCGGATTGCAGGCGCTTGCCGCCCGGCGTTCCTAGAATTTTAGGCCATGGCCAAGTTTGTCACCTTGACGCCCAATCCCGCGGTCGATCTATCGACCTCGATCGATCGCGTCGTCCCGACGCTCAAGCTGCGCTGTGCGGCGCCGCGGCGCGATCCTGGCGGCGGCGGCATCAATGTCGCGCGGGTTATCAAGAGGTTTGGCGGCGATGTCGAAGCCATCCTTCCCGCAGGAGGATTCACGGGACAATTGCTTCGCCGCCTGATCGACGACGAAGGGATCGAGACCCACATCATCGAAGCTGAAGCGGAGACGCGCGAAGACTTCTATGTCTCGGAACTGCATACCGGTTCACAATACCGCTTCGTCTTGCCTGGACGCCCGCTGCGCGAACCGGAATGGCGCGAGTGTCTTACCGCGTTGGCGGCCACCACTCCGGCGCCGAAATTCGTCGTCGGCAGCGGCAGCTTGCCGCCCGGCGTACCCGATGATTTCTATGCGCGAGCGGCGGCAATCGCACGAGAACTTGGGGCAAAATTCTTTCTCGATACGTCTGGGCCGCCGCTTGCCGCCGCTCTCGAGCAGGGCCTTTACCTGATTAAACCGAACCTGCACGAGATGAGCGAGTTAGCCGGCGCCGAATTGGCGTCTCCGGTCGAGTGGCTGACAATGGCGCGCGCCCTGATCGAAAAAGGAAAGGTAGAAATCGTCGCGCTGTCGCTCGGTCACCTCGGCGCGCTGATCGTCACCCGCGACTACTCATCACGGGCGCACGCGCTACCGATCACACCGCTAAGCGCGGTCGGCGCCGGCGACAGTTTTCTCGGCGCACTCGTTTTCAGCCTCGGCAGCGGCGCCAGTCTCGCTGACGCGTTCCGTCTCAGTGTCGCCGCCGGCGCCGCGGCGCTCTTGAATGAGGGCACCGAATTGTGCCGTCCCGCCGATGTCCACCGGCTGAATGCCCAGACAATCATCGAAGCCGTTTAAGGCAGTTCTTATTGCGGCCTTTCGACGTGCTCATTCGCCTCGAGCTCATCGATCGCGAGAAGCAGCGTGGCGACGCGGTGCGCAGAGGACTGCCAATCCGCAAAACGCTGGTAATTGTCGACGAGCCAGTTGAACGCGCTCTGCACGACAACGAAGGCGGCGGCCGACTGCGTGAGCTCCCCCAACGACATCGTGCCGTTGAGATATTTCGGGACGCAAAGAATCCAGGCTATCACCGGGGCGAAGAGAAAGTTTCCGTGCGAGACGATCGTCGTACGAACAAGTTGCCAGCAGTATTCGCGCCACCACAGCAGGACAGCTTGCAGCTTGATCTGCAATGTTTGTCGTCCGTCGGTATCGCGAGGCGCGGCTTGCGAGCTCTTGGTCCTTTCGCCGATGGCGTCGACCGCGGCACGAAACTCTGCCTCGCCTTGGTTCACGCGCTCGCTGACAGCCGTAAGATGCTGACCGAATAAAATCATGAGTCCCGACACGACGCCGGAATAGACGATGACGCCGAAAACGAGGTAGCCGGGTACCGTAACGTTTACACCAAATAGGCCGATATCGATGCTGCCTCCGACCCGCCAGAGCACGCCAAAAAACGTAATCGAGGTCAGTATCGATGAAAGCAGCGCCAAAGCAAAGTCGATCGGGGCGTCGGTTGCGATTCGGACATCCACCGCGATTCGGTACTCCGGGTTCTCCGAGCCCTTGGTCAAATGATTGAGGCGACCAAATCGGTTTTTATCGAGCCATCTTCTGAGCAGATCGTGGGTCAGCGCCTCACGCCAGCTGCGCTGCGCCGTCATTCGACCCCACACCGAGGTGGCGGCGAGCAGAATGCTTGCCACGGCAAGCGGGATGAATAGTTGCGCTTGAATCCAGAGCTCGTGTGCGTCCCTACGTCCAAGCGCGTCGAAAAAGTTGCGGTTCCAAACATTGAGTAAAACCTGCGTCAGCAATTGCAGAAGCACGAGCCCGACAAGGAAAACAGCCAAACCCACGGCGCGAGTTTTCTCTTCCCGCCAAAATTGCGAGGCCGATTGCCAGAAGCGTGCCAACAGCCGCTTCCGGTCCGCCACCGAAGAGAGCTGATGTAGAATGCCCATCGTTGAATTGTGTCGATTCCAGACGAAGGGAATACTATGCGTGCGTCCAAAGCGTACAAGCGCTTTCTACGGGCTCCAGGGCCTCGGCATGACGGCCGGTAGAACCGTGAAGTCGAAAGCCCTATCCTAGGGGACAATCAGCACTTTGCACGGTGCCAAGCTCGCCAGCTTCTGCGAGACACTGCCAAGCAAAAGGCCGGACAGACGGCCACGACCGCGCCTGCCGACAACAAGAATATCAGCCTTCTCGCGTCGCACTGCGCCAATAATGGCTTCTGTCGTATCGCCCCATCCGGATTGCACCGTGACGGTCGAGGCGCCGTTGCGAAGCGCGCGCTTTCGCGCTTGGCTCAAGATTTGGTTGGCGGCGAGTTCCAGCGCTTCGCTGAGGTCGCCTTCTGCGCTCGCGAGTTGCCTCAATTCCGCCCCGGAGATATTTCCGCCTATCGTCAAAATGACGAGCTCGCAACCGGTCGCTTTTGCCAGCGCCGCGGCGGTATCAACTGCACGATTTGCTCCGGGCGAGCCGTCGGTTGCGACTAGGATGCGCTGCATGGTGCAGTATGATCTCATCGTGTGCCGCGGAATCGATGCTGATCCGCCCGAAAATGTAGACCTAAACGGGTAGCCCTGTCATGAGCTTTAGCGTGTTGACGCTGAATTTATGGAACGTAAGTGAGCCGCTTGAGACACGCTATCGTGCTTTGCAAGCCGGGCTCAAGCGGCTGCAGCCCGATATCATTTGCTTGCAAGAGGTCTATATCGATCCAAAGTCGGCACGATCCCAGGCCGCATGCGTTGCTGATATGTGCGGTCTTGCGCACCGCGCCGAAAATGACGGCTTGGCAATCATGGCCACGAGCCCGGTCATCAGGTGCGACAGCGTCGCGCTGCCGGAATTTCCCGGTGATGGACCGCGGCTGGTCCTGTTTGCCGAACTCCTGATCGAGGGCAACCCGCTATTGGTGATCAATACTCATTTGGCTTATCCGCCAGACATGGTCGAGGAGCGGCGAAGACAGGCCGGGACGCTGCTGTCTGCGCTTCGACGCGACCGGTCGGCAAGCGCAGAGACTGCAAAGTTGCTGTGCGGAGATTTCAACGATGTCGCGGATTCTCCGGCCATACGCGCGATATTGGACAGTGACGAAGGATTTCACGACGCTTTCGCGGAGCAGTCGCCGAATAGCGCCGGTTTTACATATTCACCGAAAAATCCGTATGTCGACCGCTCTTGGAAGCTGGATCAAAGGATCGATTATATTTTCATCAACGACAAGCTTGTGATCAAGACCTGCTCGGTCGTTTTTGACGGTCAGGGCTGCCTTGATCTTGTGTCCGACCATTTCGGCGTATTTTCTGAGCTTGACTTTCGTTCCAAGACATAACGGGGCCGGCGCATTTGCCGAGACAGCAGATCGCCGATGGAAAAGGGCGGATCGGCAATTGATTGATGTCCAGTCTCATGCCGACTATTTCGCTTCCTCTTCCGACGCGCCACGAATGAGTAGAACTGGTTTAGTGGCGACCCGAATCACTCCTTCGGCTATGCTGCCAAGCATCAGATGCCGAACCCCCCGCCGCCCATGAGTTCCGACCACGATGAGATCGGCTGCCCATTGTTTTGATTGCTCCTCAATCGCATCATAAATACGCTCGCCAAACAATTGGATGATGATCAACTTTGAATCTGACTCCACTCCAGCTTCACGCACTATGGCGGCGCGATTTGCGAGTAACTTTTCTCCTTCCTCCTGCAATGCCCTTTGATACTCGGCGAACGGATATGGTTCCTCAACGGTCGTGTAGGCTGGCGTTATGTCGACTATATGAACCAGTCGGAGCATCGCGTGTTGGCCCTTTGCCAAGCGCATGGCCTCGCGCAACGCAAGGTCGGAAGTATTGCTTCCGTCGATCGCCACAAGAATGCGCTTATACATTTCCGTCTCCTACAATTGGCCTAAGTGAGCGAATCACAAGGACGATCGTACCCCTTAGAGGCCGATTCCATTGCACGGATTGACGGCGCGCTCAAAGTAAATCCTCTTCTACTTGCCGCACGTCAAGTCAATATATCTGGTCGTTCATTCGATGGCAGAATATAGGTGCATGAATGACCCCGCGATTGATATTGCCGACATGGAATTCATGAGGCGCGCTTTGCGCTGGCGCCCCAGTCCAGAAAGCGCGTTCGTTAATATGATCAATCGATACGCAACCGAGCGAAAACCGCCAACTTGATCGTGTCCATCGCCAACGTGAAGACCAGTGTCGTGGCAACCAGAAATCCGATGATCCAGATCGGCAGCGGACTCATAAAAATGCCAAAGGCAGCTAGACAGCCCATCAGGGTCACATCGCATGCCGACGCCAGCACCATGATCGGGGCCGGACGCGAGCTCCACAGACGGCCGCGTTCGCGCAGAACGTACACATTTCCCTGCCCGGCGAAGCCCAGCATGACGAAGGTCAAAGTCTGCATCTGGTCAGGGTTCAGGCCGATCGTGTACCAACTCAAGCCCAGGATCACCACCAAGTAGAGCAATCTGAATGTTCCGAGCGGGATGGCGGCGAGCGTGAGATTGCGGACGCGCCAAGTGTTTGGATATGGCGATGGCTGCGCTTTGTCGGCCGCGCGCGACATCGTCACGAAGTCGTTGGTCAGCATGGCCAGCGCCTGAAGAAACGGCGTCAGCACCGCGTGACCGGTGATGATCAGGCCGACGCCAAGCACGATGAGCGTCACGCATTTGTTCACGAGAATCATCAACGTATAAGTCAGCACGCGCTGGAACGCCGACCTGCCTTCTCTGATGCAAGCGACGATTCCGCCAAGACCCGGTTCGGTCAGCACGACGCCCGCGGCAGCCTTGGCCACATCGGTGGCCGCCGACACGGCGATGCCCAATTGCGCTTGGCGCAGCGCCGGCGCGTCGTTCGCCCCGTCGCCGCACATGCCAACCGCGTGGCCCTCGTGCTCAAACGCCTTGACCAGCTGAAACTTCTGTTCCGGAAAAACTCCCGCATACACGGCAAAATCATCGGGACCGACGCTGTCGCGGATCTGTCCCGGCGGACAAACCGCTCCCTTCAGCCCAATCGCATGCGCAACTGTCGCCGCCGTGGCGGCCGCGTCGCCGGTGACCATGATGGGAAGCACGCCGAGCGAGCGCAATTCCGCGAGCAATTCTGTCGAATCTCGACGCGGCGGATCGCCGAAGGCGATAAAACCGATCAGTTCCAATGAACCGACTGGTCCGGCGGCGACTGCGAGCGTTCGATATCCGGCGCGGTCGAGTTGGTCCAATTCGGCGGCAGCTTCAGTCGTGATTGGCGCAAAAGCGCCGACTGCCGTCGGCGCGCCCTTGATGACGCGAATCTCACGACCGTGGTCGATGGCCGTCGCCTCGGCCATTTTGAGCTCGGGATCGAACGGCTTGAAACTCGTGGCGGCGGGCGGCACGTGGTCGGAAGTTTCGCCGCTGCGCTGCATCTTACGAATGGCGGAATCGATCGGATCGTCGCCTGCCGCGGAACTGGCCAGCGCAGCGAAGCCGAGAACATCCGCTTCTTCGTAACCCGATTTGACCGCAAGGATGGCGCCCACCGCCAGCTCGTTCAAGGTCAGCGTGCCCGTCTTGTCACAGCAGAGCACGTCGATCGTCGCCGCCTCATGGAGTGCGGACAAACGGGTCAGCAGCACACCCTTTTGCGCCAGCGTTCTGGCGCCTAACGCCGCAGCGAGAGTGAAAGTTGCCGCCAAGGCCACCGGCACCGCCGATAACATGGCGGTGAGGACAAGCAGCGCGATCTGCTGCAGGCTGACGCTGATGGAAAGCGCATACGCTACGATCCCCACCACAATGACAAAGTTGAGCACGGTCAGATTACGAACGACGGCGAGCACCGCCTTCTGCTCGGTGCTTTCGATGTGAGCGAGGCTCACCAGCTCGGCCGTGCGACCGAAATAGGTCCGCGTCCCCGTGGCGATAACCTTCCCAATCGCTTCGCCGCGCCGAATCAAGCCGCCCGCATAGCTGGTCTTGCCGGCCGCCATCTCGACCGGAATCGACTCGCCGGTCAGCATCGATTGGTCGACCAGCAACGAGCCGCTGACGATCACAATGTCGGCCGGAACAACCTCACCCAGCGATGCCTGCACGATGTCACCGGGAACAAGCTCGGCGGCCGGAGCATCAATCCAGGAACCGTCGCGCTTGACGCGCGACTTCAGCGAAAGCCGTTGCTTGAGCAGCGCCAGAGCTGCGTCCGCCCGGCTTTCCTGAATCGCTCCAAGCGCGACGTTGAGCACCAGCAGCATCGCAATCAGCAGGGCCGTCAGCCTTTGGCCGATGGCAAGCTGCAGCACTATCGTTGCCTCGAGCATCCACGGCACGGGCGCCCAGAAATGGCGCGCCACCCTCATCAGTGGATGAACGTGCCGCTCAACGACGGCATTTGGACCGAACTCCGCGCTGCGGCGCGCAGCCTCCTCCGACGACAAGCCGGCCAAGTTGGATGCGCCATTCACTGCGATACTGTCCGACTGCAAGTTAACTCTCCGCCGAGGAAAGCGTGAATCGCTACCATCATATTATTGTAGGGCAACGAAAGTGCGCACCATCCCCATAACCAAGCAATTGCGTTTTGATCTGCATCAACGCGACGCCGGTCGGGTCAGATTAAGAAAATAAATGGCTTAAAGCGCCCACAAAGGGAAAGGAGCATGCAAATGGCCACGCGCCGCGAGGTTAATCTTGGCATCCTTTCAACCGCCACTGCTGCCGCCGCGGCGACAACGGCCACCACCATGAGTTTCGCGCAGACCCCGCAGGCGATCGTTTTGCCTCCGCCGGTCATGACAGGCGGCAAGTCGTTTATGCAGTCACTCAAAAACCGACAGTCAATCCGTGATTATGCGGATCGGGCGCTGTCCAACCAGGACTTTTCGAACCTGTTATGGGCCGCCTGGGGCGTCAATCGTCCGCAGCAGAATGGCCGCACCGCGCCACGCTGGCGCGACGCTTATCTCTTGGACATTTATGTCGCAACAGCAGACGGCGTCTGGCTTTATGAGCCCAAAAGCCACCAGTTACTGTTCCACATGGCCGGCGATTTGAGAGGGCAGACCACGACCGGTCAGCCTTTCGTTGCGACTGCGCCACTGGACCTTATTTATGCTTTCGATACGGCCAAAATGGGCAGCGCGACCGAAGCCGCAAAAAACGCGACATCGGGTGCTACTGCCGGGGTGACGGGTCAGAACATTTATCTATACTGCGCCTCTGCGGGGCTCGCGACCGTTTTCCGTGAGAGCGTACCCGAGTCGCTGGCGAAAACCCTAAAACTTCCACCCGGACAGATTATCCAGTTTGCGCAGACCGTCGGCTATCCGAAAGCTTGAGGCGCGGCTACAGGTCATTCTCCTTACGCAGAGTGAGCCATAGTTCGGCTACAGCTTCCTCGGCGGAATGCGCCACCGCGTATTTGTCGGCGTCCTTGCTTTCCGCAGTCCAGATGTCCTTTTCGATGAACAATCGTGCAAAATTATTACCGCAAGCCTCGATGAGATTGGATAGAGATGGGCAGTAATAGCCATCCTTGATGTCCTGCAGACGATCTTGCAGTTCGTAATTGGTGATGGTCATGCCATGCTCGCGCGACGAGTCGCTCCATCCAGGACTTTTCTCATGCGGGAAAAATCGATGTCCGACCTGATAGACGCGTATCGGAAAGCCGGCAGCCTTTAGTTCTTTGGCCAATTCGCGGTTCATTGCCTGGTAGATCACGCTCGCGGCGGCAACACCCGCCAATGCATTTAATGAAGTATTACAACCGCCGACAAATTGATCCAGGTCAACTGGCTGCCGAGCAGCAATGAATAATTGCGCGACCAGTTAGTGGATCACTCCGTCGGCAATGGCTAGCAGGTCGGGTGGGATGGTGATCCTCCTGAGCTACTCGGCCACGAGCCTTAGTGGTGGCTGGTGATCCCTCTCCGCGGTGCGCAGACGTGCCTCATAGTAAGCGATGTAGTCGCGCGTGACCGGAACTACTCCCTGACGTTTGGTCATTTGGATTTGGAACACCATCATGCCTTCCTCTCGGAAAGCCATTTCGGACGACGCGAGATAAAGCTCCCACATCCTGCAGAAACGTTCATCATAAAGACGTTCAGCTTCCTCGCGCCGCGCCAGGAACCGCTCGCGCCACGCTTTGACAGTATCGGCATAATGGACACGCAAGATCTCAATATCGGTTATAAGCAAGCCAGCTCTTTCAATAGCGGGTAGCACTTCCGAAAGCGCCGGAATGTAGCCCCCCGGAAAAATGTACCTAGCAAGCCATGGGTTGGTGATTCCAGGACCATCTGAACGACCGATAGAGTGCAATAAAAATACGCCGTCGTCGCTCAGTATCGCGGCGCATCTGCGAAAATACTCTTCGTAAAAGCCCACCCCAACATGTTCAAACATTCCAACCGACACGATACGATCGTAGGCATCTTCAATATCGCGATAGTCCGCAAGTCGATATTGGACTCTGTGCTCAAGATTGGATTCCTCGGCACATGCCTTCGAAAATCCCAATTGCTCTTCCGACAACGTCACACCATCAACATATGCTCCGCCGATCTCGGCGAGATAGCGAGCGAGACCACCCCAGCCGGAGCCGATGTCAAGTACGCGCATCCCAGGCACAATCAATAGCTTCGCGGCCAGGTGTCGCTTCTTGGCCAGCTGGGCGTCATCGAGTGACTGATGCTCGCTTTCGAAATAGGCGCAGCTATATTGCCGGTCGGCGTCGAGGAACATGGAGTATAGTTGTCCCTCGAGATCGTAGTGGTGAGCGACATTTCTTTGCGCACGATTGCGAGAATTGAATTGCTCAAGCCGGCGGCAAAGGTAGCGCAAAAACCATTGTGGCTTTGCCCACCGCGTAGGATTGCCGGAGCGGTCTTGAGACAGCGCCAATGCCAACACCTCGGCAATCGATCCCTCTTCAACGACAAGAGAGCCATTCATATAGGCTTCCCCGAACCTGAGGTCGGGGTCGAGGAGAACGCCCAGTTGCGCCCCAATGCAAGCGAACCTGATGGCAAGCGGCTTGCCACTTCCGTCACCCACCGTAAATATGTCGCCTCCGGCTGTTACGACGCGCAGACTGCCGGAATGTATGAACGAGCCGAGAGCTCCTTCGAGCACCCGGGCTATAAGTCGATTGCATACTCGCGCTGCAGGCCCCTGCCGATAGCCTTGGCAGTCGATTTCGACATGCTTCATGGCACAAAGATCATGTTGTCAAAAACATGGTGACCCCAATCTTCGTTTGGGTAATTGATTCAAATCAAATGAGCGCTGGATGGGTCACGCGTCCGGCAGCAAGCTGTCCGCAAAAAACAGTTTCGACAGCGATAGCGACCAACGCCCTAGCTGCGGCGAAGCCATCCGCGATGGCGCAGATGACTCTGCTCCACGGCATTACAGATGCTCCCACTTAGTCTCAATTTGAAAAAAAGCAGGGTATTTTACTCGTCATGAGGAGGTCTCGAGTCACTCCGCCGAAGACCCATTCGCTCAACCGACTGCGGCCGTAAGCGCCGGCAACGATCAAATCGGCATTTTGCTCCTTGGCGAAGCGAAGCAGAACGTGTCCTTCCGTTTCAGGGGCAGCGCTCACAATTTGTCCGCCAACTGCCACCCGGTGGTGCACGAGATATTGGGCCACATCAGCAATCTGCGCTTGCACGCTCTCTTCCAGTTCCAGTGGGCTCACCGCCGCAATATGGACGCTCTCGGCTTCTTTCAGAAACGGTAATGCATCCCGAACTGCCCTACGCGCCTCACGCGTGTCTTTCCACGCGATAAGGACGCGCGAAGCTTGGAAGTGATGAATTTCATTCGGCAGAATCAATACCGGTCGACCGGTCGCTAGGACTACGCTGCCAGGGTCAAACGTGTGATAAACATCTCCCGGCAACAGGTCTCGACCCAGAACTACAAGGTCGGCTGATCGAGCTTCTCTCGCGATCACTTCGCCAGGAAGATTGGCGAACGATCGCCACTCTACGCCACGCGGGTTCGCTCCTGCGCAACGCCGAAACGTTTCTCCGAGCTGATCAAGTTGCGCCGATATTCTCCGCCGCCCTTCTTCCCCAGGCTCGAAATCCACAACGGTATTCTGCACCATAAGTTTTCTACGCACAGGCCAGCCGGCAACACCAATCAGTTTCGAATGAAAGCGACCCGCAATTTCAGCCGCGACATGGATGCGATCTTCGACATGATCGTCGAAATCAACGTGAACCATGATAGCAGCGATGGTCATGTGCAACTCCATTGCCTTAGACCCGTGCGCAAACCCAACGAAAATCTAAGGTCAAGAACAGGACTCGTCTTTGATGCACATCAACTCGAAAACCAGCAGCTGTTCGGCCGCCAAGTGCGGGTCGCATCTGCTATTAAATTCGTATGGCGTGATCGGCGGAGGTATAGGGCAGCTGGAGAGCGTCGGCGACAGCGCGATAGGTGACTTGCCCAGCGTGCACGTTGAGGCCATGAAGCAAATGTGGGTCTTCATCGAGCGCGCGCCGCCAGCCCTTGTCGGCCAGCATCAGGATGAAAGATGTGGTCACGTTGCTCAAAGCAAACGTCGAGGTTCGCGGTACCGCGCCAGGCATATTGGCC
>Ga0208044_1001279_pt1 | contig 14041 bp, 9 predicted proteins | sample Sb_taG_8_FD_187712 | JGI IMG/M metagenome (GOLD analysis project Ga0208044, IMG submission 187712) | Peat soil microbial communities from Weissenstadt, Germany - Sb_50d_c_BC metaG (SPAdes) (version 2) | ecosystem: Environmental > Terrestrial > Soil > Wetlands > Peat | place: Germany: Weissenstadt... | reverse complement strand
CAATGTGCTGCCGGTTTCCCAGGCTCGCGTCGGGCTGCTTGCTCAGGACGGCGGCTGGGTGGCGAAGGCTCGCAAGCGGCTGGGCGATCTGAGCTGGTTCATGAAGTGTTTGAAGGAGCCCCTGGCTCGCCTGGCCAACCGCGAAGACGGCTGCAGCGGGGCTTTCTGGGAAGGCCGGTTCAAGAGCATCGCCGTCCTGGACGAGGAAAGCCTGCTGGCCACGGCGGCGTATATCGACCTGAACCCGGTCGCCGCCGGCCTGGCGGCCACGCCGGAGGACTCCACGCACACCTCGCTGCGCGCCCGGCTGGACCACTGCCGGGCCAATGGCACAGCCGGGACGCTGCGCGACGATCTCTCGACCCAGACCCGCAATCCGGCGCAGGAGGCCGGCTTGTGGCTGCTGCCAATCGACGATCATCGCCCGCGTGGTGAAGGCCGCGTCGGCCTGATCGCCGGATGCACCCTGTCCTGCTACCTGCGGCTGGTCGATGCCACCAGCCGGGTGCTCCGCGACGGCAAGACGAGCCTCGCCCCTGAGCTGGCGCCGATCTTCCAACGACTGGATGTCGACCAGGACGCCTGGCAAGCTGCCCGGAAGAGGGTTCCGTAGCTCCAACGTACGAACTGGAGATAGAGCAAGCATGTCGCTCCGACAAGTGCACCGAAGACCACCACCACTTCCACGCTGACGGCATCAAGCGAGATACCGCCAGTCGGCTTAGCAAGCCAGCAGCCCATCAGGCCTCCAACTGCTCCAACGACGCTTCCCTTGGCGTCACCGCCGATCAATCCCAGGAGAACCCCGGCAATCGGGAGCACGATCACGCCTCCGAGCACGCCAGAAGCAAGTTCGACGAGCCTTCCGGTCCGTAGCCCACCTATCGCTCCGATCGTGGCACCGACGATGAGCCAAGTCAAAGACATGTCTAGGATTCGGCGTCCGACGGAAGGATGGCGTTGGGGACCGCTCATAATCTGCTCCGGCTCGTTGGTTCGTTCCTACTGTGAATCATAGAACATCCCCACCATTCGGATGGAACGAATCTGCGCAAGCCGTTTCGCGGCTGGTTCGCACGTCGGCGGCTATCTGCCCCCTGAAAGAATCGGGATCGCAGAGACGCGCCCCAGAGCGAAGCCGAGCCCGAAGGCAACCAGCCCGAGCAGGACAATCAAGAGGACGATCACGACTGGCTGCGCGGTCAGGATGGACGCCCAGCCAGACCAGGAAAAAGATCCGAGGCCCGGTGGATCGCGGGACGGGGTGGGGGGCGAGTCAACAGCCGAGGGAAGGGTTGAGGACACAACGGGCTCGGGGACCGATGGGGCTGTCGGAGGGAGCGGCGTAGATCGGGGAGAGGGGCTGCTGCTGGCCTCGGTGTCCGCAAGGTCGTGTAAAGCGGCGGCCGCCTCCCCGGCCGTCTGGAAACGATCCTGGGGACGGCGGGCCAGGAGCCGATCCAGCACTTCGACCAATCGCGGGGACAGATCCGAGCGGTGGTCCGTGATCGGAATCTGACAACCTCGGATTCGTAGTGCAAGACATTCCGCCAGTGTATCTCCCGGGAAAGGTAGCTGGCAGGTCAGCAGGTAATACATCGTGCAACCGAGGCTGAAGAGATCGCTCCGGCAATCGATCTCGATCGCGGCGCATTGCTCGGGTGACATGAAGTGGACCGTGCCGACAACGAGGCCGGCGGCTGTCGCAAACGACGCCTCCTTGTCCGCCTCCATCAAGGCGCTGAGGCCGAGGTCGAGAACCTTGACCTGGCCCTCCTGACTCAAAAGCAGGTTCGAAGGTTTGACATCGCGGTGGACGATCCCTCGCTCATGAGCATGTTCCAGTCCCAGGGCGGCCTGGGCCATGTAATTGACCACTTCGGAAGGGGAGAGTGATCCTCGCTCCGCGACCACGTGATCCAAACTCCGTCCAGGTACGTACTCCATCACGATATAGAGCAGATCGCCGATCTGGTCGGCGTCGAAAGCTCGGACCACGTTGGGGTGATCAAGCCGGCCGATGAGCCGCATTTCCCGATGAAACCTGGCTATCGAACTCGCCCGCGTCGCGATTTGGGGGGCGATCACCTTTAGTGCGACCATTCGGCCCATTAGCCGATGCTGGGCCCTGAAGACACGACCCCGCCCGCCGGCGCCCAAACGATCGAGAATCACGTAGCGGCCAACGACCAGTCCGTGGACCTTGTTGCGCAGGAGGCGATCGGCCTGAAACTTGGTCAGAATGCGTTCTTCGATCAGACGCCGGGCCAGCGCACCAGAGTCGCGCGGGTATTCACCGCTGCGGACCTTGCCACGTACCTCCTCGAATTGACGATCACTCAAAACACCCGAGTGTCGGATCAGGCGCAGCAAGTCGTGAGGTGGTAAGTCGGAAGAGTTGGGCTGGCCAGAATTCTCCATGCTTGCCTATCCGCGGGTCTCGTGAGCAGGTACGGCGGCCTTCGTCGAGTTCGGCAACTCTCGATCAACGTTTCACAGTTGATCTCTTCGGCAAAGGATTCGGGGGGCCCATCTCCCACGAAACGCAAGGGTGACCCGCTAAGTGGCAGATAGGTGACGGCCTTCGAAAAGGCTTGTTAAAGCCCACGCCAAGTGAGATTCTAGTGTACATGCACAAGGAAGCGCAGTCCACCAGGGACAGGGGAATCAGGGTCCCCGGTCCCGTCCTCGGGAGTCGATCATGGCGGCTGATCAGCTCAATACCCTCGAGCAACCCAATGAAAGCAGCGGGGAGCCTGAATCTCACCCCTCAGGTGCCCGTCCCGCTGGCGACCGGAGCGGGTTCGCCGCTGGCATGTCCGCAGACCCCTCGGATAGCCAGGGCTCTCCATCCAGCCTGATCGAAATGGTCACACGCGACTTGAGTCAACAGTGGGAGCAGGGTCGACAGGTGAACGTGGAGGCGTACCTGGAGGCTTTGCCAGAACTCGGGACCCCGGAGAATATCTCCACCGAGCTGATCATGGCCGAGTACGTGGCGCGGATACGATCAGGGGCTATGGCGGATGCCGCCCAGTTCGAAGAGCGGTTCCCCAACCAGGCAAAAGTGCTTAGGCAGTTGATCGACCAGCAGGCTCAGGGATCTGCGTCGGGATCGGTCCTGGGCCAGATCGGCAAGATGATCGCCAAGCCTCAACCCCCTCCTCCTTCAGTCCTTCCTCATGGGAAGACCCCGATTAAGCTGCCCCAACGGTTCGGCCGCTACCGAATCCTGAGGCGGCTGGGACAAGGGGCGATGGGGGCCGTCTACCTCGTCCACGACACGGAACTCCATCGCCGGGTGGCCCTTAAGGTCCCTCATTTCCGACTGGATGAAGGCGCTGCACCAGCGGATCGACGCGATCTGGACCGCTTCCACCGGGAGGCCCGCGCCGCTGCGAGCCTCGACCATCCGAATCTCTGCCCGGTCTACGACGTGGGTCAGCTCGACGGTATCCCCTACATCATCATGGCGTACATCAAGGGCCGTCCTCTGTCGCGGTACATCGACCGCAACCGGCCGATGTCTCAGCGGCGGGTCGGCGCCATGGTGCGCAAGCTCGCGCTGGCATTGGCTGAGGCCCACTCCCACGGAGTCGTTCACCGCGACCTGAAGCCATCCAATGTCATGGTCAACTCTCGCCGCAATCTCATCATCATGGACTTCGGTCTGGCGTGGCGCATCGGCCTCCAGGACCAGCGATTAACGAGGGTTGGTCTGGTTTTGGGCACGCCAGCGTACATGCCGCCCGAGCAAGTCTCCGGCAAAGTGGAAGCGCTCGGACCTCGCTGTGATATCTACAGCTTGGGCGTGATCATGTACGAACTGCTGACAGGCCGTGTGCCCTTTGAGGGACCGGAGACTTTCGTTTTGGGGCATATCCTCTTCATCGAACCAGCACCACCGTCGAGGCATCGGCCAGACCTCGACCCGCTGATCGAGGCCATCTGTTTGAAGGCGATGGCCAAAGTGCCGGAAGATCGCTACGCGACGATGAACGAGTTCGCCACGGCCCTGGCTGACTACCTCCGGTCTGGTTCTGTCATCCGCCCACCGGGGTCCGCCGCTAGTCCTCTCGCGGACGTGCCCGAGTTCGTCGATGCGGGCGCTGAGGAGGTTGGTGCCGAGAGTGTGGACGAATCATCGCTCCCGTTCAAGGAGGCCCCGGAGAGCGACCTCAAGACTGTGGAACTGCCCGCGGCGCTGCCCGAGACGGCGACCTTGTGGCAGGCTTGGCACCAGTGGATGGCGATCATTGACCACTTCGCAATGCGACGGCCTCGACACCACGTGAATCGGAATGCTTATGACAAGCTCTACAATGCATTGGTCCAGACCTGCCGGTTACACGCCGCGACGGCCGATGGGCCGACTCACGAGTTGTACCAAAGGCTGGCTGACTTGGTTACTCCCTGGCTGACCCCGAAGACCCTGGAGCGAGAGGATCGGGAGATCCTCTTCAGCCTGCTGTCCCATTGTCGAGAGGCCGAACAAGAGCTTCGGGACCGGACTCAACTTTTCCTGGAGCCCGGGGAACAGAGCAAGACAAGCGTCAGATGGAAGCTGGCGGCGGTAGGGATCTCGGTGACTGCGGTTGTCGTCGCCGTGCTCTTGTGGACTTGGTTCGCCGCCTGACTCGGAGCCAGGTCCGATACACCGAGCGGAACCATGGCCGCTTGCGCTACTGCGCTTGATTCGGCCGCTCCGGCCGTCGATCTCGGTGCGACGATTCTGTGCCCTGATCATTTCCACTCGAACCGCCCTCAGTGATAGCGGCCACAACGAGGTCCCTGGCATTGTGGCGTAAAGTCGGCGCAAGGAGCGCATCATCAGGCGAATGTCCATCGGCGCCACGGTGGGACGACCGTCCTCGACGTAGTCGCGAGCGGCAAGCTCGACGTAGTCAAGGATCAGTTTATTGGTTGACGGTTAGCCGCCAACCCGAAAGACACCAACTCACTCCGACTAGACGAAGATTCCGAGCCATCAAGGAACGACTACGCCTGGCCGGTCTCCAGGACCAGTTCGTCTTCAAGCAGGAACACGCGGTCCGCGTAACGGACATGCAAGATGTCCTGCTCGATGATCAGCCCCACATCGTTCACTGCAGCGGCCATGGCAGCAGTACCAGGAAGATCATCCTTGAGAACCCGCTGAGCCAGAGCAAGGCGGCCACCGCCAGTGTCCTGAAGGACCTCTTCGCGACGCTCAAGCAACATCCTGTGCGTTGTCCTCAACGCCTGCTATTCCGAGCGAGGCCCAGGCCAAGGGGATCGCTGAGTCGACCGACTACGTGGTCGGGATGGGGCGGGCCATCGATGACAGGTCGGCCATCGCATTCGCGGCTAGTGGAGACGAGCGGGATCGAACCGCCAACCTCCTGGTTGCAAACCAGGCGCTCTCCCAATTGAGCTACGTCCCCAGGGTGGGTGAAAGAGGCCCTCGCGACAAGGCCTGTCACCAGAACAACGACCTGATGATAGCGACGGCCGTTGGGTTTGGCTAGGTCGTCCGCTCGGGCGGTCAGTGTCCCTTCATCCATTGCTCGACGGCAAGAAGAGCCTGCTGGCGGGTGCCGAACGGTAGGGCCTGCCAGGTGGGTAGGGCGCCCAAGGGGTTGCTGATTTCCTCGACCCATTGCTGGATCATCTGGGGCGACTGGCTGACCATCGCGGCCCGCTTGAGCAGGCCGGCAGGCAGGGACTGCTCGTAGGTCGCCGCGTAGAAGGGCATCGGGTCGTATCCCTTCTGCTTGGCGAGATTCTTCAAGTAGCGATCGATCGTCTTGTCGATCTTGACCAGATCGGACCCGAATACCTTCCGGAACTCGGCCAGGTGATCCTCGGGCGTCCGGGGCTCGAGGGGGGGAATCTGACTCATGGCCTTCAGATACTCGACGAAGTCGTCCTGCCGCTTGAACGCCAGGTAATGAGTCATCGCCCAGGCCAGGGCATATTCGGTCGGCGTGAGGTGGGTCTTGCGAACCAGGCACTCCACGAGCGGTTTGCCGGGCTCGCGCACCAGCGCCTTGGATTGGGCGTCGTCGCCGCGGATCGCGACCGAAAGCGGATCTTCGAGCTCGCGAATCGTGGCCATATGCAGGCCGTTGATCATCCCCAGGCCGTCCCAGGTCGGCTTTCCTCCCTTGCGCGAGCTGGCCGGGGTGGAACAGTATTCGGCCAGACCCTCCACCAGCCAGATCGGCCAGGCGCTCAGTCGGGGATGGACCCCGATGTTCTGCAGGACCTGGTGCGTTCCTTCGTGAACGACCGTCTGAGGCTTGCGCAGCGCAGAGACCTCCGGCGCATTCTTGTCTTGCTCCGACGTCTCGTAAAAGTAGATCCGGTTCGTGCCGATCTCGTAAACGGCCTGGACCTCCGGGTCGACCCGCTTGCTGGCCCGGAAGTCGCGTTCGGTCCGGTAGATCACGGCGACCAGCGGGAACTCCGTGTCGTGCGCCGCCATCTCATGTTTGCGAAACGCGTCGAGCAATCGTCTGTACAAGTCCTCGAGCCAGCGGCCAGTGGCTTCCGCGAAGGCATGGCTCGACTGGTAGAAGATCAAGTAGTGCGGCGTCTGGTGGACCTGGAAATCCCCCAGCGGGCCCTTTTGTAATCGCTCGAGCAGTTCTTCGGCCGTGAACGGCTGAAACGGTTCATTGGTGGGCACCAGCATGTTGGGGAAGCCAAGCTGGCCATCGGGCAAGATGAGCGCCGTCGTGCCTTCATTCTGTCCGTGGAGTCGGGCGACCACGGGCTGTCCCTGCTCATCTTTCACCTTGAACCGCGGCGGCTCTGGCGGAGCCTGGGCGAGCCCGGCGGCCGGCGCCATCTTCACATCCTCGCCCTCGTTGGTCGTTGTGCGCATTGCCAGGAGCGTCGGACTCGGAGGCAACTCGGCAGCCGGGGCCGATTGCGCGGGGGCCGTGTCCGGTCCGGCTTGCGGCGACTCGCCGCGGACACGGCTTGCGGCAGAGCGGGAAGGGGATGTCAAGGCACCCAGCATTGCTCCGGTGGCCAGGAGCAGAGCCGCAAGCAGGATGCCCGCCGGCCGCGCCATCCACTTGCCTTCACGCGGCACATGACGGGTACGGCTGGATTGCTGGCGTTCCGTTTGATCGGCGGTCGGTTCCAGCGCTGAGATCGCCTGCTGGGGAAGGCTCTGGCGACACACGGAATCCTGGTCGCGCGTCAGGTGCGCATGGCACCGCAGGCAAACCCGGCGGCAGGCGATTTCGGGATGGCGAATGCGGATGGCCGCGCCGCAACCGCCACAGGCGATGACCACGGGTTCCATGGCCAGTCTTGTCTCACGAGTTTGTCTGAAGGTATTCGTCGAAGGGGCCCTATTTAGTCTAGCAACGTGCTCGGCCTGCGCAAAGCCGGTCGCCCGGTTTGCGGTGGGGCATGGCCTGCTCATTGATGAGGCCGGCTGAACCGAGGCGGATCGAGCCGGCCCCAGAGGTGATACGGGGGTCATGTGACACGGGTTCGCGCGTAGGGTAAAGTCAGATCGGCTCAGGCCGCCACGGGCTGTGACGACATGATCCGCACCTTGAAGCCGAGCGACTGGCTGAGCGCGACCATCGCGCCGAAGATATCGCCATAGGCGACGGCGATGTGGTTGCTCATGTAGTGCGCCATGATGGTTTCCATCGAGCAGCCGAGGTCGGCGGCCATGAAAGGCCACTGGCGGGTTGTGCCGCGCCACCAGGCTTCTCTGACGTCCTCGGGCAAGCTCACGGACTCGCCCCGACCGAGCTCCATCACGGGCTGCCCGGTGCGGTCGAGCCACGTCCTGGCCCAGGTGATCGGGCCGGCAAGGCTGACCCCGGTGAAGGTGCCGCCGGGCACGGGGAAATAGCCGGCCGGCTGGCGGTAGCTATGAACGCCCTGGAGGCTCTTCACGTCATGGTTGAACGCATAGGCGCCGCAGCTTCCGGAATTGAGCAGCACCCAGAGGAAGCGGCCGTCGTGCTTGGCTCCCCAGCGAACATCGTGGAACATGACCGCGCCGGGAAGGCCCTTGGACTCGAGGACGCGTTTCATCAGCTCCATCGGAATCAGGTTGCCCTGGTCGGCCTCGGTGCTGGTCATGACGGCGTGGCCGTTGCCCTCGGGCCGGGCATGAGAATTGAGCAGGCCCTCGGCGAAGTCGCTGGGGGGAAGCAGCTTCAGCAGGCCAAGCTGGTACTGCCAGCCGAGGCAGTCGGCCTTGAACTCATCGAGCAGGTCGAGCACCGCGAGGTAGCCGCGGAGCTGCTCCCGGGTGGCTTCGGCAGTGAAGTCCTCGGCGTCTGCCTCCTTCCAGTGGCAGACGACCCCCTTGTCCTGCACGAACCGAAACGCCTGGTCCACGCGCGCGTCGGACACGGTATTGACCCGGTCGATCAGCCAGGCCTGGTCAACCTTGTGCTCGGAGAAGCCGATCTTGTAGAGGACGCGCGGGCCGAAATAGCCGTTGATCATGCCCATCGACGTATCGCCAAGCATGAGCGCAAGGATGCGCTGCTGGCGGATTGCCGCGAGCACCTTAAGGGCCGTGGCAGCCGCTGCCGGGGCGATCGCGCCGGCACCGTGAAGCTCGCGTGTGTCGTAGCGGATCTGGCCGGTGGAGCACCACTCGTCGAGGCGGTCCATGAACCGGGCATCGGCGGTCCAGTCGGGAGCGTCGGTCCAGACCCGCGATGCGGAGCGGCCGACACTTTCCAGTGACGCGCCGGTATTCAGCAGGGCCACCAGTCCCGGCCAGGTGCCCGAGAAATTCGAGGCCAGGAGCAGGGGGTTCTCCTTGCCCACCACGCCATCGACGGTGTGTGGGGCGTAGGTCCAGTGCACGAAAACGCCGACGACCGGGTCGTCGATCGGCCCGAGCTGGGCGATTGCCTGGTCGGGACGCGTCAGGTAATCCTGGATGACGTAAGGTGAACGCCCCAGCTTCCTGAGCGCGGCGACCAGTTGCTCGGTCGTCTCACGCGACAGAGCCAGCGCCCATTCGTTGGGCTTGGACCGATAGTCCCCGGGCCAGAAAATCGCAACCTTCTTGGACATGGCACACCCGGGTGAGAGAAGAGTACACTGTGGTCAGCGATCAGCCCAGAGTGTATATTGCCCATTCATGGCATGCTACGCCCTGGCGACGGCGGCGTCCCAGGAGACCTCGAGCTGTCTGGCGATTTGATCCATTCCGACCCGGATTTCGAGACACCGGCAATGTATGACCTCGTGGTGATCGGTGGGGGCTCAGGGGGTTTGCACCTGGCCACGTTGGCCGCACGTGTCGGCGCCAAGGTCGCCCTGATCGACAAGCGGCCTCCCGGAGAAAAAGGCTGGTTGGCGGCGTGGCTGCCCAGCAAGGGTCTGGTGCAGGCGGCCCGGCTGGTCCGGCAGATTCGCGGAGCCGGTGAATTCGGAATCCACGTCGAGCCGCCCCGCGTCGATCTTGCCGCGGTGCTGAACCGGCTGCGCAGCGTGTCCCAGGCGTCGGCCGCGGATCGTTCGGACGAGGCTCTCGCGGCCCGCGGAATCGACGTCTTCCACGGGACGGCCGCCTTCGAAGCCTACGACACGGTATTGCTGAACGGCACCGGGCGTATCGAAGGGCAGCGGTTCGTGATCGCCACCGGCTCGCGGCCGGCGCCGCCGCAGATCCCCGGACTGAGCGAGGCCGGATCCCTCGACGACGCTTCACTCTGGTCGCTCACCCAGGTGCCCGAGAGCCTGACCGTCATCGGGGCCGGTCCGATCGGCATGGAGTTCGCCCAGGTCTTCGCCCGGCTGGGATCGAAAGTGACCGTCCTGACCGATGAGGACCGGGTCCTCCCCCGCGAGGATCCCGAAATCTCCGGGCACGTCGCCTGCATGCTCACCGGCGAGGGCATCACGATCAAGCAGCGGGCGGCGATCGAGAAGATCGAGCAGCGCGGCGATCAGAAAGTCTGCATTTACAACGACGGGGACACCGGCGAGCGTGCTGAAGTCTCGTCCGCGGAGATCCTCTGCGCCTCGGCCCGGCTCGCCAACGTCGAGCACTTGAACCTCGAGGCCGTGGGAGTCCATGCCGATCCCGAGCACGGCATCGAGGTCAATGAACTGCTCCAGACCCACGCGGTCCGCGTCTTCGCGATCGGCGACGTGTTGCAGCGCCACCAGTACACACACGCGGCCGAGGCCGAGGCCGAAGTCGCCTTCCAGAACGCCGTGCTTCGCCGCCGCCGCAAGATCGATTACACCAGCCTCCCGTGGGCCACGTTTCTTGATCCCGAGGTGGCGACCGTCGGTAGCGCCGAAGCCCAGGCCAAGGCCGATGACCTCGAGCATCACGTTTTCCGCGTCAACTATGCCGACATCGACAGCGCCCGTATTGACGGCCGGCCGGAGGGCTTTGCCAAGGTGGTCGCCTCGCCCTCGGGAAAGATTCTGGGCGCGACCATCCTTGGCGTGCAGGCCAGTCTGGTATTGCAGCAACTTGTGCTGGCAATGGACGCGGGGCTCGGCCTGGGCGAGCTTGCCGAGACGACCCAGATCTATCCGACCTACGGTCAGGTGATTCGCGAGCTCGCCGGCCAGTTCCAGGCAACCCGCCAGCGGGGCTTCATGGCGACAGCGCTCCGCTTCTTCTACGGCTTCCAGCCCCGCACCGCTGCCGTCGACGGAGCGTCTTCCCGCACGCCAGACGCTCCCCATGGATCTGCTGACGATGCGAGCGCCGCGTCCCATTCGACCGGCCCCGCACACGGACATGGTCACTGAACCGGCGGTATTTCACCAGCCAGGGCTTGGAAGCGATGGAACGAAAGGTCGCTCTCGTTGCAGGAGCCAGCGGCATCATTGGCCGCGGGATCGTCGAGTGCCTCACCCAGCGCGGAGACTGGGAAGTCATCGCCCTGGCCCGGAAACCCTCCGACGCCGTGAATCACGCTCGATTCGTATCGGTAGACCTGCTCGACCCCAGGGACTGTCACGACAAGCTCGGGACGCTGAGCGACATCACCCACGTCTTTTATGCGGCGTACAAGGAGCAGCCCTCCGAGCCCGGCCAGGTGGCCGTCAACGGCGCGATGCTCCGCAACCTGGTCCAGGTCGTCGAGGCCGCCGCACCCGGCCTGGTGCATATCAACCAGATGCAGGGAGCCAAAGCCTACGGCTGCCAGTTCGGACCTTTCAAGACGCCCGCCAAGGAGACCGACCCGCGGCATTTCCCGCCGAACTTTTACTATGACCAGGAAGACTTCCTGCGCGAACGACAGCAGGGCAAGGCCTGGACATGGTCGGCGCTGCGGCCCAACCTCGTGATCGGACCGGGCGCCGGGCACCCCATGAACATGATCATGGTGATCGCCGTTTATGCCGTCATCTGCCGTGAGCTGGGTATCCCGCTCTGGTTCCCGGGAACTCACGCCGGATTTAGCATACTCCTGGAGGCCACGGATGTGGCGCACCTGGCCAGCGCAGCCATCTGGACCGCGACCGAGCCGCGGTGCGGCAACGAGGTCTTCAATATCACCAACGGCGACTACTTCCGATGGCAGCACCTCTGGCCCGGCTTCGCCGATTACTTCGGTATGAAGGCTGCGCCGCCCTTGCCGATTCCGCTGGCGGAGATGATGGCCGACAAGGGCCACGTCTGGGAGCAGATGACCCAGAAATCTGGGCTGCGTCCCTATCGCCTGGACCAGCTCGTCTCCTGGGGATTCGGCGAGTTCGTCTTCCGGATCCCGTACGACACCATCTCCGACACCACCAAGGCCCGGCGCTACGGGTTTCACGACGTGGTCGAGACCGAGGAGATGTTCCGGCGCAAGTTCACGGAGCTCAGGGAGCAGAAATACATTCCCTGAAAACCCGGGCAACGTCGTCAACGGCGAATTCGCAGCGCTCCAGGGGCGACCGGCCCGACCCCGATCAGGCCGTGGCGGCGTCCAGCGGACTGCGCCAGATTGGCTGCACGGGGAAGAGGATGCGAGCGGCGTCGAGGGCCGTTGCGGTCGAGGCCACGAATCCTTCGTCGCTGGTCGTGGAATCGACGCTGGTGTGACCCATCAGCAAGCGCACCAGAATCTGGGGCGAGAGGGTCAGGTGGCGGCGGCTGAGCTTGTCGGGCTCGATCCGGGTGTTCTTCCCCTCGATGTGAATCAGCCAGCGGTGATCGTCGCTGGTGATCCCCAGCTCCAGAGGCAGGGCACAGCCCGCTGCCGCAGCGCGTCGGCTCAGTTCCGGAAGAATGCACTTGAGGAACCCGCCCGCGTCGGGAATGTGATACATCGAGAGGGCCGTGTCGACGATGTCCTGGTCCATCAACCGGCCGGCCGCGCTCAGGAATGCCTCGATGACCGGATGGTTGGCAGGGGCATGGACCGTGACCTGAGGATACGCACGCTCAAGGGCTTCGGCGCGCACGCGGCCCAGCAGCGAACGAAGCGCCTGCGGATGCGCCGGATCGGAGGCGATCTCGAGAATCTTGTGGTCCTTCACGAAGGCATAACCGCGCACGGTTTCACCCTGACAGGCAACCCAGATGACGTGGGCGTACCGACGGCCGATCATCCACCGCCAATATTCCTCGGATCGGATGACCGTTCCGGTGACCTGGGCGTACTGCATATCGTAGAGCGACATCAGGCCGGCAAGCTCGACCTGTCGCCAGGGACGGACATGCCAGAAGCCTGCCCGTCCCTCGATCAGCCCGTCACTGACCTGGGGGAGGTTGCGGCTGAGGGCCTGGGCGTGAGTCTGCCGCCCGCAAACACCCCACCCGAGCGGTCGATAGAACTGAGGCATCCCGGTCGTCAGCGCCTGGAGCGCGTGCCCCGTCGCCCGGGCCCGCTCGTCCGCCAGACGCATCAGGTTCTGGGCGAATCCCAGACCCCGAAACTCAGGCAGTGTTCCTACCCACATCACGCCATTGATCGGCACCGAGGCACAACCATAACGAATCTCACGCTCCGTGAGGTGAGCATGGCTGACCACGCGTCCATCAACCTTGGCCAGCAGACGCTGCTCGGGGCGATAGGCCGGATCGCTCAAGGCGCCGAGGAATGACTCTCGATCCGGACCATGAAACACGTGGAGCAAGGTCTGGTACACGGCTTCATGGTCGGCTTCGGTTCCAAGGCTATACTCGACCGAGCCGCGGCGAAACGGCAAGCGTAACGCCGACGATGGAGCTTTCATCGGGTCGCCCATTCTGGGGACACGTCGCGCGGGGCGGGGACTGTCAGCCGAAGACCAAGAGTATCCAACGCTACTCATCACGCAACGCCTTGCTCACATTGTACGAGCTAAGAATCGCCTCTGCCTCAAGGTAGTTACCGACCTTGCGGCTTTTTCGGCACCTGAGTTTACCGGTTCTATCGACTGGACTCGAACCCAACACTGTTTCAAATTAAACCCAAATCAACCTCTCGAGTTGCTATTTAAGGATCCAGCCCGGAGCCCAAACCCATCATCGATTTGTGCAAGCGCTGTGCCGAATGGAGCACGAAGGCGTACTCGCGACCAGCCGCCAGGCGATTCCATTCCAGGCCCGCAAGGACTTGCGACCTGCGGACTTGAAGCGAATGAAGTGGTTCCCGCACCAGTTCCTGGAGTACTTCATTGATGGCTCGGATGGCCCGAAAACGGGCAATCCTCTCCGGCCTGGTGCTGCTTTCTCGCGCAATTGCCTCACGCTTCTCATTAATCAAGTTACGAACCTGGGGCGAAAGTGGTTCGGAGAGATGGCGATCCGGATTATAAACCAGGTCGCGGAGGCCCCGCTCCAGCGTTGCAAGCTCTGATGATGTGGCAGTTTGCTCAGGTAGACCCAGCCAGGCGGTCAAGGAGAGAGTGAGGAATTCCGGAGGCTCGATACCGAAGAATCGCCGGGCGATGGAGTCGCCCAGCTTGTCGTACTTCGCCCCGCCGATTCCGTGGATGAACAGATCGCCCAGCAGGTAGCGGCAGAACATGGTCGTTGTCAGCGCCCTGGTGCGCAGGCGAATCGACCGGGTGGCGAGATCATCCAGCCGTTCCACGGCGCAGCAAGCCTCGCGATCAGGGG
>Ga0208044_1001273_pt1 | contig 14091 bp, 12 predicted proteins | sample Sb_taG_8_FD_187712 | JGI IMG/M metagenome (GOLD analysis project Ga0208044, IMG submission 187712) | Peat soil microbial communities from Weissenstadt, Germany - Sb_50d_c_BC metaG (SPAdes) (version 2) | ecosystem: Environmental > Terrestrial > Soil > Wetlands > Peat | place: Germany... | reverse complement strand
GCGCGATCGCGGCTGCCGCGCCCGCGATCATGCGCATGTCTTCGACGCGGCAGAGATAATGCGTATCGGTGACGATGACGCCGTCGCGATCGAGGAACAGCGCGGCGCGGCCTGGCGGCACCGCGGTATCGACGTCGCACCATAGGCCGGCATCTACATTGGTCATGGCTTCGTTAGTTTTGGCGAGGGCACGAGCGAACGGTAAAGGTCGCGGACGGTTTCCCGGACGGCAGCGGCGGTGAAACGCTCCTGGAACCGCGCGTTCGCCGCAGCGCCGAGCCGCTGCCGTAACGCTTGATCGGCCGCCAGCGCGGTCAAAGCCCGCGCCGCAGCCTCGCTGTCGCCGAGCGGCACCAAAATGCCCTCCTTGCCGTCGCGCGCCACCTCCCGGCAGCCCGGAACGTCGGTGGCGACGATCGGTCGGCCGGCGGCGGCGGCTTCGACCAGCGAGCGCGGCAGACCCTCGCGATAGGACAGCAGCATCGCCACCTGATGCTCGCGCCACACCCGCGCCACGTCGGCCTCGTAGCCGTGCCACGTGATCCCCGGCTGTTTCGACCATTGCGCCAATGTGGCTTGCGGTATGGAGCGCGGATTGTCCGGATCGGGATCGCCGAACAGATGCAGCTCGACCGGCGCGCCGGCGGCGCGGGCGCGTTGCACCGCGTCGACAGCTTCGACGATACCCTTGGGCCGGATCATGCGGCTGACCACGGCGACCTTCAGCGGCGGCGCCGGCGGCGCTTCGCTTGCAGGAAATTTTGCCGGGTCGACGCCGGCGCCGCCGACGATGGTGACGTCGGCCTCGTCCGGGTCGAGGCCGAATTCGCGCGGATCATCGCGATTCTCGAACAGATACCGCGTCCGCGGGCCGCGCAGCCACGAGCCGACGATGGCGCGCACCAGCGCGCGGGCGAACCGCACCGCCATGCCGTCCTCGATCCAGAGGTGCCCCAGCCCCGTCGGCGCCAGCACCAGCGCTCCGATCCCGGCGAGCTTCGCGGCAATGCCGCCGATCACGACCGGCCGCAGCGCGATGCAGTGCACGATATCGGCGCGCGCTTCGCGCACGATCTTCAACGCTTGAAAAAAATCGCGCAAACTGCGCAACGGACTGAAACTGCCGCGCCGGCTCTCGATCGCAATCACGGAAAATCCTTCGGCCTTAAGCCGCTCGCCGTCCTCGCGCACGCGCGTCGCGACGACGACCTGCAAGCCGCAATCCCGCGCCGCCTGCGCCATCGGCAAGAAATGCGAGACAAAGAACCAGTCTTCGGTGACGAGGTAAAGGATCTTGGGCATGATCGGCAGTAATGCGTTCGTAGCGGGTCCAATGTTCGGTCGCCAGATATTTCCAACGGCGGCGTTTTCGACGCGCCATGATCCCGCCCGCCGGCCGCCGGTCACCGGCCGTAGATCTTGTTGGCGATCCGGCGAATGCCGATGTCGAACAGGGTGTGCGCGATCGACAGCACGTTCTTGAAGGTCAGCGCCGTCGATTTGCCGCCCTTAAGCTCTATGGCGTAGACCGGCACCTCCTTGAAGCTGAATCCCTGTTCGAGCAGCAGGCAAAGAATGTCGGCCTGAAAGCCGAAGCCGCGGGTATTCGAATGCCAGCGCATTACATTGTACCGCAAGTGCACCGGCAGGCCGTTGTAATATTTCAACCGGAAGCCGCTGACCAGATTTACCAGGCTCACATAGGCGCTGGACAAGAATCCGCGGTACCAGCTTCGGTTTTCGTTGACGACGTAGTAGGGAATGATGATGTCCGCGGATCCGATTTCCCGGAACACCTTGATCATCGTCTCTTTGGGCTCGGAGGCGTCGCCGCAAATGATGCGGTAGTACTTTCCCCTGCCGATAAAGGCGCCGTCGATGTAATTCTGCGCAAAGCCGATATTGAGCTTGTTACGACGCAGCAGAATGCGCTCCGTCGGGTTGGCGCGAATGTAGTCCGCCACGAGATCCGCGGAGCCGTCACGCGAGCAGTCATCGATCACGATGATTTCGTAACTGAAGTGCAGCTCCGCCAGCGCGGAGCGAAGCGTATCGAGAGTCCTGACGACGTAGGGCGCCTCGTTGTAACACGACACGAATATCGACAGGTCGAGCGGGCAGTCATGGCCCGGAGCGAGCGTACTTTCGGCGCTATGGAGCTCCGCGGCCGCAGGCGTCATTGCCACTTCGGCAGCCAACAGGGATTTCTCACTCATGTACTGCCGACCTCGATTGAATCGATGCGCACTGCGGCCTGCTGGCGGGCGAACGCCAGATACGTGTACTTCACGCGGTGCGCGGCGACGAATTCCTGAAACGCCTTGAATTCGTGCTGTTCCCAGTTCGGAAAATTGAAATATTCGTCGAACAGGATCACGCTTCCGCTCGCCAAACGCGGTGCGAGGAGATCGAGAATGGTCTTGGCGGAACTGTAGATGTTGCAATCGACGTGAATAAAGGCAACCGGACCGGGATTGTCGGCAAGCCATTTCGGCAGGCTCGCGTCGAACAGGCCGCGGTGCAACAGCACGTTTTTCGGCACGCGCGGCAGCCGCCCCTTGGTGTCGAACGTCTTGGCGCCCAGATTATAGCCGGACCAGGCCTCGGGAGATCCCTCGAAACTGTCGAAGCCGTGGATGGTTTTATTGCCGATACGGCGCGCGATGTAGCGGATGGTGCCGCCGGTGAAGACGCCGAATTCCATATAGTGGCCGTCGGCGGCGACAGCCTGCAAAGCATAATCCATCGCGTCGCGCTGGCTGTCGAGCCCGAGCGCCTCGGGCATCTCCCGTTCGATGTAATCGACGGTCCTTTGCAGAGCACGCAGCGCGCGCTCGCGCGTCGGATGAATCCGCCCGACATCGGCAAGCTGGTAGGCGCCGCAGACGATCTTGTAGAGCACGTATTTCAGCCGGAAATTAGTGATCAGCATGGCAACCGCAAATCATCCCTTTGGCCGGCAAGGCAGCCTTGCCCAGCCGGCCTGTTCTAGCCGAGTTTGGCTTAAGCTTCATAGCTGTTCGGCCGCGCCCCTGCTCTAACCGAATTTACCGCCAGGTAAACAGCTTATTGGCGGCGCCCCACTGCGTCGCCGAGCGCATGCGCGGAGAAATTGCGGCGATAAACGGCGCAAGCTCGTCGAACTTGAACCATTGCAAGGCGTCCGGCTCGGCGCGCCGGCGCACATAGGCATCGAGGAAGTCGGGCCCGATCGGGGTGGTGTCGGGGCCGATCCAGGTCAACAGAAAGCTCGTGCCGTCGCTCCATTTGACGCCCAGGTAACGGCCGATCGTGTCCGGCGCGAACAAGCGGCCGTAAGGCAACAGGTCGATAAGCCGATAATCCTTGCGAAACAGAAAATAATTGAGCCCGGCCTCCTGTAGCCGCTGCTTCGCCAGGTCCGGATCGCCGCCGAGGATCTCATCCAGCCGCCCGGACATTTTGAAGGAAATCACGCTCTCGATCAGGCATCCGGGGACCATGCAATAAGAATCGACATTGGTGCTCCAGATCGGCGTTCCATAGGGCACCTGTCGCGCCACCTTGAGCGCTTCGGGATCGATTGCGCCGAAGGCGTAGCCGCTGTCGGCATGCGCATAGCCGTCCGCCAGGCTGAAGCGGCCGGAGAAGAACCGCAAGACATTGGCCGTTTCCCCGGGCAATCGTCTCGTCCAGTGGTCCTTGCCCTGCCACGCGCCGAGCATGGCGATGACCAGTACCGCCGGCAGCGCGGTGCGGACCCACGGATCGCGCCGCGATCCGTGCTGCCGATGCAGCAGCCAAACGCCGCTGGCGATCCCCAAAAGCGCCAGCAACGGAACGAAAAATGAGCTCAACCGGAAAAAGGAATAATACTGGGAACGTCCCACCGTCAGTGCGCAGACGACGAGCAGGCCGATCAGCACCGCGAGCCGCGCGATCGTGGCCGCGGCCAATGACGCCGCCTGCATATCGTGCGGCGGCGTCGGCTTGCCCATGGCCCGCGCGGGGACCATGCGAACAATGGCCACCGCAATGACAGGGCCGGCCAGAAACGGCCACATCACGCGCAGCCGCATGAATTCGGCCAGCTCCTGGAAGGCGTGCCAGCCGAACGGCGCCACCAGCACCTTGTAGTTATCCCGAATCCAGGCAACGGCGATCACCTGCGGGATCACGCCCCAGCGATCCAGCCGCCCGACATCGGCGAAACGCAGCATCAGATCGAGCGGCTGGTCGCTCGCCATGCCGGTTTGCAGGTAGCTCAATACGAATATCGCGAGCACGGTGGCCGCGACCGCGGCGGCGATGACGCCATAGGCCCACATATCGCTCCAGCGGCGGCGCAGGATGGACCAGGCGCACAGCAGCCCGACAAAGACAGCGAGCAACACCCCGATCACCTGGGTCACGATCGCCACCGCCATCGCGCTTGCCGCCGCCATCACCCGGAATGGCCGCGGCGGGGCGCAAACCTCCATGCACAGCGCCCACACCGTGAGCACCACAAGCGCCGAAACCTCCTCGTGGTTTCTCTGAAACTCGCCCTCGCCGACAACGCTGGGCGTGAGCAGATAAAACAGCAGGTAAACCAGACCGCCCGCGGCCGGCCAAAAGGAGCCCGGCGCCATGCGCGCCGCCAATGTCGCAACCGCCACGGCGGCACACAGCACGCAGGGAAACGTGGTCAGCGCCGGGGCTTCGGGATCGGTCAGCAACATGCCCAGAAAAAACAGGCCGTCGCCTTTCTCGTAATAGTAATGATACCAGACGTCGTTCGGCGCCAGCCCGTGATTTTTCAGAACTTCCAGATAATAATAGAAATAGTGCGTGTAATAATCGCCGCTGCCGCCCGGATAAAGCCCGCGCCGCAGCAGCACCCACGCGGCGACCACGGTGATCAAAATCGCGCCGACCTCCTGCGGGGTTGCGCGGCGATGCCGCAACTCCACGACACGATCGGCGAGCGCGCGGCAGCCGGCGACGGCGACACGGCCGAAATGCCGCGCCGACGCGACCAGAACGACCAGGCACAGTCCGACCGCCACCGGCTGGTAGTACCAGCCGAGCACCCCCAGGATCAGCATCGCGACGTGCCAGATGCCGACACCGATGCCGAAGCCGAGCACGGCACGCTCCGCCGGCGACAGCACGGCACGCTGGTCTGGCGGCATAATCAGGGCCGCAATGCCAGCGCCCGGCGCATAGATCAGCCACGAAAAAAATCCGACAAAGACAATACGCATCGCATTGTTGGCGAAGGCAATGGCGCCGGTGTCGAAGAAATGCCGATGATAGAAATCGATCGCATCGAACCACAGCACGACGCCGGCGAAGCCGCCGAGGAGCGCGGCAACAGCCAGCAGTTCCGCCGCCGAGAAACTGCCCACGGCGGTGGCAACAGCTGACTTATCGCGGATTTCGTCGACCGGCATCGATGCTGACCACAAACACTACGACAAACAGGCGCTGCTCAAAACGGCGCGCCGTAAGCGTGGCTGTCGGGGGGCCATGAAATGTATTTAGCTCAGTATTTTTTTGGCAAGAAATGAAGGAGGCCATTGCGATGAGGTCATCGCAAGAAGCCTGCGCCAGCCCGATAGTTTGATGAAGCGGAATTCGCATGACGTACGTTCGAATATGTCGCCGATCTTCGGCTGCGTGCGGTGCAGCGTGAAATGGTCGAAGATAATGGCGTCGCCCGGATCGAGTTGGGGAACGATTTTTATTCCGGCTGACGCAGCAAAATCATCGTCACGATAGCGCCGCTTGCCCGTGAGCAAGGGAAGCTGCCTCATCTTATCATGAGACCCAACCACCATCTCCAATGAGGGCAATCCTGCGCCGACCGCGTCGAGCGGGAGCCACACGTTTATGGCCTCCGGCCGATCAACCCTGGCGGCATCGGCATCGATATGCCATGGCACGAGTTCTTCGGCGCCGGTATATTTGCGGAAGTAAGACCGCAATGGATAATACCGCCAGCCGCCGCCGAACAGCATGCGCGTTCGCCTTGCGACGTTCGCGACCGAGGCGCGGTATTGGGCAGTCAGCGTGCCGCGGCCATTGAGAAAATCGGGCAACGGCCGCAACCAGACACCATTCCACTGCTTGAAATTTTCCGCCATATCCGGATCTGAAAATTCAGAGCATGCCGCCATGGCGTCGTAGACCGAAGCGACTAAGCGCCGGAGCGCCGTCGTTTGATCGCCATTGAGAAATTTGCGAACAACGGCGACACCATCCGTTGTTAATTGCACATGCGGTGAATCGGTGGCCGCGTGTGGCTTGGTCAAAGGTTGTTTCCCCATTCTAGAGGTTCGGAATAGAATTACGCGCGACCCGCGAAGTCAAGCCGCCACGCCGATGAAGCCGCCCATACAGCGCGGCAACAGCCAGCAATTCCGCCGCCGAAAATCCGTCCGCGATGGCCGCGGCGTCGGACTTATCGCGGAATTTGTCGAACGGCATCGATTTTGTCACAAACGTCACGGTCGTTCACGAGCACTGCGGGGGAGAATGAGATTGCGCAAAGCCTCGACGCATCGCGCGATCGCCAGAACCTGCCAGGACCTGAGCCGCCAGCGCCCATCTTTGCACACGATCTGGCCGCCATTTTCCAGTCTTTCGAGCCGCCGCCGCAAGCGTTCGGCTCCGCTATAAAGCACCGGCATGTCGGACAAAGCTAGGCTTCCGCCGGCGCGAACAAGTTCACGCAATATCCGAATACGCAGCGAGGTGATATTGAGATTGAGAAATGCCCAGAATCCGAAGGCAAGCGCAAGGTAAGTCGTCACACCCAGCAACCAGGTGTCGGCAAATCCACCGGTCGCGCCAGGCGCCGCAGTGTGCGCCAACGCGATGACTGCGAGCGTCAACGCCAGGCCGCCGAGTATCCCGATGATGATCGACGCACCGATTTTCCCCCTGGATAAATGCGCCGTCATGATCTGTGTGAGCACGTTCAATGCCAATCCGGCCACCGGCGCGATCGTGATCGTCCACTGTCCATTCACGATCTAGCCTCCGAGCGGCAGCCGAAAAATGTCGCCCGCGAATTCGAAAAGCGTTGCCCACAGACGGCCTGCCGGCGTCAGCGTGCATTTCCCGTCATTGATGACAATCATCCCACCGGCTTTCATCGCGGCAATCCGCGTACTGATGCTTTCGTCGTCGATGACGTGATCGGCAAAGTCCGCCTCGGTACAGCCGGCGCTGCCGCAGCTCGCGATATACGATACGATTGCAAGCGAAGGACTTTGGGCTTCAATCGCCGAGTATAGGACGACATAGACAAGCGAGCATGAGACGTAGAACAACAGGATGCGCAAAGCGTCCGCGAGAGAAGTGTCGGTAAGGACCGGCAAAGGTTCGATCGCAAAATAGATTGGCAGAGCGACAAGCGGTGTCGCCGCAAAGATACAGAGCAAGGCGCGTATGGGGCGTCGTGGCAGATGAATGCGCCACGCGATGACGTGCGCGACGAAGGCCAGCATCAACAATTCGAGGCCGGCAAGGAAGAGATGCATTATCGGGGCCCGTTCTCGCCTTGTACGGTCACTCGCTTCCAAGCTACCAGGCGTTCGCCTTCGCCATCCTTTTGAAATTTGGTTTCAAGCAAGGGGACGATGACGGCGCTAAAATCCGCAAGCGGGATATCCGGTTCGCCGTTCGTCCCCTTAGGCACGAACAGATAGTTAGCGCTGTTTATTCGCTGCAACGATACCTCAAGCAGATCGCGCGTGAATATTTGCGCAGATGGCAGAAAGGGCATGAGCGGTGGCCGCTGCGCCGCCAGAAGATACGACCAGTCATAATTGTCCAGGACGATTGCGACTTGCTCGTGGGGCTGGGTGCGCGATGTTATCAGCGCGACGTCGGACGCAGCCGGCAGATTGGCCACGCAATCCATTTGCACGCATCCCTTCGGCCGGGCAAAGGGCCATTTCAGCAAGGACGGAAAATTGGACCAGGCTCTAAGGCCATAGCGGCCGGGATTACGGTCCTCGGATGGGGAGTAAATAAACGCCACGGCGAGAACTATCATTCCTACAGTAACGACGCTTCGCAGCGGGTATTCTCGTTCGCGCCAACCGGGTAGCTTGGGCTGTTCCGGCACGCCACGCGGCAAGCCGACATAGCCGTCGCCCCGCACGATGATATTGGGATCGATACGGCGAATGAGCGCGATGCACCACCAACCCAGAATGCAGAACGGCCCGATCGAACTCATTTGCCAGATCGCACCGAGCGACATATTTCCATATTTTGCCAGCAACATCAGACCGGAGACCGCCAGAAATCCAAGTACCGCCATGCGCCGCTTGTCGAAGGGCGCCAAGTTGCTGGTCCGGACAATGACCGTAATCGTCGCCAGCAATGCGCCGGGACCGACGAAATGATAGAGCCAGTTCCACTCCCAGAGCGTCCAATTCGCGGGCCAAGCGCTGAAGCCCGATGCTCCGTAAAGGATGACTCCCTCAAACAAGCGACGAAGGAATTCAATTTGCAATGCAGGCGAGCCATACACAGCAAAGATTATTGCCGCAAAGACCGCGAGTGAGATGGCGAAGAAGGCCAATATCGGCGGGATGATGGATGAACGCCATGGATGGATCAGAAAAAGCGTCATCGGCGCCGCCAGCAACATGACGATGCCGCTTTCAATCTCCAGAAAAATGGCGAGCCCGGTTGCGGCGGCAATCGACCCGAGTCGCGCCGGCCGGGCCGGCGTCTCGGCCCAATAGCTCGTCAGCACGGCGCAGACTGTCAGCAGCGGGTAGCGCAGAACGCCATTGCTCGGCCCAAGAAAAGGCGATGGAAAGACCGCAGGGTAAATAAAACCCAGGAGCAGCGGTATGAACGCGACAATGGCCGCCACCGTCCACGAGCGATAAAGCCATTGCAGCAGATAAATCAGGTGCGCGTAGAACAGCCAGGTTGCGATAATAACTGCAGTCACGCAGGCAATAACAGCCTGCCCGGCGGATTGCCCCATGACAAAATGGAATAGCCACGGATATCCGATACTATACTGCGTGTAATAATCTATTCCCGGCAGCAGCCCGTTGCCCAAGAAGTAGAGCGCCGGGCCGATCACGAAGGCGACAGGATGGTGGTTCAATCCTATTTTTGCCGCGACCGCTGCAAATGAGGACGGGATCAGCAGCAAGGTCATGATTGCGAGGATGGCAAAATAGGGCCACAGCGTCGGAACGATGTCGGGTGCCGCGGCGGAAGATGCCGCGGTCGAAACGAGCGGCTTGCCCCGCCGGTATATCAGCGTCGCAAGCACGGCGCCGAGACCGAGCGCTGCAATTCCAGGGATGAGAAACGACCCGCCGCCGAGCGTGTGCGCGATCATCAGGTTGACGACCGGCACCGACACAATAAGCGCCCACAACAGATTTCGCGCCGCTAATCTGCCGGGCAATATTCTGTAAGTCGCGAAATAGCCGAACATTCCCCCGAGCACGAGCGACAGCAGATAAAACCCCTTCTCGCGCGGCTTCAGCCAGACCGCCGGTAAGGTCCATGCGAGCAATCCATCCGGGACGGTGGCGGGCCGGCCATCGGCCGGAAACGCCAGCCGCGCTATGGCAAGGCCAAGAAGCACACCGACGACGATGCCAAGGCAGGCCTGCGCGAAAAGTCGGAACGGCGGTGCTGGCATCGTCGAGGCCTATCGCACGAGCGTCAGGCCGTACATGTCGACCGTGCACAGCGCATTGAGGAAACGGTTGCCTTCGATGCGCGGCTCGAGCGGCTTGAGGCAGCGGTAGACGAAGCCCGGAGTGAAATTGGGGAACAGGTTCAGGCGGCGCCAAATCTCGGTGCGCCAGCCGGCGGCCGCGAAAATCGCCATCAAATCCTTGGCGCGGAAACTATCCTCGCCGGCGTCGCGGTAGGACGGTGTGTATTCCATCGCCTTGCGCAGCAAATTACTGCCGTTCGGCTCGAGCACGATCATCTTGTCGGTCCGCCGCGCCATGGCGCGGACGATGCCGGGCGCGGCGGATTTGACGTGATGCAGGATGCCGATCAGGAACGCCGCGTCGTAGCGCGGCAGCGAGTCGTAGTCGAACGTCACCAGATCGACGGCGCGGAATGTGGCGTTGGCGCGCGCCTCGGAACGGGCGCGGCGGATGGCCGCCTCGGCTATGTCGAGGCCGTCGACCGCCCGGTAGTGGGCGGTGAGCATCAGATTGGCAAAGGCGCCGTCGCCGCAGCCGAGGTCGAGCACATGCGCCTCCGGCGGCACGCCCAACGCGGCGGCGATGTCGATCGCGATTTGCCAGGTCCGGCCGCGAACATGCGATTCGACATCGCCGCTGCGATACATCGCATGGCCATAACCCTGCTCGGCAGCCCGGTCCCAATAACCGGGTTTGCTGGGGGTCAAATCGCCGCTCATGGCCTGCCTCTTCGCACTCTTCGCCGACGCATCTTATCCCGCTTTATTTCGCCGGTGAGGCGGTATTGCGATGGTCGCGCAGCGTCAGCCAGACCACGCCCCCCGGCAGGCTGAGGAAGGTGGAGATCAGGCCCAATTCCACCGACAGCGCCAGCGCCGCTTCGCGGTCGACGCCGAGCAGGCCGAGCAGCGCCACCAGCGATACTTCGCGCACGCCCCACCCGGCGACCGAGATCGGCAAGGCAACGACCAGCGTCATGATCGAGATGACGGCGATCATCGGAACCGGCCCGATGGCGATGCCGAGACTGCGCGCGATGCAATAGGCGCCGAACCCGAAACAGGCTCCCGACGCCAGCGCGAAGCAAAGCGCCACCAAGCCTGCGCGCGTCCTCACTTGGCGCAGTTCCTCCGCCATGCGCAGGACATGATGGATGAGTCGCTGCTTCCGCCATCGCCCGAGCAGGCGTTCGATGACGCCGAGCAGCAGGATGCTGAGCGCCCCGACGACAAGAATCGCGGCGCCGCCGAACCATGCGGTGACGGCAAGCGGACTGGAAATCGTCGGCAAGGTGGCCAGCGCAAGCATGATCAAGGCGGCGACCGTCAACACGCGATCGACCAAGATCGACAGCACGATCTGGCTCAGCGACAGCGCAAACCGCCGCGCCAGCCAGACGCGGACGACGTCGCCGCCCACGGTGCCGAGCGGCAGGCAGTTGAAGAAAATGCTGGCGTAGAACACCGCCTGCACGCTCGCCATGGACGGCAGCGGACCGCGCATCAACGCGCAGAGGATCGAGCGCCAGCGCTCGCCGGCGAGAAAGATTTGCGCGAGAAGGAAAACCGCCGCAACGGTGAGCCAGCCGCGGTCCTGCGTTGCCAATAGGCGCGCAAAAACCTGGCGGTCGATGCCCCGGAACACGAAAAACAGCGTGACGGCGGTGAGCGCGAAGGAAAAACCCAGCGCCAGCCAATGGCGATGGGTCTGCGGGCGTGATGTCGCGTCCTGGATTGACAAAGAAACGTGCCTTGGCCCGATGACTGCCGTGGTGCGAAGAGGCGGCTCTTTTGGCAGCTTTGCCGCCAGGCCTCAAGGGCTGCGGCCATCAATCGTAACGTAACGGTGTATTTACGCGGCCGGCGTGCTTTCGCCGCATGGGCTTCCAAGCAAAAGGAAAAATGCCAACGGTCGACGTCGCTTTCGATGCCACGTTGGAAACGCCGCCAGAGCACCTTGCCCCGCTCTTTACCATGACCGACCAGCACGATCCGAGCGACAGCGGTGCTGCGCCGCATGACCGCTACATTCCGGCGCTCGATGGCTTGCGCGGCATCGCGGCCATACTGGTGGCGGGTGGGGGCCGCTTGTCGCTGTTACGGTCTATCTGGTGGCGCGCTACGATACGCCGTGGTCACGGCTGTTCTCGCACGGTATCTTGGTGCGGCTCGGCGAGGTGAGCTATTCGATTTATCTGCTGCACGAAATCATACCGTCCGCGCTCAAGCGGCGCGGCCTCATGACCAGCGATGTCGCGACGGCTTGGGTCGCCTGGGCGGGTTCGCTCGTGCTGCTGGCGCTGATCAGCCAGATAACCTACGCCGTGATCGAGCGCCCGGCGCGCGCGTGGATCCGCGCGCGATTGGCGCCGCGGCGCGCGCCGGTGCTTACGGCGCCGGACAACTGAGCAGCGCCGATCGTCCGCTCGCTTCCGGCGACAGATAGAACTGATGGACCTTCGAGTCGCTGCCGCAGCGCCAATTGACGACGAAATCCTTGCCGCAGCCGTTGGCCGGGTCGCCGAGTTGGACCGCGTCGACCGCGAACAAGCAGGTCGTCCTGGCTTTGTCGCAGGCGCTCGTCAGCGCTGTCGTGACATTGCCGACCTTCACTAGATTGGGCTGGCCGGAAGGCGATACGAAGTCCTTGCAGGCTAAGCCATAGGTGGCGTCCACGACATGGATCACGCTGGAGTTCGGATCCTGCGGGCTCAGCCAGTAGTCGAGAATTTGCATGGTGGCAAAAAACGATATCGCCACCACGGCAAAGCCCCCGATCACCATGAGCAGGACCCGACCCATAGAGGACCTCACGGTGGGTCATTCTCCTTCCAGCCGCCGATCGCGATTGCGTTTTGCCACATTGGCGTCGTGGTGTCACGGGGACATCAGTAAGCCTGTACCGGCAGTTTCAATCAAGGAGCGCTCACGGCGCGTTTTTGTACAAGAAATTCGGCCAATTTCTCGCCGATCATCTTGGTTCCGTAAATGCCGATATGATCGTCATCCAAATAAAGCACGTGGTGGTCCTTGATGCCGTAGCAATAGCGCTCGTCGCACAAGAGCGGCATGGTGTCGAAGACCTCGAGGCCGGGGTGGCGCAGCCGGATTTGCTCGATGGCGGCGCGATAGTCCTTCTGCCGCGCCTCGACGGTGGAACGCTCGATGCGGCAGTCGGCAAGCTTGGCGTGGAACGGCTTGTCGAAAAGACAATCCTGGATATCGAAGCCGAGCTCCGGAAAATCCAGCACGATGACGATTCTTTTGTTGGCGCGCTCCAGGACATCGATCGCGCCGGAAAGGCCAAAGTTGAATAATTGCGCTTGCGTGAGCCCCCGTTGCTCGGGATTGGCGGCTTCGAGCACGACGTCGTGCTCGCGCTCCTGCGGGCCGGTGCCAAATCCCTTGCCCAAGAGATGGAGCGGCCCGCGGAACGAGAAGATCACGGTTTCGAGGCCGTCGAGACCGGCAAGATAGGCGACCTGCTCTTCACTGGTTTTCGCCGGACAATAGCCGTTGAACGCTCTGTTGGTTTCGACCAGTCCGACCAGGGGAAACGCGCAAGTATGCAGAAACACGATGTTGCGCCCCGGCAGGGCCTCCACGAAGCCCGGATAAAGCACCAGGGCGTGGCTGTCGCCAAAGACCGCGATGCGAGGAACAGCGCCTGGCACGGACTGGCATAGGGTGCCGGGCTCCAGATTATCGCTGGCGGGCGTGCATGACACCGTTTTTTCGTAAAACGTTTTCAAAAATGTCGAATCGAAATCCGACCCCACGAATCCGATGGCGTTGGCCGCCCGCGACGGCAAGCCGCCGCCGCGCTCGATGGCAAAACCTGTGCCGCCGATCACCAGCGCCATCATGATTAGCGCAACCGCCGGCCGCGCGACGCGGCTCGTGCGGATGGGGCGCTCCAACAGCTTGTAGGTGAGCCACGCGAGAACGAAACTCAACGCCACGAGCAGGTCGCGTACCAACCGCGGCGGATCGCGGGACCAGGTCTGCCAGGCGAAGGACAGCAACGGCCAGTGCCAGAGATAAAGCGGATAGCTGATGAGGCCGATGAAGACAAAAGGTCGCGACGCCAACACATGGCGATTGAACGCGGCTTCCATGCCGGCCAGGATGATGAGGACAGTCCCGAGCGTCGGCAGCAGCGCCCACCATCCGGGAAATGCCCTGCCCGGCGAGAGCAGCACCAAGGCAATGGCGATCATCGCTATGCCACCCCAGCCGGCGATCTCACGGACGAGCCGGATGCGGCGCATTTTCACGGTCGCAGCCAACGACTCGGCCGACCAGCCCGGTATGCGTTCCAGGCTCGCCAAGAGACTGCCGAGCATCAATTCCCAGGCCCGCGTGAACGGCATGAAGAACGCCGCTGCCGGATGGGTATCGACCAGCGCCACGTTGAG
>Ga0208044_1001268_pt1 | contig 14171 bp, 9 predicted proteins | sample Sb_taG_8_FD_187712 | JGI IMG/M metagenome (GOLD analysis project Ga0208044, IMG submission 187712) | Peat soil microbial communities from Weissenstadt, Germany - Sb_50d_c_BC metaG (SPAdes) (version 2) | ecosystem: Environmental > Terrestrial > Soil > Wetlands > Peat | place: Germany: Weissenstadt... | reverse complement strand
CGATGTTCCGCATCACGATGTCCCCGGCCGCGTACTCGAACAGCACCACCTGCCCGGCCGTGATCACGCACCGGCCGTCATGCTCGCGCATGCGGAGGTCACGGGGCTCTGGCATGCCCTCCAGGATGGCCGAAACCGCCGCTGACATGCCACGATCCTATCAAATATTTAAAAATGACGCACAGGAATGCCCGGACAAAACGGCACGTCACAGACTCGCGGCTGACCTATTGCCGGAGATCTGGGTCCCGGCGGACAACCTTCCCCGTACTCAAGGCGGGGAGACGTGGCTGCCATGGCCGAAGCGTAACAGGCTTACTCGCGGCCTGGTTGTCGCTGCAGACGGGGTGACGCTGGGGTATGTAACGCCCTTGCGGTGGAAGGTGATTTGACCACCACTTCACGCGAGTGGTTGGCTCTCCACTTTTTCGTATGGCTGGCCAATCTACCGGGGTGATGAGCTGACAGGCCGGCGGGTGCCGGGCGAGAATGGGGTGGTGCGGGCTGAGGAACGGAAGCTTGCGACGGTTCTTTTCGCGGACCTCGTCGGGTCGACTGAGCTTGCAGCCGATCAGGATCCCGAACGGGTCCGGGCGATGCTCGATCGCTTCTACGACGCAATGGCGGCGGAGATCGAGCGGGCTGGAGGCACGGTCGAGAAGTTCATCGGCGATGCGGTGATGGCTGTTTTCGGCGTTCCAGCGGCGCATGAGGACGACGCGGAGCGGGCCTTGCATGTGGCGTTGGGGATGCAGCGGCGATTGGGAGAGTTGTTCGGCCGGCGGCTCGCCCTTCGTATCGGTGTGAATACCGGCGACGTCGTGGTGGGGCGGCCCCGTGAGGGCAGCTCGTTTGTCACCGGCGACGCGGTCAACGTCTGCGCCCGACTGGAGCAAGCGGCCGCTCCGGGGGAGATCCTGACCGGCGACCGGACGGTTGCGGCCGCGCGCGGCGCGTTCGAGTTCGCGGAGCCGGTGAAGGTCGAGGCGAAGGGAAAGCCCGAGGGCATCGTCTGCCGCAAGCTTTTGCGCGCGCTGTCGCTGATGCGCCCGCGCGGGGTCGGCGGGCTGCAGCCGGTCTTCGTCGGGCGCGGCCGCGAACTGGCGGACTTGCAGCAGGCATATGGCCGCGTCGTCAGCAGCGGCGAACCGCACCTGGTCAATGTCGTCGGCGACGCTGGGGTCGGCAAGACACGGCTCCTGCGCGAATTCTGGCAGTGGCTGGGCGGGCAATCGCGGCCGCCGCTTCTGCGGGCCGGCAGGTGCCTCCCGTACGGTCACGGGATAACGTACTGGCCGCTCGGTGAGGTGCTGAAGGAGCACTTCGGAATTCTCGAGAGCGACCCGCCGGACGTGGTCGCCGAACGGGTCGCTGGCCGCGATGGGCTCGGCTTCACACTCGGCCTTGCGCCGCCGGAGGGCATGCACCCGCTGACCGTGCGCGACCGGCTGCACACGTCGTGGGTGGGTTTCCTTCAAGAGCTGACCGAGGAGCACCCAACCGTGGTCCTCGTCGAGGACCTGCACTGGGCGGATGATGAGCTGTGCGACCTACTGACGATGCTCGCCGTGCGCGTCCGTGGGCCGCTGCTGATGATCGCGACCGCACGGCCAGAGCTGCTCGATCAGCGACCAGGCTGGGCCCGGTCGGCCGGGACAACGGTCGTGCGGCTCGAGGTGCTGCCCTCCGAGGAGGCGGAGCAGCTGATCGGCGCGCTGCTTGGCAGCGACTGTCCCGGCCCCGTACACGAGCTGGTCGCTGAACGGGCGGAGGGGAACCCGTTCTTCGTCGAGGAACTGATCGCGACGCTCGCAGACCGAGGCGTACTTGCCCGCCGAAACGGCGGATGGTCGTTCGGTGAGCTCCCGGTGGGTTTTTCCGTGCCGGACACCGTTCAGGCTGTGATCGCCGCGCGCATCGACATGCTGCCCCGGGCCGAGAAGGCGGCGCTGCGGACGGCCGCCGTGATCGGGCGCGTGTTCTGGAGCGGTCCCGTCTGCGAGCTCGCCGAGGAAGCGGACCCGGACTTCGTCCTGCTCCAGGAGCGGGACTTCGTGCTCCGCCGGGCCGGCTCGTCGATCGACGGTCAGCAGGAGTACGTAATCAAGCACGCGCTCACCCGCGAGGTGGCCTACCAGAGCCTCCTCAAGGCGAAGCGGGCGCCGCTGCACGCCGGCTTCGGACAGTGGCTCGAGCGGAACGGGAAAGACGAGTCCGAGCACGCGCCGTTGCTGGCGCACCACTACGCCGCGGCCGTGGTTCCCGAAGTCCTTGATCTGGCCTGGTCCGGCCGGGAAGGGGAAGCCGATCGCCTGCGCGCCAAGGCCGTCTGGTGGTCGCGGCGGGCGGCGGAGCTGGCCATCGGCCGCTACGAGATCGACGAGGGCCTGACCCTGCTCGATCGGGCGCTCGGCCTCGAGAGCGACCCGCGGGAGCAGGCCGCGATCTGGCAGCGAATCGGCCAGGCCTGCGCCCTCAAGTACGATGGAGAGCGCTTCTGGCAGGCCATGCAGCAAGCGCTAGATATCGGCGGCCCCTCGGCCGAGGTGTACTCCGACCTCGCCCTGCAATCGGTGCAACGGGCTGGCATGTGGGTCCAGCAGCCGGACTGGACCCTCGTCGATCGCTGGATCGAGCAGGCCCTGGAGCTGGCCGGGGAAGGCTCCCTCGCCAAGGGGAATGCGCTCGCCGCGCTGGCCATGAGCAACGACGACGAATCCGCTGCTCGCTCGGCCCTGGCGATCGCCGAACGGCTGGGAGACGTTGAGCTTCGTTGCATATCGCTCTACATTCTCGCCGAAACAGCCCTCACCGCCAGGGACTTCGACCGGGCCTGCACCGTCATGGATCAGGTGATGGCGCTTCTCCCCAGGCTGCCCAATCCCGACGTCGGCTCCGTGGCACTCATGTCCGCGGTCTTCGTGTATCTGTGCTCCGGCCACCTCGGCGATGCCGCGCGGGCCGCCGTGCAGGCCGTCGACGTCGCGGCCGGCCTGACCCCGCACCACCGCCTGCACGCGGCGTGCTGGCAGATCCTGCTGGCGACCGTGACCGGGCGCTGGGACGAGGTGCGAGCTCGGACGGCCGAGGCCGAGCGAGTGGTGGACGCCAACCTGGCCGCGGTCACGCCCTGCGTTTTGACCGTCTCCATTCTCCTGAACTGCGCTACCGCCAGCGCACTGGCAGGCGACGAGGACGAGGCCCGGCGGCTGGAAAGCAAGGCGTACGGCCTCGGCATGGAAGGCGATCGGTGGTATCACGGCTGGTTCGACCCTCCCAAGATCCGCCTTGCGCTGGTCCGGGACGACCTCGGCGAAGTCGCGGAACTCGCGTCGCACGAGCTGGACTGGGAGTGGGAGCCGCCGCCGGCGTTCCTGGACGCACTCGCCGCGCTCGGCGACCGCGAGCGAATTGAGGCGGAGGCATCCAAGTGGATGCAACCGGGAAGCTTCGCCGAGCCATTCGCGCTCCGGGCCCTGGGCATCGCCCGCGGCGATCGGACACTGCTCAGGCAGGCGCTGGAGCGATTCGAGGCAATGCAGCTCTCCTGGCACGCAGAGCAGACGAGACGCCTGATGTAAGGCGGTGCTCCGTCTCGGTCTCGTCGCAGCCGGGCCACTCAGGCTAAGCCAGGAGACCCGGCCGACGGTGAGCGAGAGGACCACACTGGGGGTTGTGACCGGGAGTGCCGGCCCCGAAGATTCAGCTATGACCACTGACGTGGCAGGAGTCTTGCGCAACACCGTCCTGCTCCGCTCGGTGCCGGCGTCAGACCTGGAGCGGGTTCTCGCGGTATCCCGGTTGCGGACCTTCCGCCGCGGGCAGGTCGTGTTCACCAGGGGCGACCCGGGCGACACCTTGATTGTTGTGGTCTCCGGCCAGGTCAAGGTCGTGGTCCGCTCCGCGGACGGCGGCGAGCTAACGCTGACGATCATCCCTGCTGGCGGGGCATTCGGCGAGCTTAGCATCGCCGATGGCGGCCCTAGGTCCGCCGACGCCGAAACCCTTGAGGAATCCCAGTTGCTGCTCATCCCGCGCGAAATGATCCAGGAGATTTGCGCGCGGGTACCGCCCGCTGCGCGGGCAGTGGCCGATTCGAACGCGGCCGCCCTCCGGCGGCTCACCGAGGCCGCGTCGGACCTGGTGTTCCTGGATCTTCCGCGCCGCGTCGCGAAGGTGCTGGCCAGCCAGGCGCCGGATGATGACGGCGTCATCCGGCTCAAGCTGCGCCAGGAAGAACTCGCGCATCAGGTCGGGGCTACGCGGCAAAGCGTCAACGCCGCCGTGCGCGCCTTTCATAGGCGCGGCTGGCTCCAGATTCACGACGGGGCGGTGATCGTGACGCAGGTGTCAGCGCTGAGCCGATTCGCTGGCAGCTAGCTGTCGGCAAGCCGACAGCCGCCGTGTCGGCAAGGTGACTGACGGCCGCCTCGCGGTTGACCAAGCTGACGGCAGCTGGTCTTTTCGCAGGCCGGGGTTCGCAAGGAACGATCCCGAGGAGGTCGCCATGAACCGCATCCAACGAGCCCGTTTGCATCCGCCGCTCAACAGGCATCTTGGCTGGGCTGGCCGACGCCCTGCTGGCGTCCGTTACCGCGGAGCAGGCCAGGCGGCGGATGACCGTTCTGGCAAGCGCACCCGCCGGCCGGCGCTTCCCTCATGAACGACACTGCGGACGCCAGCGTCCATCCCACGAAAGGGGGTCGGCCATGGCGCCCCTGATCGCACTCGCAGCCATCGCCCTGTTCGCCGCTGGAGTGACCGCCGGAATCGTCGGCGTGGTGAGCGTGGCCATCCGCCGGGAAGAGAAGAACCTCACCCTGACCAGTGAGGCAACCGACCCGGTGACACGGACGGGACGCTGGGTGAACGGCGTGTACGTTCGCGCTCCGCGCCGCGCGGCGTCGGCCGGCCGGGCCGTCGCCAGCGCCACCTCCTGCAGCGGCCGCTCCCCGGCACGGCACTAGCGCTGCAGGTGCCGTCACGCCACCCTTACACGCACCCGACAGGACGTGATCCCGATGCGCAATGACCCGGTGGTCGCCGACCTGGTGACCCGCGCCAGAAACGGTGACAGGCGGGCCTGGGACGCGCTCGTCGAGCGCTACGCCCCGCTGATCTGGTCCATCTGCCGCAGGCACCGCCTGGACGGCGCCGACGCCGACGACGTCGGCCAGAGCGTCTGGCTGCAGCTAGTGGACCAGCTGGACAAGGTCCGGGATCCGGCCGCGCTACCCGGGTGGCTGGCCACCACGGCCCGGCGGGAATGCGCACGGGCCCTGCGCGCAGCGCACGGACCACACGCTGCCAGGTATGCGCTGGATGCAGAGACCATCCCGGACGAGCAGGCTCGGATGGCCGAGCAGCAGGTGCTCGTGGCGGAGCGCCACGCGGCGCTGCGCGAGGCGTTCGCCCACCTGCCCCCGTGCTGTCAGCAGCTGATCGCCGTCCTGATCGAGGACCCTCCCGTGCCGTACGCCGAGATCAGTGCCAGGCTGGGCATACCGGTCGGCAGCATCGGGCCGAACCGCAGCCGCTGCCTGGATAGGCTGCGCCGCTACCCCGCCATCGCAGCGCTGATCAATGCCGAAACCGAAAGCGCGGGAAATGAACTGTCCGGGCAAGCGATGAGGCAGTCACGACGATCAGTCGAGGGCCGCTCTGAGATGCCCTCTGCGCCACTAGGAACCCCGGCCGGTTAACCGCCGGAGACCATTCATTCCTTGATCCTCCTCGCGGGCGGCGTGCGGCCGCGCGGCGCAGCCGGTCGCGCAGCAGAACTAGCCGTTCTGTGCCGCCCCCGCGCGACGACGACGCCATCGACTGGACGGCGCATAGTCGGCGCAATTACAGGCAGATAGACCCTCGCTCTCCGTGATAGAAACCGCGTCCGAGTGACCGCCACGGCAGGTCGACTGATCCTCCGCTAAGGATGCCAAACCGGAGACAGTCTCCTGTGAGACCGCAACCTAAGGCGCTCTGACCAGCAACGAAGGGACAAAATTGCAGGTGGCTGGCTCTCGTTGCGGCTAGTAGGCAAGGGCAGCGGCCAGGTCACTAACGGGGAAGATCGGCGCTACTCGCGTACTCACGACTGCAACCTATCCCGCCCGGCCCGCAGGGTCCCCGGTCGACGGCTGCGAGGACCCGGCCACCGCGATCCGCCGCGCCGACGCGACCACGCTCCAGGCGGCCAGCACCCTGTGCGGGCAGGCGTCGTGGAAGATCCGCGGCCAGGACCACGCCACCCGTCACGACGTCGCCACCCCGGACATGATCCGCCAGCTGCCCGCCGGGTTCGCCCTGGTCATCCGCGGCGGCTGCGCCCCCGTCATCGCCCGGCTGCCCCGCGCCTGGAAGAACCCGGCCTACCGCCGCGCCCGCCGCCTCGGGTGCCGGGGCCGGGACCGCCGGGTGTCGGCGCGCGACCACGCGCACGATCGGTCGGCCGTGGGATTACCAGTCCCGTTGCTATCAGGGGATGAGATTCGACAAAAACTCGATCGCCGCGTCGCCGACGGCGGCACCGACGGCGGCACCGGCCTTCCCGGCTTTACGCAAGGCGCTGCGCAGCCGGTTTTTATCAGTTGAAGGCTCGTCCGGCAGCTGTTCATCCTCCCGCTGCTCAGGATCTGGCTGCCGCTGATCTGGCTGAGATGCCATGAACGCATCGTAATGCGACTCCTGGTCACCAGCTAACGGCCTGGGCTGCGGTCGGAGGGCTCGCAAGATACCGATCCCGTCTTCCTGGTACCTGCCCAGGTCTTGCCGCGGTCCCCGCGCCGCCTGTGGCGGGTATGAGTAGGCCGGGTGCACGATGGATCGGCGCCGTCGCACGACCGTCCGTTTTTCAGACTTAGCGGCCTGCCTGTTCAGATGATCAGACCCGAGCGTGGCTGCATGCTGTCGTGTGTCTGTGGCTGGGATTGGCTGGTGCCGTTGCTGTCAGCTCCCGTGACCGCCTCTACGTTGCAGGGGATGGCCCGCGTCCGGTCCGGGCAGGCTCCCGCGCGGCTCTTGGTTCCTGACCGGAGGCGGCACAGAGGCTCCGCGGTCAAGGGTGGCCGAAGGTCATTTCCGGAGCAATGCCGGGGACTTAAGGTTCGAGGGCGAGAGTCGAGTACCGGCTGCGGCGTGCCAGGGGCGCTGTGGCAACGGTGGTCCGGTAAGGCGGGGTATCGATCATGATCCTCCCGTTGCCGAGGGCCTCCGTTGCCTGTTCAGGCTGCCATTGACTCGGCTGTCGCGACTACCAGGATGATCACCGGGTCGGCGCGGATGGTCGCTCCGGAGTATCCGGGCGAGCTGACCCTGATTGTGTCCTCCCAGGTGGGGCTGCGCCATGGCCGGGCTGGCCGGGCAATGCCGCGGCGAGCGCGGCCTGCTCCACCTCGATGACAGACTCGGTGCGCAACCTGGCGTCGTAGGCCGCCTTGCCGCCGCGAACGCCGAACAGTCGCCTGGTCCATACCAGGTAGACGACAAGGAGCAGGTTGATCACGAACGCCGCGACCTTCAGCCAGGTGATGTGCCCCCTAGTCAGCTCCCAGACCTCCCAGGGCAGGAAGATCGAGGTCGCTATCATGGCGAAGTACTCGCCCCACCGCTGGCCCAACCACAGCCCGACGCTTTCCACCAGCTCGATCAAAGCGTAAACGGGCAGCCCAATGGCCAAAATGGTAACCCAGCGCGGGCTGATCGTGAGCGCATGGTGGACCAGCACGAGCAGCTTGGAGTGGCTGACGTCGAAGCCGAGATCCTGGTACAGAGCGCGGATGGCGGGCAGGGCGTTGTTGTATGCCCGCTGGATGCCTGCCTGGTCGTACTTGAACCACCACACCCCGTAGGCCGCGACGCCGATGATCAGGAAGCGGAGGAACCGCTCCACCGCGAACACGCGCAGGATCAGCTCGCTGCGCAGCTCCTTGCCCCGGCGGACCAGCGGCGCCGCTGCGGCCGGGCCGCTGCCGTGCTGCCCGCCGGTCACGAACGCGCCGCAGCGCAGGCACCGCCAGGCCGTTCCGCCCGCCGTCGGAGCCATCAGCCGGTCCCGCAGCTCCGGTTCGTCCGGCGCGTACGTCACGTGGCCCTTGCGGGCACAGCCGAACAGGCTCCAGTCCACATCTTGAGAATAGCCAGACGGGCAACGCGCTGCTCCGGTCACGATGCCGACCGTGCTTCCGGCCAGGCCCGCTGGACGCGGCGGGCGGGCTCGGCATGCTTGAGGACGGTGCGCTCACGCCGCGCTAGGGCCAAGCGGCGCAAGGTTGACGCTTGAGTGTCACGGCGACAGCGCTCACGGCTCCGGAGGCCGCGGGCCATCCCCGGACCCATGCCCCGCCACGGCTTTGCATCTTCCCCCGGCCGCGTCGTCGTGGACCAGGTGCTCACCATCAAACCAGAACGCGCGGGATGTCGCCGCTGGAGATGGGGGTGCACGGGAAACCCTTGCCGCGTCCGCGCAGGACGTCAGGGTGGTCGTCACGAGGGGCGGCGAGCCCATATGGCGGGGCCAGGGCGGAGCCCGGGAGGAATCGAACCCGGCACTATCAGCTTGGGAATCGGACCGATCATGCCAGGTAGAGCCGCTTACCAGCCAGCTCCGCAGACCTGTAGTAGCCGTGATTGACACCTCGCCAGCGCGGCTAATGGCCCGACGATCTTCCGCCGATCAGGACTCCTGACCGCTCTGTCCCTGGTCTTCCCCGTCCTCCTCGTGGCTGCCGTCCCTCGGGGGTTGCGGCCGGATGGCTACATGCCAGTTCCAGGCGGGAATAGCGCCGACCGCAACGGCAAGCACTCCAGCCACCACTGCACCGGCCACCTTCGCAACTCGGGCCCACTTGATCGGCTTATGCGTTGCCATGCCGGACACCTTCTGCCCAATAAGGGAGAACTCGAGAAGCCCACCCGTGGCTCGCATCACCGCAGGTTACGGGCCTGCGGCCCGGAGTTTTCAATAACCCTACTCGCAGTGAGTATTTCTAGGGAAGGCTGGACAACGCCGGACGCAAACAGTGGGGAATGTCCCAGCGTCCGGCCGGTACCTCACAGCTCTGCCACGTTCACCTGCAGGCGCTCCCGAACCGGATGCGCTGATCATTGAGGTTGCCCGACAAGGGGTATGCATGCGGAACTGGCCACAAGGAGGGCATTATGACCACGAATCAGGGTCCGTACCCAGCTCAGTATCCTGTTCAGTTCGCCGTCGAGTACCCGGACCGGCCGCTCAACCGGCTGACCTCGTTCTTCCGGATTTTCGTGATCATCCCGATCGCGATCGTGCTCGGCACCGTTTCCGGCGCGACCTGGGAATCCGCGGGAAGCACCTCCGCACTCCACCACTCCACCACGTACTACGGCCCCGCGGGTGCGGGCGGCCTGCTGTTCTTCGGCCCGCTGCTGATGATCTTGTTCAGGCAAAAGTACCCCCGGTGGTGGTTCGACTGGAACCTGGAACTGCAGCGCTTCATCAACCGGGTGTGGACCTACCTGGCCCTGATGAACGACAGTTACCCGTCCACCGACGTCCACCAGTGGGTCCAGCTTGATTACGCCTATCCGGACGCGGCCACGGACCTCAACCGGTGGCTGCCGCTGGTCAAATGGCTGCTGGCCATCCCGCACTACATCGTGCTGTTCTTCCTGGAAATCGCCGCGTTCTTCGCGGTGATCGTGACCTGGTTCGCGATCTTGTTCACCGGCCGTTATCCGCGTGGCATATTCAGCTTCGTCGAAGGCGTATTCCGCTGGCACAACCGGGTCGCCGCCTATGCGTTCGTCCTGGTCACCGATCGGTACCCGCCGTTCAGGCTGGCGCCGTGACCCGGCACCGCAGGCAGCCAGGCTAGGCTGCGGCCGATCAGGCGCCATTGGGCGCCCATGTGGCACATCCGTGGCACGGGGCTGATCCGCTACTGCACGGCACCGATTTCCGGCCAGGCTCAACCTTTGTCCGCTGGCCGGGGGTTGATATGGGTGATGACCACGTGACGCGAGAATCGGTGGAGGGTCGTCATGAGGTGTTCGACCCCGATCTGCCATTTCTTCCCCGTCCTCCTCGCAGGCGCCAAGATCCTTGCGAGTGGACGCCGGGTCTAGGTTCGGCGAAGCCGATCGCATGCGACGCCCGCAGGGCGACCTAGACGCGGTGGCTGGGAGCTGGACAATAGAGCGCGAGGAAGACGGCTACGTGCAGCACCGGCCGCCGTGACAGGTAGCCGGGCTGATCAGCCAGTACTGCGGGCGTGGCCCGGCTTGCGCCGGGCGGGCCTCCCCAAGGCAGAGCCCGGCGCGGGAGCCGGGCCAGCGGCTGCCTGGGAACGTCCGTTCGTGTCGAATAGAGGCCGCCGACGAACTCAATATTCGTGCGCGACCGGCATGATCGCTTGCGTCTCTCGGCTTGACCAGTGCGGCGGTCCTGGCTGTCTCGCTCTCGGCGAACTGGCCTGCGAACTGCTGGCCTGGACCCAGATGCTAGCCGTGAAGATCGAGGCTGGCGGTTGAGTCCCGTTTGTGACCAACGCCGATCATTATTGCCCCGTGAGCACGGTGCGTCGTCGGTGGCGGCTTGGCGTGCTGCTCCTCGGCCTGCTGTCGGTGGGAGCGGCAGCGTGGCTGACCTCTTTCCTAGCCCGGCACGGCTTCGACTGGTCTGCCAAATTCAGCGAGATAGCGTCCTTCGTCCTCGCCGTGCTAGTGGCGTTGCTGCCCGCGGCCGGGCAGCTCGCGCTCTGGCTGCCGGCGCCCAGGGTCAGAGCCGAGCAGATAACCGCCGACGTGTCCGATCTCGCCGCCGCGCTCCGCGCGCAGGGCCGCGCCGAGGCGGCGCTGCCGGGAGTGAGCGTCTACGACCGGCTGCCCATGCGGGTCCGGTGGGAATCCGCGGACGCGGAGCCGGGGGACGGAAGCACCGGAACGTTCCACGACGTGATCGAGTTCTTCAGAGGGCTGCCTGAGCAGCGGCTGGTGGTGCTTGGCGAGGCGGGCGCCGGCAAGAGCGTGCTGGTAACCGAACTGGCTCGCAGCCTGCTGACCCACCGGGGCAGCGAAGATCCGGTCCCGGTCATCTTCTCCATGGTGGGCTGGAATCCAGAGCAGACAACCCTCTTCGACTGGATGTCGGACCAGCTCGCCCGGGTCAATCCCGATCTCGGGCAGAAGGTCAGCGACGGGCGCCAGATCATCACCCGCGCACAGGTCCTCATCGACCGGCTGAAGGTGCTGCCGCTACTCGATGGCCTGGACGAAGTGGGATGGGCCGCGCTGCCCGCGGCGACTCTCGCCGTCAATCGTTATGGCTGGGAACAGCCGCTGGTCGTCACGTGCCGGAGCGAGGAGTACCTGGAGGCCACCAGCAAGGAACCCGGCACTCCGCTGGCGCGTGCCGCCGTGATCGAGCTCGTGCCGCTTACCCGGAATGACATCGAGATTTACCTCGGACCCGACCCCGACGGCCGCTGGACCGCCGTCCGCGACCGTCTGGCCGCTGAGCCTAACGGCCCACTCGCACGGGCACTGGGCAACCCGCTCATGCTATGGCTGACCTGGGAAGTCTACCGGCCCGCTGAGCGGAACCCGGATGAACTGGCTGACCGGTACCGGTTCGGCCGCCAGCAGGCCATCGAGTCTCGCCTGCTCAGCGAGTTCGTGCCTGCGGTCTACCCGGCCGAGCGGCAGCGCCTGTCTGTGCTGCAGTGGCGGCAACAGCCGACAGCGCGCCAGGCTCGGCGCTGGCTGGGGTTCCTTGCCTCAGACGACGCGCTCAGGGCGAAGAAGCCGAGCACACGCTGGGGACGATCGCGTTCCCGCAGGTCCGGGGGACAGCTGCCGGATGAGGTCATCGAGACCCACGACAAGAGCGTGGCCTGGTGGCATTTCACCGCGGCCGCGGGCGGCTTCCGGTTCCTTGGCGTGGCCATCAGGGCGATAGTGCTCTGGATCGTGCTGTGGCACGAGATCACGACGATACTCCGCTACGCCGGCAACTGGCGCCACGGCACGTACGTAGGGCGCCTGCCGTTCCAGCTGCTCTTTCTCGATGGGCCTCTGGGGCGGTACGTCTGGCCGACAGTCCGCCAGGCAATAGATGTCGCGCCCGCCAGGACTCGCGGCGCGGCATTCACAACCCTGAACGACCTGCTAGGGCGAGTTGTGGCGATTCCGTCCCATCACTTCGTTTACCTTGTCGTCGTCGCGATACCGGTCCTGGTCATCTATGCCAGCTCGGCCGAGCCCATCCCCTCTGTGCCGCGCCGCCTGCGCGTGCATGCCGGGCTCCCGGCCAGGTTGGCCATCTCCATCGCGGCGAACATCGCCAGCCTCGCCGTGGCAGCACTGATCGTGATGGGCTACTGGGGGCGAACCGGCACCATCGGCGACTTCTTCACCACACGCAGGACCTGGCTAGCGCTGCTGGTGCTCGCGCTGGGGGTCACCGTCTATGCCTTGCCGCGGCAGCTCGTAGCGGAAATCGACGTCGTCGGGGCGACCATGCCGCGGCAATCGCTGCGCGAAGACAGGCTGGCGGCAATTGCCACGACGGTGTCTCGGCGCGTTCTGTTCACGGTGACCCTGGCGCTGTTCTGCGGTCCGCTGGTCGCCATCTCCTACGGGCTGTTCGCGTTCGTCAGCACCGTCACGATGCTGACCCTTGGCGGCCTGACCGGATTCGCGTCAAGTTCGTACACCGATGCCTGCCACTGGCTGGCGATGACCGGCAGGCTTCCGTGGCGGCCGATGCCGTTCCTGATGGACGCCGAACGTCGTGGCCTGTTCCATGAGATCGGCGCCATCTTCGATGCCGTCGGCGTGTACCGGGCACTGGCCGAGGCGGAACTGGACCAAGCCGCCGCGCACCGCGCGTCTCTCGCTGGCGCGCTTGTCCAGCTCGTGGACCTACTCGGTCGGCTCGGTCGGCCGGGGGAACTGGACGCTATCCGCCAGGCGGTCGGCATTTACCGCGCCGTAGCTGACGATGACAGCCCAGAAGCGAGGCTGGCATGCCCGCCGCTCGCAGATCTCCGGCGACTGGCTATCCGACTGTGGAAACTGGGCGACGCCGACGAGGCGCTGGAGGCGGCCCAGACCGCTCGCCAGCTCGCGAATATCCACGCCGCAGGCGATGACACGGCTTCGGCTGAGGCGGACCTGCCGCCTCAGCTTGCCGATGCGAAGATCCGCAGCCTGATACTGCTTGCCAGCAAGTATCCGGGGCAGATAAGGGTGTCCACCCGCGGTCTTCGCCAGTCACCCGCTGACGAGCTCGACACTATGGCTTTCCAACTGCTCGCGGCCGGGCGTGCGGCTGAGTCGCGAACCGCATCGGAAGCCGCGGTGCGCGCAAGCGAAGCGGCCGTCATGATGTATCGCGTCCTTGCCGCCGACACGCCCGCCAGTTCCCTGCCCGCCCTCGCGAAGGCGCTCGACAAGCTGGCAGCGCACCTCGGCAAGGTGGGCTCACGAGAAACCGAGGCAGCCGCGGCGGCTGCTGAGGCCCGTGACATCCGCCGCCGACTCGGGCGGCAGCCTTCGCCACCCGCGGTAACTGAGCCGAATTAGACCAGTCAGCCGACAGGCGGCAGCCGCTGAGGCGTGAGCCGTCGGCTGCGCAGCATCTTCCGCACTGAGACTGGCCGGTATTGGCACCCCAGTCGATGACGCCAGCCAAAACCCAGGACCTGGCCGACACGGGCAGGTGCTCGCGGGCGGGGACGCAGTCGCGCAGAACATCGCCCCGTCGGACACTTTGTGCCGAGGCGATGTGGAAGTCGAGCCACCGGGCCCAGAAGCACGCCGTTGCACCTCGTCGTCGGCCTGATCATAAGCCTGGCCCGGGTCGGGCCGTCTGCGGTCCATGAGGCGATTGCAGCGAAGGCCTGGCAGCAGAAGCCGATCTGGTGGGCATCTCGTCTACGGGTCCGCGCATAATGTGGCGATCTGCGTCCGGATAGTCGCAGATCCTCCTACGGCAGGTTCGGGAGAGGACACCCAAATTTCCACCCGCATGCCGGCTACCGCTGAAGTGCTGGCAGGAGAGGTGTCTAGTGAGCGCCGTCCTTACCGGCGGACATTTTTGCCGATACTGTTGGCCTAGGCATGGGATATGTGCCAGATCATTGGGGAGGCGGGCATGACGGAGGGCGCGGGACCCAGGATTACCGGGATCCATC
>Ga0208044_1001267_pt1 | contig 14173 bp, 13 predicted proteins | sample Sb_taG_8_FD_187712 | JGI IMG/M metagenome (GOLD analysis project Ga0208044, IMG submission 187712) | Peat soil microbial communities from Weissenstadt, Germany - Sb_50d_c_BC metaG (SPAdes) (version 2) | ecosystem: Environmental > Terrestrial > Soil > Wetlands > Peat | place: Germany... | reverse complement strand
CATTTTTTCGTTCGAGCTCATCTCCCAATTCTGTTTCCCAGATTCTGACGACGCCGTCGGCGGAGGCCGAGGCCAGGTGCGCACCATTGGGGCTGAAGGCCACGCCGTGGACGCGGTCGTGGTGGCCGCGGAGAGTGAGGATCTCCCGGCCGCCGGCAGTCTCCCAGAGACGCACGGTGCCATCGGCGCCTGCCGAGGCAATCCGGGTTCCATCGGGATGAAACGCAAGACCGAAGATCCAGTTCGTGTGCCCAGTCGATGACAAGGGCGACAGCGGCCGGCTCTGGATCGCACTCGCCATGGTCACGAATTCTCCCCGAGTCACGACGAGGTCGGGCTGCGTCGCAGCCGAATGTCCGGCAGGACGTGTGACCCTTGCCACTCACGACAGCGCATCCAGGTCCGCCAGGTCCTTGGGCCGTCCGGAAGCCGCTTTGTTGGCCATGAGAGTCTGCTTGTCGACGACGAACATCGTCAACCCTTCGACATGGCAAACGATTCGGCGCTCCCACGCGTCTGCGAACGTAACGCCGCTGATGGAAGTAACCAGGTCGATGCGATTCGGCGGATAGCCGAGCTGAATGATGGATCCGGGCACGAGGAAATCTGTCTCGGTCAGGCCCAAGCTGGCGAAGCCAAACTCTCCCAGCACCGCGATGAGCTTGCGCGCGTTCTCTTGCGACACCTCGACGAAGAGATCGATGTCGCCCGTCGCGCGAGGGTAACCGTGGTAGGCCACGGCGTACCCTCCAACGACCACGTATCTCACGTCATGAGAGTTTAATAATGCGATAAACTCTCTCAAGTCTCTCGGAAGGTTCATGATCGCCGCTCACCGGCAAACGACGGTTCAGCTCGAAGAGAATCTCGAGGCGCTCTTGGGGACTCAGGCCTTGGTAATACTCCTTATCCCCCCGATCGCACTCCTCGAAAGATCTGAACACCTTGACGACCTTCTCCATCGTGTGCTTCGCTCTCCCCTCATTGCAGATCCGTCATCTCGAAGCTGGTGCCGCGAGGTCAACGCGGCCCTTTTTTCAACTGGTCGCGGGCGGCCTGTGCGACCCGATCGACGGTGAAGCCGAATTCCACGAGCAGGTCCTTGAGCGGGGCCGAGGCGCCGAAGGATCGCATGCCGATGCTCGTGCCGTGGTCGCCCACGAACTTGGTCCAGCCGAAGGTTGAAGCCTGCTCGACGGACACGCGGGCCTTGACGGCGGGAGGCAGAACGTGGTCGCGGTAAGCCGCATCCTGATCGTCGAAGAGCTCCCAGCAGGGCATGCTCACGACGCGGGCCTTGATGCCTTCCTGCGTGAGCTTGTCGTGGGCGCCCACGCACAGTGAGACCTCGCTGCCGGTGCCCATCAAGATCACGTCGGGCTTACCGTCGGCCGCGTCGGCCAGGATGTAAGCCCCCTGCGCCAGGCCGGTGGCCGAGGCGTACTTGGTCCGGTCCAGGGTGGGGATGTTCTGGCGGGACAGGATGAGCGCCGCGGGCTGGTGGTGAAGCTGCGTGATGAGCTTCCAGGCCTCGACAACTTCGTTGGCGTCGCACGGTCGGATCACCAGGAACCCGGGAACCGCGCGCAGCGAAGGAATCTGCTCGATGGGCTGATGGGTCGGTCCATCCTCGCCCACCCCGATCGAGTCATGCGTGAAAACGTAGATGACCGGCAACTCCATTATGGAGGCTAATCGAATCGGTGCCCGGCCGTAATCGCTGAAGATCAGGAACCCGGCGCCGTAGGGCCGGACCTTGACCGCGGACATGCCGTTGAGAATCGCCCCCATCGCGTGTTCGCGAATGCCGAAATGGAAATTCCGCCCGCCGTAGCTGCCGGCCTCGAAGTCGCCGGCTCCCTCAAACGTCAGCCGGGTCTTGGTGGAGGGGGCCAGGTCCGCGGCACCGCCGATCAGCCAGGGGATGTTCTTGGCCAGAGCATTGAGGACCTCGCCAGACGAGACGCGCGTGGCGATTCCCTTGGGGTCCGCCGGATACGTGGGCAAGCCCTTGTCCCAGCCGTCGGGAAGCCGGCGATGCTGCATCTGGTCAAGGTGAAGGGCGAGCTCCGGGTACTTTGCCTTGTACTGCACGAGCCGGGCGAACCAGGCATCACGCAGCTCCTTGCCGCGACGGCCGATGCCCTGTTTGAAGTGCTCGTAGACGCCCTCGGGAACCAGGAATTTTGCGTCCTCCGGCCAGCCGTAGAACTTCTTGGTCAGCCGGACCTCGTCCTCGCCCAGGGGCTCACCATGGGCGCCGTGGGTATCTTGCTTGTGGGGAGAGCCCCAGGCGATGTGGCTGTCAACGATGATCAAGGTCGGCCGGTCATGGGTCTCGAGAAAGGTCTCGTAGGCCCGTTCCAGCAGCTCCAGATCGTTGGCGTCGCTCACCCTGGTCACATTCCAGCCGTAGCCCATGAACCGCTCGGCCACGTCTTCGCTGAAGGTGAGATTCGTCTCGCCCTCGATCGTGATCCGGTTGTTGTCGTACACCCAGCAGAGGTTGGACAGCTTGAGGTGACCGGCGAGCGAGGCGGCCTCGTGCGAGATGCCTTCCATCATGTCGCCGTCGCTGCACAGGGCGTAGACGCGGAAATCGATCAGGTCCTCAAAGCCTGGCTGGTCGAAGTGGGCGGCCAACCAGCGCTCGGCAATAGCCATTCCGACCGAGTTGGAAACGCCCTGTCCCAGCGGGCCGGTCGTCGTCTCGACCCCCGAAGTCAGGCGGTATTCGGGATGCCCGGGGCACTTGCTGCGCAACTGCCGGAACTTCTTGATGTCGTCGAGCGAGACCGACGGCGTGCCGAGGATCTCATAGTCCTGGTTCACCGACTTGACGCCGGCCAGGTGCAAGAGCGAGTAAAGCAGCATCGAGGCGTGCCCCACCGAGAGCACGAAGCGATCTCGGTTGGGCCAGACCGGGTCTTCGGGATCGTAGCGTAGGTGGTTCTGCCAGAGGACGTACGCCACCGGGGCCAGGGCCATCGGCGTTCCGGGGTGTCCCGAGTTTGCCTGCTGGACCGCGTCCATGGAGAGCGTGCGAATCGTGTTGATCGAGAGCGTATCCAGCGGGTGCTTCGCCGAGGAGACGGGCTGCTTTACATTCCGTTCGGAGGTCATGCGCTTGTCGACTCCCTGAGGTTCATGAGGATCACGGGTTCCGATCGGAATCGGGCCGGGGAACCAGTGGACAATTCGATTTGTGTTCTTAAGTGAACGTTTTGTCTGTGTTGATCGGGCGAGCTGCCGACCGCGGGATCATTCTCATACCCTGACCCCGAAGTCTACCAGCGCCGCGCGGAGTTGCTCGAGGTCCTGAAACCTGATTGCCCGCAGATCAAGCTTCAGCGCGGTCTCCACATTGACGGGCCGATCATCGATGAAGATGCCCTCTCGGGCGTCGCAACCGGCAATTCCCAGGGCGTTGCGGTAGATGTCCTCGTCCGGCTTGACCTGGCCGAGGTAGCAGGAGGCCAGGAACGATTCGAAGATGGAGCGGAGCCCGAAGGTCCGCACCCGATGCTCGTGCAGCTCGCGCGATTCGTTGTTGAGCGTGAAGAGCCGGAACCGTCCCGTCGCCGCAAGCGATCGCACCCACTCCAGGGTCTCGCCCAGCACGCGCGACTGCGCGAACATGAGCGTCTTGAAGTCGTCCGGGGAGAAGGATCGCCGGGTGTGGAAGACGGTTTTCTCGATGTACGAGTCGAGACTGAGCCGGCCGGTCTCGAAGGCCGTTTTCACCATGCCGTGGCGGGTATGAAAATCGCGACTGTCGAGCCCGAGAGCCTCGACGGCCCGGTCGCGGGCCGCCGTGTCCCAGGCGTTGGTCAAGAGCACGCCGCCGACGTCGAAAAAGAGAGTAAAGGCCTCGGACACCTCAACACCCCGCTCGAATGCAACCCGGATCAAACAGCAAACTCACGCTCCCGGAACTAAACTCACCGCGGAAATCGGCAGTCGAGATCCGCCCGGTGCGACTCCGGGACGAACTCATGTTATAACTGCAATTAAGTTCGTGTGCCATGGTTGACAACCCAATTCGGCGGGACACCGTGGAGCAAGAGCCGGGCCATGGCAAATTCTGGGTTGGATGAGTGCCATTTTCGCTCGACGTCCTCTCCCTGCGGACATGCAATCATCGGCGATCCCGGGCGAATCCACTGGCGAGAACTGCCCTGGCCTATTACGGCTACGCCAATATCCTCTCCCCGGGGTTGATCGCCGCGCTGGCGCTGTTTCTCTTCCTCGCGATCCTGCTCTACGGCTCGCTCTACACGGCCGTGGGCGCGGCGTGCAGCGAGCTCAAGGACGCGCAATCCCTGATGATGCCGGTGATGCTGCTGTCGATGATTCCCGTCTTCGTCTGGACAGCCGTGCTCAAGAACCCGGCGAGCCCGCTGTCGGTGGGGATGTCGCTCTTCCCGCCGGCCAGCCCGTTTCTCATGCTCATGCGGCTGGCCCTGCGGCCAGCCCCGCCTGCCTGGCAGGTCGCGCTCTCGGTGGTCCTCACCACCCTGACCGCGATGGCCATCGTCGGGGCCGCCGGCAAGATCTTCCGCACCGGCCTGCCGATGCAGGGCAAGCCGCCCAGTTTCGTCGAGCTGGCCCGCTGGGTGATGGCAAAATGAGCTGGAAAAGGTAACAAGCACACTCCGTGAGCGGTTCCCAACAACACGTCACACGGAATGTGCCTGTCACCGCGCTCTTACTCCCGCTCAATCGTGCGGATAATTCTCCAGAAAACGGGCCAGGCGGTGGAAGTCGGAGCCGGTCTGAATGAAGCGGACTACGGTCACCAGCGTCTCGGGATCGACCAGCGTGTCGAATGGTACGTACGACAGGTCGAGCTGTCCGGAGCACGAGATCAACACGCCGTCGAGGTGATTTTCCACCAGCGCGCGATAGGCGCCGACGCCGAGCTGGCTGCCGAGGATCACATCGAAGGCGTGGGGCAGGGCGCAGCGGGCCTCGTAGCCAAGCTGCAGACCGGTCAGCCGCTTGTTCTTGCCCGTCCGCTTTTTGTACTCGGCCTCGACCGCCTTGACCATGGTACGGGCCAGATTGGCCTGGGCGAGCGAAAGATGTCCATGGTCGTCGAACTTGACGCCTTCCAGGTAACTGGCGGGAAGGAACTGGCCCAGGCCCTCGGCGATCACGATCACGCCGAACTCCTTACCCTCGGATTCGCGGCCCAGCATGGCCTTCACCATCACATCGACGACCTTGGCGATGTCCATGATCTTGCGGGTGCTGGCGACCCCGGTCTTGGGATCGGTCAGGGTCTCCTCCGCGCTCAGCCCTTGGGGGATATCCTCGACGCTCAGAGTCAGGCTGCCCTCGCCAGCGATCGCGGACCCGTAGGCCAGCCACCCGGCGCTACGGCCCATGCACTCGGCGATGTAGTAGCTGCGAGTCGCCTCCGCGTCGGCCAGCAGGTTGCGGATCTCGTTGGCCAGGAACTCGACGGCCGTGAAGTAGCCGAACGTGAAATCGATACCCAGGTAATCGTTGTCGATCGTCTTGGGAACATGGACCACCGCGATCCGCTGCTGGTCAGCAGGCAGGTGGTCCTGGAACAACTTGAACTTGTTCGCGGTCTTGAGAGTATCGTCACCGCCGATCGAGATCAGGGCATCCACCCCAAGCGAAGACAGGGCCTGGTGCACGGTGCGCAGCAGCTCGGTGCGATTCGGGTCGGTCAGGTGGCTGGGATGTGACACGTCCTTGCCCGGATTCGTGCGGGCGGTCCCGATCATGATGCCGCGGGTGTTCCTCGTCCGGCGCAGCGCCTTCTGGTCCAGGACCTTGTAGTCGCGCCCCTCCTGCATGGGGTGATCGGGCCCGTATTCCACCAGGTGGGCATAGCCGTTAAGGATGCCGAAGACTTCGATGTCTCTGCGCAGAAAGGCTGATGCGGCTGTCGAGATCACCGCGTTGGCCGCCGGGGCGGGGCCGCCGGCAAAGAGGATGCCGACGCGGTGGATCTGGCGTGGACTTTGTGGGGATGGCGAGGCAGAGTCAGAGGGGGACATTTGCAACTCCCGTCGGGTGACTGTCGTTCATCCGTTGGATTCAGTGAGGGGACGTGCCGCGGAGCGGTCCTGTTCGTCTGGTGCGATCAGGTTCTCCAAGAACTGCGCCGGCACCACGCCCCGTCTTGGCCCAGGTGCATTCATCCAAAAGTCGTGAGCGCAAGCGCGTGCTCAGGAACAACACTAACCTGGGGCTCGCGACGTCACAAGAGATTCCACCTCAACCGGGCGGATCGGTCTGCTGGAGTGCGAGGCCCGCTGGGTTCGTTTTGGCGAACCGTGTATTTCCCAGCGGATCTATCTCCTCGAGCCAGCGCTGGACCTGCGTCGCAAGACGGTTGATCGTGTCTTGACCCGCGCCCCGAACGAGCGCGGCAATCTGACCTTCGCCGTCGACGAGAAGATGGAGCGGAGGGTCTGCGAGCTCGGCGCCAAAGCGGCGGAGTGTCTCGGGACCGGCGAGGTAGGCCGGCACGGTCGCATGGATCTCGGCCAGGGCCGCGCGCACTCGATCCGGCTGGTCCGAGTTGATCGCCGCAGTCACCATTGTGAGCCGACGGTGCGCCTTGAGGCGCTTCCAGACGCCTTCGAGCTTCGACAGGCCAGCCCTGCCTGATGGAGATCCCGCCGACCAGAAGACGATCCAGCTAACCTTTCCCTTCGCTCCGAGCAGGACCAGGGGTTCCGCGGTCTCGAGGTCCAGAAGCCGAAGCGGAGGCAGCGCCAGGCCGACGGCTGGAGGCTCAGGCCGGGAGGCCGGACCGAACCTCAGCCACGCGGTCCAGCCCACGAGCACGAGCGTCACCAAGGCCAACAGAACGCTCACCCGGTCCATTCGGTGGGAAGGCGATTCGTCGATTTCCTGGGGGTGGCTGGTCTCGGAGTGCATCATCGGTCGGGGTGAACCAGGTCTTGAACTTGGTTCTAGGGGCCATAACCCAGCGGGCTCTTCACGATGATCGTGTCGATAGACGTTCGAGCGCTCTCGGGCAGGGTCAATTCCAGGGTGTCACCGCGCTGGACCAGTTTGAGGGGAGTCGTCTTGCCGAACGCGAACGGCGTGAAGGAACCGATCGTCCTGGGCAGGGCAATCGTGTCCGCTGGCTTGAGGACGTGCAGATAAATGTCCAGAGGCGTGGACGCCTTGATGGTCGAGACGCCCCATGGCTGCGGATCAATCGGGCCCCGGCGCGTTCCGTAGACCGTCTTGCCGTTGGTCTCCAACCACTTGCCCACGGCCACCAGCCGCTCGCTGAATTCGGGCCCGATCGTCCCGTCCGGCCGGGGTCCGACGTTCAGCAGCAAGTTGGCGCCCCGACCAGCGGCCCCCAGCAGGGCATGAATCACCTGCTCGGGGGACTTGAAATTGGTATCCCGGGCGTTGTAACCCCACGACTGGTTCATCGTCAGGCAGGTCTCCAGCGGCAGCCTCGAGGTCACGCCGGCCTTGTTGAAGCCGGCCGAGTTCTCCCCTGGCAGGTCCTGCTCGAACATCTGGAAATCCTCGCCGGGGAACGGGGCGACATGGTGATTGTTGCCGACGAGCGCTCCGGGCTGAAGCTCGTGAATGATCCGGTAAGTCCCGGCCAGATCCCAGTCGGCCTCGGGACGGTCCCACCAGCCGTCGAACCAGATTCCGCCAATCTCGCCGTAGTTGGAGCAGAGCTCGCGGACCTGGCCCTGGTAATAGGCGACATACGTCTTCCAGTCTCCCTTCTCCTCCCTCCCGGCCGTCTGGCCCGTTTTCCCGCGAGGGAAGTAGTCGGGATGGTGCCAGTCGAGCAGCGAGTAGTAAAAGAAGAGCTTGATTCCCTGCTTGTGGCAGGCGCTCGCCAGCGCCTTCATTGGGTCTTTGCCGTAGGGCGTGGCATCGACGATGTCATAAGCGGTGAGGCTGCTGTCGTACATGCAGAAGCCGTCGTGGTGCTTGCTCGTGATCGTGATGTACTTCATCCCGGCGGCCTTGGCCAGCCTGACCCACTCGTCCGCATCGAACTTGACGGGGTTGAACCGCGGCGGCAACTTCTGGTACTCGCTGATTGGAAGCTTGTCGTTGTTCATCACGCACTCGCCCTTGCCCAGCAGCGAGTAGACTCCCCAGTGCACGAAGAGGCCGAACTTCGCGTCCTCGAACCAACGCCTCGCGACGGCGTTGGCACCGGCAGGGGACGAAGATTGATCGTCTCCTCTGGCGTTCAACGGTCGCGTGACCCCGATCGCGCCGGCGAGCGCTATGGCCAAGATCCAGACCCAGGTGCTTCTGTTCAGCTTCCAATGGCGGCGATTCATGGTTCTCCCTCGTTCCGGCCATCAACCCGGCCTCGCCTTCCCAGGCTTGTGCCGGGCCGTGGACATTCCGGGAGTTCTGACAACGCAAACCATGCGCTGGAATCTCGAATCGATGGAATCTGGAATCGGTGCTTCACGATGCGCTGGCGGCGATATCGTCGGCCAGACGTTCGAGGACTTCGCGGGTGAACTGGCAGGGGGTGCGGCGGCGCTGGCGGGTGGCGTCATCGACGACATAACGCTCCATGCGCAGCATTCCCTGCTTGTACAGCCGGACCTCGTAGAAGCCGCGCTGGTCAGCGCGAACGGACGGCGACTTGCTGCGGATCTGGACTTCACCTCCGCCGGCGTCGATCTCGAGCACCTTGAGGGGCTCGAGCAGGTAGGTCACCCGGGCGGCAAGGCGCTCGCCCCAGGCGTTCAGGGCGTCGGACGACCAATCCTGGCGGTCGGTCGTGACGAAGTCCAGGTTATCGAAGGCGACCCCGACGCTGTCGAGGGCCGTCAGGTTCAAGGTGAACCGGTTCGGGGCGTCCTCGACCGTGACGGAGCACGGCAAGACGTAGGCCCGCGTGTTTTCATCAAGCGCGACGGCGATCTTTCGGCTCGGATTCATGGGATGAACCTCCCAACGGGCGGATTGAGTGATCGGTTCCATCAAACGACAACAGCGTGGGCCGCCCATCAGCGACCGTCTCGATATGCACCGGACGGGTCCAAAGGCGGTGGAGATGACGGAGTGTGTCCTGCGCGTAGTCTAGCTTCAGATCGACGCCGAAGTGCTCGTGAAGCAAATAGATCTCTCCTCGGTTGCGGTAATTGCCGTCCTTGACCCGGATGATCGGTTGACCGAAATTGGTCAGGTTGAACAGCAGCCGCTCCTTGATCTTCTTGAACTCACGGCTCTCGATCTCGTAGGTGTCGTTCTGATCGTTGTGCTTGTAACTGAAGAACTGATGACGTCGGCAGAAGTCGAGGTTCAGGAAGGTGTCGATGAACGTCACATCGTTGTGAATGCGGCGAACCTCGAAGATCTTCTGCCGGCCAAGACCCAGTGACTTGTCCCACTTCCGCCGGGTCTCGTAGTTATCGCATTCCTCCCATTCCGGACCGAATTGCCCCTTGTTCCAGCGCTCTTCGATATCTCGCAGCAGCTCGATACCGAGCTTGTAGGGATTGAGGCGGCCAGGCTGGGTGGCCATTGTCCCCGAGTGGTGATCGGCGTAATCGACGAGCTCCGAGGGGTGAAGGATCTTCTGGGTCATGATCGTCGAGTGCCAGAACGAGGCCCAGCCCTCGTTCATGATCTTGGTCTGGCCTTGGGGGGCGAAATAGTAGGCTTCCTCGCGGACGATTGCCAGTACGTCGTGCTGCCAGGGCTTCAGCGGTGCGTACTCGATCAAGAACAGAAGCACGTCGCGTTGCGGTTGCTCGGGAATCGACTGGGACTTGGCCTTTTCCTTCTCGGTTTCCCGCCTGCGGGCCTCTTCCTTGAGAACCTCGGGCGGGTTGATGAACGAGTCCATGTACCCCTTGCTCTGGAACTTCGAGGCCTGTTCGTCCTGCTCTTCCTCGTTGGGGGGGAAATCATAGCGATTGATGGCATCACGCCGCTTGATCAGGGGCGAGTAGATGTCGATCAAATTCGACAACGAGAGGCAACTGTCGATGAACCCCTCGACGGTGTCTTCACCATAGCGCTCCATGTACGAGCGGATGCGGCTGCCGTGATTCGCCGTTTCATCCATCATCTTGCGATTCGTCTGGCTGAACCAGATGTTGTTCTTGAAGAAGTCGTTATGGCCGTAGACGTGGGCCATGACGATCTTCTGGTCAACGAGCTGGTTGCACCGCAGCAGGTAGGCGTAGCATGGGTTGTTATTGATGACCATCTCGTAGATCTTCTGGAGCCCGTAGCGATAGCCCTTGGAGAGCTGCTGGTACTCCATGCCGAACCGCCAGTGGGGATAGCGGGTCGGAAACCCTCCCATCGCGGCGATTTCGGAGATCTCGTCGTAATCGAGGACCTCGAAGATCGTGTCGTAGAAGTCCAGGCCATAGGCGCGGGCGTGGTCCTCGGTCTCGAGCTGGATGGCTCTCAGGCCAGCAGGAAGGTTGTGGGTGTTGACGGTCGACATGGATCCTCGTCTTTCGAAATCAGCGTTGGTTCAGTGACTCATTCTGGTCCGTCAATCTAGTCTGTCGCGGACGCGGCTCGTTTCTTCTGCTCCTGGTAGCGCGGAGCGAGCACCTCGGCAATCCAGCGTCGCAGTTCGCTGATCCATGCCGCATCGCTGCTATCCTGGCTGCGCGAGACCCAGGAATGAGTCTCACTCGCCGTCAGGAAACTGAAGGCATGGCCCCGCTCGGCGGGAACGTACCGGCCGTTCTGCTGGAGCACGAGAATTGTTAGCTGGTTCTCATCACAGATCCAGACCTCCGGAACCCGGAATCTCCGGTACACTTCGAGGGCATCATCCGGGTCATGGCTAGCGACCACTTCGATGGCAAGGTCAGGGGGCGGATCGACCTTCAGGCTGATCTTCTTCTTGCCGCGAATTCGATCAAGGTTGGCGAGATAATACGTCTGGTCCCCCTCGACGCCACCTCGTTTGGCCCGGCGACGAAAGGTGGTCGAACCCGCCATCACGCAAGGGATTTCAAGTTCCCCGACCAGAGTCATGATGAAACAACCCAGGAGCTCCTTCAAACGCTCGTGGAAGAAGGATGGCGACAAGAGAAGCAAGCTCCCATCAAGATAGACCATTCGCGGGATCGAACGTTCGCCTCGAACTTTCAAGAGCGTGGTATACCCCTTCCAGCCGATATTCCGGAGCACGACGCACTGGTCGCCGTCGATCTCGGTAGTTCGAGCGGGTGGGGCTATCGCAGTGCTCATTCCTTGGTCTCCTGGTCTCTCAAGATCGCCAGGTTGTGTGATCGATCAGCCAACAACATCCTTGACCGAGACAGGGCCCTGTTCACGGCCATCGAGGATCAGAGGGACTTCGGCGTCAGTCCCGTAAAACTTGGCGTCCTGGAAAGCCGCTGCCTGTCCCTGGCCCGACGGCCGGCTGTAGACCTCGATGCGCTTTTGAGCCAGGTTGACGATCCAGTAAGTACCAATACCGACCGCCGCATACCTGCGCCACTTGACGCCCCGGTCTCTGCTGTAGGTCACATCGGAGACTTCGATCAACAGGCCCAGATCGTCGGCCCGCGGCGCGCAATCACGATAGTTCGATCAACAGGCCCAGATCGTCGGCCCGCGGCGCGCAATCACGATAGCGCTGGCGCGGTCCTCGAACGACGGCGACATCCGGCTCGGGACGCCAGAACTTCCCGAGCACGACCGATTTCTCTTCCCGAGCAAACCATGCCGGCTCGAGTAGACGATTGAGAATCGCTCCCAGTAGACCGACCGCGAAATCGTGTGGATCGTTCTTGGTCATCTTGCGGAATAGCACTCCACCGAGGAGCTCCACACGTACCCGGTCGGGGAAGGCGCCGGCTTCGATCAACCTCTCGAACTGCTTGACACTCATGCGATAGGGCTTCAGCCCCTGATCGGACCCTGGCCGAGGATCGATTCCGGTGACCATACGACTGCGCCTCTCTGTCAGATCATGAGCCGGGCAGCGAGCCCACGGCCTGGTTATCTCGACGAGCTGAGTTCAGCGTCCCCGTCCCAGAAACTCCTTGATCGAATCGTAGATTCCTTCCTTGTTACGGATCTCGGAGAGGGCGAGATTAGGGATTTCGTCGAAGGCTTCCTCGAGCTCGCGGTAAAACTCGCCCGAGCCGTAGGGGCTCTCGACCTGCCCGTAGCAGAAGAGGTTGCACTTGGGCAGGAGCTGGTCGCGCAAGAGGCTGATGCAGTTGCGGTTATCCTCGCCCCAGTTGTCGCCGTCGGAGAAGTGGAGGACGTAGATGTTCCAGTCGATGGGGGAATGGAACTCGTCGATGATCTTGTTCGCCAGCGCGTAGGCCGTGCTGATCCTCGTGCCGCCGCTTTCCCGGGTGTGGTAGAAGGTGTGCTCGTCGACCTCGCGGGCCACCGCGTCGTGGATGATGTAGCGGGTGGTCACGCCGTCGTACTGGCTTTTCAGCCAGGTGTCGATCCAGAAAGCCTCGGTCCGGACGATTTCCTTCTGGTCGTCGGTCATCGAGCCCGACACGTCCATCAGGTAGAGCACTACCGCGCTGAACTGAGGCACGGAGATCGGGTTCCAGGAACGGTAGAGCTTATCTTCGCGGATCGGGATGACCAGGGGATCGCGCGGGTCGTACTGGTTCGAGGCGATCTGGCGCTTGAGCGCCTTCTTGTAGGTGCGCTTGAAGTGGCGCAAGCTTTCCGGGCCGGCCTGGCGGATGCCGGTGTACTTGTCCTTCTCTTCAATGATGTTGGCGCGGCCCTTGGGCGCGATCCGGGGCAGCGCGAGCTCCTCACCCAGGATCCGGGCAAGGTCGTCCATGGTGAGCTCGACCTCGAGGATATGATGCCCCGGCGCCTCGCCGGCCGCTGGCCCCGACTCGCCGTCGCTGGAACGCCCGATCGGGGTCCCCACGTCGCCGGGCCCTTGCCCCACGCCGCCACGGTTCTTGGTCCCGTAGCGGAACTCGGGGATCTCGATCTGCGGCAGTGGGATCGACACGAATTCGCCACCCGACTTGCCGATCAGCTCGCCGTGGGTGATGTACTTGCGCAGGTCCGACTTGATCTTCCCGCGGACGATCTGCTTGAACCGATTGCAATCTCGATCGATTTTTCGCACCACGGCTCCCCAGCCCCCGCCGTTGCGTGTATTTGGATCAACGATTTCGGCCAAACCCCAAGTTCTCGAAAGGTCAACCGACGTTGCGTTCCTGGTTACTGGCCCAACTCGGTGCTCTCTTGCAGTCGGATTGCTCGACCCGCCGTCGCGCAGGGTCGAGATTCCCTCGAGCTGGCGGAGCACCGCGCAAGCGGCGTCCTCCGCGGCCCGGAAAAGTTGACGATCCGACCGCAGGTGAGATGGAAAAGAACAGATTGGTTCCCGCCGGCTCGGATCAGAATCAGCGCTGTAGTGAGCATCCGAAAGGGTAGGTCGTGGCAGCAGTTCTTTCGCGACGATCCTGTTCCGGGATAGTGTCGATGTCACTAACGTACGTTATAGCAAATTTTAGACCCGGGCCTATCCCGGATTCAAGGAAACAATCGAGACTTTGCGGGGTGAAGGTTCCGGCTCTCATCTCGATGATGCATTTGCCCAACTTTCCGGCGAGCCATGCGCGTTTGTCGGGCGATGATAGCGAGTCGTCTAGCCCGGCCGCACATGGACGCGAGATGGACCCCTGCTGGTGCGGGGGCAGGTCGGGTCGCTGACCGGCCCCCTTTTCCCCTTCAACCCGATCGAAGGCTAGTGGCTGCCACGCTTGACGTCACCTCGCGCGAAGATGCTGGCCACGTAGTTCAAGACGTCGGTGGCCGAGTCCTCGTCGTAGCCGTAATTGCGGATCAGCCGGGCCTTGACGATGTCGATCTTCTCCTGAGTGTCCTTGTCGACCACGCTTGAGACCAGGCTCGTGAGCTTGATCGTATCCTTCTGATCCTGGAAGAGTTTAAGTTCCAGGGCCTTCTGGAGCCGTTCGTTGGTCCGGTAATCGAACTTCTTGCCGTCAAGGGACAATGCACCGATGTAATTCATGATCTCGCGGCGGAAGTCGTCCTTGCGGCTCTCGGGGATGTCGATCTTTTCCTCGATGGACCGCATCAGCCGCTCATCCGGCTCTTCGGTCTGCCCGGTGTACTTGTTCCTGACCTTCTCCCGTTGAGTATAAGCCTTGACGTTGTCGATGTAGTTGCCGCA
>Ga0208044_1001253_pt1 | contig 14328 bp, 16 predicted proteins | sample Sb_taG_8_FD_187712 | JGI IMG/M metagenome (GOLD analysis project Ga0208044, IMG submission 187712) | Peat soil microbial communities from Weissenstadt, Germany - Sb_50d_c_BC metaG (SPAdes) (version 2) | ecosystem: Environmental > Terrestrial > Soil > Wetlands > Peat | place: Germany... | reverse complement strand
CCAAAAAACCCCATGCCCCGCATCTACAACCTGGGCGGTCGCCCCGCCCTAGCCGCCGTTACTTAACCAGAAAGGGGGTGACAGAGTCTCGTTGCAGTTAATACGACATTTTCTCGTTGCAACAACACGCACTGACCACCATAGGCTTTGCGATGCATGAAGCTGGCCTCACCCTGCGGCGGGTTGCGTCACTTCCAGTAATGCTGCCGCGAATGCATCGATGGATTGGTCGATCTGCCCACCCGTGATGATTAGCGGGGGGGCGAATCACGTTGCCGTAGATGCCTCGTACGCCGACGAGCGCGCCGTTCCGCGGCGACGCGTCGCGAAGCGCTTCGGCTGCCGAGGTTGCAAGAGTTTCAGCTTTTTGTCTTTCACCAGCTCTACGCCGATCATCAGGCCAAGACCGAAGGCTCGCCGGTAGTGGTGATCGGACAGTCCCCGGCACCCACTCTTGTCGCACAGAACGGCGGTTGTCTTTACTGGCCCGTGCCTGACAGTGCCGCAGACTGCGGACTGCTGGGGTCGTTGTCGCTGATGGAGAGAGTGCCTTTGATTGAGCCTTTCTCGTTGGGGGAGAATTCGACCTGCACCTTGCAGGTCTTCTTGGGGTCGAGCGTATTCGGACAATTATTCGCCGACACTACAAAGTCGTCGGAGGCCTGAACACCTGCTATGAGGATTGCCGAACGGTTCCGGTTGGTGATGGCGACGGTTTGGGGTGGGCTGGTCGTGCCCACCGTCTGGGGCGCGAATTTCAAACTGGCAGGCGTGAAGATGACACCTATGCCTTGCCCGACGAGATCGACGCGCTCCGGGCTTGCCGGGTCGCTGCTGACAACCGTCAGCGCTCCCGGCCAGGCGCCCGAGGCATGGGGGATAAATGTCACGTGGATGGTGCACGATCCATGGGCGGGCACGCTCGATCCGCAATTGTTCGTCGCCGTGTAATCGGAGACCGCGCTGATTGACCGGATGGTTACGGCAGTTTTGCCAAAGTTGGTCAGTGTGACTGGGAGGGCAGAGGAATTGCCCAGCACCTGGTTGCGGAAGCGCAGGAGCTTGGGTGACAAGCGAACGAGAGTGCCCAATCCGTGAACCATGGTCGATTGTGGGCTGCTGCTGTCCGTGTCGTAGAGGGTAATCTTGGCCGTCCGCGGGCCGGTGCCGAGGGGCGCGAAGGTCGTACAGATGGTGCAGGCAGCCATGCACGATGCACCCTCGGGAAAGGAGTGGAGCCTGGTGCCCGCGGTACAGTAGGACGGCTTACTTGTGGAGCAGTCAAACGTCGATGCCGTGCAGCTCCGGCCGCCGGCCGAAACCTCCGGACTACTGCTGCTGAACGAGTTGATGGTGAGTTCGGTGGGCCTGGAGTTGTACACTCCCAACGCCGTGGTCACGGCGGTACTGGAAACACCCTGCACCGCGGTTCCGGTGTAGACCTGGGCGGCCGAGAGCAGCGGGCACTCGCGGGTGTCCAGAATTAGCGGAGGCAAAGGGATCTGAGCGAAGTTGAAGCTGTCGCTCAGGTCGTTCGCATTCGCGTCCCGATCTCCCAGCGAAGGTAGGCCGAAGCGTTTCTCAATAAATTTCAGGACTGATGAGAATTCGTATGGCGTAGTCGAGATGTACCCTTTCTTGGCATACGGGGAAATGACGAGCAGGGGTACGCGCGGGCCCAGACCGAAGGTGTCGAGCGCGGGCGGAGCCACATGGTCATAGTCGCCACCGAAATCGTCCCACACGATGAAGACTGCGGTCGAGTTCCATAGCGAGGAATTTTTCATGATGGCATTCAGCTCAGTCACCGTGGCATTCTCTCCCTGGCATGTGCTATAGGGGGGATGCTCACTCTGCCAACGGGGGGTTACGAGCCAACTGACACTGGGCAGCTGATTGGTCTCGACATCCGCAACAAACGTTTTGGTATCGACCACGTTTGACCAGTCGGGCCCATTGCGAACGTAGTCGATCGCATCAAAGGTGGACCACATGTAACCGGGATCGGTACTGGGAGGGGCGTAGTATTTCCAGCTGATGCCGTGGTTATCCAGGGTTTCCGCCATGGTCGGGAAACTGAAGCAGGGAAACTGGTCCACGATGGTGCCGTCAGGTTGCAAGACTCTTACTTGTTCCCGCACATCGTCGTCGTCGGGACCATCACAACCCCAGCTCCAGGTGTTGCCTATTGGTCCGGGGTTATTAATGACGCCGCCGGACTCAGCCGCGATGGTATAGAGATGGTTGGGAAAGCTGGGTCCGTGAAGCGAGGAAAACATGGCCGCGCCCAAGGCAAAATTTCGTGCGTACGTGAAGTAGTTGGGAATATCCTCCTGGCTAAATTGGCTGCAGGTGAGGAAATCGCCGTTCAGCGTTGCCGGGTAGGCTGTGCCTAGGCCGATGAGGTCGAATCGGTCCATTTTGCCGGCATCCATGGCGAGCAAGGCGCTGTCCCAACTGTGGTCGATGTCGTGGGCATAGCGATCCGCGGCGCGGCGCATCGGGATCACCTGCCCGGTGGACGTTTTGCACGTCTTGCTGCCATAGGTCGGGTTGAAGGCACCGAACACATTGTCGTAGGTGCGGTTCTCCTTAACAATAAACACGATGTGGCTGATCTTCTCTATCCCTGCGGGAGTCGTGATCGTTGGTGCGGCGGACTCGCTGCCGGTCTGAGCGAGGCTGGGGCTGGTTGCCAGAGCCAGAAAGCTGAACAAACAAATAAACCTGTTTCTCACTTGGCTGACGAATTTGTACGGATTCACATGACACCTCTGTATCCCTGAGCGGCAAAACAGAGAAGGAGAACTTGAGCCGGTCTTTACTCCGAGCAGAGGATTCTAAGCTTTTTCCACCGCTGGGTTAAGTTTCCTGGCAGCAAAGCGCGCGAACGGCAGCGCGACTGCGGTCGCGTACAGCGTTTCCCAGAAAACGGGCGCCGAGATGGCATTGTACTCGTCTTGATAACTTCTCCTTCTTACTGCCTTACTGCCAACATGACTTGCAGAAATTGTTTGCTTTCCAGCTGATCCTGAGCGCAGGTCCGTGGGGTGACTAGGAAGCTTGTCACTGTTCTGTGTGAGGCGGATCACAAAACGAGGAGTTGGCCAACCTTTTAGTCGGCATGGTATGGGAGTCACGAAAAGCCGAGGGGGGCTGGTCCAGGCTTCCCTATGGATGTATCCGGTGCTCCGCCGCCGCGATGTCAGCTAAAAGCCCCGCCCGCTCGCAAAGAACGCGAGCAGGGCAGGGCACTCGCTTTTGTGTGTGGTGAAAGCATGGGCCAGTCCCCTGGTGCAGAATATTGGGGGAACGTGGAGTTTAGCCATAACGATGCAGGGCAGGCTTAGGCAGCCGTTCGGCTCCCGTGCGGTTCGGCATGGGGTACGCCGTTCGGCAGAACTGAAGCGTGCCTTTCACTGCTGGTGTGGACAGCGCAGACGAGGTCTTCACGTCCCTGTTCGTTGATCTCCAGATAGTCGGCAATGTCTTCGCAGTTCGAACGATGACAAAGAATCAGTCGATCCGGTGGATGGTCAAAGCGAAAGTATTCCATGAAATCCTCCCGTGACGTGAGTTCGTGAACATTGGACAGGCAAAGTGTGAGCCCTTGAGCGAACGCCGAGCATTGACTCAAACGGAAAGCTGGCCGTACTCAACCTGTACGGAAATCAGCTCCGGGATGCGCCGAGAGTTTTGGAGAGATTTGATGGTGTCTTCAGCCATGAATTTCCCCATCACCAGCGCCAGCTTCCGGTTGGTTGTCGTTTGGATGGGAGCCCGATCAATTCGCTGCACGTATTGAGGAGCGCGCGTACCGCCAACATTCACTTTCACAACAAATTTGGTATTTTTCATAGTTTGTGCCTACCTTCTGTTCTCCGCGGGGAAACGGTTTGTGAGCAACCAGCGGTTCATTTCTCCAGGATCGGAGTCACACTCACGCCTGTAAGAGACTCGCCACACTCCAGGCAGCATGCCTTTAATCGAGAGGTGATCAAGCCGCAAGACGGGCACATCCTCTGTGATCCGTAGGCGGCGATCCGTGGGTTCAGCTTGCGCATCCTGTGGAGCAGCAGGATCGTGAACAGCACCATCAGCAGACCGAAAGAAAAGCTAGTTGCGTTCATGAACGTGCTCCTGCCCGGCGATTCCCGATTCGAGGGGCATGCTTCCGAATCGGCCTGCCTGTAGCGAATAAACGGATGGGTTCATGAGTGAACCCTCATTTCTATCGGTTGCGCAAAGAGACCGTCCGGGAGGACCAGGCGCCCGGAAGTTCGACGGAGATATGCGGAAGGGACTTCTTAAGACTAGTCCTCCGTGTCAGCAATAGCAATGAGATTCGGCAATGAACCGGATGAGTGCGCCAAGCAAAGGACTTCACAACCGCCCCATGGCTGTATTCACGAGCACTGAGGCGCTTTCGGGCTGGTCACGCATCCTGAGGATTGGACGTGGAGCAGCGTCCGGGGCGCTTTTTTCCCGGATTGGGACGTAAGTTCGCAGGCTGAAAATAATCCGGGGAATTGGGCGGCTCTATCTTCCCATACGTGATATTATAAAACCGTAGTATAACTGCCTGCTAATAAGCAAACCGGCGTAGCCTTCGGGCTGCGCTTTTTTGTTGTTGGCTGAAACGGAAGGCAAGGATATTCGGATGACGATGGGAATCGAGCCAGAGTCGGGGATTTCAATATTTGCAGCCGCGGGGTGGGTAGGAGAAATAGAGGCTTCGCATAAAACGCGGAAGTGGGCTGGGGAGCAAGCCGAGGCGGCTTTCCTGAATAAGGCAACCAGCCTCGGATTGAACGTGGCTAGGCCTTGGGGCGACAGCGAGCGTTACGACTTGATCGTGGATTCCGGGCGCCGGCTGTGGCGGGTGCAGGTGAAGTCAACCCAATGCCAGTACGAGGGCAAGTTCAGTTACAGGATCAACGCATGGGGCTGTGGGGTGTTCTACACCGAAGAGGATATCGATTTTCTGGCGGTCTACATTGTGCCTCTCGATCTCTGGTACATCATTCCGGCCAAGGCTTGTGCTAACTGCCATTCTCTGCGCTTCCACCCCAACCGGGATAACTTCCGCGGCCGCTTCGAGAAGTATCGCGAAGCCTGGTGGCGGTTGCAGCGCAAGAACCTAGCCAACCGCGGCTAAGAACTGTCATCCCGAGCAGAGCATCAGGTTCGCGCAGCGAATCTGATGCGGCGTCGAGGGACCCGGTGTGTATTGTGTCCGCTGCCGCCGCGTCGTGTGGGGACGGGTCTCTGACCCGTCCAGGCGGAGCAAAGCTCAGCAGCTAAGGAGGCAGGCGTTCCTATGCGCAAAATCGGGTGCCCCGTCCTTCTCGCGTCCTCTGCGAGAGGGCGGGGCTTGAAAAGCCTCCCCTTTTTCGCTGTCATCCTGAAGAAGCGCAGGCCGTCGCGAAGCGAAGGCCTGCCGAGGAAGGCTCTCTGCACTGAAGGACCGGCCTCGCACTATGTCGCCGGAGAAGAAGGCGCGGTCAAAATTGAATCTCGCTGGACAGCGCGTCGTCGTGAGCAGCTTGGCGTCTATCCAGCGGTCCGCCGCCGCGATGTCAGCTAAAAGCCCCGCCCTCTCGCCAAGAACGCGAGAAGGGCAGGGCACCCACTTTTGTGTGAGGTGAAAGCATGGGCCAGCCAGCCCCCCATCCTCCCTCAGTCATTTAGTCATTGTCTGGCGGCTCCATGGGACGGTTATCATGCAGGAAGAAGTTTGCGTCCCGAGGAGCGTTAATGTGTTGAAAAACGCGTGCGGCCCGACTCAGGTTGAAAAACCCGGTAAGATTGGTCGTGGCGCGCGCATCCGCAAAGGTGAGCGCCCCCTGTTGGATGCCGAAATTTTGTTCGATGAATCGTAGAATGCTACCGAAATCATGGCGCACGTTGTTTACCAACCCCTTGGGCGTGTAAGCGGAGACCACGACCAACGGGACCCGGAAGCCGTATTGATAATCGCCCTGGCCCTGATTAGGCACCGACAGAAGCGTTGGGCCCTCGTGATCGAACCAGCCTCCCCAATCGTCCCAGGTAATGAAGATGGCGGTGTTTTTCCAATAGCCAGTACCGTTGTCGCAAGCGGTGCTGGAACCAATGGCATTCACGATGGAGGCGACCCAGGAAGGTCCTCCAGTGTGGTTACCGCCGGCATGATCGGAGTTCTGCCCGGTCGGAATCACCCAGGTCACATTGGCAAGCTTGCAAGCGCCGATGTCAGTTAAAACATCCTTGGGGATCAAGTCCACGTTATTTTTCCACTCTGGGCCCGTGCATTGCGTGAAGTCACTGTTGGGCCCACATATTTCCTTGATCCAATTTGGTGCCGTCCAGATGGACCCGGCGCCGGGTGTGTAGTACTTCCAACTCTTGCTGATGCCATCCAACAGCGACGCCATGGTGGGATGCGAAAAACACACTGTACCCTTGGGATTGTTGACCAGGTTGAATTCGTTGGGCGCGCTCGCCGGATCAATCAGTTTGTAAATCGCATTCAGAGGTGCAAGACACCCCAAACCACTGGGGTTCTCGGCGACAAAAGTGGCATTCATGTCGTCCAACGAAGTAGGAGCGGAAGTTCCCGCGAAAATGAATTGATGAGCGGGCGTACTCGGCCCCTGGTTGGTCTGGAACATGAAGTTCGCCCATCCATACTGCTGGGCCATGGTTAGGTACGGGCCGATGTCCGAACTCTGCACAAACTGAAACTGTGGATTGGCCGGACAGTTCTGCGCGGGGCTGCAGCCGGTCTTATCCGCGGCGTCCATTTTGCAAGTGTTCGTGGCGGGGTCCAGGTCGCACATGCCAACGAAAGACCCGTGGCCATGCCCCAGATCGTAACTGGTGCCCAGCGTTGTTGGCGTCAGCGTAATCGTCTGACCCTTGGAGTTGGTGCCCACGTTCTGCAGGTTGTATGGGTTAGGACACAGCGAGCGGGTAGGCCCGCACAAAGCCTGGAAGAGATTGTCTGGCGTGCGGTTTTCCTGGAAGATCACCACTACGTGTTGAAAGCTCGAGATTTGAGCTTGACTAAGAATTGACACTCTCAAAGCCAGCAACAAGATAATTGAAGCCCTAAACGTGAATTTCATGTTGGAATCTCCTTTCGTTAACGTTCCAAGGATCGACGAAGAAGCTTACACTGTACACCCAGCGGCGGCGGGACAATGTTAGACCATGATGAAAGCAAATGTTTCTTGTGGAAAAGTTTGGGAAGTCATTGAGCGGCGAATAGCTACCCGGTTGCCCAATCCAGGTCGCTGGGACAAGGGATTGTCTCAGATTCAGACAAACTTACACGATTGCCGGGTGCCCCGCTCCTTGCCGGTTTTTGGCAAGGGGCGCGTGGCTGGCCCCACCTTTGCAGTTTTGGCAAAAGTGGGAACTCATGCCGCCTGCGTCGGGATTTTCATATTGGCCTTACCCCACTGATTGATTGGCACATGCAAAGAAAAACTGTAACCGCCGACCTCGGCGTCCCCACCTTTACAAAAAACGTAAAGATGGGCCAGCCCCCCGGGGAAAAAGGCGCGGTCGAGATTGAATCTCGCTCGACAGCGCGTCGTCGTGAGCAGCTTGGCGTGTATCCAGTGGTCCGCCGCCGCGATGTCAGCTAAAAGCCCTGCCCTCTCGCAAAGAACGCGAGCAGGACAAGGCGCCCGCTTTTGCGTGTGGTGAAAGCACGGGCCAGCCCCCCAGGTAGCTTCGGGGCACTCGTGTGGGGACGGGTCTCGTGTGGGGACGGGTCTCTGACCCGTCCAGGCGGAGCAAAGCTCCGCAGGCGTCTGGCCATGCGCAAGACGCGGGTGCCCCGTCCTTCTCGCGTTCTTCGCGAGAGGGCGGGGCTTTTAGATGCCACGCCCCCGCTGTCATCCTGAGGAAGCGCAGGCCTTCGCAAAGCGAAGGCCTGCCAACGAAGGATCTCTGCACTTCTACCTGAATCATCGACCCGGCACTACGCTACCGGGGAACAAGCTGCGGTCGAGATTGAATCTCGCTGGACAGCGCGTCGTCGTGAGCAGCTTGGCGTATATCCGGTGGTCCGCCGCCGCGATGTCAGCTAAGAGCGCCGCCCCTCTAGCAAAGAACGCGAGACGGGCAGGGCACCCGCTTTTGTGTGGGGTGAAGCATGGGCCCGTGCCGCAATTTGTCCATTGTGCTATCACCGCTAGCAGTGATAGCATTGATAGCATGGCGACATTAACCATTCGACAACTTGACGAGAAGACCAAGACCCGGTTGAGGGTCCGCGCGGCATATCACGGACGTTCGATGGAGGAAGAAGCCAGAGCGATTTTGCGTTCCGCTCTAACCACTGCATCCCCGGTGAAGGGAAACCTGGCGGAGACGATTCGCCGGCGCTTTGCCGCCCTGGGTGGGCACGAATTTGAGTTGCCGCGACGCGATCCTTTGCGCAAGGCTCCGGGATTTGGCGAATGATCATCCTCGACACGAATGTGCTCTCGGAACTCATGAGGCCAACGCCGTCTGCTCGGGTTGTGGCCTGGGTTGCCAAACAACCCGCAACCGAACTCTTTACGACGTCAATCACCGAAGCGGAAATCTCTTATGGACTTGAGTTGCTCACCAAAGGCAAGCGCCGCGAGGGATTGCTGGCAGCGGCGGAGGCTATGTTTGTCGAGGATCTGGCGGGCCGCGTCCTCGGGTTCGACAGCGACGCAGCGCGAGCTTTTTCCAGGATTGCCGCTCACCGCCGTGCCCTCGGCAGGCCGATCAGCCACGCCGATGCGCAGATCGCAGCTATCACCCAAGTGCGCGGCGCCAAGCTCGCGACCCGCAATGTTGCAGACTTCGAGGACTGTGGTCTTGATGCCGTTGATCCCTGGCATGGTTCGTAAACCCGTAGCACCGGTGCCAGGCTGTGTATGACAGCGGGGGCTTGGTCCACCCAGCGGTGTATCGGGTAATCCGCTGCCCGTTTTCCCAAATCGGGACTTAGAGTTCGCAAACTGAAAATAATCTGGGGATTTTACCGACCCTACTTTCCATCTGTGATACCATAAAATCGTAGTATAACTGCATGCTAATAACAACCGGCGTAGCCTTCGGGCTGCGCTTTTTTGTTGCTGGCAGAAAAGTGGGACGAGAGGACATTCGGATGACGATGGCAGTCGAAGAGTCGGGATTTTCGATATTTGCGGCTAAGGGCTGGTCGGGAGAAGTAGACACCCACAGCACGCGGAAGTGGGCGGGGGAGCAAGCCGAGGCGGCTTTCCTCAATAAGGCAACCAGCCTCGGATTGAGCGTGTCCAAGCCTTGGGGGGACAGCGAGCGCTATGACTTCGTCGTGGATGCCGGGCGCCGAATGTTGCGGGTGCAAGTAAAGTCAACCGCATACCAGCACGATGGAAGATGCAGGTACAGCATCAACGCGCTGTGTCACGCGGCGCTCTACACGGAAGACGAGATCGATTTCCTGGCAGTCTACATCGTGCCTCTCGATCTCTGGTACATAATTCCGGTGAAGGCGTGTCTCAACCGCAAAAGTCTGCGCTTCTACCCCAAGGCAACAACTCTTCGCAGCCGTTACGAGAAATATCGCGAAGCGTGGTGGCGGCTACAGAGCAAGGAAGTAGCCAAGCGCGGCTAACAGATTTATCAACCGAGCGGAACATAACGTAGCGAATCGCCGCTAACCAACTGTCATCCCGAGCAGTATCAGGTTCGCGCAGCGAACAATCTGTCATCCCGACCGGAGCATCAGGTTCGCGCAGCGAACAATCTGTCATCCCGAGCGGAGTCGAGGGACCTTGTGTGTATTGTGTCCGGTGGCAATACCTCGCGTGGGGACGGGTCTCTGACCCGTCCAGGCGGAGCAAAGCTCCGCAGCTAACTGGCACAACACACCTTCAAAGCTACGATTCTTTTTCCGCTGTCATCCTGAGGAAGCGCAGGCCTTCGCATAGCGAAGGCCTGCCAACGAAGAGCCTGCCCCGAGCCTGCCGAGGGGATCTCTGCACTTCTACCTGGACACCGGCCCGGCACTACGCTACCGGGGAAGAAGGCGCGGTCGAGGTTGAATCTCGCTGGACCGCGCGTCGTCGTGAGCAGCTTGGCATGTATCCGGTGATCCGCCGCCGCGATGTCAGCTAAAAGCCCCGCCCTCTCGCAAAGACGCGAGAAGGACAGGGCACCCGCTTTTGTGTGGGGTGAAAGCATGGGCCAGCCCCCGAGAAGGACAAGGCGCCCGCTTTTGCGTGTGGTGAAAGCATGGGCCAGCCTCCTAACATTCTGCATCCCGAGCGGAGCATCAGGTTCGCGCAGCGAATCGCACCTAACATTCTGTCATCCCGAGCGGAGTCGAGGGACCCTGCGTGTATCGTGTCCGGGCGGCGGCGCAGGTGATTTCGATACTCTGCCCTGCCCAAAAACGGGTGCCCCGTCCTTCTCGCGTTCTTCGCGAGAGATTCTCTCTTGTTAGTCAAGCGGTTTTTTGTCTGCCGCGGTGCGGGAGCGGACCCGAGCATGAGTTTTCTTAGGCATGGGGAAATCTATCGATCCGATGGGGGTTCGTTCCGCCGGGAGCGGCCAGCCGTGGCCGCTCCCCGCGCTCATCGGCCTCGATGAGTTTCCAGCCGGGTATTCCTTGGCCGGTTGCTCTCCAGCAGAGCCGGCCTCCGCTTCCCCGACCGGAGTCCATTTTCCGCCGCCCCCGTCTTGCGCGACAAGGATTTTTCCGCGAACGGCATTCCCCTGGCTTATCCCTTTCTACGCAGCCGCCGCCAGTGCCCGCGCGGGGAACAAGCGGGAGCCGTCATAGTCGGTGTTGCCGCGGAACATGCCGAAGATGGCGTGCAGCATCTTGCGAGCTACCGCCATGAGGGCTTGCAGTTTGGCCTTGTGGCGTGCCAGTAAAGCCTGGTAAAAAGCGCGCAAGTGGGGATCACGGCGCACCGCGACCAAGGCGGGCATGTAGAGAGCGCGGCGCAGGTAGCGATTGCCGGCGCGGCTGATGCGCGCCCGCTTATGCACGGAGCTGCCGGAATCGTAATGCGCCGGATCCAGCCCGCTGTGCGCCACCCACTGACGCACGGAGAGGCTGGGTGCCAAGAGCGCGAGTTCCCCCAACAGATACAGGGCGCTGATCTCGCCGATGCCGGGCATGCTCAGCAGCCGGGAGAAACGCACGCGGAGTTCCGCATCCTGGGCGATCAGGGCCAGAGCCGCGCGCCGCATCTTCTCCATCCGGCGCTCCAGATCGCGCAGCGATCGTTTCAGATCCTGCCACACCCAACGCGACCCGGTGCTGGAAGCGGAGAGGGCGTGCAGACGATTGCTCTGTTGCGTGTGCTGCTGAGTGAGAGCAGCGATGTGGCGCGTGAGGGTGCGCAGTTCCAGAGCGGCAGCGCCGGGTGGATGCCAAGGCTGGAAGGGCATGCGGCGGGCATACTCGGCCAACACCTGAGCGTCGGCGGGATCGGTCTTGCTACGGCACAACGTGGCCGCGAAAGCGTGCACCACCTTGGGATTCAGCACGGCCACTTCGATCCCGGAGGCGGCGTGCAACGCCAGGGCCAGGTCGAGACTGTAGCGACCGGTGGCTTCCAGGCAAATCCGAACCCGCTCTCCGGTCTTTTGCAACCACAGGATCAGCGCCTGATGACCGCTGGCTCGGTTGGCGAAACTACGTTGCCGCCAGCTTCCGCCTTCGCCTTCCAGGGCGACCACCAACTGGGCTGCGCTGACATCGATTCCACAACTGAGAAAACTTTCTGCTGACGACTTGTGCATGAGCGGCTCCTAGAGTTAATCTGCGGTTCCGGCTTCCGCCCCGGGCAAACTCTTGGCGCCGACCTTGAACATGCAGGCTCACAAGGCCTTCGATTCTCCACGGCGTCGAAAGAGAGGGGCGGGGGCCGCTCTCTCGTCAGGCTCAACTTCGGCCTAAGGGCGGGACGGCCTCTCCGCCGAAACGTAACTCAATGGTAGTCACGTCTGGAAATCGAAGATACAAGGGCGGGGCTTTTAGAGGCCTTCCCGTGACCGCGAGACTCGTGGATTTGTGTTTCAATCCGAAAGAAAGCCCGGGCCAGCCCCCACAGCCCCCGTTGGTGAATGCCTGGGCCAGCCCCCCGGCAACACGGTGTTAAGACAACACCGGGGTTCCCAGTTTTCTCGACAGACCACGGCATTGCGTGTACCATCCGAGCCAAATGGCCATATTCCGCATTACTGACTCGTCCATTGAAAAGGTTGAGGAGACGACATTCGCTCGTGAAAAGCTGCTGGAAAGAAAAGACCTTCAGCGGCGGCTCAAAGCCAACATCTCTGTGCTCTCGCCCGACCTGATGGTAATGGACGAGGAGTTTGGAGATTGGGAGGACAGCAGCCGCAGGATCGACCTGCTCTGCCTCGATAGAGATGCACACCTGGTGGTGGTGGAACTGAAGCGAACTGACGACGGCGGACATATGGAGCTACAAGCGGTGCGCTACGCGGCGATGGTGTCAGTCATGACTTTCGACCAGCTAGTGGGAGCGCATGCACATTATTTGGGCGGGGAGGACTCGCTGGAGAGAGCGAAGACAGCGATTCTCAATTTTCTAGAACGTGAATCGCAAGTTGAGGCGAGACTGTCCGACCAGGTCAGAATCATCCTCGTCTCCGCTGATTTCTCGATAGAGCTGACCATGACAGTTTTGTGGCTGAACAAATCTGGCCTGGACATAACTTGCGTTCGCCTCAAGCCGTACAAGCTCGAAGGACAAGTACTCATGGACATTCAACAGCTAATCCCACTGCCTGAAGCCGAGGAATACGAAACGAAAATTCGGGCACAGCAGCAAGAGAACCGATTGGCTGAAACAAGCCGAGATGCAATGCTTCGGCGATTCTGGCGTCAGTTGATTGAGCGTTCGCGGCCAAAGACTGCTCTGTTTTCAAACCGGACGGGCAGCAAAGACCAATGGATCGGAGTTACCCTCGGGCGTACAGGGTTCAGGCTTAATATCGTCCTCTCGCGAGAGGAGTCCCGAGTTGAATGCTACATCGACCTCGGTAAGAACTCGAACGAAAGGAATCTTGCAGCCTTCAAAACGCTAGAACAGCAGAAGCAGGCAATCGAGTCCGCCTTCGGCGAAAGGCTAGACTGGCAGGAATTGAAAGATAGTCGAGCCTGTCGCATTTGCAAGTTCTTGAAAGGTGGTTGGGACGGGCCGGAAGTTGAATGGGGCAAGCTGCAAGACGAACTCATCGACGCAGCTATACGGCTGGACAAGGCATTGAAAGCTCCCATTCAGAGTCTCACGATCCCAAGAGAATGAGAAAAAAAGGAACGGCCCACCCCAGCTTTGGGAACGCGAAAAAGGCAGGACTCTCCCTCTATTCTGCGGGGAAAACATGGACCATCGCCCTACACACCCGCGGCCTGTGCCTGGGATGATCCAGCAACTGTCTGCATTGCTTCTAGCGCCTTGATCATGTATTTGCCAGGGGTTGTTAGCTCATAAAATACGATTATCTCTTCAGTATCCCTCTGGGATTCGCGCATCGTTCGGGGGCGTCTCCTAATTAACCTGAAGGCCTCTGCGTGCCCCTTGAAGGCCAGAAGAGCGTTGGCAGAGATGCCACGAATCCGGGGAACCCTGATTTTCAGTTTTTGCTCCGGGTTATCCCCCAGCGCATCGTCAAAGACTTCGTATTCGAGTGCCTCCCATATCCACTTTCCATCTAGATACAACAAAGCATCGCACATGGCGCTAAAAGACTTCACAGGCGTCTTAGAAAGGAATTCGATAACCCTCTCGTCGCTTAAATTCATTGCATCCTCCTCAGCACCTCTCTAGGCGAAAGCAGAGGTGATTAGCATTTTACTCTCCGACAGTCTGGAGTGAACCCCAAGAATGAGACACGACAGACAAATCCGGGGACAGACGGGATGTTCCCTGATCTTTCTGCCTGGAACACCATGCTTCAAACCGCCGTCGGCTGCGCTATTTCCTGTAATGCTGCTGCGAACACGTCGATGGCTTGATCGATCTGCTGGCGCGTAATGATCAGCGGGGGTTGGAAGCGGATTACGTTGCCGTAGATGCCTCCTACGCCGACCAGGACGCCGTTGCGTAGCAGGGCGTCGCGTATGGCTTCGGCTTCGGTGGTGGCTGGGGTTAGCTTTTCGTCTTTTACCAGTTCCACGCCGATCATCAGGCCGAGGCCGCGGACTTCTCCTATGAGTGGGTGGTGCTTTTGCAGAGTGCGGAGTTTGGCCATGGCGTAGTTGCCGGTTTCGGTGGCGTGGGCTGGGAGATTTTCTTTCTCCATGAAATTGATGTTGGCGAGGGCGGCGGCGCA
>Ga0208044_1001250_pt1 | contig 14352 bp, 12 predicted proteins | sample Sb_taG_8_FD_187712 | JGI IMG/M metagenome (GOLD analysis project Ga0208044, IMG submission 187712) | Peat soil microbial communities from Weissenstadt, Germany - Sb_50d_c_BC metaG (SPAdes) (version 2) | ecosystem: Environmental > Terrestrial > Soil > Wetlands > Peat | place: Germany... | reverse complement strand
TTGGTTGACAATTTGCAGCCAATCGGTGGGGCGTGGCAAAGGCCACGTCGAGAGGATGGGAAACGCCGGGTCTTCGCGCTCCACACGGCGCAAACTCGACCAACGCCACGATTCCGCTCGCTCCACGGGGTTTGCACGCAGGGCGTTCCGCTCCACGTAGCGAGCGACCTGGTAGAAGTACTCTTCTGTTTCCACCGGGAAACACTTGTAACGCCCTTGATAGAGATGGCCGTACCCGATCTCGTGACGATGCTCCTTCCACCGTTTCACATGCGTGTTGGTCACTTGCTGCATGAACGCGAAAAGATCGCCATCCCGCTCGGGCCAAACGACGAAATGCCAATGGTCGGACATCAAACAGTAAGCGCACAGTCGCAGTCGGCGAGTTCGCAGCGTTTCCTCAACGACCCGCTCGAACGCCAAAAAGTCCTCGTCTTTGGTGAAAAGCAGTCTCCGGCCCACGCCTCGGTTGAGCACGTGGAAAACCATCCCCCCCCCCGGAGAATGTCGCCTCGGTCGTGACATTCACGGCTTTTTATCAAGATATCCCAGCTTTGTCAATTTGGTGGCTGTCACCTTTTCACCATTGTCACCTTTTCACCTTCGCGTGAGGTCACAAGGCTGCTCGCAGAATGACCAGCACCGAGGCGGTCGGTGACCTCTGCTCATTCCCGCAAAGGCATCCTAGCCGATCATCCAGGCAGCAACTAGTGGACTGACCGTCCAACTTGACAGATTCGGCTGAGTCTCGTATACATGCTCAAACATATCACTCATCAAGGACTTGAGTTCGCGAAGCCGAACTCAAGTCCGTGATGAGTTATGGACGGTCAGACCACCATACCTGGCCGACTTGCGCGCCGTCCGGTGCGACCCGATCGGTGGAATTCGAAACCGGGTTCGAGGATTTCCCGAAAGCAAAAATGCGCGATCTGGGATATATTTTTCGGCACAGCCTATGGGTGGGGAACTCGCAGGAGCTGAATTCATGTCGAACGAGGCGGTGATTACGGTGAGTAACGATCCCTTGAAGTCGGTCGCCGACGCCTTGGACTCTGCGGTCCAGGCGGCAAAGGGGGGAGTGGAGGACCTAAGGCTGACCGCGTCGGGTGCATTACCCGCTCTTGGCAGTTTCCTCTCCGGGGTCACTTTCAAGACCTGCTACGCCGTCTCCTACGGAATGGTCTTTCCCACGGTCCTGGTCGCCCGAGCGATCCCGAAAGAGAACGCCGTCGTCCACGGGCTCATCGACGGGGCGCGTGCCGCGATCGACCTGGTCAATGAGATGAGGGCCAAGTCTCTATCCGGGGAACACCCGGCCACTTCCTTGCCGGACCACGGAAATGACACGACACCTTGACCTGGTCTTACAAGACTTCACTGAGGCCGACACCCATGAGCTGGACCGATCTCGCCGTCTCGTTCCCGGCCCGGGGGGTCATTCGACTCTCCAGCCATACCCTCTTCGGCGATACCGATAGCCCGACTTGCCGGCGCTTCATCGAGCAGGTCTTCCAGGCCGAGGAGATTTCCGACGTCACGATCACGGTGGGCGACTCCCCCCGTGCGGAACTCCGCTTCTGCCCGAAGACCTGGACTCTTCAGAGTGTCGTCAACCGAGTCTCCTCGTTCCTGAGACAGGACGAAGCCAACGGACATGCCACCGTTAACGGACATGCGGCAGCTAACGGATATGCGGCGACTAACGGACATGCCGCGGCTAACGGTCATGCCTCGGCCAACGGACATACCACGGCCAACGGACATGCCGCGGCCAACGGACATGCCGCGGCCAACGGCCGGGCTGTCCCGCACACAGCGGACGGTGGGCCGCGTGAACCTTCGCTGGCCGTCCTCTCGGTCGCGCGGAACCGCGCCGGGGTTGTACGCTACGCGCGCCCCGCGGTGGCCCCATCGGGCTGGCAGGTGAAGCTCGACCGGCCTGGCCGGCTCCGCCTGAAGAACCCGGTGATCTACCGCAAGAGCGATCTCTGCCAGGCGATCGAGCGGGAATTGATGACCGTCCTTGGGGTCGAGTGGTACAAGACCAGCTCGATCACGTGCAGCGTGCAGGTGGATTACGACCCCCGGGAATTGACCCGTGACCAGGTGGTCGAGATCCTCGACTCCGCGCTGGACAATGCCGAGCACCCGACGAAGCTCGACAAGCTCGACCTCCACCTGCCAATCTGCACGGCTTCTCTGCCCCTGGCGGTGGCGGCCGAGTTCGCGTTTCCGCCGCTGTTGCCCGCGGCCGCGGCGGTGTTTGCCTATACGTCGATCCCGACCTTCAAGGAGGCGCGGAATGTTCTATTCAAGGAGAAGCGGCTCGGGGTCGATGTCCTGGATGCCATCGTCGTCGTCGGCTGCCTGGGGACGATGTCGATCTTCCCGGGAGCCGTGCTCTGCTGGTGCCTGAGCTTCGGCCGCGTGCTGGTCAAGCGGACTCAGGACAATTCCAAGAAGCTGCTGCTGAACGCGTTCGGCAAGCAGCCGCGGTACGTCTGGCTCTACCGCAACGGCGTCGAGGTCCAGGTATCGCTCGACAAGCTCCAGAAGGACGACGTCATCGTCGTGACCACCGGCGAGGTGGTGCCGGTCGACGGCCACGTCGTCGAGGGCATGGCGATGATCGACCAGCACGCCCTCACCGGCGAGTCGACGCCGGCCGAGAAGGGGGTGGGCGACCGCGTGTTCGCCTCCACGGTGATGGTCGCCGGCAAGGTCCTGGTGTCGGTTGAGACCTCGGGAAGCGACACGGCTTCGGCCAAGATCAGCCAGATCCTCAACGACACGGCCGGCTACAAGCTGGCGTCGCAGCACAAGGGCGAACGCCTTGCCGACAAGGCGGTGATCCCCACTCTGGCCGTCGGCGCGGTCGGGATGGCCGCGATGGGTCCCTACGGCGCGGTGGCCGTGCTCAACAGCGACTTCGGTACGGGCATCCGGATGGCCGCACCCCTGGCGATGCTCAGCTCGCTGGCCCTGTGTGCCAACAAGGGTATCCTGGTCAAGGACGGTCGGGCGCTGGAGCTGATGAACGAGGTCGACACGGTCCTCTTCGACAAGACCGGCACCCTGACCCGCGAGCGCCCCGAGGTCGGCCGCGTGATCGCGGCCGAGGGGTTCGCACCGGACCAGATCCTGGGCTACGCCGCGGCCGCCGAGCGGAAGTTCCACCACCCGATCGCCCTGGCGATCCTGCACAAGGCTCAGGAGCTGAACCTGGCCCTGCCGACGACCGACGAAACGCAGTACAAGGTCGGTTACGGCATCACCGTGCACGTCGACGGTCACACGGTCCGGGTCGGCAGCAAGCGGTTCATGGAGATGGAAGGAATCGAGCTGCCGCAGCGTATCCGGGTGGGCCTCGACGAGGCGCACCGCGAAGGCTACACGATGGTGATGGTGGGCGTCGACGACCGGCTCGGCGGGGCGATCGAGCTCCAGGCGTCGGTGCGGCCCGAGGTGAAGGAAATCATCGCGGGCCTGCGGAAGCGGGGAATCATGCACATCGCGATCATCTCGGGCGACCACGAGGCACCGACCAGGAAGCTCGCCGAGACGCTGGGCATGGACCGCTACTTCGCCCAGGTGCTGCCCGCCGACAAGGCCGATTACGTGGCGAAGCTCCAGCAGGAGGGCTGCAAGGTCTGCTTCGTCGGTGATGGCATCAACGACTCGATCGCTCTGAAGAAGGCCAACGTTTCGATCTCGCTACGGGGGGCTTCGTCGATCGCGACTGACACGGCGCAGATCGTCTTCCTGGAGGAGGGGCTGGCGAAGCTCTGCGAGTTACGCGATATTGCCCGTGACCTGGACCACAACGTCAAGCGGAGCTGGTCAATGATCCTGGCCCCGAACATCGCATGCATCGTGGGGGTGTTCACGATGGGGTTCGGGATCATGGCGTCGGTCGTCACCAACAACGTCGCCGCGCTGGCCGCCCTGGGTAACGGCGTGCTCCCGCTCCGCAAAGTCGCACAGATCGAGGCTGAACGCCGTCACCGGCTGGAGATGACCCAAGCCCATGCGATGGAAAGAAACCCTGTACACTCGACGGCTGCGTCGGCCGATCGAGGGGCCGATGCGGGAGTCGATCGCCAGCGAGTACTCGCGGCGTCGGCATGAGATCCCCCTCGCCCGAAGACGGAGGACACCGCCATGAGCGACGACCCACCGCCCATCGAGCCCCCGACCACCCGCCCCAGCCTCAGGTCCGGGGGAGGAACCGATTCGCCCCAGACCGAGGGCAAGCGGTTCGACATCTTTCTCATCGACACCGGGTGGAACAGCGCGGTGTCGCAAGCGGTGCGTGACCAGGTCGTGCACATGGCCCGGCTGCACCCATCCGAGTCGATCTACGTGCTCAGCTACAAGCAGTCGGCCGACTTGCTCAAGCTCGACCCGGCCGCGATTGGCTACGATCCGACGATCCTTGTGTATGACCTGTACGCCCGCCCGGGCACCAGCACAGGGGCCTACCGCGGGTTCCGTCTGAACCTCGGCCTGATGCGGCACCCCGAGCATGCACTCGCCCGCCTCCAGGAGTTTGCCCGGTTCGTCGCCACGAGGCGGACCGCCGAGCGGCTCGACCGGGAGATCCGGCGCGAGCTGCACCGCGAGGGGTTCGCCGGGCTCATCCGGCTGCTCCGCGAGTCGTCGAGCGAGCTGCTGGTAGAGTGACCGAAGGCCCTAACGCCAGAAGGAGTTCGCCGTGAACGAAGAGATGCAGCAAATCCTGCCGTGGGCCGCACTCGCCTGCCTGGGCGCGTGCCTCGGCTTCGAGATTAACCGCCGGCGCAACAAGCTGCGCAAGGTGTTCAACACGTTCGACAAGGACGAGAGTAAGATCGCCGAAGCGCTGGAGGCGCTGATCCATAGCGGCCAGCTCCGGCCATTCGTGCTAGAGTGACGCCCCGGCGCGGTCGCCCTCCATGGATCGAGCCAATCCCACGACCCGAGATTGGACCAATCCCGTGAACGCCTCGGCCACGAACCGACAGCCCGAACCGACGACGGACCAAGGCCAGTCCCCTCCTCCGCCCATCGGGGGTCGCGCTCGCAAGATCGAACAAGGTACACCTCAGGGCTTCAACTCCCAATCCTTGAGCTTCTGCCGAGCCGTGCAGAAGTTGCCGAGATGGTAAACGGACGCACCTGCCGGTGAGAAGGTGAACGCCTCGAACTTCTCGTCGAGCAATTTCTTCAGGTAATCCTGGGAGGCGAGGCCGAGTGTCACGTGCGGTTTGAACTTCTTGCCGCTCTCATTCGGCACGTAGCTCGCCACGTAGTCGATCGTCGGTTGATTGATGTCCGGGTCTTCCTTCGTGGTGACGAACGCCCCCGCGGTCCCCGTCTTCTCGGTGAACGGGGCGACGGCGTCGATCAGTTTCTTTTGGTACCTGATGAGGTCGTCCGTCGGCTCGATCACGATCCATGCAATTCGCAGATCCTTCCAGGGGATGTAGTAGTATTTGTACGCCTTCAGCTTCCAGCCGGTCGGCTTCTCCTCGGCCAGGACTTTGCCTACGGCCTCGTAGACCTTGTCGAGATCCGCCGTCTTCACGTACCGTTGCAGGATCGAGATGTGCGGTTGATGCGTCTTGTCCAGAGCGAAGCCCTTGGGGTAGCTCTTGAGCAGGCGCTCGTTGGCGGCCTCCGCCTGCTTGATCATCGTTGCATCAGGCTCGAGCAGGATGTCGATAGCCGTGACCGGGTCCTCGGCTTCCGCTGCTTTCTCTTCCGCGCAGCCCAGCACGCTGCCTAGCGTGGCGGCAATGCTGAAGGCCAGCGCGGTCAATGCCATCGTCTTCGTTCTCATCGGTTTCTCCATTAAGCTGGAACACAAAGTGAAGATGAGCGCCGCTTGGCGCCGCTACTGATCAAAAGGAAACAGCCGCTTCCAATCGTCCTTTATGCTGACCACGACCCAGCCGCGTTTCTTGGCCTCGTCGTACAGGGCCTGGCTTGACGACGAGGTGGTCAGCACCCCTTCGGCCTCCTTCCTCGGGGTTCTCGGGGGCCCTTCCTCTCCTGCACGACCGCTGGTTGTCCCTTTTTTCGAATTCTTCGACAGGCCCGGCCTCGAAGGGCGCATTATTAGAAGAGTAGAACCAAGAATGGTTCTACTCGGCCGGAGCATGAATCGATGCAGCGTAACCCGAAAAGGGCCTGACAACCATGTCGGATCCCAACCGAGTGACCGATACGACCGAAGGCCCCACTCCACGGGGCTGGCCGGAGAGTATGAAGGTCGTGGCCTCGACCACGACGGCTTTCGGGGCCATCGGCCATGCCGTGATCCTCGAGGGGCGGCTGCCCGACTTCTACCGGCATCACTGGCCCGACGCTGCCCTCGCATTCGGTTTGAGGGGGAGCGCCAGGATCGAGTGGAAGCGAGGCGGGCGCCTGTCGCGGTTCGTCGGGGCCCCAGGGGGCTTCACGATCGTACCGGCGGGGGAAGAGAACTCCTTCTGCATGGATCGCTCTTTGCAGACGTTGAACCTGGTCTTTGCCTCGGATCAGCTTCGTGCCCTCGCCGACCGGGAGTGGCAGCCTTACGGCCCGACCATCGAGATCGCCCCGGTCTACCACCAGGACGCGCCGGAGGTCGTCGCGCTGGGGCAGGCGTTCGCGGGCCTGGTTCGTTCGCCCCGCAAGGGTAGCGGCCTGTACGCCGAAACCCTCTGGACCCAGATCGCGATCCAGGTCCTCTGGAACTACTCGTCGCTGCCCCGCCAGGGCGAGGTGTGGGTGGAGCGGCTGCCTGACGCTCGCCTCCGGCGTGTGATCGACTACCTCGACGCGTCGCTCGCCTCCGAGATCTCATTGGACGATCTCGCCGACGTGGCCGGCCTCAGCCCCAACTACTTCCTCAGCGCTTTCAAGAAAGCGACCGGGAAGACGCCCCACCGCTTCCTGACCGAGAAGCGCGTGGCCAAGGCCTGCGAGCTGTTGCGCAACCCCCAACTCTCCATTGTCAACGTGGCCCTCGCAGTCGGTTTCTCATCGCAGAGCCACTTCACGACCGTGTTCCGCCGCTTCATGAAAACCACCCCCGCCTCCTACCGTGTGCACATCCTTGGTCTGGGGCCGGAACCGGGTGAGCAGCCTTGATGCCACACCGAGGCGGGCGGGCTGTCCGGGAATCCGGGCCCTGCGACACGCCTTGGATCGTAATAATCAGGAAGAAGTCACGGTCATTTCCTGGAAGATAAAAAACCTCGTCCAGGTAAGCTAGCTAAAGTCTCCGCCCGTGTCGCCGAATCTATGACCTTCTTACATAGGGGCCAACCCGCATGTCCGACCCTCAAGCGATCTCAAGCCACGACCCGATCGAGTCGACGGCCGGAAAGTTGGAACTCGTCGCGCAAGCCGCCCAGCGTGGGGCGACGGACGCGCGCTTGGCGGCGGCCCGAACGTGGACGGCCACCGGGCTCATCGTCAGTCGGTTCGTCTATAACACCTGTTACATCATCTCTTACGGGGTCGTCTTCCCCTCGGTTCTGCTGGCCCGGGCGGTCCCGGTGAACAACGCGGCAGTCCGCGGTTTCATCGAAGGCACTCAGGCTGCGCGGCACAAGGTCGATGAGATGTACCACCCGGCTCTCGTACCGTCGACGCACTCCCCTTCGCCGGCCCTCGCGCCGACCTGAGACCTCGCCGGCCGTCTCGACCGCACTTCTTCCCGCTAAGGCCCTCTCGCACCGAGGCCCCTCGCAAAGGAATTCTCCGTTGCACCCACTGATGATCGCTCTCGCGTCACTCGTCCAGATCGTCCTGATCAACGTCGTGCTTTCCGGCGACAACGCACTGGTCATCGCCATGGTTGCGAGGCACTTGCCCGCCCCCCAGCGGAGGGCCGCGATGTTCTGGGGAGGGGCCGTGGCGATCGCCCTGCGGCTCGCCCTCACGCTGGCCGTCTCGTACGTCTTGATGATACCGGGGCTGCGGTTCGTGGGCGCCAGCCTGCTGGTCGGGATCGCCTGTAAGCTCGTTCAGGAGGAGGGCGAGACGAACGAGGACGCGGCTCCGGCCCCGTCGAGCCTACGCACGGCCGTCGTCCGCATCGCGGTGGCCGACCTCGTCATGAGCCTCGACAACGTCGTCGCCATCGCCGGGGTCAGCGGGTCCGACCCCGTGCTCCTGGTTATTGGCTTGGTTCTTTCCATCGGGATGATTCTGGCGTTCAGTCAGGTTATCCTTGCACTGATGAACCGCTTCCGCTGGGTCGTTTATGCCGGAACCGCCGTGCTCGCCCTGACGGCGGCCGGGATGATCCGGCACGACCTGGAAGCGGTGAGAGATCTCACATGGGTCGCCAGTCTTCCACTCCATTTGCCGCTCTGGGCCGACTGGGCTTTCCGGGGAGTGGTTGTGGGCGGCTGCCTGACCTCAAGCCGCTGGTGGCCGAGGCGCGTCCCGACGGTCGAGGCCGCGTGACGAGGCACGCCAGAGGTTTTCGCGAGCGCGCTCCAACATGCTCAGGAGAAGTCGCGTGGGCTCGGAGCACACCGGCTTCGAACTGACAACTACCAGGGAACACACGCATGAAGCCTGATCCAAACGAAGTGCCCCACCCGCCCCTGGCCACCGTCGAGGAGTCATGCGAAAGAGATAACGCATGCCTGGAGATCGAGCTCGACGGACGGGCGGGGCGGGGCCGGGTGGTCGACGCCCGACTGTTTCAACCGGCCCGGCGCGAATACGCGCGGAGACTCCTGGAGGCACTCTGCGAGCACCCCGGAGTCAGGAAGGCGGAGGTCGACCTCGCGTCTTCGACCTGTCGCGTCGAATTCGATCTCGCCTCGAACACCCGGGCGGTCATGGGGGGGATCCTTGTTGAGGCGCTTCGGGCCGCCTCGGCACGCTCCGGCAAGACCCCGTGGTGGAGGCGAAGCCCGCGCTGGTCGACCCTCACCGCCTATCGATCGTTCGGAGACCTTTCGCTCTGGGAAACGTATGCGGACGAGCCGGGGAGTGTACGGCTTCTCCATCGGGGGCACGCGCGCGACCGCGCCGCTGCCTCCCGTCTGGCCGACAGCCTGGCGGGCCTCGAAGGCGTCGAGCGATGCTACGTGTCGCTATGGTCGCACCGGATCACGATCGATTGCGGTCCGGGCGCTGGCCCATTGGCCAGTCGCACGGTGGACCGCGTGGAGCGAATCCTGGAGGGGCGGAGGGCTGCCGATCCGAGGGAAGCCGCCTTGAGGTCGGGCGCTGTGCCTGAGGCGACTGACGCCCCGGTTATTGCGGCAAGCGTGTGGAAGCGATTGAGGTACAAGGCGATGGCCGGCGGTGCCTTCACCCTGACCCTGGTCGGCCTGGTCGTGCCCGGCGTCCCGACCGTTCCGTTCCTGCTGGCGACGAGCTACTATCTGGCCCGCTCGTCGCCCCGGCTGAACGAACGGCTCCGACGGACGGCGTTCTTCGGGCCGATCCTCCAGGACTGGGAGGGCCACGCCGCCCTCAGTCTGGCCTCGAAGGGCAAGCTGATCGGGCTGACCGCCACCATTGTCGTCGTGACGGTGGTTCTCGCTCCGCTGACGCCTCTCGCCCTGAGCGTGATCCTCCTCATCTCCTCGCTCAGCGTCCTCGGGGTCGCCAGGATGCCCGGCCTCGCGGAAGACGCGCAGGCCAGCTCTCGCGCGGGCATCCGAACCATGTTGCCGCTCCCGGCTCGTTGAACCCGTGGCAGATAAGGTGTCAGGAACCGTTATGTTGCGCCTTGGGGGCAGACAAGCTGTGAGAGGCCGTTACTCTGGTTCCTGGGACTCCCCCGGTGACGAATCTTCACTTCCCGGCGGGACCATAAACGGTTTCCGACACCTTTGCCGCTTCGGCGGGACCATGAACGGCTCCAGGTACCTTTTCCGCTTTTTCCCACACCGAAATCGAGGGCGGCAGGGCCGATGTTTTACCTAAGTTTTCAGACGCATGGGCTCTGACCCCCATCGGCTTCATGACCCCATCGGCTTCATGACCCGTTCCAGTCGACACAACGCGCACGAACAGCTTATCCATCCCATCTCTTCGAGCCATTTAACGAGGTTTAGTTGCATGGTCTGGGAGTGGATATAGAATTTGACCGGCCTGAGCAAAGAATACGAATCAGGATGACCTGATAGGTAACACAGTGTGCGTAAGTCCGGAAGGGCAAGCCGTACTCCCGGAAGTCTGGCCGTCCTTGAGGTGCACCAGGGCGGGGTTGGGTGCCGGTCGTGAGTCAGAGGTCCACAATTTCTCTCAACGTGGAGGAATGAAATGCAAGGTACGATCGTGATGTTGATGGCCCTCAGCGGACTGGGCTGTCACCACAAGTCGTGCGACGTGGCCTGCGCCCCGTCGTGCTACGGGACTGGCGCCTGCAATGGCGGTTGCTACGCGACCGTGTACTCGACGATGGTTGAACCGTCTTGCTACAGCGGCTGCTACACGGATTGCAACAGCGGCAGTTGTGGCTGCTACCGCACGGGCTTCGCGCTCGACGGCCTGGGGCCTGCGTGCGGCGGTTACGTCGGCTGCTACGCGGGCGGAGCGGTGGGCTGCGGCAGCAGCCGGTTCCCTCGAGACTGCCCGCTGACCGGGGTGTCCCATTGATCCCGCGGCCAGGCAGGAAGACGTAGGCAGCCGCCCCCGCTAACACCTTCGCCCGGCGCCTCGACGGCTCCATCTCCGTCGACGCCCGCACCTCCGCCCCAGCTCCGTCCGCGGTCATGCCCAAGATCTGACTTGGCGCACGCATCCTCGCTCAGCTTCTCCCTGCACGAGCTTCACCATAAGAACTCGCTGCGAAACAGCCGTCTGTCTTTGGGCTCTGCCACCTTGTTCCCCGCGTGTCGATCATTTATACTTAAAATTCTGTTTGCCACGATCAGAGCACGCTGGTTTTCCTTGACGGTTATTCCGGATCGAGAAATCCGGTCCTTCCGTCGTTATGAGGCAAAACGAGTTTGATGAACACCGCCCGGCAAGGTGTCGATAGTTTCGACATGCTGTCGCGTGCTGTTCCAGGCGGTTTCCTCGACCTCTCGCTCGATGCCGAAAGGCCAGGATCAACAGATCAGACCTCGCTGTTCAGAGGTTGACGAAGCAGTTCGGAACTCGAACCTGGCTCCAGGAAGCCCGATTTCCTCTGTCAAAGTGAACACCAAAGACAGCGTCTGTCAAAGTGAACATTGAAGACAGCGTCTTCGGCGATTGCTTATGATGAACCGCGCTGAAGTGCCCGTTCCGGAGACGCGGAGAATGTAGCCGTGCCCCTCACCTTCACCCACAGATTCGATTTCTGGTTCCGGCGAGCCATGGTCGGGGCATTCGCCGCGGCCATCCTGGCGCTCGTGGGACTCTATTACTACGGTCCCCAGCAATACACCCGTGTCGGTTATGCTCCCGTTCAACCGGTTCCGTTCTCCCACGCTCAACATGCCGGCCAGCTCGGCCTTTCCTGTCTTTACTGCCATACGGGTGTGGAAGAGTCCCCGGTCGCCAAGATCCCTTCCACCCAGACCTGCATGAACTGCCATCAGGCGATCAAGGCCGACAGCCCCAAGCTCACGCTGGTCAAGGCAAGCTTCGAAAGCGGTAAGCCGGTTCCCTGGATCCGGGTGCACAAGACGCCGGACTATGTCTTCTTCAATCACGCAGCTCACGTGAAGCGAGGGGTGGGATGTGTGAGCTGTCATGGGCACGTCAACGGGATGCCGGTCGTGGTTGTTGATCAGCCCCTCAGCATGGGATGGTGCCTGGATTGTCACCGTCATCCAGAAAACCAGCTCAGGCCGGTGACCGAGGTGACTAACCTGGGCTGGCGGCCTTCGGAAGGCAGAACCCAGCAAGATCTTGGTCTGTACTTGAAAGACGAGTACAAGGTCCACGCTCCGGAGCAGTGTGTGGGGTGCCATCGATGAACCAGGAAACCAACCCGATGCTCGGACCGACTGGGGCGCCCTCCGGCCGGACCTACTGGCGCAGCCTCGATCAGCTCGCGGATACTCCGGAATTTCGGGATTGGGTCGAGCGGCGGTTCCCCCAGTCGATGAGAGAGCTCCTGACGGGCGTGGTCGATCGGCGGCACTTCCTGCAATTGATGGCGGCCTCGCTGGGCCTGGCGGGCCTGGCGGGATGCCGGCGGCCGGAGCTGAAGGCCCTCCCCTACTCCAAGCCGCCCACCGAGATCGTGCCCGGTCTTCCCGACTTTTACGCCACGGCCATTCCTCACCGCGGCGCGTTCTTCCCCGTGCTGGTGGAAACTCACGAAGGACGGCCGACCAAGATCGAGGGCAACCCGAGACATCCCGACAGCGGCGGCTCTTCCGACGCGACGGCCCAGGCGTCGGTGCTGGATCTCTACGACCCGGATCGCGCCGGCCCCGTGCTCCAGAAGGGCCAGCCGGCTACCTGGCAAGATTACGACGCCTTTGCTTCCAAGCATTACGCCGCGATCCGCCAGAAGAAGGGGAAGGGACTGCGTATCCTCGCTGAGGACCTGGCCAGTCCGTCGCTGGACCTGCTCCGCAATCACGTCCAGTCGGTTCTGCCCGAGGCGCACTGGCATGTCTACGACCCGTTGGCCAGGATCGGCGGCCGCGATGGTGCGGCGATCGCGTTCGGTTCGCCGGTCATTCCCCGCTACCAGTTCGACCGCGCACAGGTCATCCTCTCCCTCGACGGCGATTTTCTGGGTCTCGAGGAAGACGGCACGCGGCATCATCGCGGCTTCGCCCAAAGCCGGCTCAGCGATGGCAATCAACCGGCCATGAACCGGCTGTACGTGGTCGAGAGCCGGTTCACGATCACGGGAGGGATGGCCGATCACCGGCTCCGTCTGCCGTCGTCGCATGTGGTCGAATATACCCTGGCCCTGGCCCGAGAGCTTGTTTCGGGTGAGAAGTTGGTCCCGTCGCCGGGAAGTCCCCAGGCCACCCTGCGCCAGGCCCTGGCGTCGTTCCAGCCCGTGCTCAAGTTCGACCCAGGGTGGATTCGCGAGGTGGCCGCCGACCTTCGCGCCCATGCCGGCAAGGGGATCGTCATCGCCGGCCGCCGCCAGCCCGCGCTCGTCCATGCACTTGTCTTCGCGCTCAACGCGCTCCTGGACAACCTGGGCAAGACGATCGAGCTCCGGAAGCCTCCCGCGCGGCCGGCCTCGGGGACGCTCCAGGAGCTGATCTCCGCCATCGACAAGAACGACGTGGAGACGCTGCTCATCCTGGGCGGGAACCCTGCCCATAGCGCGCCTGCCGACCTCGGATTCGCCGATCGACTCGAGCGGGTGCCCACGACGATCCGGCTGGGCTTGCACGCCGACGAGACATCCCGGCTGGCCACCTGGCACCTCCCCGCGGCCCACGCCCTGGAAGCCTGGGGCGACGCTCGCGCCGGGGATGGAAGCCTGCTGGCGATCCAGCCCATGATCGAGCCCCTCTTCGATGGGCGGAACATGCTCGAGGAGCTGGCGCGGTTGTCGAAGTACGAGCCGGCTTCTGCATACGAGATCGTCCGCCGCGCGTTCCGCAAGGAAAGCGGCGTGGCGGAGGCGAGTTTCGAGGCGGAATGGCGCAAGTTCCTCCACGAGGGAATGTCTGCCGTCGGGGCCTATCCGGCCGAGAAGCCCTCGCTGCACTGGGATGCCGTCGCCCGGGCCGTGACCTCCTTCCGTCCGGCCTCGGTGCCGCTCTCGGCCTCGAACCTCGAGCTGGTCCTGGAGCGGGACGCCAAGGTTGACGACGGCCGGTTCGCGAACAACGGCTGGCTCCAGGAGCTGCCCAACCCGATCACCAAGCTGGCCTGGGGGAACGCGGCCCTCCTGAGCCCGGCAACGGCCCGTGAGCTGGGTGTCGCCGACGGCGACCTGGTCCGGCTGGACCTGGACGGACGGAGCCTGGAGATCGTGGCCATGGTTCTTCCCGGCCAGGCCGATTACTCGGTCGGTGTGGCCCTCGGCTACGGCCGGACCGCCTGCGGCCGCGTCGGCCAGGAGGTCGGCTACAACGCCTATGCCCTGCGTACCGCCAAGACGCCGGACGTTGCAACCGGCATGAAGATCTCTCGTACCGGGCGGCAAGCGACCCTGGCTACCACCCAGGAACACCACACGATGGAAGGTCGCGATTTGATCCGTGAGCTCACGCTGGCCGATCTCGGCGTGCATTCCACAGGCGCTGAACACGGCCACGAAGGAGAGCTGCCGGACATCCAGACCCCTCCGGTCGTCCACGGCGACCACCAGTGGGGGATGGCCATCGACCTCAACACCTGCACGGGCTGCAGCGCCTGCGTGCTGGCCTGCCAGAGCGAGAACAACATTCCGCTCGTGGGTAAGGAGGAAGTTCCCCGGGGCCGCTCGATGCA
>Ga0208044_1001242_pt1 | contig 14490 bp, 10 predicted proteins | sample Sb_taG_8_FD_187712 | JGI IMG/M metagenome (GOLD analysis project Ga0208044, IMG submission 187712) | Peat soil microbial communities from Weissenstadt, Germany - Sb_50d_c_BC metaG (SPAdes) (version 2) | ecosystem: Environmental > Terrestrial > Soil > Wetlands > Peat | place: Germany... | reverse complement strand
GACGATCACGCCGATGCCGGCCTGGTGCAACGCGTCGACCAGGTAGCGGAAGTCGTCCGGGTCGCCGAACCGCGCCGTCGGCGCGTAGTACGAGGTGACCTGGTAGCCCCACGAGCCGCCGAACGGGTGCTCGGCGACAGGCAGGAACTCCACGTGAGTGAAGCCGAGGTCGGTGACGTAGCCGACAAGCTCGGTGGCCAGCTGCCGGTAGGACAGCCCGGGGCGCCACGAGCCGAGGTGCACCTCGTAGATGCTCATCGGCTCGCGCACCGGCTGCCGCCCGGACCGCGCCGCCATCCACTCCGCGTCGGCCCAGGCATACCGGGAGGTGAACACCACCGACTCCGTGCCGGGCGGGCGCTCGGCCGCGGCCGCGAGCGGGTCGGCCTTTCTCCGCCACACCCCGTCCCGGCCGCATACCGCGTACTTGTACCGGGCACCGTCAGCCATTCCGGGGACGAACAGCTCCCATACGCCCGAGCCGCCCAGCGAGCGCATCGGGAACGCGCGGCCGTCCCAGTAGTTGAAGTCGCCGGTGACCCGGACGCCGAGGGCGTTCGGCGCCCACACGGCGAAGGACGTCCCGGTGACCTGGCCGGCCTCGCGGACATGCGCGCCGAGCACCCGCCACAGCTCCTCGTGCCTGCCCTCGGAGATCAGGTACAGGTCGAACTCGCCGATCATCGGCAGGTAGCGGTACGGGTCATCGGCCACCGCCTCGTCCGCCCGATCTCCCGGGTACACGGTGGCGAGCCGGTAGTCCGGCACCTTCTCGTCCGGGAGAGTGACCGTGAACACCCCCCTGCCCAGGGGCGTCATGGGAAACCTGCGGCCGTCGTCGATAATCACCGTCACCGACGCGCCCACCGGGCGGAGCGCCCGCACCACGACGCCCTCCGGGCCGGGATGGGCGCCCAGGATCGAGTGCGGGTCACGGTGATGCCCGGCGACCAGCCGCTCGATCTCCCCCAGGCTGAATTCGGTGTCTGTCATGGCAATTCGATCTTCCCTGGCCATATCTGTCGATCAACTCCCGGCCGACCCGGGCGCGTCACAGCCGGACGATGTTGACCGTCTCGGTGACCGGCCCTGCGGTTCGTGACTGATGGCCATGAGCCGAATCTAAGCCCCGGCACCGACGAGGGACACAGCGGGCCGCGCCGATGACAGCGGCTCAACACATCCGCCCGGCCAGGCCCGCCGATGTCCGCGGACGTTGCCTTCGAGGAAATCCTGAACCGCATCGGGAAGATGAGGCCAGACGGTGACAGCAACGCGCGCGAGCGGTACGAAGGGCACCGCCAGGATCAGCACCAGTTCCCTTGCGCGGATCGATCCGACGGTGGCGCCGCCGCTCTGATCAGCTATGGTGCTCGCAATTGCGATGGAGAGCCATGCACCACGGGCAGATCTGTGCCTTGCTAGGTCGGTGACCGCTCCGCCGTGGAGGCTGGAGGTGCCGCCTGTCACCAGGGGACCGGGGTAGCGTCCCAGGAGAAGAACTCCCCGGTGGGCCCGTCGTCCGGTAGCAGCGCCAGCCAGACCGCGCCCGCTGCGGCCTCGGCCGGGTCGCCGCCGCTGGCCGCGGCGGTGGCGTTGAGGTCGGTCCGGCGCAGGCCGGGTGCCAGCGCGTTGACCTTGATGCCGTCGTCAGCCAGAGTGCGGGCGTAGAACACCGTGAGCGCGTTCAGCGCGGTCTTGGACGAACGGTAGGCGGCGTACCTGCCAGACCAGTGCCGAGACTGCGGGTCGGTGGCCCAGGTCAGCGATCCGGTGCCGCTGGAGACGTTCACGATGCGGGGGTGCGCAGATCGCCGCAGCGCGGGCAGGAAGGCATTGGTCACAGCGACGACTCCGAACACGTTCGTCTGGTAGATGCGGCGGAAGGTGCCGGCGTCTTCCTGGTCCGGGGTCTTGTCGTCGCCGGAGATGCCGGCATTGTTGACCAGGATGTCCAGGGTGCCGGCCTGGCGCGCGGCATCGGCGATGCTCGCGTCGTCGGTCACGTTGAGGACGAGCAGCCTGGCGTCACCGCCTATCTCCTCGACAGCGCGCTCTCCTCGCGCGGCATCGCGCGAGCCGACGTAGACGGTGAGGCCTGCGTCCGCGAGCTGGCGGGCGATCTCCTTGCCGATTCCTTTGTTGGCACCAGTAACGAGTGCGACCAAGTTGTCCACGCCGCCGAAGCTACCCGACAGGCTTCGCCAAGTAGCAGACTCCGGTCGCACTCCGGCCAGTCCCTGCGTCAGATCCCGCCAACCGTACGATCGCATGGCGTAACCAATCCGCCGATATCAGTCACGCTCATCCCCGCCGTTAGGGGCGGCTATGGGATCTAGTTGAGGCAGACTGGCGACCGCGCAGATCGGGATGTTCTGCGCTAGTAGTTGCCCGTCGCTAGGTTTGCGGAGGGCGCCGGCGGCGTCGTGCCGGGCCTGGGGGTTGTGCCGGGGCGGCCTTCTCGGCCGCCTGGTCGCGGCCCGCGAGGGCACGCTGCAACTCAGCCTCGGCCCGCTCGGCGCGAGCCTGGAGGGCGGCGCGGGCATCCTCTGCCGCTGCGATCTGAGCTTCGAACGCCGCCCGCAGCTCGGCCTGGTCCCGCGCGGCGTCCTCACGGGCCTGGGCCAGCTGCCGGTCAGCGGCCTCGCGGGCACGGTCTAGCTCCGCGCGGGCCGACTCGGCCGCCTCCCGTGCCCGTGCCGTGTCCTGCTCGGCCTGGCCCGCCCGGGACTCGGCGTCGTCCCGCTCCTGCTGCGCGGCGGCCACCCGCTCTTCCGCGGCCCGCTGGGCCCCGGCAACCTGTGCCTGCGCGGCTTCCCGGGCGGTCGCGGCCTCCTGCTCGGCGGCGGCCTTCGCCGCCAGCGCCTCGGCCAGCCGCGCATCGGCCTGCAGCGCCGCCGAGCGCGCCTGCGCGGCCTCGGCTTCGGCGTGTTCGGTGCGGGCCTGGAGGGCGGCGCGGGCGTCCTCTGCCACCTTAAGCCGGGCTTCGAGTGTCGCCCGCAGCCCGGCCTGGTCCCGCGCGGCGTCCTCGCGGATCTTCCTCACCTGCAGGTCCGAAGCCACGCGGGCACGGTCCAGCTCCGCGCGGGCCGACTGCGCCATCTCCCGCGCCCGGGCCGCGTCCTGCTCGGCGTCCCTGGCCTGGGACTCTGCGCCGGCCACCGCGTCGTCCCGCTCCTGCTGCGCGGTGGCTATCCGCTCCTCCGCGGCCCGCTGGGCCCCGGCGGCCCGTGTCCGCGCGGCTTCTCGGGCGGCCGCGGCATCCTGTTCGGCGGCGGCCTTCGCGGCCAGCGCCTCGGCCAGCCGCGCATCGGCCTGCAGCGCGGCCGAGCGCGCCTCCGCGGCCTCGGCCTCGCCCCGCTGGCGGCGCTGCGCGCCAGCGCGGCGATACCGCCACACCCCGAACCCCGGGCGGCCCGGCTCCTCCGGCCCGGCCGCCTGGCCGCCCGGCCCGGCCAGCACCTGACGCCGCCGGAACGCCGTCAGCGCCGTATGCGGCTCCCTGGTCACCGGGTCCGGCAGCCCGCAGTACCCCGGCTCCGCCGCCGGCCCCGCCTCCTCCGGCCGCGGCTCATTCTCGCAGCCGGGATACGCGCACCTGGGGACTTGCTGTCCGGAGTTGGCCATCGGCAGGCTCCGTTCCGCTAGATCACCAAGCCTAGTCGGGCGACCCCCGGCGGCCGGAACCGGCGCATCCTGGCAAACGGGCGATCATCCGGCGGGTCAACGACAAGGTGGCCGCGCCGTGACGCGCGCCGGATGGCCCGGATCGCAGCCGTAGCAGGGCCGCCATCGCCATTAAGGCCGTCGCTATCGCGGCGGCAGGTCTCCTGTTCCATGCCAGCGTGCCGGCCGCCCCTTCCGAGCGCCGGATTATGCCGAGTAGCTGGCCTGAGTTCGGGGGTTGCCCCTGTTCAGGTGGTTAAGGTCGGTTGAGGTGCTCGGCATAATCAGAGCTGTTCCAGGAATGCCAGCAGCGTGCCGGGTGCCCGGTATCGGCTCGGTGTTGCGCGGCGGGGTCGTGCGTGCGAGGGCTTGTTCTTTGAGTGCGAGGTCGGCGTGCAGGTGGACCTGGGTGGTGTCGATGCTCTTGCGGCCGGGCTGATTATGCCGAACCGTCAGCGGCCCTCATCAGTCCTGAACTGGGCAAACCCCGATCTCAGGCCGACCACTCGGCATAATCCGGCGCTCGGAATAACGCTGGTATCCTCAGCCGCGGTTTTCGGCGGCGAGCTGCCCGATCAGCGCTGCGATCTCTGCCCTGACTGGCGGTCGGCCCACGCTGTGCGGATATGTCCATTTCCTGGTGACCAGGCGGCGGTGCCACCGAAGGACGGTTCCCGGGGTGGCCAGGCGGTGTGCGCGCAGCTTCCCGGGCAGGTACCGGATCAGCGCGGCCATAACGGCCCGGTCGGCCCGGTCGAGGCGGGGCCTGGGATTGGTAACGTTGCCTCAGGTTCCGCAGCGACGGTCAGGGCGCGAACATCGCTGTCCGCTGCCTTCGATGACGGCGCGTCCACCGCCAGCGTGACGGCTGCCTCACTGCTCAGGGCCAGTCCCTGCGCCCATAGCCGGGCGACGGCGGCTTCACCCAGATGGCGCGCCGGAGCGAGGTAGGTCTCGGTACGGGCAGGCGGCAGCGGCGGCACTCCGGCCGACTCGCGTACCGCTGCGGCCGCTGCGGCGAGCTGAACTGCCCGCTCGGGCTGTTTCTCGCGCACGGCCAGGGTGGCGAAGGCTTCAAGCCCGCGTGCGACGCCGATGCGGGCGCCAGTGGCCTGGCTGAGCTTGATGCTCCTGGTCAGGTGGCGCCTGGCCTGCCCGGCCGAGCCGAGGTCCAGGGCCACCCGCCCCAGGCCGGCCAGGCAGCGCGCGATCTCCGTCCTGGCGCCGACCTCCTCCAGGATCGGCAGCGCCTCCACGTAACGGTCATGCGCCTGGCCTGGATGCCCGCCGAGCCGGGCCAGGTCGCCGAGGCCGAGCAGGGCCCGGGCAGCTCCCCACTGCTGGTCGATGCGCCGCATGACCGCGACCGAGGCGCTCGCCAGCTGTGCGGCCTCTCGCGGCTTGCCCATCCGGGCCGCGATCGCCGCCCGGGTGCCCAGCGCGTAGCCCTCGTTCCACCCGTCACAGGCGGCCTGCGCCACCGACAGCGCCTGATCCGCCCAGGCCAGCGCCGCCTCCGCCCGTCCCGTTTGCAGGGCGATCTCGCTGAGCAGGTTCAGCGCCACCCCCGTCCAGAACTCCTCGCCCGCGTCCCGGCACAGCGCCAGCCCCTCCTCGGCGAGCGCTTCGGCTGCGGCGGGATCGCTGGCCAGGGCAAGCTGCGCCCGCGCCACTAGGGCTGCGCCCCGTATTCGCGGCGCAGGTGCCGTCCCGCCAGGTTCCAGGAAGGCATCCAGCCATTCGCCGCCTTCGGCGAAGGTGCCCCAGACGAGCCAGCGCGGGCTGACCGCGATGCAGATCCGCAGCCCGTTCCCGGCGTCGTCATGGTCCAGGCACCAGGTCAGGACCTGGGATATGTTGCCCTCGTCGACGTGGTACCGGCGGGAGCAGCCGACCCGTTCCGGCCAGGGGACCGGGCCGGTAGCCATCCCGACCGCCAGGCTGTGCTCCGCGATACGCACCACGTAATCGCGCAGCGCGAGCTCGAACCGGGCTGACTCCCCGGTGTCAGCCAGGCGCGCCGCCGCATATTCCCTGATGGTGTCCAGCATCCGGTAGCGGGCCTGACCCAGGATCTCCGGCTCGAGCACCACCAGGGACTTGTCTACCAGGGCGGCGGTCAGGCCCAGCACGTCGCCAGCCGGGACGTCGTCATCAGCGCATACCTGCTCGGCCATCTCCAGTGACCATCCGGCGAAGACCGACAGCCGCCGGAACAACATCTGCTCGGCCTCGGTGAGCAGCGCGTAGCTCCACTCGATCGTGGCGCGCATCGCGCGCTGGCGCGGCGAAGCGGACCGGTCGCCGGTAACCAGCAGCGCGAACCTGTTGCCCAGCCGCGCGCAGATCTGGTCCACAGACAGGACCCGGACCCACGCGGCCGCCAGCTCGATCGCCAGCGGCAGGCCATCCAGGGCCCGGCAGATCGCGGCGACGGTCAAGATATTACCCGGGCCCAGGGTGAAACCCGGCAGGGACGCGGCGGCCCGGTCGGCGAACAGGCGGATGGCCTCGTCGTGATCCCGGGGTTCGGCGCCAATACTCATGGCCACGGACACCGCCGACAGCGGAGGCACCCGCCATGCCGTCTCGGCCGCCACGCGTAGCGGCTCACGGCTTGTGACCACCAGCCTCAGCCCCGGCGAGCTCGCCAGCAGCTGCCGTGCCACCTCAGCGCAGGCGCCGACCAGGTGCTCGCAATTGTCCAGAGCCAGCACCAGCCGCCGTCGCCGCAGGACCTCAGCCAAGGTCTCCAGCAGTGAGCGCCCGGGCTCCTCACTGACCCCGAGAACGGCCGCGATGCGCGAGATGACCAGGTCGGGCTGCTGCAGATCAGCCAGCTCGATGAACCATGCCCCATCGGGGAACTCCGCCGCCACCACGGCGAGCAGCCGCAGCGCCAGCCTGGTCTTCCCGATGCCGCCAGGCCCGCACAAAGTCAGCGCTCGCGTCGAATAGAGCAGTCGGCGCAGCTCATCGAGCTCGCGCTCACGACCGATGAAGCTGTTCGGCTCTTCGGGCAGGTGCGCCTGGATAATCTCGAGCACCCCATTTCACCTGAGCATCAGCGAACATGATCAGAGTAGACCTCAGCATATGGTCCGGATAATACTCAGCCCCAGGCCAGAAACCTGTCGCTCGCGCCGCCGGCGTCCACCGCCAGGGGCCCGAACCCCCCGGACCGGCGGATTAAGAGCTGCGGCAATCCGCGTGATCCGGTGTCGCCCGCTCCCGGCCGCTTCTGGCCTGTGAGGTGCCAAAACGGTGTCATGTGCCCTGAACTGCAGCGTCCTGGGCTCGATAGGTATGTCTTCTCCTGCTGCCTGAGGTCCCGGTGCTACGGCGAGGCGACCCCAAGCTCAGTCCGAGCTCCCCAGCCGTGCGGCGTCGGCTGCCACGGCGCTCCTCGACGGCCCGCAAGCGCGGCAGTTCCGGCCGCGGATGTTGCAGGTCAAAGCCATGGCGCAGTTCTGGCACCCCACAGGTAGCAGGGATCGCGGGGTCACCAGGATCGCGGGGTCACCAGGTAAAGCCGTCCGCGCCGACCCTGACCTCGGCGGCCCTGACCTCGGCGGGCTGCTTCTCCGCCTGCAGCGGGCGCGGGTGACCGTCCAGGTCGAGCACGGCGGTGGCTTCGGTGTACCAGGACGGGATCACCGGGTGGCCCCAGAAGTCCCGGCGCCGCGGGTCGCGCACCGACCAGCGCAGCACCGGGTGCCCGGGGTCGCCGGTGTAGTAGTCGCTGGTGTAGATCTCCACGCGGTGGCCGTCCGGGTCCCGCAGGTACACATAGAAGGCGTTGGACACCCCGTGCCGGCCGGGCCCGCGCTCGATCAGGAATTCCTCGTGCAGCGAGCCGAGGATGTCGCAGATCCGCAGCACCTGGTGCGACTCGTGGGCGAAGAACCCCAGGTGATGCAGGCGCGGTCCCTCTCCCCCGGTGAACGCCACGTCGTGCACGGTCTGCTTGCGGAACATCCACGCGGCGTAGAGGTTGCGCTCGTCTTCGATCGTCTCGGACAGGCCGAAACCCAGGGACGTGTAGTACTCGTAGGCGGCGCGGACGTCTGGGACGACGATGTTGAAGTGGTCGAGCCGGGCGGGTTCGGCCCCGCGCCGCAGGTCATAGCGCTGCTGGAGGCGTTCGACGTAGGTGGCGTCGAAGAAGAACTCCACAGTGAAGCCGAGCGGGTCCTCGGCCCTTACCGCCTCCCCCACGCCCGGCGTGACCCCGGCCGGGACCCGGGTCGTGCGCGAGCCTAGCGCGGCGAAGAACGCCTCGGCCAGGTCCAGGTCGGCTGCGGTCCGGACCCGGTAGGCGAGCCTGCCCGCCGCGGGTTCGCGGCCCTGTCGCAGGATCAGGTTGTGGTGGGTCAGCTCATCGTATCCGCGCAGGTACAGCGCGTCCCTGGTGTCGTGGCTGACGACGAAGCCGAGCAGATCCACCCAGAATCGCCTCGCTTCACCGAGGTCGGTGACGACTAGCTCGGCGTAGGCGGCGCGGACGATGTCGGGGGGCCTGGCGTGTTTGTGCGGCCGAGCCATGATCACGCTCCGAACCGGGGCACGTGGGTGTCCCCCAGCGGGATGTGGACGATACCCGCCTGGCTGTAGAAGTCCAGGCTGTGCGGGCCGCCTTCGCGGCCGAGGCCGCTGGCCTTCACGCCGCCGAACGGGGTCCGCAGGTCCCGCACGTTGTGCGAGTTGATCCAGGTCATGCCGGCCTCGACCGCGTGCGCGACCCGGTGCGCGCGGGCCAGGTCGCCGGTCCAGATGTAGGCGGCCAGCCCGTAGTCGGTCGCGTTGGCCAGGGCCACCGCCTCGGCCTCGTCGCCGAACGGGGTGACGCACACCACCGGCCCGAAGATCTCCTCGCGGAAGATCCGCATCGACGGCTCGACGTCGGCGAACACGGTCGCGGCCAGGTAGTTACCTACGGGCAGGTGGGCTGGCCGGGACCCGCCGGCCACCAGCCGGGCGCCTTCGTCCAGCCCGGCCTGCACGTATCCGAGGACCCGCGTGTAGTGCTCGGGATGCACCAGCGCGCCGATCTCGGTTCGCGGGTCGGCGGGGTCGCCGACCCGGATGCGTCCGGCACGGGAGGCAAGCCGGGTGACCAGGGCGTCGTAGATGGACCGTTCGGCCAAAATCCGGGAGCCGGCCGTGCACCGCTCACCGTTCAGCGAGAACACGCCGAACAGCGCGCTGTCGGTCGCCTGGTCGAGGTCGGCGTCGGCGAAGATGACGCACGGCGACTTGCCGCCCAGTTCCATCGACAGGCCCTTGAGGTGCGGCGCGGCCGCCGCCATGATCGTGCGCCCGGTGCCGGTCTCGCCGGTGAACGAGATGCGGGGCACGCCCGGGTGCGCGACCAGCGCCGCGCCGGCCACCTCGCCGATGCCGTGCACCAGGTTGAAGGCCCCGTCGGGCAGGCCGGCCTCGGTCATGATCTCCGGCAGCAGGCTGGCCGACAGCGGCGTCCACTCGGCCGGCTTGAGCACCACGGTGCAGCCCGACGCCAGCGCGGGCGCGAGCTTCCAGGTCGCCAGCATGAACGGCGTGTTCCACGGCGTGATCAGGCCGGCCACCCCGGCCGGCCTGCGGATCACGTAGCCGAACTGCGATGTTCCCGACCGGAAGGCGTCCTCGTGCAACGTGACCGCCATGTCGGCGAAGAACCTGAAGTTCTCGGCGGCGCGCGCCGCCTGGCCCCGGGCCTGGGTGATGGGCAGGCCGGTGTCGAACGTCTCGAGTTCGGCGATCCGGGCGGCGCGGGCCTCGATGCCATCCGCGATCCGGTTCAGGATCGTGGCCCTGGCTCGGGCCGGCAGGTTCGGCCAGGGGCCGGCGGTGAACGCGGTAGCGGCGGCGGTGACGGCCCGGTCCACGTCCTTGGCCCCGCCGGCCGCCACGGTGGCGTACGGCTGGTTGCTGACCGGGTCGGCCACCTCGAACGTGCCGCCGTCCGCGCTTCCCGCGGGTTGGCCGGCGATGAAGTGCTCAAGTTTGCCGGGCAGATCCAGCGGCGGCCCGATCATGGCGCGTCACGCTGGGCGAGCCAGGCTTCGTAGTCGGGGCGGCGGGCGTCGCTGAGCGGGTGCAGGCCGTCGAGGGGGTCGCCCAGGGCGACACGGGAGGCGATGAACTCCTCCTGGCGCTCCTGTTCCCTGGCGTCAGCCAGGACCTCGGCCGCGATGGCGGGCGGGAGCACGACCACCCCGTCGGCGTCGCCGACGAGGATGTCGCCGGGCTGGACGGTGACCCCGGCGCAGGCCACGGTGACGCCGGTTTCCCACGGCACGTGCCGCCGGCCGAGGACGGCCGGGTGGACGGCGGCGTGGTACACGGGAATCTCCAGCCCGGCCAGCGCCACGCTGTCCCTGATCGCCCCGTCGGTGACGATGCCCGCCGCGCCGCGGACCTGGGCACGCAGCCCGAGGATGTCGCCGATGGTGCCGGCGGCCGGGTCGCCGCGGGCCTCGATGACCAGCACCTCGCCGGGACGGATCGCCTCGATCGCGCGCTTCTGCGCGTTCATCCCCCCGCCGTACGCGGCGGACAGGTCCTCCCGCAGCGGCAGGTAGCGCACGGTCCTGGCGTACCCCGCCATCCTGGCTCCGGGGCGGGTGGACCGCAGCCCGTCCAGGGTGAGGCCGTTCAGGCCGCGCTTGCGCAGCAGCGCGGCCAGCGTCGCGGTGGAGACCTCGCGCAGCCCGGCCAGGGTCACCTGGGACGGAAGGGAACCAGCCGCGGTACCGGCGGACGCAGCGCCCAGGGCAGCCCCGGGCGCAATGCCGCCTTTGGCGCTGCGCGCGGAGCCAAAGGCCGCAGACCGCGCGGCGTCGTCGGCGCGGGGCATGGCGCCGGGCGGGTCGAGGCGGTAGTCCGCCTCGGTAATCGGGCTGCGCAGCCGGCCCGAGGACTGGTCTCCCGCGCTGACCTCCACCTCCACCACGTCGCCGGGGTTCACTACGGTCGAGCCCGTGGGCGTGCCGGTGAGGATCACGTCGCCGGGTTCCAGGGTGACCAGCCGGGACAGGTCGGCGACGATGTCACCGAAACCGAACAGCATGTCCTGCGCCGGCCAGGCGTCCTGGGCCAGGTCCCCGTTGACCCAGGTGCGGAGGCGGACCGTGGCCAGGTCCACGGCGCGGGCGTCGATCAGCCGCGGGCCCAGCGGGGTGAAGCCGTCGATCCCTTTGGACCGCACGTTGGAGCCCCGGTCGGCGTAGCGCAAGTCGTAGACGCCGAAGTCGTCGGCGGCCGTGATCCACGCCACGTGATCCCAGCCGTGCGCCCGGCTGACCCGGCGGGCCCGGTGCCCGATGACCAGCGCCACCTCGCCCTCGAAGGCCAGCAGTTCACAGCCGGGCGGCCGCACGACCTCCTCACCGCTTTCCGCGAGCGAGGAGGAGGGCTTGAGGAAATAGGACGGCCAGGCCGGCATGGCGCCGCGCTCAGCCGCGCGACTGCGGTAGCTGACGTGCACCGCGACGATCTTGCCGGGAACGCGTTCCAAGGCAGTCATGATGCCGGAAATCATATATGAATAGCCTGCGCCTCACCAGGGTGGCAGGGCGCCGCGGATCGGCGGCAAGGACCACGCTGGAGCATCGATGTCGCCGGGGCAGCAACGATGGAGCATCGATGTCGCTGGGGCGCTGCGGCACGGGGCTGGTCAGGGCCGGGTGCGGCGGGTGCGGCGGGTGCGGCGGTTCCAGAGCCAGGCCAGCGCGGCGATCAGGATGCCGCCGCGGAGCCAGACGTCGGCCAGGTTGAAGGTCGGGGCGTAGAACGAGACGTGAATCCAGTCGACGACCGCGCCGTGCAGGCCCCCCGGCGGGCGGAACAAGCGGTCGGCGAGGTTGCCCAGGCCGCCGCCGACGGCCAGGGCGGCGCCGAGCCGCTCGACGGTGCTGGTGGCGTACCGGGCCCAGATCCCGAGCAGCACGATGCCGACGGCACTGGCCAGGACCACGAGCGGCTCGTAGCCGGCGCCGAAGCCGAACGCGGCGCCGTGGTTGGCGACCAGTCGCAGCCGGATCAGGCCCCCGGTCACCGTGATCTGGCGGCCGGCGCGGAGGGCGGACAGGGCCCAGGCCTTGGTCGCCGCGTCGGCGGTCAGGGCAAGGAGCGCGACCCCGGTCCAGAGCAGGACTGGCCGGGCCCCGGCCGCGGGGCGGGTGCCGGGCGACGCGGCAGGGGCGGCTCGCCGGAACCGGCACGCACTAGCCATGACGACAAGCATGCCGTGCCCTCGGGCGGGCTGATACAGGAGCACACCGTCCTGCGACCGGCGGGGCGGGGCCCGCTAGAGTCGCGTTATGCGATTCGCCACCATAAGGACTGATCAGGGCACGACTGCGGCACGGCTGGACGGGGACGTGCTCATACCGCTGGCGGCCGGCGATGTCGGGGAGATGCTCGCCAGCGGCGGCGCCGAAGGCACGCGGGAGCGGGCCGGAGCGCGGCCGGTGCCGGTCGCGGAGGCCGACTTCGCGCCGGTCGTGACGCGGCCGGGCAAGGTGATATGCGTCGGGCTGAACTACCGGGCGCACATCCTGGAGACCGGGCGGGAGCTGCCCGAGTATCCGACGCTGTTCGCCAAGTTCGCCGACACCCTGCTCGGCCCGCGAGACGACCTGGTGCTGCCCTCGGTGAGCGAACGGGTCGACTGGGAGGTCGAGCTCGGGGTCGTCATCGGACGGCCGGTCTACCGGGCCACGCCGGAGGAGGCCGCGGCGGCCATCGCCGGGTACACGGTGATCAACGACGTGTCCATGCGGGACTGGCAGCGGCGCACCCTGCAATGGCTGCAAGGCAAGATGTTCGAGCACTCGACACCGGCCGGGCCTTATCTCGTCACCGGAGACGAAGTCGGCGACGCGGCCGACCTCGAGGTCAGGTGCGAAGTCGACGGCGAGATCATGCAGCAGTCGCGGACCTCGGACTTGCTGTTCAAGCCGGCCGACATCATCGCCTACGCGAGCCAGGCGATCAGCTTGAAGCCGGGCGACCTTTTCGCCACGGGAACGCCGGGCGGGGTGGGCGACGCCAGGAAGCCGCCCGTCTACTTGCAGGCGGGCAACGAGCTACTGGCCTGGATCGAGGGCCTGGGCGAGTGCCTGAACCGCTGCGTCGCGGAGAAGACCGGCTAGCGCGATATCCCGCCTGGGCCACTCGGGGTCCGTTCCTGCTGCCTGCCGAGGTCACGGCTGAGCGCCCAGGGTGACGGTCGCCGTGGCCGAGTGACCGGCTCGGGAGTACTCAAGCGTGACCGTGTCGCCGGGCTTCTTAGTGAGGCTCAGCTCTTGCAGCCACCGGCGTGATGTTCTTGCTGGCCTCGTTTCAGTCACGACGGCTCCCATAGATCAGGTCGTTGCTATCGGACACCTCAGCCAGTGACAGGAGCTCGGGCGGCTGCGTGAGCAGCATGCGCAGGGCTGGCGTGACCGAGGCGGGTCCCGGACCATCCGCATGCGCGGCAAGCACAGCGGTACGGACGCTGGTGTGGAGGGCATCCGGCCCGATGTCGATGTCGTCGGTGTGCAGCGCCGCGTATACGTTCGGTCTGGGTGCTACGAGCCTGAGCCTTACGGTCAGGTCGGCCAGCCGGCGGTGTAGTGACTGAAGCGCCGCCAAGGCCTGGTCGTCAACGGTCGCTGCGGCGGAAAGCTCGAGAACCACCGTGCCCGCGGGTGTGGCGGCGGCCGCCAGGCGAGCGCTCACGGCATCGCCGAGCGCTCCGGCGATATCGGCGCTCAGCTCGCAGCTGAGCCGCAGGCAGATAATGCTGCCAGCGGCCTGGCGGCTCGCGCCGGGGCCGCCCGGGACGCCGGCTGAGCACCTCGCGGCGCGCGACGGCCACCGGAAGCGGGAATGCGCTGACAGCATGGCAACGTCCCTAGAGGGCAAATGCGGGCGGGCACTTGTCTTGTCACTAGGAACACCAGCCTCGGTTAGATCGCCGTCGTTGCGCCTCCCCCGTGGGGGGTGACGTCGTCCGGCCTCGCCGGCAGTTACCCTTTAACTTCCGGCTACGCTGCCAGCTGTGAACAAGCAGGAACGGACGTACGAGATCCTGCGGGACCGCATTCACGCCGGGGTTTACGCGCCGATGGCCAGGCTCAACATCGACGCCCTGGCGCGCGAACTCGGCGTGAGCCCGATACCGGTGCGCGAGGCGCTGCGCCGGCTGGAGGCGCAGGGCTGGGTTCGGTTCAGGCCCAACGCGGGCGCGATCGTCTCGCCGGTGGACGACACCTCGTGGGAGCAGGCCATGGTGACACTGGCCATCCTGGAGGGTGCCGCCACCGCCGAGGCGCAGCGCCACCTGCGCACGTCCGATTTCACCCGGCTGCGGAAGATCGCCGCGGACATGGAGAGCCAGGACGACCCGGTCCGGTTCGGCAAGCAGAACCGGCGGCTGCACGAGGCGATCGTGGCCCGGTGCGGCAACACCTGGCTGCTTGACCTCCTGCAGCAGACGCACGACCGGCTGGACCGGGTCCGCTCGACCATGTTCTCGTACCTACCGGAGCGTGCCGCCGAGGCGGCGCGCGAGCACGCCCGCCTCATCGAGTTGCTGGAGGGCGGCGACCCGGACGAGGTCGAGCGGTACGCCCGGTGGCACAAGCTGCAGACGGTCGAGGCCTACCGGGCACGCAGAGACTAGGGGCACGCACCTGGTCCGTTCGGGATGACGGTTACCCGCCCGCGACCGGCACGTCGTGCCAGAGCCCGCCGTTCAGGTTGATGTTGTTCCCGCCGTCCTGGCCGGGCGCGCTGTCGCCGATGTAGGTGTACAGCGGATGCCCGTCGTAG
>Ga0208044_1001229_pt1 | contig 14586 bp, 8 predicted proteins | sample Sb_taG_8_FD_187712 | JGI IMG/M metagenome (GOLD analysis project Ga0208044, IMG submission 187712) | Peat soil microbial communities from Weissenstadt, Germany - Sb_50d_c_BC metaG (SPAdes) (version 2) | ecosystem: Environmental > Terrestrial > Soil > Wetlands > Peat | place: Germany: Weissenstadt... | reverse complement strand
CCACCGCCACCACCACCGCCACCGCCGTGCGCGATCGCCGGGGGTCCTGAAGCCAGTCCGATCACGATGCTCGAACCCAGGACGATCCGGCAAAGTGCCGCAAGGGTGGGCCGTACCAATGTCGTGTTCATCTCAAGCTCTCCTTGTAAATGTTGCATCTCGAGATTCCATAAACCTGGCCCCCGTCCCTGGGTGCCCGCCGGGCGCTCTTACCGCCCTTCTTTGCGATTATACGTTGGTATGGCCGGGTTCCGGTGGGAGATTGTCGATATCCTAACGAGATTTCATCAAGAATGCGTGCGTGAGGTAGTACGGGGCGTTGCCCCGTGCTGACATGTTGTGCCCCTTCGGGGCGTGGCCAACCGCCACGGCTCAAGGCTGAGCCCTGCCTTACAGAGAGGCCCTGAAAGGGCCGTAACAACGTAGCACGGGGCAACGCCCCCGTCCAAGAGCTGCCGGAACTCCAGAAATCTCTCCTTGTACAGGCTTCTTCCTTTTCTCTACCGCACGCCCGTCCAGTGCCGGTAAGAAGGGAAGGAGCCGGCGGTGATAGGAAAGCCCCGGAACGAAGCCGGTTCTTGATTGACGCAACCCAAGAATAAAGCATACGGTTCAATGTCTTTACTGGGACCAGCAGCCAGGCGAGCGAAGCCGAGATCCCGCGGGTGAAAATGCGGCGTCATTCCGCAGCGAAGCGTCGATACCGCGGGGGCTGGTGCGGGGTTGAATTGGTGTGCGACGGATGACGAAGGCCAGGGCGAGGGTGGTCAATTGCGGGCGAGACCGAGAGCCGGACCGGGAGATACATCATGACAGGGGCGGCTGGATTCAGATGGTGCTGTCGGCCAGCGGCGCTGGCTCTTGCCACGGCGCTCACGATGAGCTTCGGTCTTCTGGCTCAAGAGCCGGAGAAAGACCAGAAGCCCGCGGCGGCTCAAGAGCAGCCGCTGCTCGATCAGAAGGCGTCTACCGAGGTCGTGAAATCGCTTCAGCAATTGCGAGCCGCGGTCAAGAAGCGTGACCAGGGCGACAAGGCCAGGGCGCAGGCCGAGGCGGCAAAGACTCCCATGCCCCGGCGGCCGGCACGCACGGTCACACCACCGAGCTTGACGTCGGCGGAGCTGGACCGGCTGCTCGAGCAATACCTCAAGAAAACGAATCCCAAGGTCGAACCGGCCCCGTTGACCACTGATGTCGAGTTCGTCCGGCGCGTGCATCTCGACCTGGCCGGCGCACCCCCGACCCCCGCGCAGGTTCTCTTCTTCGTCAAGGATACGTCGAAGGACAAGCGGGCCCGATTGATCGACGCTCTGCTGCAAAGTCCCGCGTATGCCCGCAACTGGGCGGACTACTGGAAGGACGTGATCCGATTCCACGCCACCAACCAGAACGCTCTCCAGGTGCGGTACGACGCCCTGGAAGACTGGCTGGCCGAGCAGTTCCGGAAGAACAGGCCCTGGGATGAGATCGCCAGGGCGATGATCACGGCCACCGGCCGGGTCGACGAGAACGGGGCGGCCAGCCTGGCCTTGGCCCACGAGGCCAAGCCCGTCGAGCTGGCCGGCGAGATCTCGCGGATCTTCCTCGGGGTGCAGATCCAGTGCGCCCAGTGCCACGACCACAAGACCGACTCCTGGAAGCGCGAGCAGTTCCACGAATTCGCGGCATTCTTCTCCGGTACGCGGGCCAAACCGATCGTCCGGGCCATGCCCGGCCAGTTGCCTGTTTTCGAGGTGGAGGTGCAGGGGCGGCCGCGGTACACGATGCCGGACCTGGCGAACCCGGCCAAACAGATTCCCGTCGCCCCCAAGTTCTTCCTCGCCTCCGCGAAGGCCGACGCCAAGCTGCCCGAGACCCTGGATGCCGTCGCTCGGCGGACGCTGGGCGCGTCGTACATCACCGGTCAGGACAATCCCTGGTTCGCCCGGGCGTTCGTCAACCGGATCTGGTATGCCCTCATGGGCGAGTCGTTTTATGACGCGGTGGACGACATCGGCCCCGAGCGCACCCCCAAGGCCCCGGAGGTGATCGAGACGCTGGCCGACCAGTGGCAGAAGGGGGGCTACGATATCCGCTGGCTCTTGCGCACGATCATGGGAACACAAGCCTACCAGCGCAGGGTGCGTGCGACCACAACTGCCGCGGGCAAGACCGCATTCGCCTCGAACTGTCCCAGCCGGCTTCGTTCCGACCAGATCGTCGAGGCCCTGAGCGAGGCGCTGGGGTTGCCGGACGACCTGGTGGCTGTACCAATCGCCGCGGTGAATCGTGGTCCCGGCGGCAAACCGTCACTCGCCGCCCAGGAGAAAGGCAAGAGCAAGCCGCAGAATGGCAAGAAGGCTGTCGCAACCGCCGGGCTTGCATCGGCCGCCGCGCAGGGTAAAGGCGAGGGCAAGGCCATGCGCCTGGGCGGACCGCGGACCGCATTCAACGCACTCTTTGGAATCGACCCCTCCATCCCCAACGATGACGTCATGGGCACGATACCCCAGGCGCTTTTCCTGATGAACGGCCCGATGGTCCACAACCGGACCCAAGCCCGGCCAGGGACCGTGCTGGGCGAGATCCTGGCAACCGCGCCGGACAATGGGGCCGCCTTGAACGCCCTCTATCTTCGGGTCCTGTCGCGACAACCCAACGCGAAGGAAGTGGAAGCCTGCGCCGCCTACATGGCCAAGGTGGGCCACCGCGTCGAAGTCTTTGAAGACATTTACTGGGCACTCATCAACTCGACTGAATTCGTCTCCAGGCCTTAAGGGAACAGCCATGCCGTTCGAATCGAACATCGTCCAGGTGGGAATGAGCGGTGACGGGGTCGTGAGCCGGCGCGGTTTCCTCAGGACGCTTGGCCTGGGAGCGGCCGGACTGACGGATCTGGCCGCGCTGCCGGTCAGCTTTACCGATCTCATGGTGCTTCAGGCCGACGAGCTGAGGAAACGGCAGATGGCCTGCATCCTACTCTGGATGGCCGGCGGTCCCAGCCAGCTCGAGACCTTCGACCCCAAGCCAGGTACGGAACACGGCGGCTCGACCAAGGCCATCGAGACATCCGTCCCGGGCATCTCGGTCGCTCAGGGCTGGGAACAGACCGCGCGGGTCATGAAGGAGATCACCCTGGTGCGGTCAATGACCAACAAGGAGGGCAACCACCAGCGCGCCACGTACCAGTTGCATACCGGCTACGTTCCGACGGCCACGGTCAAGCACCCCAACATCGGCTGCTCGATCGCCGCTGAGCTGGGCGAGAGCAAGTTCGATTTGCCGCACATCGTGAGCATCGGCGGGCCGACGATCGGGGCCGGCTACCTGGGCGCGGCGCTCGAGCCCTTCGTGGTTCAAAACGTGGAGCGGCCTCCCGACAACACACAGCCCAAGGTCGCGGTGGACCGCTTCAAACGGCGGCTCGGACTGCTCAATCACCTCGAGACCGCGGGATTCGGTCAGGAGGGGGGCGCCGATCGCGTCAAGGACCATCGCGCCCTGTACACCCAGTCGGCCCGGATGGTGCTCTCGCCCCAGATGAGAGCCTTTCACCTCGATGAGGAAAGCCCGGGAACCCGCGAGACCTACGGTCGCAACCCGTTCGGCCAGGGCTGCTTGCTGGCCCGCAGGCTGGTGCAGGCGGGGGTCACGTTTGTCGAGGTCCGTTCCAACGGCTGGGACACCCACCAGCAGAACAACGAAAGGGTGGCGACCCTGGCCCAGCACGTCGATCCGGCCTTCGCGGCCTTGATTCGCGATCTGAAGCAGCACGGCATGCTCGGGCGCACCTTGGTCGTCTGGATGGGCGAGTTTGGCCGGACCCCGAAGATCAACTCCAACGCCGGCCGCGATCATTATCCGAAGGTGTTCAACGTGGCCCTTGCCGGCGGCGGCATCCGAGGTGGCCAGGTGATCGGCGCATCGAACGCTGACGGCACCGAGGTCAAGGACCGGCCCGTCACCGTTCCCGACCTGATGGCTTCGCTCTGCCATGCGCTCAAGGTTGACCCTACCAAGGAGGTCCAGACCCCCATCGGCCGGCCGCTCAAGGTTGTCGATGGTGGAAAGGTGGTCAGCGAGCTATTTGGCTAAGAGCCGCACCGGCAGGTTTTGACGCAAGCCGCAATCGGGTCGTGCCGATGTTAGGGAATGTATCGGGAGGTTCGAGCGTCTGGCGCTTGCATGTTGCGTCGGGTGCATGGTCCCGGCCGGGTGGGATGGAGCCGCCCAGCTTGCCGGATGCCCCGAAAAGGTCGTCAAGGCCGGCCCGATTCCGAATGCCATTCTTCACTGGTTCGAGCGCTCCGCCCGTGGATGTTGACGCGGCGCAAGGCGCGAACTTGGGAAAGGAGTTCCCTCAATGCGTTTCCTTGCAAGGTTCAGCGTGGGCCTGTGTGGCCTGGCGCTCGTCACCTCCGCCGCGGTCAAGGCGGACGACCCCGCGGCACCGCCCAGCGAAACAGTTGTGCCGCAGGCCGCGCAGGTGGCCGATCATCACCATAAAGGTCTCTTTGGTTGGAGGCATTGTGTCGAATGCCAGCGCGCACATGCCAAGAAGTGGGACGGTGTGGACGTCCCCCCGCCGCCCTCGACCGCCGCGGCGGCAGCGATGGCCGGGCCTATCGTTCATGATCACAACCATGGAGTTCCCTGTGCCGCTTGCCAGGCGGGTGCTGTCGTGAGCGGGCCGGTGAGCGTCGTGGAGTCGTACCCTCCGGGTCATGCGGTGGTGGGTGGGCCGGTCCTGGCCGGCAACCTTCCGCCCGGATATGCCGTCGTGGGTGGCGGCGGGCCAGTGCCGGTGGGTGTGGACCCGGCCCCGGTTGGCGTTTCGCGGGCAGTTCAAAGCCAATGGAACAACCCTCGGCTCGCCTCGATGCCGCCGCGGGCGGGCGTCGCGTCTTATGACCCCTCCGTCAAGCCTTCGAGCACGATCCCGCCCCAGACGGGCCTGGACACCCAAACGACTACCCGTCCTCACATTCTCAGCCATCTCTTCGGTATCGGAGGCATCAGCCGGCACATCCGGGAGGCGCGCGAGGAGCAGGAGCGCGATGCACACGCGTCCATTGCTTATGATGCTCCGTCGCAGCCCGTCAACGAAGTGCCGGCCGCGGCGGTCTACGGCAAGGGTCATTGAACGTCAGGACGATTGCGGTCGATCGGTCAAGAAGGTCCGATCCCTGCGCCTGTAGCGGGGGATCGGACTTTTCGCAGACGCGGGGATCAGGATTCGGTCGAGATTGAAGCGGCCCCGCGCCGATGGTCAGAGGCAAGGTCAGATCAAGGAACCGGAGGCCGCATCCGCGCCTTTGGATGATGCGCCTGAAAGCTTTGGCTACCCTGCGATCTGCGTGGGTTCAGGGCGCGGTATGCAACGGGTGTGGCAAGGCAGACATGGGCGACCGGGAGCGACACGGTTCGATACTGACCAGGGCAGATCGTGTCGTCCGTGCGCAGGAAAGCCCGGTAACATCGGCCGCTCGCTCGCTTGATTCCGGACAACTCCAGGAGGCCTACATGGAAGAATAGGCAAGGGATTGACCATGCGATTCGGCAACTGGCGAGGCGTACCGCTCGCACTGTCACTGGCCGCCATGCTTGGATTGGGACTGGCTACCTCGGTCCGGGCGGACGGGTGGCGTCTGCAGTACACAATTCCCCGTGAAGTTCCGGCTTACGATTACTCGACCGGTGGCGAATACTATGCGCCCCCGGTTCCTTATGGTCACTACGCCAAAGACTACGCCGGCGAGGCCGCCAAGGCCGCAGGGTATGTCACCGGCTGCGCGGGCCAGCTTCACGGATGTCTCAAAGACCTTTGGGACAAGACGGTAGGCCTGTTCTATAAGTCCGGCGATGGTTGCGGGCTGGGCGATGGTTGTGGACATGGCTGGGGTGAAGGTTGCGGCCTCGGGCACGGCTGCGGTGGCCTCGGGCACGGCTCCGGCGGCCTGGGAGCCGGTGGAAACGACTGCGGCTTTTGCGCCGGGCGGGGACTGTTTCATCATGGTGACGACGGTTTCGGTGCGGGTTGCGGCGCGAGTTCCGGAATCGCGGGGCTGGGTGGAGTCTCCTCCTTTGGTTCCGGGGTGGGTCAGAAGAAGCATTTTGCTCCCTGCCATGCCTCGACCTTGGCGCCGGCCGGCCAGGCTCAAAGGGCTGGTCAGGCCACCGGGTCGCCCTCGGTCCAGTCGCTTTGCGGCAATCCGGGCTGCAAGATCGGGGGCCTTCATTCGCACCTGGGCAACCTCCGATGCCGGTTCTGCGGCGGATCGGGATGCGGCGGCTGCGGCGGAGTGGGCATTGGTGATCCTTGCTCGGTTTGCGGAGGCCTGGGCCATGGCCGTGCCGGTTCGCTCTGCGGGGCTTGCGGCGGCTGCGGCCTCTTCAAGAACGGCTTCGGGCACGGCGGGACGGGTTGTGCACTCTGCGGCGGCAAGGGCTGTGCGAGCTGCCACCAAGGGCACGGAGATGGCCTGGCTTCGAAGGCTCATGGAGCGCTCGACCATCTGAAGGGCTCGGTGCTCGGTGTCTTGCACCCAAACAAGGTTGATTATTTCGTCGGGGCCGGCGGGCCGGTGCCCCTGACCCCCGGCTATGTGCCGTACATCGTCACCACCCGATCGCCTCGCGACTTCTTTTCCTTCCCGCCCATGAATCCCAACGATCCTTGACGATCCATGTCTGTGGGAAGCTCGTCGGGGCTTGAGGCCCGGTGCTGCGGTGGCTGGGCCTTGTCCACCTCGTCTCGAACCTGGTGGCCAGGATGGCTGCGGCCCTCGATTACAGGAGAGTCGTTCGGTGCAAGTCAATAAGCCGGAAGCAGTAAGCAAGAAGATTTCAGACCGATCCCGGGGGCGGTGGAGGGTTCGACTGTCCCTGGCATCCTGGGTCATGGCGGGACTCGCGGTCTGCCTGCTTGATACCGCCGCACGGGCTCAGTATCCACAGCCCCACATTGCTGAGCTGAGTGAGCGGAGCGGGCTGGTGATGAGATACGTCGGGACGCCGGAGCATCTTCCTGCCGATCCCTTGCGGGACAATTTCTACAATCTGCGCTATGCCGATCGAGGGTTGGTGAAGCACCCCGACGGAATCAAGGACCAGGGACTTTACGGTCTGGGCTGGAAATCCGCCTGCACCGAAAGTGTCTACCCCTTCTTCTACGGGAGCCCTGGCTCTGGCAAGGTGGATCGGTCGTGCCTCCCCTGGCACCGGTCGCTACGCTTTCTCCAGGGTGAGGTCAACTTCTTCCGTCCTGTCGGAATGTACTACTGCATGGGCAGTTACGTACCGATCTACGATTTCGACCCGATCGCCCCCGGCCCCGGCCCCTATCCTTATCCGTTCTACTTCAACTGGGGTAAGGGTGGTTGATCCGGGAACCGATGTGGACGAGGCATCTCGGTCCTCGCGGGCGTGAACGAACGTGACGGGGAGTCCTGTCGAGCGGCTCTTTTCCGGAACGTTCCCCGCACTGGCCGGTGCGAATTTGCAGGCTTCCGGATCAGCGCCAACGGCAACCGCGAAAAGATCGGTCGGATAGATCGCTGTTTCTCTTGGGAACCCATCGAACCGCGTGCTGTCGCTGGCGATCCGGAAGCAACGTGGGTGCAGGCTGCCCGACCGTGTCTCCCATTTTTCCCAGAATCTCTCTCTCCCGGTCACAAGGTATGTTCAAGATGGAAGTTGGGAACGGCAGTGGTTCCTGCCTGGTGCTTGACACGCGGGGATCGATCCTTTAGATTGAGCGGACTTGTTTCAAGACCTAGGCGTCATCGTGCGCATTGATTGCTGCGCGAGCGAGCCGCCTTCGCGGCGGGATTTGCCGATCGCCTCCGGATCTGCCTCTCGTCGTCGCCGTCACTCCTGGTGCAGAGTTAAGTCTCGATGGACAACCCGATTCCGGTTGACCTGGGCCGAGTTGCGCAGGATTTGCAAATTCGGCGTGTGCAGGTCGAGAGTGTCGTCCAGTTGCTGGACGAAGGCAACACGGTTCCGTTCATCACCCGGTATCGTAAGGAACGGACCGGGAACCTGAACGAGGTCGTGATCCGCGAGATCCAGCTTCGCGTCCATCGGCTTCGGGAACTGGCCGAACGCAAAGAGACAATACTCAAGGCAATCGAGGCCCAAGGCAAGCTCAACCCCGAACTTGCGGCGGCCATCCGCGCGGCGGAGAACCCCAAGCGGCTGGAGGACCTGTATCTCCCCTTCAAGCCCAAGAAGCGGACCAAGGCCTCCGATGCCAGGGACAAGGGCCTGGAGCCTCTGGCCGTCCGGGTCTGGAACCGCGACGAGCTGTTGACCGATCCCGTGGCCGCGGCCCAGGAATTCGTCAGCGCCGAAAAGGGACTGGAGACGCCCGAGAAGGTCCTGGAAGGTGTCGGCCACATCCTGGCTGAGGCTATCAGCGAGATGGCGGCCGTGCGCGACAACGTGCGCAAGGTGGTCTGGAAGACCGCCAAGATCGCCACCAGCAAGGGAGAGATTCCCGAGGGACAGGGCCTTGAGTATCGCGATTACTTCGATTATTCCGAGCCTCTTTCGCAGGTGCCTCCGCACCGAGTGCTGGCGATCAACCGGGGCGACAAGGAAGGGCCGCTGAAGATCAGGCTCGAAGTCCCCCGCCCCGAGCTCGAGGCCGCCTTTTTCCATCAGCTTCCCCTGGAAGGCCATCCTCAGGCCGCGCTCTTCCGGACCGCGGCCATGGACGCCCTGGACCGCCTGATTCTCCCCAGCATGGAGCGGGAGGTTCGGCGCGATCTGACAGACGCCGCCGAGAAGCACGCTGTCGAGGTCTTCGCACGCAACCTACGCAGTCTGCTGCTGCAACCGCCGATCCCCAAGCAAGTGGTTCTGGCAATCGACCCAGGACTGCGGTCCGGATGCAAGGTCGCAGTCCTCGACCCGCACGGCAACCTGCTCGATCACGGGGTGGTCTATCCCCACGCTCCCCAGAATCGACGGTCCGAGACCAAGCTGTTCCTGAAGGACCTCGTGGGCCGTCACAAGGTGGGTGTGGTCGCCATTGGCAACGGCACGGCCTGCCGGGAAACGGAAGAGTTGGTCGCCGAGATCATTGCCGAGGGAACCCAGTTCAGCCAGGGTGAGCCATCACTGCAAGCAACCGGCGACACGGGGGCGCCCGGCGACAGTGTGCACCAAGAGCCCGGCGTGGCAGCCGTTGGCGAGATCGAGACGCCCGAGTCGCCGCCGGCAGGCCAGGAGGCGATCGTCGAGCAATCGATTGCGACGGACGAGGGTCTCCAACCCCCGGCCTCGCTCGAGCCGGAACACTCCGTCCCGCCCTCCGGTCTGGATCACCACGACCACGCGTCCCGTGTTTCCCCCGAATCGTCGGCCGCGGATAACGCCCATGATGTTCCGCACGAAGCTCTTATGGTACCGGAACTGGATGAAGAAACAGTTCCCCCGATCACCGGCGGCGCTCCGGAGCCGGCCTCTCCGGAGGCGGATACCGAGTCCGATGTGGCTTCGACACCCGGGGATGGCGAGACTGCGGCAGCCTCCCACCACGAGCGTCCGGACAACTCGGAAAAGAACCACGCCCTATCCACGCCGGCGGACGGGGAAGCCCGATCCGACGAACCATCCGACGCCAGTGCCGGTGCTGAAGTGCATGTGGCGGCATCGGCCGAACAGGTTGCCAGCTCCGCGCCCGAGTCCTCGGCACCCGAACAAGGTCCAGAAGCCGTCTCGATCGCCGCCGAACCGCCGGTCAATTCTGACCAGGCGATCGAAGCTGGGCAGTCGGATACTCCCGGAGCCGGACCGGCTCCGGTCGAGGGCAGAGCGGAAGGTGCTGACGCGTCGTCCCCGCCCGCCGGTCCGGAAACCCAAGCTGCGGCAGAGGCTCCGGCTCCTCCCCTGGAGGTGAAGCCCGCCCACGAGTCCCGCCGTGGCGGTTCGGGAAAGCACAATCATGGGCGTTCTCGAGGGTCTCGCCCCAAGCCGTCCGCGTCTCCCCCGCCGCCCCCGACCCCTCCGGCTCCACATGCCGCCGACCCTCTGCTGGCCCAGCTAGCGTATGTGATCGTCAATGAGGCCGGAGCCAGCGTTTACTCGACCAGCCAGATCGGCCGGGAAGAGCTTCCCGAGTTCGACGCAACACTGCGCAGCGCGATCTCGATCGGACGCAGGCTCCAGGATCCGCTGGCCGAGCTGGTCAAGATCGAGCCCCAGAACATCGGTGTCGGGCTCTACCAGCACGATGTCAACCCCAAGCAGCTCAAGGAGACGCTCGAGGCCGTCATTTCCAGTTGCGTCAACTTTGTGGGTGTCGATCTCAATACAGCCAGTGTGCCCTTGCTGCGGCATGTCTCGGGCCTCAATCAACTGACGGCCCGGAGGATTGTCGATCACCGCAAGGACAAAGGGAACTTCGCGACACGTGAGCAGTTGATGGAGGTGGACGGAGTTGGGCCGGCGACCTACACCCAGGCGGCAGGGTTCCTCAAGATCCCCGAGGGTGTCCAGCCGCTCGACCGCACCTGGATCCACCCTGAGAGCTACGCCGTCGCGACCCTCTTGCTGGAGAGATTCGGCAAGACTCCGGAGGTTGTGCGCGACAAGCAGGAACTTCCCGAGCTGCATCGCCAGCTCGAGGGAGCCGCTCCGTCCGAGCTGGCGAAAGAGATGCAGGTCGGCGAGTTCACGCTCAGAGACATCATCGAGGCCCTTGGCCGCCCCGAGCGCGACCCGCGCGACGATCTGCCCAAGCCAATCTTCAAGAAGGGCGTCCTCAAGCTCGAGGACCTGATTGCCGGCATGGAGCTGAAAGGCACCGTGCTCAACGTGGTTGATTTCGGCGCTTTCGTGGACATTGGCCTGAAGGACTCGGGACTCGTCCACATCAGTCAGCTTGCCAATCGCTACATCAAGACCCCACACGATGTGGTGAGTGTGGGCGACGTGGTGACGGTTTGGGTGATGAGCGTCGATCAGGAGCGTAAGCGGGTCTCGCTGACGATGGTCAAGCCGGGGACCGAGCGGCAGCGTGGTGCCGCGCAGGGAGGCCAGCGCCGCGGCCAGGGGGGCGGAGAACAGCGGGAAGGACAGGCCGGCCAGGGTCAGGGGCGGCGTGATCGAGCACGGCCTCCGCGTCCCAGCGGATCGGCATTGACGTCGCCCCCGGTCGGCGCAGCTCCGATTGCCGCGCTGGCCGAACCACCAGCGCGCCGTCCCGATCGTGATCGCGGTGGGGCGCCCGGCTCGCAGGGGCACGCTGGTCCCCCAGAAGGAGGTGCCGGCCACGGACCCGGACCGGTCAGTGGCCAGGCCTTCCCCGGCAGCCGGCCTGGTGCTGGTTTCCCGGGCCCGCCGGGATCGGGTCGTGGTGGACCGCGCGGCGGATCGTTCGTACCTGGCCCAGGGGGTGCCAGACCTGGACCAGGGCGACAGGAACGGCCTCAGGGCCAGCGCGGCCCTTCCCGGCCTTCGCGCCCCAGCCCTCCGCCTCCGCCGCTTTCGAAGGAAGCCCTCTCCGGCAGTGTGCCCCTGCGCACTTTCGGGCAGCTCAAACAGCTATGGGAAGCGCGGGTCGATCCGACTCCGGAAGAGCTGGCCGCGGAAGCGGCGGCAGCAGCGGCAGCCCAAGCCCAGGCTCAAGCTGTCCAGCCGCAGGGCGAGCCGTCCGAGGCCGCAATCCCGCCCGGAGATTCTTCCCATCCGGAACAGGTTCACCCGGAGTCCGCGCCGCCCGCGATACCCAGCTCGGGGGCAAACGAAACACAGTAAGTTGCGTGATCGCAAGAGCGTACGGCACAGGGCAAGGTGCGGCGGGCTCCCTCCGCTCATGGATCAGGCTTTGCCACAAGCTCGTCAGCTTGACTATGATTACTCAAGGATTTTCGTCGCGACCGCCGCCGGGTAACCCCGCCCCGCCGGATATTCCCGGCAACGAGACCCGCGGTCGGTCGTCAAGCAGACGAGCAGGTGTCAGAACAGGTCGTCTCCACCCTGGCCGCTCGTGGGCGGGTGGCGTGATCCCGCCGGACCCTCCCTTTTCATCGACCCGGCTGCGTCCTGTGGGTTCCATTTTCCGGGTCGGTGATGATCTGGTCGATACTTGCCGGCGGTCGCGGGCAAGGGCAAAGCGTAGTGCCCGACCGAGCGATCGTCGTGAACTGACCAAGCTCGGGGCGCGTCGAACATGAGTATTTTTGCCTGGCGTAACTTGCTGACCCGGCCGCTTCGAACGGTGCTGGCCCTGATCGGACTCTCGGTACCTATCCTGGGCGTGATGGGCCTGTTCAGTGTTTCCAACGGACTACGCGATCTGGTCGGCGAGACTCTGAGCCGGATCGAGGGCGTGATGGTCATCCGGCAGAATGTTCCGAGCCCCGTCTTCAGCACCCTGCCCGCCAGCCTGGCCGACGATCTGAGACGGCTGCCTGGTGTGCGAGCGGTCGCGCCGGAAGTCTGGGGCATCGCCCCTAATATCGAGGGACGGGGCATGCTGAGGGGCTTGTTGTCCCCTAAGGGAGTATCGTCGGTCTTCGACCAGCCCGTGATTTCGGGCCAGGACATCGCGGCCCACATGAACCTCAACAGCGCGGTTTTCCCGCGAGCCCTCAAGGAAAAGGGCGAAGGCCGGTTCTTGACCCTGGAAGACATCGGCAAACCGAACATCGTCATCAGCCGCAAGATCGCGCGTGATTTTCCCGACCCGCAGGGAAATCCGCGCAAGCTCGGCGACAGCCTGCGCATCGCCGACAAGAACTACACGATCGTGGGCCTTTATGAAACCGGTTCGCTGCTCTTGGATGTGGTGATCGTCATGGATATCGAGACCGCGCGCAGCATCCTGAACTTCGCCAAGGACTCGATCTCGAGCATCTACGTTGAGGCCAAGAACCCGGGTGAGTATGACGCCCTTTCGGCCACGATCGAGAAGGCCAATCCGGGAGTTGACGCCCGCAGCATGAACGAGGTCAAGGCGAACTTCGGCTCTTTGATGGGGCAGGTTGACAAGCTGCTCATGATGACCGTCAGCCTGGCGCTCATCGTGGGAATTGTCGGGATCATCAACACGATGCTGATGAGCACGACCGAGCGGTTCGTCGAGTTCGGCGTGCTCCGGACCAACGGCTGGTCGGAGGCCAATATCCTGACGCTCGTAACCCTGGAGAGCGCCTTCCTGGGCCTACTGGCGGGAATTGTCGGCTGCGTTTTGGCCCTGATCGGAACAACCGTCGCCAATCAGTTTATCAGCGGAGGAGTGCACCTGGGAGTCAATCCGTCGCTCCTGGGCATGGGCATCAGTCTTTCCGTCATCATGGGCACTCTGGGGGGCCTCTATCCGGCCTGGCGGGCTGCGCGGCTGGTTCCCATGGAAGCCATCCGGATCGGATCCCATTGAGGCCACCCGATGATCGAAGTAGTGAACGTCTGGAAGTCGTTCCGTAGCGGCATCCGCTGGGTGGAAGCCTTGCGGGGAATCAACTGTCGGATCGAACGCGGCCGGTTCGCGTTCATCGTCGGACCCAGCGGCTCGGGCAAGAGCACGCTCCTGTACCTGCTCGGGGCGCTCGACCGGCCGTCCAACGGTGAAATCCTGGTGAACGGCCAGAACCTGGTCACCATGTCCGAGGCCATGCAAAACCTCTATCGCCGCGAGCAAGTCGGCTTCATCTTCCAATCGTTCAACCTGATCAGCAACCTCTCTGCCTTGGAGAATGTGCTGGTGCCGTTCTTGCCCCGGGGTATCACGGCGGACCAGAGAGCGCGCGCCGGCGAGCTGCTCAAGCAGGTCGGTCTGGAAAACCGCCTCGACCACCACCCCTACCAGCTCTCCGGCGGCGAGCAACAGCGCGTCGCCATCGCCCGAGCCCTGGTGAAGCAGCCGCTGCTCGTGCTGGCCGACGAACCGACCGGCGAACTCGACTCCAAGACGGGGGACGAGATCTACAAGATCCTCCGCTCAATGCAGCACACGTACCAGGCGACCCTGGTCGTCGTCACTCACGACCGCCGCTTTATCACTCCTGACGACCTGGTTCTGGAGATCCAGGACGGCCAGGTTGCACTTGACAGCGGAGCGATCGCCGACGGCTCCTCCTCGCCCAACGGTTCGAGAGTCGAAGGCTCGGCGGGGTTCAATGGCGAAGACTCCCCTGGACGCGGCGTGAGCCTCAAAACCGGAGAATGACCTTGCCGAAAGCCTGGTTCGACGCCAGCCGGGCGTAGCCGTCCCGTACCTCTTCCCACGGGAAGACGGCATCGACAACAGGGCGCACCGCTCCCCGTTCGAGCCAGGGCACGACTTGTCTGGCGAACAGGCGGGTGGCCGCAATTTTCTCCTCGAGCGGCCGGGCTCGCAACGTTGTCCCGACCAGGGTGAGCCGCTTGCTCAAGATGAGCCCGAGGTCCAGGGGCGCCTCGCGCCCGACCAGCAGCCCGACCAGGACGAGTCGTCCCTGAGTGGCAAGTGCCTTGAGATTGCCCGCGAGAACTCCCGCTCCCAGCAGGTCGAGCACGACCTGAACGCCAGCGCCGGCCGTTTGCTGGCGGACTACCGCGACAAAGTCATGCTCCGAAGTGTCGATCGGCACGTCCACGCCCAGAGACCGGGCCCGC
>Ga0208044_1001228_pt1 | contig 14592 bp, 21 predicted proteins | sample Sb_taG_8_FD_187712 | JGI IMG/M metagenome (GOLD analysis project Ga0208044, IMG submission 187712) | Peat soil microbial communities from Weissenstadt, Germany - Sb_50d_c_BC metaG (SPAdes) (version 2) | ecosystem: Environmental > Terrestrial > Soil > Wetlands > Peat | place: Germany... | reverse complement strand
CGCGGGCTTCGGCTGGGATCTGGACGAACTCCAGCAGCGGAACAAGCTGAAAATCATCTTCACGAGTCCGCAGGTGCTCGACCAGGAGCTGCGTTCGCCGGGCAGCCTGCTCCTGGAAACCGCGGCCACGATCGGCGCGCACTGAGAGATGCAGAACAAGGCGAGCATGGCACGCGAATCGGTGTCCCCGAGAAAACTCACCACGACGGCATTGCCGATGACGGTCACGGGAGCAAGAACGAGCGCATCGATGAGCCATGCGGCAAAGCGTAGGCCGCGCGATCCTGCGGTAAGCCGGGCCACCGAATAAATATCGCTACGGGCATCGATCGGTAGACCTCGTTTTCCTTCCTTCCTGACCGGCCTTGATTTGTCGCAAGTCCATGGCCCGGATGGTCCCTTGCCAAATAGGAATCTCGTACTTTTTTCCCGCACGGTTGTCGCTGATAGTCAAAGTCTCTGTGTTCATGGTTGAATTCCTCCCCCCGCGCCATCGGTCACCTCGCGCAAGAAGCCGGCGGCCTTTTCCGGTGGCACCGTGTTGATCGCCATGCCACTGCCCAGCGCCAGTCTTCCGCCTGGCCCACCAAGCCAGCCGCGGCGGTGCCATGTGGGTTGCGCATTTTTTCGCCCCTCACCCCGCCCCAGCTTAGGTGAGGGCAGTGCGCCGGCCGGCTGGTGAGTCAGTACGCGATCCGGCATCTGCGGCGTTGGTACCTCGACACCAGTTACATGGCTGTTACAGATCACGCAGGTCACCGTCGTAGGACGTTCAGGACCAAACGTCCCATCAAAGCGGAGTCTTGGGATCGTATATGTCCAACCCGCCAGTATACAGCCGGGCTGTATACTGGCGGGTTGGTCCCGCGGGCTACAGCGGCGGCGGTCTGGAGAACTACCGCGGCACAACAACCCTGGCCAACTGCACCGTCAGCGGAAACTCCGCCTCCGGGAACGGCGGTGGCCTGTCCAGCAGGGCCGGCACGACCACACTGACCGACTGCAGCGTTAGCGGTAACTCCGCACATCTCGCCGGCGGCGGCCTGTACTCCATGTTCGGCGGCACGACCACGCTGACCAACTGCACCGTCAGCCGAAACTCTGCCACCGCCAGCAGCAGCGGCGGCGGCGGCCTGTGCGCCTCCTTTGGCACGACCACGCTGACCAACTGCACTGTCAGCGGCAACTCCTCATTTTTCGGCGACGGCGGGGGCATATCGGTTCTCGGGGGCACGACCACGCTGACCAACTGCACCGTCAGCGGCAACTCCGCCAGCAGCAACTCCGCCTACTTCGGCGGGGGCGGCGGGGGCATATCGGTTCTCGGGGGCACGACCACGTTGACCAACTGCACCATCAGCGGCAACACCGCCAACGTCGGCGGTGGCATTTCCAACCAGGGCACACTGAACGTCACCTCCTCCAATATCGCCAATAACCGAGCCTCGTCCATGGGTGGTGGCATCAGCACGACCTCTGGCAGCGTAACGATCACCGATTCCGTCATCAGCGGGAACCAGGCCAATTCATCTGCTACCGCCCTGGGTGGCGGGATCTACAGTGAAAACAGCCTTCTGTCGCTGACCAACTCCACGGTCAACGCCAACCAGGCGAGCGGCGCGACTGCCCTCGGTGGTGGGATCTATGCCCTTAATAGCGCGGTGAACGTGCAGTACTGCACGGTGAGCGGCAACAGGGCGAATGGCTCCGTGCTCGGCGAGGGCGGCGGGATCTATAGCTATGACAGCCTCTTGACTCTCCTGGCCAGTAACGTGAATGGCAATAAAGCCACGACCGCTTTTGACAATATCTTCAACGGCACGTGAGTTTTCCACAGGCTGACTAATGCATCTTTAGCGGTAACTCCGCCAGCCCAGGGCGGCGGCCGTGGCAAGTATCACAGGCGCGCTTATCAACGCCTGAAGGTTACTTTGCAACTGAGTGTTTCTGGTTCCGATTCCCTACTGTTTAGAGGAGACAACAATGTATCGACGCAACCGCTGGACTGCCATGGTAATTGGAGCGGTAGCCGCTCTCGCCTTGGCGGGCAACTTGGCAGTAGCGCAGACCAAACCCTTCCAGATTTCTGGAGGGGGCGTTGCACCGGACGGCTTTCCGGGGCCTGGCTCTTCCGCACCTCATTGGTCCGTTGGCGAGGGCTCCTTCCTCGGTTTCTACGAGGGCGAGGGGGGAGTCTACAACAACTCCCTCAGCGGTCCAGACGAGGATGGGGATTTCACCGGTACGTTCTGTAGCGATGGGCCCTACGTGTTTACTGGTGACGATGGGGACAAATTAGCTGTGTATTACGGCACACCTGATGAGGGCACGATGGTGACGGGGACGTATGATCTGGTCCATGTAAGCGGCAAAGTAGGCCCCGGCGGCACGTATCAGGCGTTTTTCCTGGCTGAGTTTGTACCGTATGATAAGGGATGTACCGGGAAATTCAAGGGTGTCACCGGCGGCTGGACCATGTACTGCACCACCGAGCCCTTTGTGTTGGGATCCACCGACCCGCTCGGCTACGAGTGGTCGGGACGCGGCTCTCTAACTTTTGCAAAACGGTAGACCATAAACAGATCAGACCCGTGAGCTAGCCTGTGCGCGCAGAATTCAGACATGTCTGGATTCGGCGCGCACAGCAGCCAGAACCCCTGCAAGACAGCACTACTTCATGTTCGTCTGCGTGCGCCGCAATAAGGGGCACACTTCGGTGTAAGTGCGTCTATTCCGCGGGCCCATAGCCAGGGGGAGCTTGCGCCAGTTATGCTGAACAAAATAGATCAAGTGAGCCATCTCCTGGCCTCTTGCGCAAGAACGGCCGCAGTTTCTCGTTGGCTTGTGTTGCCGTCTAAGTTGCCGGCGATCAGTTGTAGGCCGTCGTAGGTAGGTTGTCGCAGGCAAGAGGGAAGGTGGCTGTGTAGGCCTCTTAGCTTCTTTTTTCGTTGCAATCACGGTGCATACGTGTACCATCCGAGCTTGGTGCCGGTGCTTCAACAGCACAGCACCGACTGCTGGACCAATCCGCCCTCGGCCTAGTCCAGTGACTCGCCAACCCATCCGTGATCCGCCGGTGCCAGAAGATCGTCGAAAAAGCGTCACATCACATATGCCCACGGGAGGCGTGTCATGCCCGATCCGTCAGCTTCGCAATCGCTGCTCGACCAGAGTTTGAACGCGTCTGTCTCTACCCTGGAGAATGAGCAGCAGCAAGGCCTCAGGAGTCGCATGGGGGAGAACAATTGCTGCCGTTGCCTAGCCAACCGTCACAGCATTTTGCGGCAGCGCTTGTTCTCCCCTCGCCCCGGTACTTCGGAGAGACGGGTCGAAGGTGAGGCGAGATTATTACCCGTCCCTCGCCTAGCAATGCGTAAGAAGTGCACATCTGCCTCTGCATCCTTGCAACTCTCGTCGAGTTGCGTTTTCCCTGGAAGAAGCCATCGCACGATCGGGCTATTCGCAGGCGGAGTGGGCCCGAGCGGGCGGCAGTCATTCTTCCTTCTTCCTGCGTGCGGCTCTTACCGGAGTCACGCGCGTGAATCGCCGCATCGCTTACTATCTCACGAAGGCGGCGATCCGTCTCAACGCCTCGCTGCCGCCCAAGGGGTATATCGAACCGCTACGACGAACTCCCCGGCCTTTCCCCTACGAAAGCCGAGCTCACTCCGTGGTCCTGCATAAAAAGGGCAACCAGAAGCACGCCGCTTGCCATGGGCGAATTGTTCAACAACCCCAACGAGTGGCTGCCGCTTGTGAGCGGGCGACTGATCGACTTTATCCGCATTCACCTGTCGCAGGTCGGCGGCCTGACGCCGGCGAAAAAGATCGCCGGCCTGTGTGAGTTCTATGGCGTGCGAACCGCCTGGCATGTTCATCCAGTTGCCGCCAAAGCCGTCATTTCACAGCGAAAACGACTATTACCACACTGCCCACCATGAATTGGTCCAGCTCCACGGGACCTCCGCACAATGGACAGAGGATCGGGTCCGCGTTGGCGAGGGATGAGGGCCTTCTTTACGACGTGTTCCGGACAATCCGGCCACTGCCTTTAGAAACTGCTAAAATTGTTCAAGAAGGTTGGGCCACTAGTATCGTGACCGTCCTGGGAGACAGCCAGAGCGGGGGCTTCAGCAAGATAATGCGGGGCAGCCTCCGCACAATGAAGCGGAAGGTAACCTCGATTTTGTTTTTTAATTGAATGGCCTGTGCAGGCTGGGCAATGGCCTTTCGTTTACTGCCGCCGGCTCGAGTCCTTATGGTCAATTGCGATGGCTGAGGACAACCAGCTACATCTTCAGGTCAATGGTTGGCTCAAGACTTTGGGCATTGAATCGCTATGCCAGTGGGATGTGCTCGTCTTCCTGTACCGCCATCAGTCCAGCCTGGTCAGCGCCGAGAGCATCGCGCGCTTTCTGGGTTATGCGCCCGCCGAGGTCGTCGCCGTGGTGGATAACATGGAATCCTCAGGGCCCGTGCAGCGTTCGCGGGTTTCCCAAGGCGTGTGCTTGTACCAATTGATCGCGCCGACAGACCCTACGCGTCGCGACGCCTGGGAGCGGCTCATGGCTCTCGCTGACAGCCACACTGTGCGTCTGCTCCTCGCCCGGAAGCTGCAGGGCAGCAGCTGACCTGACCAGAACAAAAGCCGGTTCGGTTTGTGTAGGGTGAAAGGTAATGCAACATGACTGAGATCGATCAAATCCAGACGGGCATTTACGGCCTGGACGAAATCTTCTTGGGCGGGATTCTCAAGGGCAATCTGATCCTGGTCGAAGGCGCGGTCGGCACGGGCAAGACCCTGCTGGGCGTGGAGTTCATCTACCGGGGCATTACCGAGCAGGACGAGCCCGGCATCATCGTGGTCTTTGAGACGTCCCCAAAGAAGCTCATTCGAGATGCCGCGGGCTTCGGCTGGGATCTGGACGAACTCCAGCAGCGGAACAAGCTGAAAATCATCTTCACGAGTCCGCAGGTGCTCGACCAGGAGCTGCGTTCGCCGGGCAGCCTGCTCCTGGAAACCGCGGCCGAGATCGGCGCGCAGCGCATCTTCGTTGACGGCATTTCGCTGTTACGCACGGTCGCGACTGGCAACGGCGCCAGCGGCAACGGAGCCGCCTCCTACCGCGAGCTATTACAGCAGTTCATCGAAGGGCTGCAACGCGAGAACCTGACCGCAATGCTCTCCCACGAGGCCCTCTCTCACCCGGAGCAGTCCTCCGCATTGGAGGTAGCGGAATTCCTCGCGGACACCGTGATCATCCTGAATCGCGAACATCGCCACCGGAGTATCCACCGCAGTCTGGAAATCATGAAAAGCCGGGGGCAGGACTACGAGGCCGGCAAGCACACATTGCGTATCACCGCCGGCAAGGGGTTGGAGGTGTTCCGCCGCGTGCAGATCCGGGCGCGTGGCGTCCAAGCACAGCCTACCTCCGTCACGAAACGCTCGCTCATCGGTTGCGAGCCACTCGATGCCCTGATCGGCGGCGGTATCTTCGACGGATCCACCACCATGGTCGTGGGCATCTCGGGCGCCGGCAAGACCGTGCTCGGCGTGCAGTTGCTGCTGGAGGGAGCATTGAAACAGGGTAAGCGCGGTCTGTTGGTCTCCCTGGATGAGCACCCGGCACAAATCCTGCGCAATGCCGCAACCCTCGACTTAAATCTGAAAGAGCAGGTCGACGCCGGGATGATCCGGGTTCTCTACGATTCTCCTCAAGAGTTGGAGATTGATGCGCACTTTGATCTCATCATCCGGACTATTGAGGAGTTCAAGATGGAGCGGCTACTCATTGACGGCATGACGAGTTATAGCAACGCCCTCGGGGATCAGGGGCTGTACCGCGATTTCATCCACTCCTTGGTGGCCTATAGTAAACACCATCTCATGACGACCTTCTTCAACTATGAAAATCCCGAGCTATTCGGCGTGACGCACTACATGCCGGATTATGCCATTAGCTCCATCGTGGATAACCTCATCCTGTTGAACTTTGTGGAGCTGGGCACCTCACTGCGCCGCGCTATCACCGTGGCCAAGGCGCGGGGCAGCGAACATCAGTTTGTCACTCGCGAGTTCACGATTGGGAAAGGCGGCATCAGCCTATTGCCGATGGAAGATGGCCAAGGCCTGCCCTTGCTGCCGTTCCAGAGTTATTATGGCCTCCTGAGCCGCGCGCCGACGCGGCACAGCCCCGATTTGAAGCGAAGCGCTGAGGGCAACGCCGTCAGCGAAGCAACGTAACGCTACTGTTCTTGGCCTGCAACGCGGAAAGGAAGCCATGCCCCTCCCGGAGCATCATGTGCTGAAGCACAACCGCAACCAAGACAATAGCGATCCCTTTGCGCAGCTGATCGCCGTCGAACTGCAACCGGCCATCCGTGCCGACCTCTTGGACCCGGCGCTCTGGCAAGACGGGCTGGAAAAGTACGCCCGCGCCACGAACCTCGCGGTGGCCCTCGCCGATGCGGCCGGTCGCCCGATCGGGTCGACCATCAACCCCCGACCGACGTGGAGTCTCTTGCACGCCAAGACCCCTCGGCCCCTGGTTCCCAAACTCCAGTTTGGGAACGAGGGGACAGGTGGGGTGGAGTGTCCCTTCTCGCTGGCGCCGCTCAAGCCTTGTAACTGCGTTGCCGACGCCTTGGCCAGAGGCGGCTTGGTCGTGGCGCGCGACCGAACGGGGCTGGTGCATTTCGCCGTGCCGCTGGTGCTGGGCGGACATCCATTGGGGGCACTGGTCGCGGGCCAGGTGTTTGACCAGTACCCCGAACAACTGCCGCTGGAGCAAGTGGCCAAGCAGCTCGGTCTCTCACCGGCACAGGCCTGGCAGGTGGCTCGCCTGGAACATCCTGTCAAACGGTCCACCCTGGAAGTGTATGCCGACCTGCTGGGGACCCTGGGCCAGACGTTCCTCCAGACACGCCATCACACGATCCTGGCAGCAGAAAGACGAGGGCAGGAACGCACGGCGGAAGCCAACGAGGTCCGCGCCCGGCTCCTCAAACAGGCCATGTCGGCACGGGAAGAGGAGCAGCGCCGGATTGCGCGGGACCTCCACGACGGCATTGGCCAATCCCTCACGTCGTTGCTCCTTGGGCTGCGTGCGGCGGCAGAAGTGCCTACGTTTGAGGAAGCGCGAGCGCGGCTGGGGGAACTCCGCGGCATCACCGCCTCGGTCCTGGATGAGGTCCGGAGGCTGGCCCGAGGCTTGCGCCCGAGCGTGCTGGATGATCTGGGCCTTGCGGCAGCCCTGGAGCGCTACGCGGCCGATTACACGAAAGCGCACGGCATCGCGGTCGATGTGTACTCCCCGGACCTGGTCTTGGTCCGTCTGCCGGCAGAGGTGGAGACGGCTTTGTACCGCATTGCCCAGGAGACGCTCACGAATGTCCTGAAGCACGCGGAGGCGAAGGCAGCCAGCCTCGTAGTCTGGCGCGAGTCGTCGGACATACATTTGACGGTGGAAGACGACGGATGTGGGTTCGACAACGATGCCCTGCTCCAGGCGCCTAGCACAGGCAATGGTCTGGGCCTGCTCGACATCCGCGAACGGGCCCTCCTTCTTAACGGCTCCGTCACGCTCGAGTCGCGTCGGGGACACGGAACCACGGTCCACGTGTGCATTCCCCTCAGGGAGGAGAACCATGGCGAAGATTCGCGTCCTGATCGCTGATGACCATGCCATCGTCCGGGCCGGTCTCCGGATGCTCATCAACCCCCAGCTGGACATGGAGGTCGTGGGCGAAGCCGCCAATGGGCATGAAGCCTTGTGCCAAGCCTGCGACATCAACCCGGATGTGCTGACGCTCGACCTCACCATGCCGGGAGGTGGCGGCCTCAAGATCCTGGAAGGCCTCCGGCAGGCATGCCCGCAGACGCGCGTGCTGGCCCTGACCATGCACGAGGAATCCTCGTATCTGCGCGCGGTGCTGGCCGCGGGCGGATCGGGGTACGTCGCCAAGTCGGCCGTCGATAGCGAGTTGCTCGCCGCGATCCGCTCCGTCGCTCAGGGTCGCACCTTTGTGACTATGAACCTCAGCGACAGCGAGACTCATCAAGTCCTGGGCGACCGGGCAGCCCGCAGCGCATCGGCCCCCCGGGCGCCTATCCAACTCCTGAGTCCACGTGAGCAGGAGGTGCTCAAACTCCTAGCGCAAGGGTATACCAACCACGAAGTCGGCACGCGGTTGTGCCTAAGCGTCAAGACCATCGAGACCCACCGCGCGCACATCGTGGACAAACTCGGCCTCCGCAGCCGGGCCGACCTCACCCGCTACGCCCTGGAGATGGGTCTACTCAACCCGGTCCCATCCGGTCCCGGATAGCCGTCGGCGCCGCCTCCTTTGTGAGAGTTCTCCCGACAAATCTCCTCGATTCAGGGATTACCCTGATAAGCGCCGCTCGCTTTTCCCTCATGTCAAGCCTGATTTCTAGTAACTACCCTGATACCTCCCAGTATCCGCGCCTCGGTAGAATTGCCACATTCCTAGAACAGCAGGGAAAGAGACCTGCTGGCAACCGGCAACGGCCAATTGAACCCTACCAACGTCATGGAGGGGCCGGTGGCTGCCAAGACATCATGGAGGAATCGATCATGCTTGTCCTTTCTCGAAAAATCGGCGAAAGCATCCTCATCAGTGAGGCCATTCGGGTCACCGTTGTGCAATCTGCCAACGGCCGCGTCCGCTTGGGGATCGACGCTCCTGCGGAGGTCATCGTGCTACGCGAGGAACTGACCAATTCCTGCTTCAACTCGTCGCCAAGCAAGAACGGCGAAGCGAAAACACTGCCTCCGGCCAGCCAGTTGCCCTGAGCATTGGCGTGCAGCCAGATTTGCCCGTGCGATAACCTCCCGGCCCCGCTGCCATGGGCCGGCGACGGAGTAAACCACATGACGTTGCCCCGTTCTCCCAGGAGGGAGCAGGGCCGGGTGGGAAGTTGGCGAAAACTTCTGCCCGAAGGAATCGCCCACGCACTGGAGCCAGTTCCACCGCCATAAACCAGTAGACGGTTTCTCGAACCGTCCTGTATTTCCTTGAACGGGACAAGGTTTTGGGATTGCAGCCGGCCTGCCGGGCAACTTCGATGTCGGTCCATTCTGGATGCTCAGAACGAATGCAAAGAGGACGGGCATTCTCTGTAGAAAACCTCTCTTTAGGCAGGGGCGCGCATAAGCGCAAACGAGACACGGAGGCAAGTCGATGAGCGAAATCATGCTGAAATTGCGACAAATTGAACAGGACATCTTGGCCACTGGCAAGGTCGATGGCCCCGAGTTGGAAAGGCTACGCCGGGAGCTGTACGCCCACGATAAGATCGAGTTGAACGAACAAGCCTACACAACGCGGCGCGGCAAGCCGTGGAACCCGATGCAAGTGAAGCATGTTCTCGACCGGGTGGCCCGCGTGTAGGCCGGCCATGTGGCCGCGCGGCTCGTCAGGTGGCGGATTTTCCTGGACGCTGCCTGGGGGCCTTGGGAGCATGTATTACGCGTCGAGGTGAGTATCACCGGAACAGGGTGAGGCGACGAAAGGAGCCCGCCCGTGATTGATGACTTGGCAGCCAATTGGGAATTATGCTTTGATTGCCACGAGCCAGAGCGAAATTGTAAGTGCAAACTGTTTCGCCATTACAGCAAGTACACACTCGAGATATGCGTCTGCGGTCACACGCACGATGATCATGAGATGGTACTCGAAGGACGTGACTTTAGAAGCGACATACCGGTCAAGAAGTCATTTGATACTCGTGAAGGGCTTTGCCATGTGTGCATAGAAGAAGGCAAGGAGTGTTTTGAGTTTAGTTTTGCCGGACACCTTGGACTGCTGAATGCTTGACACGGCATGTCTTGGCGCCCGTCCTGTCGCCGCCCCTTTCGATTACCAGCAGACCGCCGGAATCAACCCCTGCCGCGTCCGCGGGCGAGGGGTAAGGCGCGTTTGGCCGCCTCGGCGGGCGAACGGGCCCCTCCAGCCTTCCGCCGATTAACGGAAGTGTACGTGCCCAGCAATAATTGCTGCTATTCCTTCCCTCATCCACCCCAAGATGGCGTACTTGGCGACAGGTCGATCACCGTCATGGAATCAGCTATCGAGGCCGGCCGAACCGAGCCTGCCTTCTTCACAGCCGCGCTATTGTGGTGGTTCGAGTTAGCGCGCAGCCAGAGCACCTGGGAGATAGGCGAGCGTCGCCGCGAGCCGCAGTCAAGCTGACTCACACGGTTTTCATCGCGGCACGGGGTTCCGCCGGCACCAACGCCACACACGTTCCGTCGTGCCGACGGGCCGGGCCAGGATCGGCTTGCCATCCAGGAATCGCTTCAGCTTCTGGGCTATTTAGAGCCTTCGAGCCAGCCGTCGAAAACGGCGTGGCGTAGTTGGCCGTGGGATGTCCAGTCCTGGAAGCGCACCCGGCAATAGATCTCGGGCTCGACCCAGCAGGCCGGCTCGAGGCAGGACACTAGCGGCTGTGGCCGGCGCCGTTGGGTCAGGCGCTGGGCCAGCTCGACCTGGACCTGCGCGCTCAAACCCTGGCTGACCTGTCCCACGTAGCAGAGCGTCCCAGCGCGCACGGTGGCCACCAGCAAGCTGCGTACTCCTTCCCGCCCCGGCCGATAACCAACAATCACACAAGGTAGTACCTGGACAGGCTTGATCTTCTTCCAGGCCGGCGAGCGTTTGCCCGGCTGGTAGCGGCTGTCCAGGTGCTTGGCCATCACCCCCTCATGTCCCTGGGCCACGACGCGGGCGAAGAAGTCGCGGCCTTCACCCATGACCCCGTCGGAAAAGGCCAGGAGCGGCTCCTGCATTTCGACCAACAGGTCGCGGAGCCGTGCCCGCCGGGCGTGGAGGGATTCCAGCGGTTCTTGGCATGAAATGCGATGGAAGGCAATAAGATGAGCGGCGCTGGGGGAAGAGCCATGTTTCGCAAGAGGCTCTCCCAGAACGCTTGCTGATCCTACGACAACGACAAGAAGTAGAAGAACAACTGTTACGATAGAAGGCCGAGGTGGCAGTTGTCTCTTTTTCGGCACGCAGAGGGTAGCCCATGACCAAGAAAGATATGGCCAACACGATTGCCGAGGCTGCGGGTATTACTCAGGCTCAGGCCCGAGAAATCGTGCAAGGCGTCTTTGAGAGCATGATCCAAACGCTGGTGAAGGACGGGCGCATTGAGCTTCGGAAATTCGGCGTGTTCAAGGTCAAAAAGCGAAAGTCCCGACAAGGACGCAACCCCCGCACAGGAGAGAAAGTTTTGGTGCCGGAGAGGACCGTCGTCACCTTCAAGGCAGGAGAAGAGTTGGAGGAAAGGGTCCGCCAATCCCAGCGGCCCTAAAAGCCTCTCCCAAGTAAGACCGCAGATCGACCCAGCCATCATCAACACCCACGAGAAAGCCGGGCGGCTGGTTACGGAGGAGAACCAGAACGTGCTACCCTGCTCTGGACGATTGGCAGCCAGCCATCGAGGAGTACGAAATGAAACACCGGAAGCCGACGAAGCCACCAAAGTACCCCATTGGCACCGTGGCGATGTACGGCCCGGATGATGAGACGACGACCAAGATTGCCGCTGGCGTGATCCTGCATGACGGTGCCGAGCCTATTATGAAGCGATGGGTTGCCACAGACGTTATGATGAACCCAAAGATTCAGCATGAACTGAAGGATTTCTTGCTCCAGTATGGCGTGAAGACCGTGACCGTTAGCGAGGGGAACATGGGCTGTGTGCACGAAGAGGGCATGGACTTCCCTCACGGCAAGGACTGCCCGTTTTGTCCGTTCTGGAAGGGGAAACAGGGGAGCAATCGAAAGGACTGAAGCAATGCCAAAACCACGAAAAGCGTGGACGTTCAGCCCTGGCAAGACGCCCCAATCGGCCTTGCCCGGCACCCTCAAAGACGAAGTGAACACCAAGGCGCTGAGGTCTGATAACGACAGTGGTTGCTTACCGGGAGCATTGGAGTAGGTCGTGACGTTGGAAATCGCGGTCGATGTGCACCGACGCGCGCAAATGAATCCGTTCCACGCCACGCATCTCCGGGAACGCTCTATGCAATCAGATCTTATGGTTTATGCTTCGTCGTCCCGTTGAACTCGAATGCAGCCGTTCCAGCAAAATGGAACGGTGCGTTCCGCTTGTCGCTCGAGTTGCCCCTCCTCGCTGCCGGACTACTGCCGGATCTGTTCCCACCTGCGTGCCACTTGACTAATCAGCTGTCCGTGATCTGGATACGAGAGGCGGCAGGCGTTCTGACTCGACAACTGCGTTCAGCGGCGGACCGTTCCACGGCGCGTAGATTTGACCTTTATGTCTAATCTGACCCGTCTGACCGAAGCCGGCCAAGCCTTTGCTCTTTTGGCGCGAGACATCGTAACCCTCACCACAGAGGTAAGACTACGCCAAGCAAATTCTTGGATTTCGGCTCGATCGCTACCTTCGCACGGAAAAGCCAGACACGTTCACCGAGCTGCGGGCTGCGTTGGTGCTGGTCCTCCTTCACGACAACTTCGGCGGCTTCGTGATGGCTAGCGATGCGCCGCGCTATCTCGCCACGGTCATGCTTCCCTACGTTTTCAAAACGGTCGATCTGGAGGAGCTCATCCGTCGCGCGAACGCGTTCATCCGCCACATGCGAAAGGACACGCCGTTCTGGGAAGACTTTCCGCTCTTCAAGCCGGGGGGCCTCGATCCGTGGACCGAGCCCAGACCGGAAGAAGTCACAGAGTTCTGCCGAGTCCTGCGGACGCTGCCGCTGGCAACTCGGGAACATCTCATTGACTTTGCTTCCCGCAGTGACAGACGCGCATCATCTGGGAGCCAGCCAGTGGATCAGGCCACGTCCTACGGCACCCGCAAGCGCGGTATCGAGGCGGAGGAATCAGGCCGTTTACTCTTGCAGATGGGCCTGCTCGTTCGGTCCGATGATCCACGGGGTGCACTTCAGCGGTTGACGGTCAAGGAGCTGACCGAATTCCTCGCGCAGCAGGGGGTCGAGGGGGTGAAGGTACGACGCAAGGGCAAGCTCATCGACACGGCAATGGAGCGCTGCCCACAAGCGGTGGCGGAGAAGGCAAAAGGTGTCTGTATTGCCCGGCTGGCGCCACAGTACGCGCCAGCGGTGGCGTGGGCTCACGAGCACATCGACCGCTCGGTGCCGTTCTTTCAGGTGTGGCTCGGCTTCGCGTTCGAGAACTCGCCACCGAAGGGTTAAGCGAGGCTTGGGTGTTGTCCTTTTTCACCGGCCAAAGGTCGATGGCGTTAGCAGGACCGAAGAAGCGGTGCGCCGCCCCCTCACGCCAGCCATAAAAACACCGCTCATGGTCGCCCATGTAGTCCTTGCGGGTCACCCCTCCTACTTTTGCTCGTTATGCGCGGGGGTTTCCGTTAGTGGAAGGCGGCGAGGTCGAAGCACCGGAGCTTTTGTCAGTAGCTGTTAAGCCAGCCCGGCGGATCGCCTCCTCAATTGGGCACGCGTAATCATCAGGCGGCGGACCAAAAAGCAGGGCGCACCAATCTAGGACGCCGTCCGGCTCAACCTCCGCCGGGCTCCGCGCCAGGAGGTTTTTCCACTTGATGCCACTTTTAGGGACTGGACACCGACGCTCCAGGCGTTCCAGTCGAGTACGAATACGGCTCATTTCGGTCTCCTCAGGCGGGCCCGTAAGGCCCAGATTCATTCGTTTTTTTGTCCGTCCTGCCCTCTGCCACTGGCTCCATACTCACGCCGACTCTCTGGCCGCCCAGCTCCTAGTGTCCCTCGGTGCCGGCAGGTCAAATTCTTGGGCGGGATTGCCCTTCCAAGGCCGCAATCCGTGGTTCCAATTCAGCCACCTCGCGGAGCTTGACAGCCAATTCAATGACCGAACGGGCTGCCCCCAAGCGTACCGCTGCAGGTCCAGTCTCCTTCAGCAAGGCCAGGAGGCTCTTGACTGCCTCGCCACCGGCTGCCGCCAGCATACCCGCCATCCGCTGGACCATTTCCGACCGGAGCTGCTGCAATTCCCTTTGGAACCCCGGGTCTTTTAAGCGGCGATATACGGTCGCGGGGCTGACGCCGGCCTTGCGGGAGGGTCGATTATGACACGTGGCTCCGCGCCGGCGGCGGTTGGCAGGGCGGTACGCTGAAAGGACTGAAGAGCAAACTCGGCTACCTGCGGCGGCTCGGCATCACCGCCCTGTGGGTCAGCCCTATCTTCCGGCAGGTCGCGTTCGAGCCGAGCTACCACGGCTACGGTATCCAGAATTTCCTCGACGTCGATCCGCATTTCGGAACGCGCGAGGAGTTCCGTGACTTCGTCCGGGCCGCCCACGAGCAAGGGATCTACGTCATCCTCGACATCATTGCCCACCACACCGGCAACGTGTTCGCCTACGCCCCGGACCGCTACATGACGCCTGTAGAGGAATCCCCTACACGCCAGTTCGTCGATCCAAGTGTAACCTAGCCAAGGTCCAGAAGGTGTGGAAAGCGCCACGGACCCCTGCATCTTCCGCGGTTGCTGTTCCCAGGGGAAGCACTCGGTTCGCCCATCGAAGAAGCGCAAGCAGTCATCGCGGAGCCTTGGGATCGCATATGTCCAACCCGC
>Ga0208044_1001227_pt1 | contig 14601 bp, 14 predicted proteins | sample Sb_taG_8_FD_187712 | JGI IMG/M metagenome (GOLD analysis project Ga0208044, IMG submission 187712) | Peat soil microbial communities from Weissenstadt, Germany - Sb_50d_c_BC metaG (SPAdes) (version 2) | ecosystem: Environmental > Terrestrial > Soil > Wetlands > Peat | place: Germany... | reverse complement strand
GAAGGACGGACAGAAGCGGCCGCGTCCCGCAAGGGGCGTTAGTGAATGCTTGAGCTGGATGAGGGGCAACTCTCACGTCCAGTTCTGAGGGGGCGGGGAGGTAGCAATACCTCCCTGCTACCCGGCTGTGATAAGAGGGCCAGCGTGTCGCCCACGCCGAAAGGCGGCGCGCGGGTGTGTCTTCTTTGACACGAGGAAACCTGGGCGCCCGATATGCCGATTATGCAAGGCTTATCGGTCAACCAGACAAGAAAGGCTGGTAAAAACTTGACGGTTCGCCGCCCGGCCAGGTTCACCGGAGGTTGATCTGGCAGGACGCGGTTGGGGCCCAACCGTCGGCACGAGAGCGATCGTGGCCACTCTCTTTCCTTGGGATTAGGATTAGGATTAAGGGAAGACTGAGAAGTCTGGGCCGCGCACTTTTGACCGGGGTAAATAGTGGGATTGGGATTTCAGCCTGTGCTTCCCGGTAAATCCTCAACTCGCCTCCCCGACGTCCTCCGAGACTTGTCTCGGGTGACCAGTCCATGTGACGGCGCGCCGATGGCTTTGCCTTCGAACCGGGTCCGGCATCACGGAAGCACGGCCCCACCCCCGACCGTTGCCCCCGCCAAGAACCACTTGGGCGAAATGGACCATCCGCGTTTACTTTGTGCCACAGAGCAAGTGGCCCCTTTCGCGCTCCCTTCGCGCTTCCGAGCAGTGGATCCAAGAGAGAGATATAGACCGGATCGAGAACTGCGGGAAGAAAGACAACTGATCGAGTGTTCGTCGTTTTCAGATTAGAGCTTATGACAAAAAAGCGGGGGGTCCAGCACGGCAATTGGTGGCTGCTGAAACTTCAGGAACCTCTACTGATCTGAACCGGACGCCCGTCCAGTAGCGGAGAAAGTGGATCTTGTAGAAGCCGACGTTGGTGCCACAAAGTGGGTGGCCCCATCCGCGCTGAGCGGCGGACCGATTACCCTCATCGCCGGGCCTCGTCCCAGATCGGTCCATAGACCTCCTTGTCGAACGGCGGACAGCCGGTGGCGAACTGGCCGAGGTCGTTGTGCTTGGAGCGCATCAGCGCTGTGCAGTAGCTGAAGGTCCGGCACAGGCGTTTCGGGTCGAGGCTTTCTCCCGCCATGATCCGCCGGCCAAGATCCGGCTGAGACTGTACTTGAAATAGCGAGACACAACCGCTTTCTCCACGTTCGCCTCAAATGGCGGCATGCCCGCATTTCGACCGGCGCGACGGCCTTTGACCTTGCCATCGTGGCGCGCCGGGCCAAGGCTCGCAAGATCGGGTCGCAAAGGGCCCGGCTGAACCGATCTGCGCTCGATGCCCCGCTTGACGAGCCGTTTCCCATCGCCATAGAGTTGATTCAGGATACAGCTTGCAAGCCGTGGGTCGAGCCCACGGCGCGAGGGTGTCGTGCAGGCCGCCCGGGCGAGACGGCCGGCTGGCCTTCGCCTCGGGAAATCGAAGGAGCCCCCATGTCGCGCCGTGCGCTCGTGCAGATCGGGTTGGTGCTGGTCGGGGTGATGTGGATCGGCACCCAGAGGACCACGGTCCGGGCCGACGAAGACCCGCGGACGGCCTTGCAGTTCCTTCGAGAGCTGCGCGACCACGGTCTGCACGACCTGGCACTCGAGTTCATCGACGAACTGCGCGTCGACCCGGGGCTGCCGGCCAATTTGAAGGGCGTTCTCGACTATCAGGAAGGGCGTACCGAGATCGACGAGGCGGCCAAGACGGGCGACCTGGCGCACCGTCGCGATCTGCTCGAGCAGGCACGCACGAAGCTCGAGAGCTTCGTCAAGGCGCAGCCCAACCATCCCCTGGCGCGTGAAGCCCTGGTGCAGGGCGCGCGGCTGCTGGTCGAGCGTGGGCACCTGGCTCTGCAGCTTGCGGATGACGCCCAGGACCCGGCCCAGAAGACGCTCCGGCAAACCGAGGCCCGCGCCTCGTTTGCCCAGGCACGCGAGGCGTTTGCCCGCGCCGTCGAGCAGCTCGAGCTGTCGTACAAGAGCTTCTCCGGCTTCATTGCCAAGGGCGATGCCCGTCTCGACGAACGCACCAAGGTTTACTCGTCCCTCCTGGACGCCAAGCTCCAGAAGGCCGTGACCGATTATGAGCTTGCCCAGACCTATCCCGCGAATTCCAGCGAGCGGGCCAGTCACCTGGCCGAGGCACTCAAACAGTTTGACGCCTTGTACAAGGACTATCGCACCCAGATGGCGGGTCTGACCGCCCAGATGTGGCAGGCCAAGTGCTACGAGGAGCAGGGAAAGATCGGCGAGGCCATTGGTATTTACAAGCTCCTCCTCGAACAGCCCGACCCAAGATTGCGGCCGCTCCAGCGATTCGTCGGCTATTTCCACATCGTCGCTCTGGCAAAGCGGAAAGACTACGCCCTGGCGGCCGACGCGGCCGCCCGCTGGTTGGAGAAGTACTCCCGCCGCGAGGAGATCCGATCCCAGGAAGGCCTGGGCGTGCTGCTCGAGCTGGCCAGGAACATCGACGCCCAGATGGGCCAGGCCACCAGCAAGGCAGAGCGCCAGCAGGCTACAAAACGGATCGTCGACGCGGTCTCACAGGTCGTTCGCTACGCCTCGCCCTACAAGAACGACGCCTTTGCCCTGCTCAAGAAATACAAGCCGGCCGCGGCCGCCCGGACCGAGGAACTTGCCCGGCTGAGCTACGACGATGCCATGGGCCAGGCCGACGAGTCCATCGCCTCGCGCGACTGGGAGCGCGCCATCGCCCTGTACAAGGCGGCCGAACGCAAGGCTGACCCACGCCGCGAAATCGACAAGGCCAACCGGGCACGCTACAACTTGTCGTTTTGCTATTATATGAATAAACAATTTTATGAATCCAACATCCTGGCCGAACACCTGGCCAGGCGCTATCCCCAGGGCGGGCTCTCGCCCAAGGCGGCCGAGATCGGCATGCAGGCCCTGGCCGACGCCTACAACACCTACAACGAGCTCGATCGCGCCGCCGACCTGGAGCGGCTGATCGACCTGGCAAAATACACCGCCGCGACCTGGCCCGACCGCGAGCAGGGAGATGATGCTCACATCAACCTGGGTATGATCTACCAGGGCCGCGGGCAGTACGACCAGGCCATCGCCGAGTTCGCCGCCGTCCGCGACCGGTCTCCCAAGAAGATCGAAGCCCAGACCCGGCTGGGCGCGGCTCACTGGGCCAAGAGCCGGATGCTCGACCGCCGTGGCGACAAGGAAAAGGCGGCCGCCGAGTCCAAAGCGGCGATCGATCTGCTCGAGCAGAGCCTGAAGGCCCGCCAGGCCGCGGGTGCCGGAGCGACCGATGCGGGCCTGATCGGCAATGCCGCCGACCTCGCGGTCGCGCTGACGGAAACCGGCAAGCCGGCCGATGCCCTCAAATTGCTTGCACCCATCAGCAAGGTCCAGACCACCAGGACCGGCCCCTCGTACGCGCGGCTCATGGAAGCGACCCTGCTCGCTCAGATCAACTCCGGATTGGTCGAGCCCGCCATCGTCTCGATGAAGGCGCTCGAACAGTCGGGATCGGCGACTGGCCGCACCCAGCTCTACTTCAAGGTGGGCAAACTGCTGGAACGAGAACTCGACCGCCTCCGCGCCACGAAAGATTCCAATGGATTGAAGAAGACGCAGCAGGATTACCGGTCGTTTCTCACGGCGTTGACGGAGAGCCAGTCCGGACAGACTTACGAGTCGCTGCAATGGGCCGGTGAAAGCCTGCTTGAGCTCGACGCCGGCCCCGATGCCGAAAAAGTCCTGAGGCGCGTGCTCAATGACGCGATCGGCAACCCGACTTTTCTCAACCAGCCCGGCGGCCCGGAACGGATTCTCCGGACCAAGGTGAAGCTGGCGGCCGCCCTCCGCAGCCAGGGGATCACTGACAGAAAGAAGCTGGACGAGGCGGCGTCGATCGTCGAGGAACTGCTGTCCCAGAACCCGCGCCGCATCGAGCCGCTCGTCGAAAAGGGTATGCTCCTGGAGTCTCAGGCCCAGGCCGTGGAGTCTCAGGCCCAGGCCGGTCAAGGCGAGTGGTCGGCCGCCTGCCAGCACTGGCAGGACCTGGCGCAGAAATTGTCGCGAGCGCGTCCCCGACCCCTGGCTTACTTCGACGCCTGGTACCATGCGGCCTATGCCCTTCATCAGCAGAACGAAAATACCAAGGCTCGCCAGACGCTCAACGGCATCATGCGCCTGAATCCGGGCGTGGGCAGCCCGGAGATGAAGAGCAAGTACGAGCAATTGCTGAAGAGCATGAAGTAGTGGCGCGGGACGAGTGGCCAGTGGCCAGTGGTCAGTGGCCAGTGAAGACGGAGTGGCGACTGGCGAGTGGCGAGTGATAAGGGGCGGGCTTCTTTCATCGATTTGATCTGACGCGAAAGTGATATTTAGATCAGGAACCCATGACATGTCATCACGGCTGCCGGGTCAAAGCGATTTCAAGCGATTGCCGAAGGCGATGCCAGTATTCTTGACGCTGACGCTGACGGTGGGTTGGGCGCTGGCGGACGATGTCGTCCTCGTCCCTGGTGCATCGATCAAGCAGGCGATCGGCGGGCGTGTCCGTGGGCAGATACAATCCGAGTCTCCCGGCGAGGTCGTGGTGAAGCTGGGCAACAGCACCACGTCCGTGCCGAACGATCTGATCGCGTCGATACGATACGATGGCCAGCCGGCGACGCTTCAGCTCGCCGAGACCCGCGAGGCGGCCGGCCAGCTCGCGGAGGCGGCCGAGCTCTTCAAGAAAGCCGCGGGCGAGGCGGCCGACAAGCCGTACGTGAGGCAGATGGCCCTCTATGGCGAGGCTTCAGCGCTTGCCGACCTGGCGCTCGTCGAACCGGACAGGACCAAGGACGCGAAGGACCGGCTGCTCCGGTTCGTGCAGGCCCATCCCTCCAGCCGGCACATCATCCCGGCACGCGAGGACCTGGCGCGACTGCAACTCAACACGGATGATTTCGCAGGCGCCCAGGCCACCATCGCCGAGCTGGCAAAGCTGCCCAAGGCCGCCGACCGCGCGGGGGTCCTGCGGGCCAAGGTCCTCGCCAAGCAGGGCCGGCATGACGAGGCCATATCCGAGCTCGATCGGCTGATCGCCACGTTTCCTGATCGCTCGACCGGCCAGCGCGAGGCGCGGCTGGCCAAGGCCGAGAGCCTGGTCGGAATGAAAAAGTACAAGGAAGCCGAGAGCCTGGTCCGGCAAGTGATCGCCGCCGCCCCTGCCGAGGACGTCGCGGCCCAGTCAGCCGCGTGCAACACCCTGGGTGACTGTCTGCGCGCAGACAACCGTCCCAAGGAGGCGTTGCTCGCCTACCTGCACACCGACCTGCTCTACAGCAAAGACAAGCAAGAACATCCCCGTGCTCTCTTCCACATCGAGAAACTCTTTCGCCTGCTCAAGCAAGACGGTCGGGCCGACGAATACGCCCAGCGTCTGCGGCAACAATACCCCCGCAGCCAGTGGCTGACCTCGAAGTAGCTGACGGCAAGGAGCCAGGCAGGCATCACGGGCGGACCAGGTTGGGAAAAAGGCTAGCTCACAGGGCGTGGCGCGAGGATTGCCGGCTCGTTCCCTTCGCGCACGCGGGTCGCATGCAGCAGGTCCCCGCCGGCCGGCGTGACGTCTGAGGCCCAGGAGAACACGGGCTCAGGGTCGGTAGGTGCCATGCCCAGAAGTTGCCTGACCCGCTTCGCTGTGCGGGGGCAGTGCCCGGCGGCCCTTCTAAGCCAGAAGGCCAGTCGCCCGACAGCCAGGGTCAAGTCGTCGCGCAGGCCAACCCCGCAGGCGTGCCTGGCCCTCTCGGCCAGCTCGGCTGCCTCGAGTTCTGAAACGTAGCCGTTGGCCCGCAACCATGCGCCGCAGAGCCGGTCGAGCAGGACGCGCTCCGAGAGCCTGAAGTCAGTCTGCCATGAACCGGTGCCGCCAGGCCGCAAGTGGTTCCAGTGCAGGAGTGTCACCGGATCACAGATCCGCAGATTGCCCGGCGCACTGAGGTCGATTCCGGCGTTTTCCAGCCGCCGGCGCAGAGCTTCAATCCGCGTCTGATTCGATTCCAGCGAGTACTCGTCGGCGATCTCAGCCGCCTCCCGGCGGGCGACCCCGAGCCCGAGATGGCGGGCGAGCTGGACCACGGCAGTCACCGGATCCGCGACCAGCTCCTCGTAGCGCTGGATGAGCACCCTGGGTTGCGCCCTCCAGAAGCGATCGTTGACCAGGAGCTGGTGGACCATCCCCTGTCGGAGCAGATCCTCGAACGCCAAGCTTCGCTTGTGCATCAGCGAGAAGACCACGTCGCGGATGTCGCGATACGTATAAACGGCCAGCGCCTGCCCCGAGGAGAGTGCGCGGGCGAAGCAGCGATGTCCCTCGTGCGACTTGAGCACGCGCCACGACCGCCGTCCGACACCGGCATGGATCGCGCGCCTGGAGAACGGCGCGAAGCGAGCGGCATACGCTTCTCCCGTCAGATAGCCCAGCCGCTCGCCCCGGAGATGGCGCTCGATGAGATGTGCCACAACCTCGTACTGCCAGGTCGAACAAGCCCGGTACATCCCCCCGCAGATCACGTCGCGGATCCTTGCATGGCGGCTATCGACGAAAATCAGGCGGCTTTTGCCTGCGGGGTCATTGCGGTCCAGCCGCAACCACCGGGCCATCGCGGTAGACCATGCGCGAGGCCGGGGAAAGCCCGCTTTTGAATCGGATAACAACACGGGACCGAAGTCCGCCCGGCCTCGGTACATCGCCAAACTCACGCCTCCCTGGTCGCTCGACCGGGGACGAAGAATCCACGGCCCACCAGCGAAATGATGATCGAAGGGAGTCGCGTTTTACCCGATCCCGAGGTTGCTGGCCATGCGAACTTGCCGTCTCGGCCCGGGAAAAAGGCGTGAAAGCCGGTTCGGGAAGTGGTCAAAGTTTCAGTTCTCCGACGTGCTCGGTGCTCGACCGCCTTCTCTGGCCAGGTTGCGGCCAGTAGGTCAGGATGGTGCCGATCATCCAGATCACGAAACCGAAGCCCACGACGATCCAGACCTGGCGGGAAGAGAATTGCCCGGGGAGCGGGGCGCCGGTTTGATCGGTCCGGGTCCAGAGCACTTGCGCGAGAATGCCGGCGACCTCGATCGCAAGGCCGATCAATCTCACAATCTGACCGGTAGAACGTCTCATCTTCTCTTCCGAATGCGGAACTCGGAATTCGGAATGGAATGCATTGATTCCGCATTCCCCATTCCGCTGACCTTGCAGGGTGATTGCAACCCACCGAACGATCAGGGATACAAAGGATCAATCGGCGGGTTGCACCCACCCCACAAAAGGACTCAGATGCTGGGCAGTTCGAATCCCTTGCGCGGTTCGCGAGAGAGCAGGGCATTGGCTTCGGGGTCGTTCTTGAAGGTCTCGGTCTCGGTGTCCCACGCGAGCTTGCGGCCCACCTTCAGGGCGATGTTCCCCAGGTGGCAGGTATTGGTGGACCGGTGGGCGATCACGATGTCGCTGGTTGGCAGGGCACGCGACTTGAGGCAGACGAACGCTGCTGGGTGCCGACGGCCATGATCTTGTTGTCTCCCCGACTGCCTGCGCCAATGATACCCAGCCGGATCTTCTCGTTCGCCAGGGCAGCCTTGCCGATGGCCGGAGCTCCGAAAATTGAGGCCGCACCGGCCGTGACCCCCACCGCCCCCACGAACCCGCGCCGCGTCAGATCTTCGCTCGACATGATCATCACCTTTCCCCATGAAAGTTCGATGGTGATCGCATGGCCCTCATTCGCCGACATCCGCCTCACCGATCGTACCGGCCGTCCAGACGAATCGCCAGGGGCAGGGCTGGTCGATCCTCCGCAGTCCCCGATCGGCCGGGTTGCTCGGCTGGCGCACCGAAGCGTACCATGTGCAGGTGGTCTCCTCGTAACAAACAGCCTCATTCAGTGCGACAGTTATCAATCGAGGCGACCGCGAGCTCCGGGTTGACTGAGGAGAGCTTGAATGGAAACGGTCACTGCGGAAACCAAGCAGAGAACCAAAGCACGGGGGCGGCTCGAGGTCGAGCGGCGGTGGGTGATCCGTGACATCGGCTGGGACGACTACGAGGAGCTTGGCAAGTTGCTGCCGCCGCCGTTCCGGCTGGCCTTCGACGGGAGTAGCCTGGAAATCATGGTCACCGGTCAGCTTCATGACGACTACGCGGACGCCCTTGACACCTTCTTCAAAGCAGTTGCCGGTGCGCTCGGCGTCCAGTTCAAACCTTACAGAACCGCGTCCTGGACCAGACCGGAGCTCGAGCGGGGAATCCAGGCCGACAATTGCTACTATGTGACCGCGGCCAAGATCAAGGCGGGACTTATCGGCCGTGCCAGAAAGTCCAACGACGCGAAGGATTATCCGAACCCGGACCTGGCCATCGAGGTGGACCTTTCACCCCCGAAGGTTGACCGCGAAGGCATCTATGCCGCCCTGCAAGTTGCCGAACTCTGGACCTTCGACGGCACAAGCTTGACCATTAGCCGGTTGGACGAGAATGGGCAGTATCGTGCGGTCGAGAAAAGCGGTTGCCTACCCATTCGTGCCTCTGAAGTACCCCGTTGGATCATCGAGGAAGACCAGTCCGACTACGAGGCCTGGACCCAACGCATCCGCGCGTGGGCCAAGAAAACTCTCAAAGTCAAAGGAAGTGGGCGATCGCAACGATGTAGCGAATCGCCCGGACGTTGACCAGTTGCGGCAGCGGAATTAGGGTGATGGGGGGTGAGACGGGTCGGACACGATTGAACTCGGGTCAGGGAGCGAGGTGCGCCATGGTGCTCTGGGGAGTGTTGCGGGCGCTGGGCCTCTGCCTGCTGGGCGCTGGTCTGGGCTGGGCTCAATCTCTGCCCACGGCGGCCACCATCGAGTCGATCCCGCTCGAGCTGACGATGCCGGAGCGTTATCGTGTGACAGCCGTGCTCGAGCCGGTGCGGAAGGTTGGTCTGGTGGCACCGGCGGACGGCATCGTGCGCGGGCTGGAGGTGCCCCTGGGGACGGTTGTGCGGGCCAACGCGGAGGTCGCGCAACTCGACAGGGCGGAGGCCTTGGCCCGATTCAAGATGGCCCAGGCGGAGGTCAAGGAGAAGCAGAGTCTCAGCAAGTCCAATCAGAATTACAAGGACGTCTACGCGGCCCAGCTCGAGGCCGCCCAGGCAAAGGCGGAGCTCGCTCAACTCGAGCTCGATCGCCTGACCCTGCGGGCCCCGTTTGCAGGTAGGATCATCGCCCTTCCCGTCAACTCCGGGCAGTACGTGCTGAAAGGCACCGTGATCGCCGAGCTGGCCGATATCACCAGCCTGAAGTCGCTGGTTCCCGTGGATCGCAGGACCGTCTCGGATCGGGCCGATCTGAAAGTCTTTGTCGAGGAGAAGGAGCAGACCGCGAAAGTCCAGTCGATCTTACCGCTGCCGGAGAGCTATGCGTCGCTGCGAGAGCTCGCCGCGCCGTTCGCCTCGGCCTGGGTCGTGGTGGCTAACGCCAAAGGCGAGCTTGCGGCAGGACTGCGGGTCCGCAGCGCGAACCTGCCGATCACGCCCATTGCCACGGTTCCCAAGGAATCCCTGAAGGCGGTCGAGGGTCCGGCCGGTTCGTCGGCATCGATGGTCCAGGTCTTGCGTAACGAGTACGTGACCAACGTGCCGGTGGAGGTGCTCGGCAAGATCGGGCCTGAGCGATTGCAGGTCTCCGGGGCGCTTCGATCCACCGATGCGCTGATCGTGTCGTCGTCGGTTCCCTTGCTGCCCGGCACACTCGTCCGGTTCGCGCAGGCTCCCGGCCAGGTTGTCGAGGGGACGACCCCTAACCCGGCCCGGCAAGGCGTCGGGGCAGGAATCACTCCACCTGGAGCTGCCGCGAGGGAGCCGGCAGCGGTCCCCTCCGGCAGTTCGCGTTCTCGCCCGGCCACACCGGCCTCTGGCCGGCCCACGCCCGCCGCCGCACCCGCACCGGGCCAGGGCTCGCAACCCTTCTGAGAGCAAGGAACGACGCGAACGCCCTTCCTCACATGACAGGGAAATGAGTAATCCGGCGCCGTCCGCCGGCCAGATGCGCCCGGGATCGGGAACGACTCCATCGATCGGGAAACCACCATGAGAATCCGTCGGATCGCCGCCTACCAGGTCGATTTGCCGCTGCACGAGGGATCGTACCGCTGGTCTGGCGGCAAGGCGGTCACCGTGTTCGACAGCACGATCGTGCGAGTCGAAACCGACGCCGGGCTTGTCGGGCACGGCGAGGTCTGTCCCCTCGGGCCATTCTACAGTTACGTGACCGTGAGCACGGCCGACGGCGCCCCGCGGCGGCGGAACGGCCGCATGGCGGCCTCGACCGCCCCCGGACTGGGCGTGTCTCCGAAGCTGGACGTCCTTGGCCAGCCGAAGGTCGAGATCTCCTGATTCCCAGGCGGCGGCCGGTCGCCGAATAACGGGGCTCGCCCGGCGAATGTTCCTGAAAGAGTATCTCGGGCCGCTCTGGCCGCCGCGTCGCGTCCGGCTCACCGGCCCAATCCGCGAGTTCGAGTCTGGCTCATGATCAACTACATTTCCGGACTTGTGTTTGTGGTGCTGCTCCTGCTGGGAGGAGTGGGCACAGTTGCGATCGGACAGCACAGCGTGCCGCTGGCCTTTCTCTTCGCGCTCGGCTGGCTGTTCGTGGACGTGGTCATCGCGTCGTCGATCCGGCTGGCCGCGCAATGGGAGAAGGCGGTGGTCTTCCGCCTGGGTAAGTTCCACACGATCAAGGGCCCGGGGCTGTTCATGATCATCCCGCTGATCGACCAGCTCCGGATGGTGGACACCCGCGTCTTGGCGGTCAGCATTCCCAAGCAGCAAGTAATCACCCGTGACAATGTTCCGGTGACGATCGACGGTGTCCTCTTCTTCCGCGTAAGCAACGCCGCCGAGGCGATCATCATGGTGCAGGATTATCGCTACGTGATCTCGCAATACGCTCAGACCTCGCTCCGCGACGTCATCGGCCAGATGACGCTGGACCAGCTTCTGACCGAGCGCGAGGAGATCGCCAAATCGATCGAGCATCACGTCGAGAATGACACCAAGGGCTGGGGCCTGGAGGTCACGGGCTTGCGTATCCAGGACGTGGACATGCCCGAAGAGCTGAAGAAGATGATGTCGCGGCAGGCCTCGGCCGAACGAGAGAAGCGGGCCACGATCACCAAGGCCGAAGGCGACAAGGAAGCGGCCGTCAACCTGTCGCTGGCCGCCCGGACCATGGCCGAGAGCCCAGGCGCCATGCAGTTGCGGACTCTCCAGACGATCGACGGCCTGGGCCCAACCGCCTCGAATACGGTCGTCTTGGCCGTGCCCATCGACGTTCTCGAAAGCCTTGGCTCCCTCAAGGACGCCTTCCGGAGCAGAACCCCGGGTACAGGCTCGATCGCCCCGCCGGCGTGAGGGCGATTAGTTGTAACGACGCGGCCGCTTCCGAACCGTACAGCGACCGAACGTCGCTTACTGCCAGGCCGGGGCAGCGATGACCCCAAGATGTCCCGCGTCGTCGGCCCGGCAGGCCATCTGACGTCGGAGGCTGTTGCGGCGGCCCGGGAACGGCCCTACGATGAACGGTGCCGGCTTGCGGGGCGATGCCTGTTGGAACCGTGAAGCTCGCTGCCAGAACCCGCTAACGCCGCGGCCCGAGGACTCTGTTTCACGCTGAACCATTACACCCTCGGAGTTCCGGGGACACCATACCTAACTGCTGGGGCGAATTCCGGGAAATCAGGAAGAGCAAGGAGAGAAGAGGCATTGCGGCTTATGGCCATCCGGCAGGCACGCCTGGAGCCGCTGGCGTTGAGCGCCTCCGGCCACGAGAGAATGGTCAACGGTTGGGCGGCGGCGAGTGGGGAGAAACGGATTGATTTTGTCTGCAGGAATCGCCTGTTTCGGTGACATACTCAAATAGAGGGGCCGCTCGTCGAGATCGGGTCCCGTTCGGTCCTTACCAATTCGGCGGTCGGTTGCATGCAGGAATCAGCGGGAGGGTCTGCCACGGCCTGACCCCGCTGGTGCCGGCGTGGGGCGTGGAGCGTGGGGCGTGAGGATAGTGACCTGTGAATGCGGAGGGAGGGAGATGGCGGTGATAGAAAAGCGCCAAAACGAAGCCAATTCGCTCGGGTGTTAATCATTGGTACATTGCGGCTTATGACGAATCAAGGCCGAATGTAGCGGGAAAACGAAGCCAATTTCCGGCGGATCGGTAGGCGGCGGGGAGGTCGTGGCCAGTGGCGAGAGAGTAGTGGCCAGTGGCCAGTGAATGCGAAGCGGGGGAGATCGTGGGGATAGAAAAGCGCAAGGACCGACACCGATTCTTTTCGAGCATTGATGGCTGCTTGAACTCCGCGTTTCTCGACATTTCTCAACATTTTACGGGCCATCTGTTCAGGCCATGGATACCCAGCTCGGCGCGCGACATCGACGGTGGACCCCGACGATTCACCGAGGTCGTGCTCAACGAACAATCTCTGCCGTTAGCGTTAGATGGAATCGGCCCAGGGGCCCGTCAAGGACGGGGCGGTGGCGGGCCTGGGCCGCGTCGGTGACGCCTCGTGCGTCCCCGTCATCCTGGCGGCGATACGCGATGCCGCTCCGCCGACTCTCCTGGTCGGCATGGACGCCCTCCGCGCCCTGCCCGGAGAGGAGTCACCCGGGCTCTGATCGATGCCTACCCCAAGCTACCATCGCGGGCTCAACTGGCCCTGATCCCAGTCCTGGGCACAAGACGCGACCCCCTGGTCTTGCCGATCCTGGAACAACTCGCGCGATCGGAGCAGGCGGAAACCCGCCTCGCCGCGCTCGAGGCGCTCGGAGATTCTGACCTGCCCCAGGCGATGAACCTCCTGTCCCCCGAGGAAGAGCGCGGCGATGAGGCCCAGCGGGCGAAGGTTCACGAGATCATCGCCCGGCACAGGCTCAGGGAAATCGAGAACCGCCAGCGCAGTCTTGCCCCAGGCGCGCACGACACCGATCTCCAGGGATTACTGGGAATCATCGGCCGCTGGTAGGTCGTCGGACCGTTCGACCTCGGCGACAAGAACCAGGGATGGGCGACGAGCTACATCGGTGAGCCCAACGTGAACGTGGTAGCCCGGTACATGTCCGGCAAGACGCGAAGGCAGTGGAAGCGTGTGGAGTCTCAGGATTCACAGGGCAAGATCGACCTCCGCGCAACGATCGCCGACCGCGACAACTGCATTGGCTATGCGTACGCCGAGATCGAGCTCCAGAAGCCGGTCGACGCCGTACTTCTGCTCGGCGTCGATGACAGCGAGAAGATCTGGGTGAACGGTAAGCAGATCTTCGAGCAGTTCACGGCCCATCCCATGCAAGTGGATCAGGATCGCGTGCCGGTTCACCTCGAGGCCGGAACCAACAAAATCTTGCTCAAGCTTTACCAGAACACCCAGGGCTGGGAGTTCTGCGTGCGGATCGTCTCTGCCGATGGCCGGCCAGTGCCGTTCAAGCAAAGAAGCGAATGACGCATCGAGTTTGGGGGTCTTTGCTAGCCGAAGGGGATCGGCGGACGGAGCCGCCTTCTCAGGGGACAACCGCCATCTCAGCGCCTGCCAGCCGCCAGCTCTGCCGAAACGGGTGAGTTGGCGGTTCGCCAGAGCGCGGGCTGGCGGTTCGAGCTCGGCGTTCGCAGGCCGACCCGGGTCAACCGCGCGAAGGACAGGTCGAAACTCCCACGCCAGCCAGCGTGATCGTAATCGGTGGGATAAAACAGGAAAAGGGCGGCCAGAAGGGTCGCCACCGCGACCAGGCGCGCGGGCGCGGTGCCGATCGAACCCGGAAATCCAGAGAGTCCCGCCGCGCGGGTGCTTTCACAGTCCCTTGCCCCAATGCCCAGGACGCACAGGGCCAGCAAAGCCGGCACGTAATGGAACGCGTAGCCTGGCACGCCGAAGTGGACCAGCATGTGCGACGCAAGCGCCGGTACCACGCTCAGAAATAGCAGGAAGATGAGAAATCCGCCATTCTCCCGCCCGCGCAGGCGGCGGATCCCACGGGGGACGAACAGGAGACACGGACCGAGCGTCCAGAGCAGAGCCATGCTCAGCTTGACGGCATAGCGCAAAGGGGCGTCAACCAGACCGAGATTCCAGACCGAGTTCAGGTACCCCGCATGGTAGGCAAACTCCGCGGTCCGGGCGCGGTAGCGCGACCAGCCGCCGGCCTCATGCAGCATGGCCAGCAGCCAAGCCAGGTTCAGCACGGTGAAGAGCAGACCCGCCAGGACCGCCGGCCGCCAGCGATGTTTCCAGAGGATCACAAGAAAGACCGGGAGCCAGAAAGTGCCGATGTCCGGGCGATAGCCAGTGCCCAGGGCCAGCACGACGGCCGCGGCGGCGGGATGCCAGGGTTCCGGGCTCGTCCACGTCCGGCAGGCAACCCCCAGCAGGAATCCGCCCACCGCAAGGATGGCGGTATAGTTACTGGCCATCGCTCCATAGCCCCAGAAGATGGGTGCGGTTGCCATCACGAGCGCACCGGCCGCGGCGGCCGGCGGTGCGACCAGGGCGCGCAGCCACCACCAGAGGCTCACCAG
>Ga0208044_1001224_pt1 | contig 14616 bp, 9 predicted proteins | sample Sb_taG_8_FD_187712 | JGI IMG/M metagenome (GOLD analysis project Ga0208044, IMG submission 187712) | Peat soil microbial communities from Weissenstadt, Germany - Sb_50d_c_BC metaG (SPAdes) (version 2) | ecosystem: Environmental > Terrestrial > Soil > Wetlands > Peat | place: Germany: Weissenstadt... | reverse complement strand
CGGCGGACGTGCGTCACACCCACCCAGCCCATCAGCCGCCCCAACGCCACGTCGGTCCGCGGCCTGACGACAAGATGCCAATGATTGGGCATCAGGCAGTAAGTCAGCAGATCGACTGGATAACGCTCGAGTCCCTCTCCCAGTAGTCGCTCGAAGGCGTCGTAGTCGCCCTCCTCGTGAAACAAGCGCAGGCGCCCGTTTCCACGATTGAGGACGTGATAGACCATCCCTGCTTCGATCGTCCGAGCGGTTCGTGGCATTCAGGTAGCTTCGCCGATGCTCCCATTACTGTCAATATCAGTGATGTCCCTTTTCCCCTCGGCTTGCCGGCAAGTGGATGAAGCCACACAGAGAACCGTATACAGACGAATCAACCAGGGCGCGAGTGTTCCAAATGGCCAGGCTCGCTCGAACTGTGCGCTGGCCCTGGGAGGCACACTCCGGCGGTCGAGCCCGGCTGTTCATCGGCCCGACCGCGCCTTCCAGGATCCGACTCTGGCTTCCGCCGGAGCGGTTCGGCTACCGCAGCTTCTTCAGCGTCAACAACTTGCCGGTGTTGTCGGCGGTGACCATGGCGTCGTCGCCGATGGACTGAAGGCGGCCGACGAAGCCATAGCCCAGCATGTCCCGGTCGGTGGTGCCGGTGACTCGCGCCGAGAGGATGCCCTGGCCGTATGCCCACGAGCCGTTGTTGGTCGTCGTGTCGGGCTCGAAGAGACGCCGCTTGGCGAAGGTGCGGGTGGAGGTGAAGGTGCCATCGGCACGGAACACGGCCACCAAGTTGCCCTTCTTGTCGGTCATGGACCACGAGCCGGCCAGCATCTCCCGGATCTTCTGCTCGCGGCGCCGGGCCAGCTCATCGGCCGAGGGTTGTGGCGCGGGCTCGGGAGCCTGGACCTTGACCGGCGGCTGTGCCGGCGCGGGATCGTCCTGGACCATCTTCATCCGGTAGAGCATCCGGTCCGAACCGCTCGACGCCTCGAATGTCGTCGGCCTGGGATCGTCCTCGGTCTTGGCCACGCACAAGAGCAGCCGGTCGCCATCGAAGGTGTAAATGCCCTTCAGCACCGTATCGAACCGGGTGGTGACGTCGATATGTTTGGGAGACTGCGACGGATCGATCCGGTACGCCCAGAGGCGCTTCTGATCGTCGCGTGGGGAAATGACCGACGCACCACGGACGCCGATCCGGACCCGGCCATCCTCGGCGATCTTGGTGCGGATGATGTCGGCCGAGAGGGTCTCGCCTTCATCGACGATCGACTGGATCTGCCAGGTGCCGCCCAGCAGGTCGCGATCACGCGTCAGCTCTCCCTGGGTGGGCTTGCGGTCGTTGTAGGTCTTGACCGGACTGGTCAGCGAGGCCGTCCTCGTCCTGCCAGCCGTCACACCAGCGTCCCACGGCACGGCTGCCTCAGGCTTCGAGGTGACCGCCGGCGTGCTGCCGCCCACCTTCATGCGCACGAGCATCCGCAGCGAGTCGCTTGGAGAGATGAAGTCATCAGGACGGTCCCTACCCTCGCGGCTTGAGAAGCAGACCACCAGGTCGTCGCCCTCGAACTTGTAGATGCCGGGCAGGATTCGCTCTTCCGGGGTGATCAGGTCGATCTGCTTCGGCGACTTGAGCGGATTGATGATGTAACCGGTCGTCCGGGTCTCACCAGTCTCGGGGTTCACGTGAGTGATGACGCGGTTGCCGATGCTGATCTTGCCGTTCTGGACAACTTTTCGCCGGATCAGCTCGGGTCCGATCGAATCCCCATTGTCGGTCACCGCGCCGACTTGCCAGACTCCGGAAAGCATCTGGTGAGCGCTCCGCAGCTCACTTTCGGTCGGTTTCCGGTCGCCATCCTGGACAAGCCCCATACCCAAGAGCACGATAAGTGACAGCATGATCGCAAGATCCTTCTTGGCGTCTTCCTCGAGATGACCGATCCACGCAGACCCGGTCCATCCAATGAGCGATTGATCGAGTTTTATTCCAGAACGGGGTTGAAATGGCAAGAGCAACAGACGTTCGTTCCCGTCGTTCCACCGGGGCAACTCGGCGCGCGGTTGGCCTCATGGCCGTCTTGTTCCTGGGCCTCGCAGCGCCGGGGACAGAGACGGCAAGGGGACAGTCGAACGGGACGGTACAGGATGCAGGGCCAGGTTTGCGGTAGTTCCTGATGTAACCGGGAACGACACACTCCTGAGCCAGTCTGGGGTCAGCCACGGGCTCGGCCGCGGCCAGGCTGAGGGGAAGGACACCCGCCCAGACCAGCAGATCGTAGTCGGCCTCGTCATCCACCGGCGGTCCGGTGCGGACCTTGGCCGACGCTTCACTGATTGGCAATGAGAGCACGAGCGTCGCCTTCAACTCGGCCGGGGAAGGGGGACGGACTTCATTCCAGCGTCCTCTGATCAGGTGGTCCGTAAGCGCCTGAAGAACCCGAAGCTTGTCTTCGGAGTTCTCCACCGGCCGAGCTGTGCCGAAGACCACGGCCGATCGGTAATTCATGGAATGGTGAAACGCCGATCGGGCGAGCACCAGGCCGTCAACGAGGGTGACCGTGACACAAACCTCGACTCCCTGCCCCAGGGCCCTGAGCATCCGGCTCGCGGGCGAACCGTGGAAAAAAAGCTCCTCGCCAACGCGTACATGGATCGTTGGGATCACGTACGGCTGCCCGTCCACGACAATGCCTACATGGCAGATCAGACCCTCGTCCAGGATCGAATCGATCGAGGCACGGTCATAAACCCCGCGCTTGGGGAGACGTCGGAGAGTGGATCGATCGGTGCGAGACAGCTCGTCCATCGGAGGGGTCGCTCCTGATCACGGGCATTCGGGATTGCCCCGACAGCCTGAAGCATTGCCATGGGCGCGATGATCCGCTCTGCAACTTCACGTCGATAAAGACACCCCGCCCAAGGGGATGTTCGCCGTTGTGAGTTACATTTTCAATGAACCACTCGGAATCGCCATGCCGGGGAAACGCAATCGAATCGGGACACTCGCGGCGATCCGGAGCATTCTCCCGGTCTGTGCAACTGGTCGCTTTTCTGAAGATTTCGAGAACCCTCTGAGCCATCGATACGAAGATAAGAGAGTGTCCGCGGCCCGATTTCCCGCGCTGCGTGACTCTTGGGAGGACCATGTTGTCCCGATGACCAAGGCCGGTCCTCGGCGGACGGCCTTGTCCAACAAGCGTTTCACGGCTAAGATGTCTCTAATGGACCTTCTTGTCCATCCCGATCCCAGGCACTTCAATTCAGGAACCGAACCTCATGCCACGGTTAGCATTACGTCCCTTGATGCTGATTGCCATCCTGGCCCTCATGGCGGTCGTTGTGGGCGCCCAGGCGCCAGTCCCGACCAACGAGGACCAGGAAACGGCCAAGACCGTGGTTGATCTGCTCGAGCGGGGGCACATGGCGCGACCGGTGATCGACGACGAGATCGCCGTGAAATGGTGCAACAATTTCCTCAAGGACCTCGACCCCCAGAAGTTCTACTTCCTCAAGGCGGACATCGCGGAGTTCTCGAAGGAAGCCAAGAACCTCGACGACCAGATCCGCGAAGGCAACATTGACTTCGCGCGGCGGGTTTTCGAGCGGTTCCTTCAGCGCAACGACGAGCGGTACCAGACGGTGCAGGAACTGCTCAAGCAGAAGTTCGACTTCACGACCGATGAATACTTGACCGACGACCCGGACAAGATCGACTACCCCGTTGACAAGAAAGAAGCCGACGAGCGGTGGCGGAAGAAGATCAAGCTCGACCTGCTGCAACAGCGGGCCGACAAGACCGAAGAGAGCGAGGCGATTCGCAAGCTCTCGATCCGCTACAAGGACCGCAACCGGATGTTCCACCAGTTCGATTCGAGCGAGCTGCTGGAGGTTTACCTGTCAAGCCTGACCCGGACCTTCGACCCGCATTCGTCGTACCTGAGCGCCAAGAACCTGGAGGACATGCTCAACCAGCAGCTTCATCTCTCGCTGGAGGGCATTGGCGCCTCGCTGCGTTCCGAGGATGGCTATGCGGTCGTCGCCGAGATCGTGCCCGGCATGGCGGCAGACAAGGACGGCCGGCTCCAGCCCGAGGACAAGATTGTCGGTATCCAGAAGGAGAACGGCGAGGAGACCGATCTGGTCGAAAAGAAGCTCAGCGACGTTGTCCGCTACATCCGCGGTCCCCGGGGCACCAAGGTCCGGCTCATCGTTCAGCCATCGGGAACCAAGGAGCGCAAGGTCTACGAGCTGACCCGCGAGCGAATCGAACTCAAGGAGCAGCACGCCAAGGGCAAGATTCTCGAGACCAAGTACAACGGTAAGGAACTGAAGATCGGCATCATCAACCTGCCGGCCTTCTACGGCGATACGATGGCCATCCTGCGGGGTGACCCCAACGCCGTCAGCGCCACGGCCGATTGCCGCAAGATCTTGACCGATTTCAAGGGCGCCGGGGTGGACGCGGTCGTTGTCGACCTGCGCGACAATGGCGGCGGCCTGCTCGAGGAGGCCAAGACCCTTTCCGGCCTGTTCATCGACACCGGCCCGGTGGTGCAGGTCAAGGAAGTCTTCGGGGTCAAGCACCTTGATGACGACGACGAAGGCACGGCCTGGGACGGTCCGCTGGTCGTCCTGATCAACAAGCTCTCCGCCAGCGCTTCGGAAATCTTCGCGGGCGTGATCAAGGATTACGGCCGGGGCCTGATCATCGGCGACGCCAGCACCTTCGGCAAGGGCACGGTCCAGAGCATCGTCCAGATCGGCGACCATACCCGCCGCCGCGACCGCAAGAATCACGGAGCTCTCAAGCTCACGATCCAGCAGTTTTACCGGGCCAACGGCGACAGCACCCAGATCAATGGCGTCGCCCCCCATGTTCACCTGCCCTCGATCCGCGACTACTGGGAACTCGGCGAGGGCAAGATGGACAACGCCCTCAAGTTCGAGAAAGTGCCCGAACTGCCCCACGACAATTACAACAAGGTCTCTCCAGATCTGGTGACCCTGCTCAACGAGCGATCCGCCCAGCGGCGCAAGACTGATCCCAAGTTCCAGAAGCAGGACGAGCGAATCAAGCAGTTCATCGACCGCAAGGCCCGCCATTCGATCGCGCTCAATGAGGCCAAGTTCAAGGCCGAGTACGCACCCGACGAGGACGACCCGGAGCACGCCGACGAAGAAAAGGCCAAGAAGGATAAGAAAAAGAAGAAGTTCATCGAGCGGGAAGTGTGGGCGACGGACTTCTACAATGATGAGGTCGTCCGGATCATCGGCGACTACCTGACCCTCGGCTCCAAGGTCCTGGCAGCCAACCCGGTCAAGGCCGCGGCGGCCAATCCGTGACAGTCTGACAGGCCAATCGCTGGCTCACGATTCACTTTGACCGAGCAGGCCGGACTTGCGTCCGGCCTGCTTCGTTTCTCGACCCTGTCCACGCAGCTCACCTGCTCCACGTTGACGGCCCTGAGCCGGCCCCACGACGGACCGCGTTCCGGTTGCCCGCCTGCGCCCGGGCCGAATCCATGTCGGAATCGCCCACGATTCTCGTCCATCGCTTGGGAGTGGACGAGACGTCGATGGCCCGCGGCATCACGCCTTTTGGGGCGGAGAACCGGGCCTTTGGGAACCAGGGAGAGCGTCGTCCGATGAATGAACGAGACCTGCTAGAACGGTTTGTGGTCGAGAAGGACCCGGAAGCATTCCGCGAGCTCATCGAGCGACACGGCGCGATGGTCCTCGCCGTATGCCGCAGCATTCTCCACGAACCTCATGACGCTGAGGACTCCTTTCAGAACGTCTTCCTGATCCTCGCCAGACGCGCGAACACGATCAAGCGCCTGGACACCATTGCACCCTGGCTTCATCGCGTTGCCCTGCGAGTCGCCCGGAGAGCTCGAGCCAAGACCTCCCAGCGCCGAGCTTGGGAAATGACCCGCCCGGGTTCGAGGACCGAGCATCCCGCGGAGTCGCCTGACCCGGCGGTCATACCGCTTCTGCGCGAAGAGATCAGCCAGTTGCCCGACCGATACCGGCTGCCGCTGATTCTTTGCTGCCTGGAAGGGAAGACCAACCAGGAGGCCGCCCGGCAACTGCAATGGCCGGTCGGAACCGTCAAGGGACGGCTTTCGAGGGCCAGGCAGACGCTTCGTGACCGGCTCAGCCGCCGCGGCCTGGATCCGGCCAGGGAGCGTTCGCCCGGATCTGCGCGACCTCTTGCGATGTCCGCTCCGCAACGATAGGCTTGAAGAGTGTTCACCTCCATGCCGAAGTCTCATGAGACCACAAGAGAGATTCGCGTTTCTGGAGAATCATGCCGGCTCAGGAAATTCCCTGTCGGGTTTGCTGGGGAATTTCGTCCCAGCTTGAGGGATCAGTGGTGTGATGTCCGCGGTGTAGCCGGTCCCCTCCTGTGCAAACGGTGTGATGATGCGATCTCGAGGCGGTCACGCTCTTGCCGAGAGTTCGAACCGGGGCCTCGCCCAGAGGGCGAGAACCAGTCCCCGGGCGTTTCTCCGTCTAGAGATGCTCGAGACGCGCTGCTTGCTGTCGGGCTGGCCTCCGAAGGTCGGTCCCGACATCGATCGGCCTCCCGCAGTGGAGCGCCCGGCGAGTGATGTCGCCAGGATCCCAAACGACGGCCTCAAGGTCCTGGACGCACAGCCCACCGAGTCCGGGAAACTGAGCCAGGCTCACCCCCCCTCGGCAAGTCAGGATCTCGATACAAATTACGTCGGCGATTCCACGGGAAGCCCCGATGTCACGCCCGGCCTTGCGGGTTTGCCGCAAGTCAACTATGTCATCGTTCCCGAGACCCCCACGCCTCATGACACCATCGCCTCCGCACAGGTGCTCCCCGATCTTCCGTACTTCGGAGTGGTCGGCACGCTCGGCGCCGGCGACGGAATCGACCTCTACCAGCTCACGCTCGACAGTATTCCCGAACGTCTCGATTTCGGCCTGGTGATGCAGGGAGGGGGCGGCAGCGTGCCAGCGACATTCCAGATACTGGACGGCTCCGGGCAGGTGCTGGGTACGTGGAACCTCGGGAGTGTGGGCAATTCATCCATCCAGGTCGATATTGAGAAACTTAGCCCCGGATCCAGCCTGTACCTGGGCGTCTCGGCCGGCAACTCGAACACACCAGTTGGAGCTTTCGGGAACGTCGACTATCAGCTTTGGGTGGCTCGCCAGCCGGCGCTCCCCCTGACTTCCTCAACGATCGGCAGTCCGACTCAGCTCCCCTTCGCCATATCTGGTCTGACACCGCTGCTGATTCCCCTGACCGCCGTGGGACTCCCATCCCCGCAAGGCGGTTCCGCGGCAGCCCTGACCGCACCGGGGACCGTATCCGCGACCTTGAGTGTGACCGTCGGCTCGCTGGCAATCCGCTCGGCTGGGGCTTCCCGGGGGTTGTTGTCAAACGACGAACCCGCTCCGTTCGCCGTGCAGGGACCCGGCACCTCGGCTCCTCAAGAGGTTGCTGCAGGGTCCCTTGCCAGGCCCGAGTCGGAACGTGAGGGCGAGCCCCGTCCCGGTGAACCGGCGGTTGCTGGGCGGGATCCCGAGGCCAGCGTCGTCGTCATCGGTACCGGCGGGTTCCCGCTCATGGGCGCAACCGCTGTCGGCTACTGGAGATTGCGGGGGACTGACCCTGAAGCCGTCCCTGAGATGACGGCTTCTGCCCTGGAAGCGAGATCCGAGGGCGTGGAGTCGACCGGCGATCCCGACCTTGATGGCAGACCGGCCGTGTTGCTAGCCGAGGGGGAAGTTATCGCCAAGGAACAGGCAGTCCGCCTCCGGGCCTGGAGCGGCTTCCGAGTGTCTGTCTTCTCCGGCCTCGGGGTGGCAACCATCTGGACCCTGAACGCTGTGCTCTCACAACCGATCGCCGGCTATGATTACCTGACTGCGAGACTCTATCGCAGCCGCATCGGAGCCTGCTCACGCCGCAAGCCGAACAAGTAACGCGCCACGCCCCATGGGCCCGGTCGGGGAGCCGAGCCACGGACTCAATCCGAGCGGGATGGCTGAGCGGTTGCGACCCACGCCGACCACGCCCGGCGCGCCAAAGCGAACGCTCGCGGAAGCCGCTCAGGGGATGAGCCAAGGCAACTGGCGTAGGTCACGGCGATCCTGGCCAGAAGCGCGGGACGATTCGCGGCCCCGTCCGCCGCCTGCTCCAGATCGACCTGGGCTTGATCGCGGAGTCCCCGTCGGAGCAAGGCCATCGCGCGGCCGAGATAAGCCTGGGGATCTTCCGGATCATTCTCCACGGCGAGCGACCATTCCCGCACGGCAGCTTCGTCCTGGCCCAGGGCCATGAGGGCTTGAGCTCGCGGAATCCGAACGGTTCCGCGAGCCCCACGCATCAGCGCGTGATCCAGGTCGATCAGGGCCGCCGAGGGGCTTCCCAGTTCGGTCTTCAAGAGCCCGCGAAGCTCCAACAGGCGAGGATCGCCGGGAATCAGGGCCAGGCCCGCCTCGACGTCGCGGAGGGCGTCACTGCGGCGCCCCGAGCGACGGCGGATTCGGCCGCGCACCAGGTAGGCCTCGGCCCACTCCGGCGCCAGGGCAATTGAACGGCTGGCTTCGGCATCGGCGGATGGGTTCCCCTGCACGCTCTTGAGCACAGCGCGGGTTCGGTGGCTCCGTGCCGAGGCCATGGCCTGGCGATGGTTGGGGGCTGTGGCCTCGAGCCGCTCCACCGCCGAGCGGAGGTCGGCTTCGAGCGATCGGCCCCCCGCCGAGATCGGGGGAAGGTCATCCGGCTGATCGAGCCAGGACAGGTCCTCGACCCGTCCCAGCGCCAGGAGTGTACGCACCCAGAGACGTTCTCGGCTCGGAGTCGGCTTGCGGCGGAATGCCCCCGCCGCATCGGCCTCGGCGCCCTCGAGGCGACCGGTCGCGAGCCTGGCCACGGCCCGGCGCGCGAGGATCTCGTCGGCGCGCTCCGGGAAGTCGCGGAGCACGATCGAGAGGTCAGATTCGGCCAGAGCAGGCTGACCGGATCGCAGCGCAAGCACGGCGCGGCTCAAGCGTGCCGGCGCGTCGCGAGGATCTTCAGCCAGCAGCGCGTCATACTCGGATCGCCCCCGATCGACGGCCCCCCCATCGATGTCGAGCTTGGCGCGGTTGAGCCGGCCAGCCCGGGCCAAAGGTCCGCCCTTGTCCTGGGAGATCACGCTCTCGTAGGCCGCCCGTGCCCCGGAGTCGTCGCCGAGGACCTGTTTCACAAATCCGAGGTCGAATCGTGCCTTCAGCAGCCGGCTCCCCTGAGGCGACTCCAGGACGCGATTGAGGTCGTCGAGCGCCCGAGTCCAGTCGCCCCGCGCCTGATAGAGGAGCGCACGATTCATCCGCGCCCAGGGGGAATCGGGACGCAGAGCCACCGCCGCCTGGTAATGTTCCATGGCCCGGCCCTTTTGACCTTCGCGCCCCAGGTAATAACCCAGGTAGAACTGCGACCAGTAATCGTCCGGCGCGAGCAATGTCGCCCGCTCCAGCCAGGCAACGGCGTCCTGGGTCCGCCCGTCCAGGTCGCAGACCAGTGCCCACTGAAAGCATGCACGAGCCGAGGTTTCCCCCGCGGGAAAGCCATCCGGCGATGGGTGCGGATTACCGCCGAGGGCTGTCTCGCATCGATGGCGAAGCGCTCGCCAGGGCTCGACTGGCGAGGCGAAGGCGATCGCTGCGTCGCAGATGGTGGCCGCGCGGCGAACCTCGGCGGGGTCGACGGACTGCTCCCTGTCCAGCGCCACCACCACCCAGAGAAAGAGTAGCTCGTTGGCTTCGCTGATCAGGGCCTGGCGCCGCGCTCCGTCGAGCAGCGCGAGCTCTGGCCGTCGGATCCAGTCGGGATCATCAGGGATGGAGAACTCGGCCAGCACCGCCGCAACGGACTGGCCGATGCCCCTGGGATCGGCACTGAAGTGAAGCAGTGAGAATCGCAGACGCTCACCGACCTCGAAGAGCCGGTCTGCCCTGTCCCGGATCTCCTTGGTCTGTCGCGCGCGCCGTCTTTCTTCAGCGATTACGCGGTACAGCGATCGGAGCCTCCAGTCATCCTGAGCGAGCCGCGCCGCCGTATCAAGCTGGCTGACGGCAAGCTCGAGTTGTCCCTCCTGAACCGAGCGCCGACCCTCGTCAACCCAGCGCCTGACCTCGGACTCGAGGAGTAGGCCATCGAGCCGGTTCTTGATCAGACCGTACGAGCAGGCCCCCAGCACCATGAGCAAGAGCACGGCCAGGGCCAGCCGCCGGCGGTTCCGGCGCAGCCAGTGGATCATCCGGCCGGGCATAGGCTCGCGCGCGAACCGGAGCGGTGCGTCATCGGCGACCGCCTGAAGATCCGCCGCCAGCTCCGACGCCGATGCGTACCTCTGGGAGGGTTCCGGCGCCAGGCACCGGCGGACGACCGCCTCGAGTGCCGGAGGGACGTCCGGATGGCCGCCCCGCAGGCCAGGCGGTCCGGTGCGCCGAACCTCCGCCGCTCGAAGCAATGCCGCGCTCATCGGGATCGACCTCGAAGGCAGGGCAAACGTGCTCGTGCCCCTGACCAGGCAATCGAAGAGAACCACCCCCAGGGCGTAAAGGTCGGAACGCTCGTCGACCCTCTCGGACGAGTTGCGTGCGAGCGCTTCCAGATGCTCGGGAGCCATGTAGGCAAGGGTGCCGCCTACACCCGCGGGGAGTTCCTCCGCGTCGGCAACCTGGGGTTCCTGCGCCAGGTTGAAGTCGAGCAACATCGGCAGGCCGTCTCCGGTCACCAGCACGTTCGAGGGTTTGACGTCGCGATGCAGAATCCCGCGGTCGTGGGCGTGTTGCAGGGCCTCAGCCATCCGGGCGCCCCACCAGGCGATCGCCTGGGCATAGGTCCGCCCCTCGAGTGCAACTCGGCTTGCCGCCTGCTCGATCCTCACGCTCTCGGGCGGCTGCAAGCGGTCCAGGAGATCCAGCAGGTCGGCCCCGGAGCGAACGGACTGGATCTCGGGTCGGTTGAGTACCTGGAGCAGCGTGATCCGGCCGAGGTACGGCATGCAGAGCAAGTGCAGGCCGGTGGCCGGCTCGGTCCTGTAGGAATAGACGGGAACGATGTGGGTGTGCTGCAGTCGTGCCAGGGTTTGCGGCTCGCGCGAGCCGGTCCGCGTCACCTTGAGGGCAACGGGCCGATCGGCCAGATGCTGCTCCTCGGCCAGGTAAACCCGAGCGAATGCCCCTCGTCCCAGCTCCTCGACCAGCCGGAAACCCGCGATCGTCTGGCCGGCTTCGGGCAGCCGGGGACCGCCCTGGCGAGCCCCTCGCGACCAGGGAGCACGAGCCCGTCCGACCAGGTCGTGAATCGCCATGACTTCCTGAAAGGAGCCGGCGAGCCTGGGGAACCGGACCTCGTATTCCGCCGCCTCCGGCGCCTCGCCAGCTTCCTCGCGGAGGCAGTATTCCTCGTAGAGCAACGCCACTAGCAGCTCATCGTCGAGCTCCGGAAAACGGTCGCGGTACGATTCGATCGGGCTCGGCTCCGCCGCTGCCCGGCGCAGGGTCAGGTCGGCCCGCAGCAGAGCAACCAGGCCAGCCCGGCGCTGACGGGGATCGTCGGGAAGATAGTTCCTCGGGTCCGGCCGGCACTCCGGAGACGATCTCCAGTCCGCCTGGTACCGCACCACGCGGCCCTCGATGCTTGGCGATGACGTGCCATCCCAGATGCCGCTGGAGTGGGTCGAGCTCATGGTATCAGCCCTCGATCCGAGCACGGTTCCTCAGCTCTTCCAGGACCCGCTGCACCGTCCTCTCGCTCAGGCCCAGCCTGTCGCCGATCTCGCCGCAGGAGTAACCAGCCGCCTTCAGCTCCAGGATCACCCGCCGGTCCTCAGGCAGCAAACGGCTGAGCCGGTCGAACGTCTCGTGGGCCTGGGCCAGCTCGCTCGGAGTGTCTCCCGATGCGAGTGTCGTTTCCCGCTCCCCCCGGTTCTCGATCGATTCCTCCCGGTGAATGTTCTGCTTCTGGGTGGCGGCACGGCGGTATTCATCGATGACCTTGTTCCGCGCGGCCCAGGCCAAAAACGCAATCAGGTTCTCCTCCTCGTTCAGGTCGTTCGGCTCCGTCTGGATCCTGTGAAAGAAGCTCCCCCAGACACTCTGGAGGAAGTCGGTCGAGTCGAACCGCGACCTGAGGAGACGAGGGAGCTGGCGGCGGACGACCAGGCGAACCTTCGACTCGTAACGGCTGAGAAGCTCCCGCGCAGCCTCCTCGTCTCCGTTCTTGATCCGGGCCAGGAGCTCGCGGATGTCGCCCGGGCCCCGGCCATGCAGTTGTTCACTCGTCGTCATGGGAGCCTCCCAGGATCCTCGCGGCCGGGTCGTTGTGCGGCTTTGCCCGTTCAAACCATGTGCCCGCGCCCGCTCCGACGGTTACGAAAAAAAGACAACGTCCGACGAGAGACAACCGCTGTTGCCGGTTGGGAACGTCCTCGGGCGATCATCATTGATAGACCAGATCCTACCATGTCCCTAGGTGGAAATAGAGGAGATTATTTTCGCCTGGCCTTATCCGATTTTACGGCTTGTCAAACTGGGCAACCTCGCTTAGACTGGTTGATACTAGTTGAAATTACATGGGAGGTGCGACATGGAATCCGTCGGCTCTTTCGAGGCCAAGACCCACCTGCCCCAGCTCCTTGAGCGGGTGGCCCAGGGCGAGGAATTCACCATCACCAAGCACGGCAAGCCCGTGGCCCGGCTGGTGCCCGCCATCACCGCCACGCCCAAGCCCGACGTGCGGCAGGTCATCGAAGAATTGAAAGCGTTCAGCAAGGGCAACACGCTCGGCGAAGGCATCACCATTCGCGATCTGATCGAGGACGGCCGCCGCTTCTGAACACGCATTACCGAAAGGATTCGCCGATGGAAACCAAGGACGGTTTCGTGCTCGACTGCTCCGTAACGATGGCTTGGTGCTTCGACGACGAAGCAACCCCCTACACCGACGGCGTCCGTGACAGCCTGGCCGACATGCGGGCTGTGGTGCCCTCGCTCTGGCCGCTCGAAGTGGCCAACGCCACCATCGTCGGCGAACGCCGGAAGCGGCTGGACGAGGCCCGCAGCCGCCGCTTCTTCGTGCTGCTCGAAGCCTTGCCGATCGTCCTCGATGGGGAGACCGGCAACAGGGCCTTTGCCGACATCGTTCAGTTGGCCAGAAACTATCAGCTTTCCGCCTATGACGCCGCCTATCTGGAGCTGGCCATCCGCCGGGCCCTGCCGCTGGCGTGCCTCGACGACAAGCTGAAGACGGCCGCCGCCGCCGCTGGTGTTGTGCTGTTCAGTCCACCCTGAAGCGGCTTCCGTTTGAGCGGTTGTAGGGTGCGTCGAGTCTTCGACGACGCACCTCCCCGTGAGAACAAGAGCACCAGGTGCATCTTCGCGACGCACCCTACGCGACTGAAAGCTGGGGCTGCAACTGGTCTAGAAAAGTCCGAGAAACGCGGAGTTCAAGCAGCCAGAAACGGTCCGAGCGAGGACAAGAAGTGGTGGCAGCGCATTGAGTTGGGCATCCATGGCCTGAACAGATGAGCCGTAAAATGTTGAGAAATGTTGAGAAACGCGGAGTTCAAGCAGCCGGAAACGGTCCGAGCCTGCCGCCCTGCGTGGCCAACTCCTCTGCCCAGCCCGTCGGGTCGTGTTCGCGGCTGGAAACGGGGGACATCCGCTTGGATCATCACCGAGCGGATGCGATAATGAGGGGGAGCAATCAACGACGGAGGAGGGTGCCATGTCCACGGCATCGGTGACCATGCCCGCCTTGCTGACCGCCGAAGAATTCGCCCAACGGCCCGACCCCGGGTATCCCGAGGAGCTCGTTCGAGGAAGGATCGTACCGCTGCCGATGCCCAAGCCGCGTCACGGTGAAATCTGCAATCGGGTCGGCCGAATCCTGGGCGATTGCGCGGAGGATCGCGACCTGGGTCGCGTGCTCAGTAATGACACGGGCATCATTACCGAACGAGGCCCCGACACGGTGCGAGGGGCTGATACTTCCTTCTACAGTTTCGCCCGCGTTCCCAAGGGGCCTCTGCCCGATCGCTACCTCGACACGCCGCCCGACCTGGTAGTCGAGGTCCTCTCGCCGAGTGACCGCTGGCCAAAGGTACTCGCGAAGGTGGCGGAGTATCTCGACGCGGGGACAACCATCGTCCTCGTGCTCGACGACCCTCGTCGCCTAGCACACCTTTACCGAGCCGATGGCACAACGCGCTTGCTTGGGGCGGACGAGGAGTTAACCATTCCCGATCTGCTCGGCGACTTCCACGTCAGGGTCGGACGATTCTTCGAGTGATGAGGCGATGGAAACGGGGACATCCTTTGATCATGGCGCAAGCCCGTAGTTGGGGCAAGCAACCTTGAAGGCAGTGGAAGCAGTGTACAGCTTCTCGGCAACGCCTGCTGCTCCAGTGAATAGAAGCGCACATTGACAGGCTCGGCTCGACTGAGGGCGGATAAGTGTCAGAAACGAATGGCACTCGGAAATCCATAAGTTGCTTCTCGAACTTGGGATAGACAGATGTCGGCCTCCTTTGGTAAAGAATTGGTGATTGCAAGGATTGCAGGCGTCAATTCCTGTCCCGGCAAGGA
>Ga0208044_1001212_pt1 | contig 14756 bp, 11 predicted proteins | sample Sb_taG_8_FD_187712 | JGI IMG/M metagenome (GOLD analysis project Ga0208044, IMG submission 187712) | Peat soil microbial communities from Weissenstadt, Germany - Sb_50d_c_BC metaG (SPAdes) (version 2) | ecosystem: Environmental > Terrestrial > Soil > Wetlands > Peat | place: Germany... | reverse complement strand
TTGCCGGGTCTTCGGTCGAGCGTCCATTCTCGCATCCCCTTCCCTGGAAAGAAGTAGGATGACAAAAATGCCGCCGGCCGGATACCCGGCATTTCTTCAATACCTGCAATCCGGTAGGGTCAGGAATCTGAACTCAGGGGAACGAAACGGGGACGCAGGGAACGAAACGGGGACGCAGATAGTTTCTCGGCCCAGATAGTTTCTCGGCTCTGTCAATACTAGCTGCGTCCCCGTTTCCGTCCCTCGTTTCCGTCCTTGGCGCTTTCGATCACCGCGATCTCCTCCGCTTCGCATTCACTGGCCACTGGCCACTGTTCTTGCGATCCACGCCCCGCCAGCGGGGTCAGGTCGTGCGCGGCCTGCAAATATCGACTGACTTTGACCGAACCCAGGAGAATCTGGTTCAACCCGCACGTACCCATTCAATGCACACTGCCTTGACTTCGAGGCTATCTTGTCGTACGCTTTCAATGTGTACAGAAGGAGGATAACATTCCACGATCAGCCGTCGACGACAACAACCGAGTCGCTCTGCGCGTCCGACCCGCCGACAAGGCAGTCATCATGCGCGCCGCCGCCCTCGCGCAAACGGATATGACCACCTTCATCCTTCGCACGGTATTGCGGGAAGCCCAATCGGTCATCGAAGAACACGAACGTGTCAAGCTCACTCAACGCGACAGCCGTCTTGTGATGGAACTGCTCGAGAACCCGCCCGCACCAAACGCGAAGCTGCGAAAGGCCGCCCGCGCCATGCCGGAAAGGTCATGAGCTTACCCGAGTGGCGGGAAGAGCCGATTGCCAAAAAGCACGACCGTGCCTCGTTCGACTGTGGCGAGCCGGCATTGAATGAATTCCTGCGACGGCACGCCCGCCAGAGTCATGACAGGGGAGCCGCCAAGACTTTCCTGGCCATTTCCAAATCGGACGGCAAGACGATATTGGGCTTCTACAGCCTCTGTCCGGCTTCACTTGAATACGCCCGCGCGCCGGAGATCGTTCGCAAAGGCCTCGCCCGGCATGAAGTACCGGTCTTTCGGCTCGGGCGACTGGCGGTGAATCGTCCGGTCCAGGGACAAGGGCTGGGCGGTCAACTGATCTTGGCGGCAGGACGACGCTGTTTGCTCGTGGCGACGGAAGTCGGCGGGGTAGCGCTTCTCATCGACGCCAAGAATGAGCGGGCGGCGAAATGGTACTCCTCCTACGGTGCGATACCGCTGGCGGACGCTCCCCTGTCCCTGCTGCTGCCTCTTGCAACCGTCCAGGCCGCGCTCGAAACCTCTGGGAAACTCTAAGAAATCTCTTCCGTTGAAACTCCGCATTCAGGCAAAGAGGAACCAGTTCAAGTAGACCATTCTCTCGCGGCCGGAGGCGCTCCGCGCCAATGGCTCCAGAGGTGCCTGCCGAATGGCCATCAGCCGCGATGCCCGTCCTCATCTTGTCTGGACTGCCGGACGAAAAGGGGCTCGGGGAGCTTGGCGAGCGATTGCGACAACGAACGCCGTCCGCGAGCGAGATGGGATGATCCGCTGACGGGTCACGACTTATTCATCCTCTTTGTGTTTTTGCTTCTCCGCTTCCCACTTTGCCAGCCAGGCCTTGGCTTTGCGCTCAGCGTCGACAAGGTCTTCTTCCGTGAGGCAAAGTTTGGCGGCGAGGGCGTGGGCTTCGTCCTGAGCGCGGCGGGCGAGATCGCGATTGCGGCGGGCCGCGTGGGGGTTGGCGGTATCCTGGCTCGCCGCGAGGGCGGCCTGAGCGTCGGCCTGGAGGAACAGGGCGTCGCGCTCGGCCCAGGCATAGTCACAATCGCGGGCCAGGCGGAGGGCTTCCTCCGCGTCATCGGCGGCCCGGGCCGCGCTGTCGGTTTCGGCCTCGAGCAACCGCGCCCGGCCGCGGACCATGAGGGCGTCGGCATGAACGAGCCGCATCCCACGCGGAGCGGCCAGGGCGAGGGCTTCGCCGGCGCGGCGGAGGGCCTCCGCCCAGTCCCGCTGTGCCAGGGCGACCTGGCCGGCGGTGACATGAAGGCGGGCGAAATCGAAAAGCATCTGGCCGCGGTGAAGGATGGGCTCGGCCTTGCACAGCTCGGCCTGGGCCTCTTCGAGCCGCCCTTCGGCCAGGGCACACCAGCCGCGCATCCAGTGGCACCGGGCGATGTTGTCGTTCCACCGGTTGCGTTCACAGACAAGGAGATTGACCTGGGTGCGGCGCGCTGCCTGGGACGGGTGACCGCCGCGGAGAAGCAATTCCGCCCACTGGATCCCGCGAAGGCTGTGCAGCTCGGCAAAGTCAGGATCGTTCTTCTTTTCCAGCTCGTTGGCAAGAGCGAAGTCCTCGGCGGATGAGAGTAGTTGCTTGCTTGACGCCGACAGGGTTGCAGCCCAGCCGCGGTGGGCGTAGTTGGAGAACACTTGCCTTTCGTCCTTGTTCTCCGATGCAAGACGGAGGGCTTTGTCAGCAGTTTCCTTCGCATCCGCCAGCCGGCCGAGGTAGACCAGCAAATTCGATATATTTCGCAGGCCAATGCTGAGATTCCTGTCATCCTGCATCTCGCGAGCGAGGTCATTCCCTTCACTGAGGAAGCGAACCGCTGTGTCGTATTGACCGCTATTCATGGCATTGACGCCAACCGATGCCAAGTAGAATGCCAGATCCCCCCGGGTTGTCTTTTCCTCGCACTGCTTCCGCCGCCCTTCATCACGGACGAACCCGAGGGTGCAGGAGAGTCCCGCTGCTGATGCAACAATATTTATAAACAACTGGCCATTCCCCAGCCGGGCTCGGTATAGCTCGTGTGCGGCCTGGAACTCGCCCGCGTCGAGGAGCAGCTCGATGGCGAGGAGCACAGGCTCGATTTCTTTCAGGCTCCGGGGCTCCTCGTAAGCAGGCGGTCCTTTGAGCAAGTCGGCGGCGCGGCGGGCGGTGGCCGCGCCGGTTCCTAGCAGCAGGGCGCGGAAGTGGTCGCGGAGGATCGGGTGGCAGGCGCTGCCGTGGCCTCCTTCCATGGGCTCACGCGAGAGGATGCCGCGTGTGTTGAGCTTACGCAGCTCGGCCGCCAGGACATTTTCGTCGTGCAGGGCTTCCCCTCCACCTTCGTCGAAGAGCCCACGAACGAGCCGCAGGACGGTCTCATCCGCCACGGGCGACCGGAAGAGCGCCACGACGCTGAGCAGCCGCGCTTGCACGAGGGGGAGCCGCTGCTCGTAGAAGGTGAGCAACCGACGCAGCTTGTCGTTGAGCGGCGAGCCCGCGGACAGGCCGCGCGTGCTGAAGGCCTGATCGCGGAAGCGAAGCGGATGGTCGCGATCCGCTTCGGGCAGAGCTTCGGCGAAGACGCGCAGGCCGAGCGGATGCCCGTCCAGGCGGTCGCTGATCTGCTCACGCTCGGCCACCGGACCGCGGACGTCCATCTCTCCGAGCAGAGAGGCGCCCTGGTCGGGCAGCAGCCCCGCAAGCTCGAGCTGGTGAAAGGCCGTTCCCAGGAAACGCTCGAGATCGGCGAAGACGAAGCGGCTGGTGAGTACGGCCAGGCCCTGGTGCTCTTGCTGGCAAAACGCCCCCAGCAGCTCGCGCAGGTCGCCATCGAGAAAACTGCCGTGGAGTGACTCCTCCGGCCCCTCCTGCAAGACCTCGAGCCCGTCCAGCACAATCACGAGAGGATGAGCCCGAAAAACCTTGATCGCGGCGCGCACCAGGTCTGTTCCGTCCCGCGGCTTCGATGTCCCGAGCCTCGCGTGAGCCCAGAGCAGGAACTCGAGCAGGAAGTGGGCCGCGTCACGATCCTGGTAGAAGCTCCAGCCGAACAGCCCGGCGAACGGCCGGCTCTGCCAGCCGCTTGTGTTCTTGAGCCAGTGGCCCACGAGCGCGGTCTTCCCCGTGCCCCCCACGGCGCAAACCGCAATGGCTCGCAGCTCGCAATCGCGCACCCAGCGGTCCAGCCGGGCCAGCTCGTCGTTGCGGCCGGTGAACTTGTCGTCATTCGTTGTCTCATGGACCCACTTCGTCGGAACAGGAGCCGGAGCGAACGGACACGCCGGCAGGTTGGCGAGGGTCGCCGGGGTGGTCGATGCGCGGTCGCAGGCCGTTGCCAGGCTCTCGAGCAGGACCTGAAGCGCCGAGTGATCGCCGCCGCGGACGGGATAGAAGAGCGCCCGGACATGGTAGTCGGCCTCGAGGTTCTCGCGCCACTCCTGAATGGCGGTCGCGTCGGGGAAGGCCCCGTCGCTCTCCAGCGTCAGGCCGAGGAGGGCGATGTGCCGCGCCGGGGCGCGAGTGCCCTGAAGATCCCGCATGATCTCGCCGACCATGAAGGTGAACTGGGGGTCATTGAACCCGAACCCGGCGAAGACCAGGTGGTCCTGCTCCCAGAGCCGCTCGAAGGTCTTGCGATAGACCCCGGGCTTGTAGGCCTGGCCGTATTCACCGGCATTGAGGACGATCCCCTGCGGACGCTGCCAGTAGCCGTGCAGCCAGAGCATCGGGCAGGCGTGATCCTCGTCGAAGACGTCGCCCGTCAGCCAGCGGTGGACCTCGTCGTCCTCCTGCCAGGTGGGCGTGCCCGTGGTGAGGCAGCCGGGACGCAGGTCCATCCTGGCGAATTCCAGCGCCGGGTCGTAGTTGGTCGTGACATAGCCGCGGAAGGGGAGCCGCACCAGCGCGGCGTGGGTGGGCGTGTAGCGCTTGCCCTCGGAATGATAACGCGGGCCGAAGGTAGCCTTGAGGAAGTTGCGGTATTTGTCCTCGCCCAGCCTGCGGACGATCACGTTCACCCGCTGCTGCGGGCTCGAGGTCTTGTCGGCCTTCCAGCGGGCGGCGTCTCTGGCCTCTGCCTTGCCCTCCGCGGCCGCATGATCGGCGAGTTGGTCGATGAATTGACTCCAGAGGGGATACATCCCCGCCGACGCCCCCGCGCCGAGGAAGGCGATCGCCTGCTCCGCGCGAAGCAGTCCTGCCAGGGCATCGAACATCCGCCGGTTGCCTGGCAGGTCAAGGATTTCATTGAGCTCTGCCATGGGTCGGAGAAAAGAGGAGCGCGCTTGAGCCAAGTGTCAACTGTATGCTGCAATGGATTCTATCAGGATCCTGGGCCCGTGAAAGTGCGGTCGCATCGAACCTCGTGTGGGAGCTCCCGCCGAGCCCAAGTCCCGAACAGGCTCGCCGGCAGTACGCCTCAGTTAAACAAGGGTGAACAGACCATGGCCGAGCATCCCCTCGCACCCACCGCAGCCGATCGACAGGCGCTGGTTGAGAGCTTCCAGCCGCTGGAAGCCGTCCATCCTGATCTGCCCAATCGGCTGCTTCGCTCCGTGACCGAAGGCGATGATGAAGACGTGCTGGCCTCGCTGCAATCCATGCCAGAGACGATCCAGCCGCTGGGGCTGGAGTTCTGCGCTACGGGCCAGCCGCTTCCACGTCTCCGGACGACTACTCCCGCATGGGACTCTTTGATCGACCACGCCGACAAGGTTCCGGTGGACGTGCTCTTGCTCCTGGTCAAGGTTCTGGCCGCGGCGGCAGGCGCGGCCCGGCTCTGGGAGCACGCGCTGGGCACGTCGAAGGTCCACCGCCCCCTGGCTCAGAAGGTCCTGGAGAAACTGCCGGATTGCCCCAGGCGGCTGTTCGAGACCCTGGCGAGCCGCGATTCCCAGGCCAGGAAGGCCGCGGCCGAATGGATCGCCCGGCTCAAGCCCGAGGGCGCGGCCGAGGCGCTTCGCTCGGCACTCCAGTCCGAAAAGTCGACCCCGGTGAAAGGGGAGCGGTAGGGGCCACCCACTTTCTGGCTCCCGGGAAACGTGGGTGGCCCGTTTCGTCGCGGCATTTGTCATCCCCCATCCGCCATCCGGCATTTGTCATCTGCCATCCGGCATTTGTCATCTGCCATCCGCCGTACGGAAAACAGGTTGATGCCATGACCTTGTGCGGCAAGGCGCACTCGGATTGCGTCCGCGATCAGGCTGAACGGGAAAAATGCGCGGGCGATTGCGCATAACACAGCCCGAAACGGATATATTGAAGGGAGGCGGGTCGCAAAAGGAATGCCGGACGGGCGATCAGCACGCGCCGGACTGCCCCGCCCCGGAATTCAGGCTGGGTGACTGACCGAAAGGAGTCTCACCATGACCAACCCAGAGACTCGGGAAAACGGCTCCGAACACTGGGCTGGATTCGAGACGGAAAGCCTGGCAACGCACATCTCGCCATCGACGCTGGGTTCACCCGACCACGAAGTCATTCTCGTCGACGGCCGGCGTGCCGCCCCCGAGTCGGCGCGGCCGGGGGTGGCTGCAGCCAGCCCCAATGTCATCATCGTTTCGGGAGGTGACCCGATGACGGACCTGGCTGGCAAAGTGCAATGGTTCGATCGATTCGAGGTTCGACGTCCCAAAGGCTTTCTCGAAATCCTGGTGCGGCTGGTGCACGGGTCTGTGGCGTTGTTTCTCTCGATCGTAGCCCTCGCCATGGTTGCCGCGCTCGTTTTGACAGGGGGACGGCATCTTGCGCACGACTCGGAGCTCGCCGTGCCGATCTTGCTGGTCGTCCTGGCGGCACTCATGGTTTTTGTGACGGTACAGCGATACCTGTACTGGCGGGTGGACCAGGCAGGGATTCACCAATACTGCTTCGGATTGAGAAATTGGAGCCTACCCTGGGCAGACATCGTCTCCCGTGAGCTCGGCCCGCCCGGGAACCCCTGGGTCTTCTTTGGGATCATCCCCATCATGGGGGGCCCTTATCAAGCGATCATTCTGGAGGACTGTCAGGGGCTGAGACGCAAGGTCAACCGGCTAGCGACGAACGGTGACCGCCTCGACGCCATTGTCCGGTACCACCTGAATCCCGGCGGAGAGGCGAAACTTTCGCATACCTATTCCGATGCGATGCGAGCGGCTCATGCAATCTCCGCGGGGCAGGACCCGGCCCGGGCCGAGCTCCATTTCGCCACCAGGGATGCCCCTGTCGTGCGTATGAAGGTGCACGAACCTTTACTTCTGCCGGTCTGTTGCAACTGCCTTGGCCCCGCAGCGTACCGTGCTCCGATCAGCTTGCATGAGTCATTCCTGGATGGGTATTGTCCCCGCACTCTTCGGGGTGTGTTGCTTTCTCGCTGGCTTGGGGATGGTCCGAAGGTATCTCGGCCATCCTTCACCCGCCAAGTTGGTCAAAGTAGTGCGAGCGAATTCCAGAGAAGGCTGGATGGATGTGCGGTTCGGTAACCGAGAATACGCTCGACTGGTCGGTGACTTGAACCGGCAAAGGGCTGATTCTCCGACCCTCTGGAACGATCCTGCTGGATCGAAGAAGGAGATCCCCGAGGCACTACGAGAGCTCTGATACTCCGTACCCATGGATCTGGCACCAGGACATGCGACGCCGTCTTGGCGTGGGAGTCTTGCTCGCCATCGCGGCCCTGGCTCTGGCCGGCTCTCGCATCGAACCCCGGGCCACGGGCAGGGCGAACGTTCTGTTCCTTGCCCTCTGGTTCCTGGTACTGACCCTCATCATCGTGCTGCTAGGTCTGGCCCTGGCCGACTTGCTGGCAACCCGTGCCTACGCACGACGGCACCGCGGGGAGATGCTCCGCGAATCGATCGAGGCCATCCGCCAGCAGGCCCGACAAGCCGCTGCCCGTTCCCGAGGAGAGACTGACGGTCCGACCGACTCGGCGGCCTCGCGCGGACCAGAGTGAATCCATGCTCGCCGAAACCGCTGATTCGACTGGCACCACCCGCAAAATTCGCGCAATCAAGAGAAATTCGTAAGCCGCCAATGAAAGTCATGGGAACCATTCGTTGACTCGATGCTAGGCTTGACCTAATATAAGAAGAGATGATCCAGGATGGAGCAAATCCCCGGACGCGCCTTCGTCGATGAGGACGGCTCATCCGTTCGCCGATTCTAGCGATGTGACACCGCCTCATCCGTGTGACTGGTTCCTGAGTGCCTTGGACGTCGTCTGCACACACGGAATCGCGCCGCCTCTCCCTTGCTCAGTCATTTCCTGGTCTTCCTAACCTGTCTCAACTCGTGCCAGGGAGACCCCGTGCGATGCGCCCGAAGCCGATCCTCCGAGGGGACATTTCGACCCGGTTGCTGGCGATCGTGATGGTGCTGGGAGCTTGCATCCCGGCCCTATCGAACGAGCCGGATCCGAAGACGTACTGGGACGTCAAGGATCTCCGTCCCGGGATGAAGGGGGTGGGGAAGACGGTGATGGTGGGCACCAAGCTCGAGGAGTTCGGCGCCGAGGTGCTGGGAGTGATGCGTGACGTGAGTCCGGGGCGTGACATGGTTCTCTGCCGGCTGACCGGATGCAACCTGGAGCATGCGGGCATCATCCAGGGCATGAGCGGCAGCCCGATCTACATCGACGGCAAGCTGTTGGGCGCTGTCGCATTCGCCTGGGAGTTCGCCAAGGACCCGATCGCCGGCGTGACCCCGTTCCAGCAGATGGTGCAGTACGTGCGGGCCAGTGATCGACGGCTTGCGGCCGAGGCCCGTGACCTCCCTCCTGACAAGGGAATCCACGCCGCACGGATGTCCATCCTGCCGGAGATTGATGGGCTTGCGCTCGAGGAACGAAAGTCCGCAGGAGAACTTGCTCCGCTGCGTGTCTCTGGTGGCGCGATGGCCGGGATGACGCCGATCGTGACGCCGCTTGCGGCGTCGGGGTTCAGTCCGCGCGCTTTGTCGGTACTGGAGACCCAGTTGCGGCCGCTCGGGATGGCCCCGATGGCTGGAGGTCTCGCTCCCGAGCACGTGATCCGCGAGCAGGCGGGATCTCCGCTGGTCGCGGGCGCACCGCTATCGATCGCCATGGTGATGGGCGATTTTGATCTCTCGGGGATTGGCACGGTCACGCACGTGGAGGGCAATCGGGTTTACGGCTTCGGGCACCCGATGTTCAGTCTCGGCTCCTGCGACATGCCGATGATGACCGGTTTCATCCACACCGTCTATCCCCGCGCCAGCGTGAGCATGAAGATGGGATCTCCGCTCCGGGTCGTGGGCGTCATCGACACCGACGTCAGCACGGGCGTTGCCGGCCGGATCGGGCCCAAGCCCGACATGCTGCCGGTGAGCGTGCGTGTCAAGACCGGCCGCTATGCCGATTCGCGTCTTTACAAGGTCCAGATGATCCGCGAGCCCGTATTGTTGCCGTCGCTCTTGATGTCGGTGCTCACCAGTGCCATCGACACCGAGGGCAACCTGCCGGAGGAACTCACCGCCCGCTTGAGCGCGACGTTCCAGCTCAGGGGCTACCCGCCGATCACGTTGAGCGACACGTTCAGCGGACCGCGCTACACCGGGCAGATGGGGGCGGCGGCCTTGTTCAGCCCGCTGGCCTCGATCGCCAATCTCCTGGTTCGCAACCCCATGGCCCCGGTGCGGATCGAGGCCATCGACTGCGAGGTCGAGATCGAGCCAGGGCGGAAGGTCGCGGTGATCGAGTCGGTCCGGCTGCTCTCCGACACGATCGAGCCGGGCAAGGAGCTGAAGGCGTTCGTGACGCTGAAGCCGTACCAGGGCGATCGCGAGACGGTCGAGCTGGTAATCACGATCCCTGACGACTTTCCCGAGGGCGCCTATGAGGCCGTGTTCAACGACGTGGCGGCCAGCCTCCGCCGTCGCTTCCGGAACGATCCGCCGCTGGCCGAACCGCGCGACCTGGCCGGCTTCATGAAGACCATCCGGATGCAGACCGAGCCCAAGCGAACCGCCATCTACGTCCACGTGCCCACGCCCGAACGTGGCCTGGCCGTGCAAGGGCAAGAGCTGCCCAACCTGCCGGGCAGCGTCAGGGCCGCCTTCGCCTCCAAGAGGGAGTCTCCGGCCCAGCCGATCCGGTCGGACCTGATCACGATCGGCCAGACCTCATGGGTCGTCGAGGGCTCACAGACCCTGCGGTTCACGGTGGCCAAGGATGCCGGAATCTCGCTATCGTTGCAGTGATGGGCGCCTTGCCCAGCTCAACGAGAGACGAGGACGACATGAAACATCGGGTGCAGACGGAGCGGTGTGCCAGAGTGGGTCTTGCCCCATGGTGGGGCATCTGGGTGCTGATGGCAACTCTGGCGGGCGCGGTTTCCGCCTGGGCCAAGCTCGATACCTGGCGTCAGGAAGGGCCCGCCGCGTTCTCCAAGCATCACCGCGAGCGCGTGGTGATCTCGGACCAGGGGCACGCCCGATTGGGGCAGGCGCTGCTGCCGACCGGGCCGCTGGCCGCCGAGCGGGTGTGGGACCTTGCCCGCGCCAATGATGGCACGGTCTTCGCAGCCACCGGCGACGCAGGCAAGGTCTTTCGCCAGTCCACCAAGGAGGGAGCCGCCTGGACCGTGGCGCTCGACGCGGCCGATACCCAGGCGCTCTCCCTGGCCGCCACGCCCGAGGGCAAGGTTTATGTCGGCACGGGGCCCAACGGCCAGGTGATCGAGGTCACCGATCCCCAGCATCCAGCCTCCCGTCCCGATCCCAAGGTGCAGTACATCTGGGACCTCGCCGCCGACGCCCAGGGCAACCTGTTCGCGGCAACCGGGCCGGCCGGCCAGCTCTGGAAGCGCTCCCGCGACGGCAAGTGGTCGCTCGTTTTCCATAGCAAGGCAACCCACCTGCTGTGCGTCGCCCTGGCGCCCGACGGCACCGTGTATGCCGGCAGCGACGGCGAGGGCCTGATCTACCGGATCAACCGCGAGGGCAAGGTGTCGGTCCTCTACGACGCACCACAGTCAGAGATCCGAACTCTACTTCTGGCACCCGACGGATCACTCTACGCCGGCACGGCTGCCGAGTCGGGCGGGGGAGGGGCAAGTCGTGCTCCATCGCTCTTCTCCTTGCGCGACGACGGTCAAGAGCCGGGCGAGCGGAGTGCGATACCCGTGTCTGGGACAGATCGCGACGAACAGGCGGGACGGCAGAGCAAGGGCGCGCAGTCTCCGCCGGCGGCATCCGGGGGCAAGCCGGCCGCGCCCAAGCCCCCGGCAGCCGGCTCCGCCGCGCCCAAGCCGATCTCCTCCGGCGACAATGCCGTCTACCGGATCGATACCGACGGCGTGACTCGCGAGATCTTCCGCGTCAAGGCACTGGTCTTTGCCCTCTGCTGGTCCGGGGACCGACTGCTCGTCGGCACCGGCCCCGACGGACAGCTCTACGAGGTCCGCGACCGGGTCGCGGAGAGCACGCCCCTGGCGAAGCTCGACAACGGACAGATTCTCTCGCTCCTGGCCCAGCCCGACGGCGAGATTCTCCTGGGAACGGGCGATCCCGGAACCGTCGTCCGGCTTTCGTCGGGTTTCGTGAGCCAGGGCGAACTCGTCTCGGAGGTTTACGATACCAAGTTTCTGAGCCGCTTCGGGGCGCTCTCGTGGCGGGCCGACTCGCCCGCCGGCACTTCGGTCGCGGTGCAGGCCAGAAGCGGCAACGTGGGCGAACCCGACGAGACCTGGTCGGCCTGGTCCGCCGAACAGACCGACCCCGCGGCCGCGCGTGCCGAATCGCCCCCCGGCCGGTTCGTCCAGTACAGAGTCAAGCTGTCAACCCGCGACCCCCAGCGCACGCCGGAGCTCTCGAGCGTGGCGCTCTCGTTCCGCTCGAGTAACCTTCCCCCCGAGATCAACCACCTGGAGATCCCCGACGTCAGCACGGCCGACGGCACCACCCGGCAAACCCGGCTGACTGTGCGGTGGGACGTGTCTGACCCCAACGACGACGAGCTCGCCTACACAGTTCAGGTCCGCAAGGACGGCTGGCCAAGCTGGATCTCGCTCACCGAAACGCCGATTACCGAGAAAACGTATAATTGGGACACAACCGCCTTTCCCTCGGGGTATTACCGGCTGCGGCTCACCGTGACCGACCGGCCCTCGAACAGCCCCGACGATGCCATCACGCGCGAGCGCGAGAGCCCATCATTCATCGTCGATCATGAACCGCCCCAGGTCCAGGTGACGCCTCGGGAAAAGCAGGCCCTGATTGTGCTGTCCGACAACTTGACCCGCGTGGTCAAGGCGGAATACGCCCTCGACGGCGGTCCCTGGACGCCGCTCTTCCCCGACGACGGCCTCTTCGACACGCTCCGCGAGCAGATCAACGTTGCCTTGCCGGAGCTCAAACCCGGCGTCCACCTGCTGATGGTTCGTGCCACCGACGCGGCCGGCAACGTCGGTTCCGGTGATGCGCTCGTCGTGGTGAGGAACTGAGCCATGCTCTCGACGACGCGGGCGCCGGCCACGAGCTGCGACACCGGTTTGCAGCCCAGACCGGGCGTGGCCACGCCCCGATCTTGCCGCGGTGGACTCACAGTGATCGACCTGATCGTGGTCCTGATCCTGGTCGCGGTCCTCGTGCTCGTCATGCTCATGGCAATGCCCCGCGGCCGAGAGCAAGCCAGGCTCACGGCCTGCCAGAAGAACCTGGCCCAGATCGGGCTGGCCCTGGCCCTGTATGATCAGACCCAGCGCCAGCTCCCCACGATTGACAGACCAGAGCCCATGGACGATTCGGGACTGGAGAGCGGCCCTGGGCCGCTGAAGATCCTGCTCCAGACGCTCAAGCAAGCCGACTTTCTGGGGCTGGCCCCGAACTCAACTCCGCCCCATCCGACCGGCCCCGTCCCCGGCGAGGTCACCGTCCCTGGCTTCATCTGCTCCAGCGATCCGAACGCCACCGCAAACTTGTTCAATGCGCCGATCAGCTATCGCGGGAACACCGGGGACGACCAGCTTGGGCGCAACGGCGTCTTCGCTCCGGGGCGACGCATCAGCCTGGCCGAGATTGAACAGGGGGACGGCTCGAGCTACACCGCCGCCTTTTCGGAACGCCTGGTAGGCGACGACCTCGATGGCCATCTCTCTCCCTGGAATTACGCCGCGGCTGCCGGCCCGCTGCCGGCCGGGGGATGCTCGCTCATGTGGCTCAAGGACCGGGCTGCCCACTGGCGCGGCGATGCCGGCTCGTCCTGGGTCGCTGCCGGCTACCGCTCGACCCTCTACAACCACGCCATGCAACCGGGATCTGCATTATCTTGCGTGGCCCTGGACGGACAATCGGCCTACATGGGAGCCTCGAGCGGCCACAGCCGGGGAGTCAATCTGCTCATGCTCGACGGCTCGGTCAAGCTCGTCCAGCCCTCGATCGACTCCAAGGTGTGGAGGAACTTCGCCGCCATTGCCGACCCTGCCGCGCGCCCGCAAGAACCGTGACAGAGGATGAGACCGTCGCCTCAAGGCTGATTGTTCGCGAACAGCTCGTCCAGCGGCAGGACGAAGCCCGGCAGCACGGCGCCGCCGTCGAGCGATTGGCCTTGCTTGATCAGGACCGACTGGTCGACCGTGGCATGGACCCGCGCCGTCCGCTTTCTCGGGTCCACCATCCAGACCAGTCGCACACCGGCCGCGAAGTATTCCCCCAGCTTCCTATTCATTTCAGGCTTGGTGTTGCTCTTGCTGAGCACCTCGACGACGAGATCGGGCGCCAGATGAGGGATGTGGGTCTTGGGCCGCTTGCGGTCAGGGAAACGATCCCAGGAAGCAAAGGCGACGTCGGGGATGCGGACGAGGCCGGCGAAGAGCTTGATGGTGCCATCGGGACCGGTGACAATCCCCAGCTTGCGCGGTCGCACAAAGATGTTCAGGGACGTGAGAATAAGACCGGCAATCGCCGATTCCTCGTAACCCGCGGGCTTCTCCACCAGGGTCCCCTCGACCAGCTCGCAGGGCCGGTTCTCCCGATCCAGGATCGCGATGACATCCTTCTCGGTCGCGGTGCCCGGAGTCGGATGGAGCCGCACGCGCCCGGCCGGGATGTTTCCCAGCCGCTTCAGAAGGTCGCCGATCGTCGTCACGTCCGCCAGCGGCGCGGCCGGGGGAGCCAGGATCGTCTTGGGTTTACGTCGAGGTTTCGAGGCATGGGTCGTCGCCATCGTGAAGGAACCTCAGGCTCCGATTCGATGCTCGGTAATGGAAGAAGCCGTCCGATTATACGATGTGGATCGGCGATTGTCCCGGCCTAGACAGGACGGCAATCCAGGCGAAGCCGGCAAGCTCAGGCTCGCGCGTAGCCTCTTGTCCGGTCGGCGAAGAGACGACATAGTTTGTTGACCACGACCTCGGTGGATCGTCAGGGTGCGGCGCCGAGGCCGCGCGCCGAGCTGGGTATCCATATACTGAACAGATGGACCGTAAAATGTCTAGAAATGTCTAGAAAACGCGGAGTTCAGGCGGCCTTCAAGGTCACGAAGCCGGAACAGGGCCACCTACTTGCGGGTGCCCGGGAAGCGTTGTTGGCTCGCAACGTCCCCTTCGCCGCTGGTATCCGGCTCCACGCCCTTGCCGCCGTCCGGAAATTGGGTTTGCTTTCCAACTCGATTCTGCCTTGGTTCGTCATAAGTCACAATATGTCAATAATTAACACCACGAGCAATTGGCTTTGTTCTGGCGCTTTTCAATCACTGCCAGTTCCATCACTTCGCAATCACTGGCCACCGACTTCTGACTACTGGCCACTGTTCTCGTGCCACTGACTGCTCTTCTCTCGCCCCACGCTCCCACGCCCCACGATCGTCGGGCCGCCGATGCCGCGCGCCGAGCTGGGTACAGCACTGCTTACCCAGGCAGGGGGCAATATGCTACGAAATGCCTGACCCTACCGGATTGCAGGTATTGAAGAAATGCCGGGTATCCGGCCGGCGGCATTTTTGTCATCCTACTTCTTTCCAGGGAAGGGGATGCGAGAATGGACGCTCGACCGAAGACCCGGTAAGT
>Ga0208044_1001211_pt1 | contig 14757 bp, 13 predicted proteins | sample Sb_taG_8_FD_187712 | JGI IMG/M metagenome (GOLD analysis project Ga0208044, IMG submission 187712) | Peat soil microbial communities from Weissenstadt, Germany - Sb_50d_c_BC metaG (SPAdes) (version 2) | ecosystem: Environmental > Terrestrial > Soil > Wetlands > Peat | place: Germany... | reverse complement strand
AAAGTTGCGGCCCCGCTATGTCAAGAGAAAAATGATCATAAATTCTTATTCTCGAGTGACTTAAGGTCGAAAACACGCAAGCGCGGAATTCTGTCGGAGACGTCAATCTTGTCATCGATTGTATTGAAGCAGTGACAAGATTGGAATCTTGTCCCACTTCAGAGGCGCCGAACATGGTGTCACTGGAGCGGGTGCAGGCCGGCCTGGCGGCGATGGTCGTTGACCACGCCGAGGCCCCGGGGCTCGTCCTTGAGAAGCTTGATCAGTTGTGACGGAGAGCAGCCGAGTGCAAGGGCGGCTCGCCTCGGATCGTTGCCGGTCACGGCCAGTACATCCATGGCTTCGGCGAGCAGGGCCGGGAAGTCATCATGTTCGGGATTGATGACGATCCGGCCGCCACGACAGCGACGCTGCCAGAGATCGCTCGGTTGATAGGGAGACGGCTTTTCGGTTCCCACCGTTCGGCGGATCTCCAGGGCCAGCTTGATCCGGAGCCGGAACAGGGCTGCCCGGCGATTTTCTCCCTGCGTGCGCCGCTCGGAGGCCTCGGCGGTGATCCCGGTTGGCCCGTGGGTCAGGATGACAGTCGTCTCAACCTTGTTGCGGTTCTGACCTCCTGGACCGGAACGGCGGGTCGTGCGACAGTCGCATTCCGCGGCCAGCGCATCGAGATCGAGCCGAGCGGGATGGAGGCGGGCTGGGTCGTGCGATTGCCGTTGCTTCGTGATCGGGTCATACGTACTCATGACTTCTATCGTCCGGAAAACGGCAAGACGCCGCAAGCACGGCTGGCAAGAGCAGCGCGATGAGGACCGCGATGATCGCGATGACGACAAGCAGCTCGATCAGGGTGAATCCACCTCGACTGACTCTGATGGTCAAGGTCTCTCCTGCACGTGGAGATGGAAAAGAGAGTCGTTCAGGCCGGAGGGATATCATCGACCCAGGCCGCCAGGTCGGTGACGGTCGCCGTCCCCGTCGTGCCGAGCTGATGGATGACCACGGAGGAAGCAATCGCGGCCAGCTCGATGGATTCCCTGAGCGAGGCGCCGGAGGGGAGGGCCGTGGCCAGGTTCGCCGTGACAGCGTCGCCGGCGCCCACGATGTCGATCGGTCCGCGTAGCGGCAGGGCGGCGACGTGCTCGACCGTTCCATTGGGGGCGGCGGCGACAATGCCGAGCTCGGCCAGCGTCACGAAGATCGGGCGAACGTTCCGCAGTGCCAGGGTCGAGGCAACCTTCTTGATCATCGCCAGGTCGAGCGATCCGGCGGCCTCGGGTTTCAGGATCGCGGCCAGCTCGGCCGCGTTCATCTTGAAGCTGAGGCCTGGCCAGCCAGCCAGGCCGCGGCGAGAGTCGGCAAGGACCGGCAGATCCGGCCGCGCGGCCGCGAGCTCGGCGATCACGTCGAGAAGGCCCAGGGTGACCACGCCGGTCTCGGCCTGATCCACCTGCTCCAGGACGATGAGCGCGTCGATTTCGCTGGCGATCTCGCGCAAGCCATCGGCCAGTCGGTTCGCAAGCGAAGGGGGTGTCGGCGTCCAGTTCTTGGAGTCGAGGCGATTGAGCTCGACGGGCGCGCGGTCCGGCTCGACGACCAGGGGCTTGCAGTAGGTGAACGTTCGGCGCTCCGGGGTGGTCACGAAGTGATCGAGCTCGACGCCGGGCAGTTTTGCAAGCTCTCGCCGCAGCTCGTAGCCCTCGCCGTCGTCGCCGCAAAAGCTGACCGGAACGATCCGGCCAACGCCGAGGGCGACAAGGTTGTTGAGGATCGTCCCGGCCCCGCCCGGCTGGGCACGGACGCGGACCACATTGTGGACGGGCAGGCCCGTTTCGATCGAGGTTTCACATCGTGCGGGGTCGATCTCCAGGTAGCGGTCGAGGCAGAAATCGCCGACGATCGCGATGCGCAGCCCGGCGTAGCGTGAGGTGATCGATCGGAATCGCTCGGGGGTCATGCCTGAAGCGCCTGGTGGTAAAGGTTATGCAGGAACACGGCATTGTCGCACTGGTGGTAATGCATCTCGCCGCCCATGCGGGCGTAGCTCTTGCAAAACCGCAGGTAATAGGCTGGGTTGGTCTTGGGTGGCTCACCCCCTGACCAGTCCCAGCCGCCGCCGTCCTGGAGGTCGACGACATGGATCGAGTGGCCGGCGACGATCGGGCGGCCGTCCTGGAGGCGAAGGTTGTTCACGCAACTGAGGCTCTTCTCGAAAACCTGCGGTCCCATGATCGCCGAGCCGATCGACAGGACCACCCCGCCATCCAGGGTCTCGATCGAGCCGCCGATGAGCCGGAAATCGTGCGTGGCGGCCCTGCCGATCACGGCACCGCTATAGATCGGATGGTTGGCGATGATGTCATAGCCGATTCCCGGGTGCACGGTCATCGGCACCTGGTAACGAAACGCCTGGGCCAGGATCGACGCGTCCTTCCAGTTGTGCGTGACCGTGGTCCGTCCGGAGGCGATGCCGTGCTGCAAGATGGCCAGAAGCGCATCGGCTCGCGCCGGTGTGAGCCGGTGGGCTGGCTCGGAACGAATCGCTTGCTCCAGCTCCCGGGCGGGTGGAATCGTCGCCCCGTCTTCGGCGATGAACCGACCGAGCGCCCTTCCGTAGCCTTCGTCGCGCAGGCCGCCGGCCAGGAGGGCGAGGTGGATATTGCGGCCGGTCTCGTCCCACGAGCCGAACGTTCCGGTGGCGACGTTGGCACGAACGCTCTCGGTCGAGCGGCCCAGCCAGGCGTATTCCCAGTCATGAATCGTCCCCGCCCCGTTGGTGGCCAGGTGGGTGATCCAGCCTCGCTCCATCATCCGCCCGAGAATTCGCGCTGTGCCGTTGCGCAGCAGGTGCGCGCCATAGATCAGGATCACCCCTGCCCCGTTCTTCCTTGCCTCGAGAACCTGTGCGGCGCACTGGCAGATCTGGTCGAGGACGGGTTGCGGACAGGGCGCTGGGGGCGCATCGGGTGAGAGCAGGATCTCTTCGACGCGGGTCAGGCTGTCGCGCTCCACCAGGGGGCGCACCTTGAGGCGGCCGAGATCCAGAGGCGTGGTGTTCATCGTCCCAGAATCAACTCCAGAAGAGGAGCGGCATCGCGGAAGTCAGGGATCACGACGTCGGCACCGACGCCCGAGAGCCGCTCGCGTTTCCACTCGTCCATCTGACCGGAGCCGTTGTTGGCCTCGTCGCTGGCCACGGCGACGGCCAGGCCGCCGGCCTCCTTGGTGTTCTCGATCTCGACGTAGCCGTCGCCGAAGGAGAGAAGCTGCTCGCCGCGGATGCCGTTCTCGCGGATGATCCGCTCGATGACCATCTTCTTGGAGAACGTCTTGTAATCATCCTGGGCGCCGTAGATCCGGCGCCCGAAGTACGGGGTCAGGCCCAGCAGCTCGGCCTCTTGCTTGACGAAGATCTCGTCGGTTCCGCTGGCCAGGTAGACCGGCAGCCCGCGCTCTTTGAGGTTCTCCAGCAAGCGACGAGCCCCATGAACGAACAGGTCGTCGGCCTTGATCGTTCCCTGCCGCAGCCCGTCGACGCGGTCCTTGATCCGGAGCTCGAGCCGGCGGAGGTATTCGTGCTTGTACCAGAGCGGTTCTTTGGCCTCGCCGCCCCGCTCTTGGATCCGCTCGGCGAGCTGCATCATCTGGTAGATGGTCTGCTTGCCGTTGAGACGCATGATGTCCTCGAAGGCCAGGCGGCCGCGATCGGCCAGGGTCTCACCGGGCAACGCGGGAAGCACTTCGGTGAACATCGGCACCATCACCTCGGGCCAGTCCTGGCGGATCAGCGACAAGGTTCCGTCGAAGTCGAACAGAACATGGCTGATCCCGGGCCGAGGCGCGAACGAGGGTCGGAGCATGACCTGACCGGCGAACTCCGGCTTCATCGCGCAGGAACTCCTACCGTGAGGGCGGCGTGGCTCGTCGTCGCAGCGGACCGTTCTCGATGGCAAGGGCCAGGATCGGGCTCGCTCGATCCGCCTGACCTGCACAGTCGACTGGCCGCGCATGGAAAAATCATACTCTGTCGGCTCGTCCCGAGGCGATGGGTCTCTGCTCAAGCGGCAGGGCCGTTGCATTTTCCGGGCGGGGCCGGTGGTAGTCTGTGAGATCTGCCGGGCTGCGGCAGAGGGCATCGTGTCGCCGGTGGCTGGCGAGAAAGTCCTCGGTTCACTTCAACGCTTCCCCGCGCGACATAGCCTTGGGGTCGCCAGACGTCCGCGCCATCCGACAGCCGTCAGATCCGTCGTTGGGGTAACGCCTCGCGGACATACTTGTTAAAAGATTGAGCAAGGAGTTCCCGCCTGGCACGCCAAAAGGCCTCGGCCTGGTCGATTCTCCACAAGGTACTATCGGTTGGTATGCATTGGCTCTCGAGAACGCGAGACTTGACCTTCTCTAGATATACCTCAGGTCCCGTATGCCCGATGGACTTGTTGACGTCGCCTGCGATAAGGGCCATGTTCGCAATGTTATCGGCTGTCGTCCGCAAGCCCTCGGGGAACTGGGCGCGAGGGAGGATGTGGTGCCGATCTACGTTGTTCTGAAGAAGGACCTTGCCGCCCGTGTAAAAATCGAGAACGCCGCGGTTCATGCAGGCGATATAGAGCGTGAGCAGACCACTCCGGTCCGCGAGAGCCCCGCCAAAGTCTTCTGGCTGAGCTAAGAGCGACGTTCTGACGGCGCGCAGATTCGTTAGCAGAGAACCTACGGGTTCCGCCGCGCGGCACGCCCGAAGGTCTTGGTCGAGCGCTGTCTCGCTGGAACCGCTGTACCGGTGACAAAGAGCGGCAAGTGCGAGCCAACCGGCGAGCTCTTTTGAGTCGCGCTGCCGCGGTGGCATCGTTGCACAGAGAGCGATCAGCGGTACAAGCAAGGCCCCAGACCAGAGGATGTCCATGTTCACAAGTCCGAGCTCACTTCTAATGTCCTCCTTATCCTTTGACCTACCGATGAATCCTGTATCATCGAATTCGGGGAGGGGTAAGTTATGTGGCAGCTCGGAGTCCTTCGCCCAGGGGATTTCCGGGATCCGCAGTCGAAGGACATACTGCGGCTCCTGCTGCAAATGTCTCATAGTCAGTTGCAGATTGTCCCAATCGATCCCCTGGATCTGAATTAAGGCCTGTGCCACATCGAATAGGGTCGAGAAGTCGTCGCTTTCCAGCGGCCTGGAATGCATGACGCGATTTCGAATAGGCACTAAGAGACCGACCTTTGTGACTAGTTGCTTATAAGATGATACAATAGCCGGTTCGAGAAGGGCCTTGTGCCTCAGCGCTAGCTCCACATAATCACCAAAGTCGACAAATTCGATCAGCTCGTCGTCGGAAAGGTGCGACAAAAGAATCTTCTCCGCCTTCTTTTGCCTATCGGCGTACTTCGTGGTCTCTTCTGGTGTGAAAAGAGTCCCACCAGCGGCTTGGCTTGTAAGGTGAGTGCGCAAACTTAAGCGAAGGTCGAGCTCGATAGCGGACAGTAGGGCATACAGGGTGAGCCGAAGAGCCGAGGGATTGACTCGAGTGAGCATGTGGGGCACCTTTAGTCTTAAAAGCGGAGATCTCGCATGGGTTTAGCATAGCTCGACTTAGAACGACGGCCTCGCTGCGCTGAACCGAATTCTTATCTACTTACTGATTGCTAACCCGGGACAATCTCAATCTCAGTTCATACTCCACGCGCAGGCTTGAATCAACGTTTTTGTAACCATGCTACGCGAAGGGAAAACCGCCTGGTTACATAGCCAAAAAAAGAAAGCCCCGAGCAAGAAAACACGCATGGCGGCCCCTCCTTGACCATACGGGCTCAGCCTCTCGCAAGACGGGCCACAGACTTCATTTGATAATGCGCGAGCACGGGAAGCAAGGCTTTGCTCACCACCCGAGACAGGACGGCCAAGGAGACGAGAGAGATCCAGAGATCGAAGACAGGAAAGGAGCTCAAGGACAGGATCTCATGGAGCTCAAGGGCGACCGGGGGGGAAATTGTGAAAGCGATCCAGGCAAATTGGGCAGTTTGTCTGTGTCTTCCTATTCCCCCTACTTTATGAGGGCAATTCACTATGTCCCTCTGGGCCCCCCGGCTTGGCAACCGCTTCAGGCGATGTTAAAATCGAATTCAGTGCTTTAAAAATTCTTGCCGGGAGGTCTCAATGTTCGACATCAGCCGCGACATCCAGTCACTGACCGATTTTAAGAAAAACACATCCGAATTTGTTGAGCAATTGAAGCAGACCGGCGAGCCGGTCGTGCTCACCATCAACGGCAAGGCCGAGTTGGTTGTCCAGGACGCGGCCGCTTACCAGAAGCTTCGCCAGGTGGCCGAAGATGCCAGGGTGCTCGAAGGCATCCGTCAGGGCATCGAGGACATGAACGCGGGCCGCACCGTCAGCCTCGACGAATTCAAGGAACACGCCCGCACCAAGCATGGAATTCAGGCGTGACCTATCGCCTCCGCGTCACCGCACGAGCCATGGCCGACGCCGATGAGGCGTATGCCTGGATCGCCGAGCATCTCTCACCTGCTCAGGCCGAACGCTGGTATCAAGGTCTTTTCAAGCGGATGGAGACGTTGACCCGCCAGCCTTCACGCTGCCCGCATGCAACCGAGAGCGACAAATTCCCCGAAGAACTCCGCGAGGTGCTCTACGGTAAGCGGAACAGCAAATACCGCATCATCTTTGCCATCCGCAATGAGGATGTCGTCGTGCTCTACGTCCATCACGCTGCCCGCAAGGAACTGGAGCCGTAGCGACAGCCCACCGCATGGATGTCCCCCCGTAACCTGGCACTTTGACATTCCAGCCCGGCCAGCTCGGCGCTTTGACATCGCATTTCCAGCGAATCCAGCATCCCGAAGGAAGAGACCGAGGGGGACATTGTGAATTGTGAAAGCGCTCCAGGCAAATTGGGCGGTTTATCTGTGTCTTCCTATTCCCCCTAGTTTGTGAGGGCAATTCACCATGTCCCTCTGGGCCCCCCTGATCCAGTGGCAACGACCACGGTTTCATCGCAGAGCCCTTCGACCGAGGTCAAACAGGCCGGCAGGTTCCGTTCTTCGTCCCGCACGATCATGGCGAGGCTGATTCTCGCCCGGCGGCTGGAAGACATTGCGGCGCGGATCAACGCAGGTGAACGCGGATCAGGAGGGAAGGAACCGATCAGTTTCTTGAAATGGTTCTCCCGCCCTGTAGCGTCCTGAATCTTTCCATTTCCGGATCCGTGTTCATCCGCGTTCTTCCGCGGCCCGTTCCCAGTTTGTCCGGTCAGGGCGACCAACCGTCTTGCCGCGGCCTCCGCTGTGTTTGCGCATGAGAAGTGCTCGCGCATCCCCCGCCCGTTCAGCAGCTCGCGCGGACACAAGGCCGCGCCGCTGGAGGGGTCAAGGTAACAATGGATCGAGGTGAAGCGCAGTTGCATGAGATACCGGGGAGAATGGCCGTGGTGAGAAGTATTGATGGGGTTGGTCCCGGCAGAACGAACCCACTGCGATCGCGCTCATGCCATCAAGAGGAGACCAAGTTCCTGAGACGCTCGCAAGAGTCGGGCAATCTTGCCTAGCGCTCGCCAGTTGGTGCGCCAGGACGGGGGTGTGACGGCCCCTCGTGCCGGACGGGACCGCCCCGGCTGGCCGATGGCCGCGCACCAACTGGCGAGCGCCTACCATCCCCGAGCTTTCCCTTGGGAGACGCCGCTCCCGTGGGCGCCCGCTACGTCAAGGGAAAGCACCACCGTCCCGCCAGAGGGTGCCGACCGCGCCCGCGGACCTGCCTGCGCAAAGGCTGCGGGCGCAAGTACCAGCCGCGGCGCTGGAACCAGCGATACTGCCAGGATCCGGAATGCCAGCGGCAGGTCCGCCGCTGGCTGGCGGCGCGGCGGCAAGCCAGACATCGCCAGGACGCCCTCGCCAAAGCCCGGCACGCCCAGGCAGAAAAAGCGCGCCGCCAGCGAGCCAGGTCCGCGCCCCAGGCCGTTAACCCGGGGACGATCGCCTTGCCTCACACCGTATTCCTGGGCCGGAACCGGCGGGAGAGGGCGGCGTCGACCTGCTCGGGGGGTTCCATGGATAGGTTCTCGAGCTCACGGTGAAGGTCGGCGGGGTCGGCGAACTTGACCTGGTGGGCAAGCGGTGCGTGCCAGAGCACGTAGCGCTCCGAGCCCTGGAAGTCGAGGTGAGAGATGACCAGGCTGTTGTCGCGGTAGATCCAGATCGCCAGGATCGGCTTGCCGGCCGAGCCGGTCGTACGGAACGAGGGGGTGGTCAGCTCGATCTGCTTGTTGGCCATGCCCTGGATGGCGATCTGGCCGGCGGCCTTGCCGCGGATCGAGGCGACCACCACCAGGCGATAAGGGCCCAAGGGAATATGCTTGTGGCCGGGGGCCTTGGACGACCCCGAGGCTCCTGGCCTCGGCTGGGACGCCGGGGTGTTGACAGCTTCCTTCCAGAGTTCGTGGAGCTGGCCCTGCAGGAATCGAACGGGGTCGGGATCGGCCAGGGTGATCAGGCCTTGATCCTTGCCGGGTTCGTCCTGGGCCAGTTCGTCCAGGCTCAGCACACTGGCCGGCAGTGACGCGGTCAGCCGGTCGGCCTCGTCAACGGGAGCGGCTTCGTCGTCGTCCTGCTCGTCGAGAGGGGGCTTCTTGGCCAGGAGATTGACCGAGTCGTCGATCTGAGCGACGACTTGGGCGGGGACGGCGCGGGTGAGCAGGCGGTCGAGCGTCGGCCCCGCGTCGCCCAGATGGAAGAGCCTACCGACCAGGGAGTCCCAGAGGGTCTCGGCCCGCGACCGATACCTCCGCTGCCAGCGCGCCAGCTCGATCAAGGGGTAGACAACCTCGGGCCAGAGGGCCTGGCTGGCCGGATCGCGATGGGCCTCTCGGGAGGCGTAGCGGAGGGCTGCGGCGCGGAAGTCAGGGTGGTCGCGCCAAACCTCGGCCAGCCGGTTCCAGCGCTCCACCAGCACGTCATCCACCACATTCCGGGCCGGGGCGATCTTGCGCAGGTGGTCGAGCGTCTGGGGCACCAGCCCGGGGTTGAGCTGGCCCTTGGCGTCGGTCATGTGCTTCTGGGCGTGCTTGCTGGCCTCCTGGAGAGCCTTGCGTGTCTGCCGGAAAAGCCGGCGCCGTTGCGGTGTGTCGCGCCAGCTCAGATACTTGGCCACTACCACCGGAGAGAGCGCCGGGCGGACCTCGATCTGCTGGTCGAGCAAGCTGGCCGCCTCCTGCACGGCCTCCTCGTTCGGTCCCGCGGCCAGGGCGTAGGTCATCGCCAGCAGGAACCGCGCGCGGTCGGCGTTGCGGCGATCTAGCGGGCGCCGGAGTAGCAGCCCCCGCCGCCGCGAGCCGATCAGCAAGTAAGCCAGATAATGCCCCATCAGATAACGCTCGTCGGCCGAGAGGATCACCGGCTCGGCAAGCACCGTGCGAAGCATCTTCTGCACCAGGGGCGAGGTGACGAGGTCGGTCGCGTTGACCGGAGGTGGAGCGGGTGCCGGCGGCGGAGCGGGCCGCTTGCGGTTCCGGGCCGGCGCGGTCTTGCCCGTGAGCTCGGCCGCAGCTGCGCCACCGTGGCCGTCCTCCTGCTCCAGCCTTGCCAGCGCGGCGAGGTCGGGCACGGCGCGAACTGCCTCAGCTTGGGCTCTGGCCGCGGCGGCGTCTTGGGCCTCTGTGGGCTCCTGGACGCTGATCCGGTCGACCTCCTCGCGGAGGGCCTGCGCGACTGCGGCCCCACTGGCTGGACGGGCTTCCGGCTTCTTGGCCAGCAGGGCCAGAATCAGATCCTCGAGCGGCTCGGAGAGCCCGGGGTTGCGGCTGCGCGGCCGTTCGGGCAACGTGCCGGCGTGCATCGCCATGACCGACATCGCGTTACCAGTAAACGGCACGGCGCCGGTCGCCGACTCGTAGAGCATCACCCCCAACGAGTACAGGTCGGTGCGGAAGTCCAACCGTTTGCCCTTGGTCTGTTCAGGGCTCATGTAATGCGGCGTGCCCCGGATCGTCCCGGCCTCGTCAGCCTGCTCGGCCAGCAGCGACAGACCGAAGTCCGAGAGCTTGGGAACGTCCGTCGCGGTCAAGAGCACGTTGCCCGGTTTGATGTCGCGGTGGATGACACCCTGGTGGTGCGCGTAGTCCAGGGCCTCGGCCACCTGGCCCAGGATTCGCAGCCGCTCGGCCAGTGTCAGTACCCTCCATCGCTTGACATAGCTGGTTCCATCTACCTGCTCCATGACCAGGTACCAGGTCCCCTCTGCCTGGCCGAAGTCGTAGATACGAACCACGTTGTCGTGCAGCAGCCGGGCGGCGATCTGGGCCTCGAGACGCAAGCGCTTGCCGACCTCCTCGCCGCTCTGCTCCTTGAGCAACTTGATCGCGACGCTGCGCTGCAAGACCTGGTCGGTCGCCGAGTAGACCGCCCCCATGCCCCCCCGGCCCAGCTCTTGCTCCAGCAGAAACCTCTGATTGAGCGTCGTGCCAATGCCGATCACCGCGGAACCCCCACCGCTCAGAGGCGCCAGAGCAAATCCGTGACGTTGATGTAAGCCTAAGCCTACGCAATGGGATCGATCGACACAACGACACGATCGACACGATCGGCAAAAAAACCGATGACATTCGAAACTCGTGCCCGATCCCGATCTCGCTGGGCACAGCCAGCCCTGGTCCAGTCAGTCGAAGAACTGGGTCATTCCCCCGCGGCCGCTGCTTGTGGTACGGTCACAGGCGTTACGTCGAATGCCGGAAGCATGAACCGGCGGCCGACCAGCCTGAGAGAGCGTTCCGAAATTTCGCGAGGAAACTGACAAGGAGCCGCAAGTTGAAGATAAGCAAGACCGAGACCATAATTCGCTCCAGGATCGCCTCGACGCGCTGGCGTCTCGTTGCCGCTCTGGCAGCCATGATTGCCTTGGTCGCGGCAACCGGGGGCCGCGCCGACGATCCTGGCCAAACCGAGAAGGAAAAGAAGATGACCAAGACCGAGAGCGGTCTGCAATACCGCGACATCAAGGAAGGCACCGGCGAGAAGCCCAAGAAAGGGCAGACCTGCGTCATGCACTACACAGGTTGGCTCTGGGAAAACGGAGCCAAGGGTAAGAAGTTCGACAGCTCTGTGGACCGTGGCGAACCGTTTGATTTCCCGATCGGCACCGGTCGGGTAATCAAGGGCTGGGACGAGGGCGTCTTGAGCATGAAAGTTGGCGGCAAGCGCGAGCTCTTGATTTCCCCCAATCTTGGGTACGGCAGCCGCGGCGCAGGTCGCGTCATCCCCCCCAACGCCACCCTCCTGTTCGAGGTCGAACTGCTCAAGATCCAGGAGTGAATGAGCCAGCCACTCGAGTGGGCAGTGGGCAGTGGCCTCTCGCCACTGGCCACTGGCCCTCGGTCATCGCCCCGAGAAACTTCAGGGAAAGAATTTCAAACCGGTACAATTCCCCTCAAGAGCCACGAACCCGGGTTGATCGGTCCGGTTGATCGTGCTAGATAGCCTTTACCTTTCACCTGTCGCACATCGCGTTCACGGATCGCATCGATTTCGATCAAGATCAGATCTTCCCGGTTGCCAGCCCTTGGGCTGCCGCTAGCTGGCGTTGGCCGCGGCGGGGGAAATGGTGCCGAGACCGAGCATGGTAGATTTCCAAGGAGGGACGCCCTGATGAGAAGAACTACCCATTGTGGCCAGTTTCACCGCTGGCTGGCGAGTTTACTGGCTCTTGGCCTAGGCTTGGGCCTCGCCCCAGTGGCACCCTGGCAATCCCGGGCTGCGCAAATCGCCTCGGCGATCAAGCTCGACGCCGAGGACCTGGACCATCCGATAGTGCTCGATCAGAACGGTCAGACGATCCAATTGTCAACCAAGCAGCAATCCGGCCCCGTCGTCCTGACCGACGGTGCCGTACCCAGTTATATCGCTTACCAGGTTGACGGCGGCGGCTCGCTGCCCAAGGGATTTCCCACGGTCGTCTCCGAATCGGCGAGCTCCAACCAGACCACCACCGGCCCGCTCCATCTCGACGCTCTAGTCAAGGCTCAGCTTGTCCAGACGCTGGCAAAGGATGGCCGAGCCGCTGTCTACACTGGGCAGGACACCTACTTGGTTAAGCCAATTCCCCCCTTGTTTGGGACCACTGGATCATCGGGTGGAACTACCCTGGCTTGGCTAGCCAGCCAGCGGTCCACCAGTAGTTCGAGTTCGGGCACGACGCAGACAAGCATGCCGGCCTCGGTGGCCCCGATCCAGGCCCAGACCCTGATTCCCACCAGCATCACCGACGCGATCACCAACTCCAAGCTCGTGAAAGACCTGGAACATCTCTTCGCACTCAAGTCGGGCAAGCTGGTGAACTGGAATCAGCAATCACTGGACGCCTTGAAAAGCGACCTGAAGATCGACTCGCCCAAGAATGTGGCACCCAAAGATCTGGCGAGTACGTCGAAGCCAGAGCTCGCGGCCCAGGTTATTGACGGCACCGGCTCTGGGGGAACTCCGCAACCAGCTCCGGTCCCCGAGCCCGGCACGCTGGTCGTTTTCGGTTTGGTCGCAGCCGCCTTGGCGGTCCGCCAGATGCAGGCAGGGCGCAAGTAATGTCGTCACGGCCTGGCTCCACGTTCGGCCCGGTCAGAGACCCGCGCCGAACGTGGTCGGACCCCGCGGCCTTGGATTTCCCGCAGCCATTGAACACGCCAAAGACAAGTTCTCCCAGCCCTCAGCATCCGCGCGATCGGTCCCGCCTCTTGCACCCGCAAAGGCTACTCACCCGAGACGTCGGCACCTTAAAGCTAGGCTCATGCGAACTTGGGCTTGACGTAAGCTTGTTTGCGTGAGCAATTATCCCAATTTTGTTACGTCTCGGTGAAGATCGCTTGCATTGTTCGGCGTTGCGATTGGACCGTTGGGCCAACGCGTGCGTCGATCCAGGCTTGCACTGCCTTCCATGGTATCGCCTCCAACGCCTTGGTGGTTTCCTCGTCGGTCCAGGCGGACACGATGGCGCCCAACGCCAGCATCAAACCGGTCAGGCCGCTTCCGGCCTGCTGTCGCTCCAGGGTCTTCAGCTCGCCAAAGAGCGATTCCAAGATCTCCGTACTGGCGATCAGAAGTTCGCCGGGGCGGCGGACAGCCGTCGCATGCAGCCTGACGAAGATGAGCATCACGTTGGCGGCGTCACGCCCCGATGGCGACAGCTTCATCGCTTCCAACCGATGCCGTAACGTCTCAACCGACTCCTTCCCGATGCCGCAACGGCGGACCTGCCGGACCACCACTTGGATCACCTCGTGCCACTGACTCCATTGCTCGATGGCCTCACGATAGTCCCGCAGCCAGCCCAGCTTGGCCTCCAGTTGCTCGCGGTCGATTTTCGTCAACGCCGCCCGTTGACGATCCGACAGCGCCGCGCTCGTCGGCCAGGGTTGGTCGAGCACTCGCAGACACCACCGCGCCCACCGCAGCGGGGCCCCCAAATTCATGAACCGCGCCTTGGGGCGAAGCGACGGCCCCACGCACCACGCCAGCGCCGTTTGTTGCAGCTTCCCCTTGGTCTGGCCGAGTTGGGCCACGAACTCGGGCCACCGCTGGTCCCCTTCCAGAAGTTTACGCAGCAGGTTTGCCCCCTTGTGAGCCATGTCGCAAGTCGAGGATGTATGGGGATGATCGTCGCAGTACTGCTCGATGCCGCCCCGTACATCTCCGCCCTCGTCCGACACGATCAGCCGGGGGACACCCGTGCGAAGCTCCGCTTCTTCAAGGGCTTGCTTCACTGTCATGGCATTGGACTGTTGCATCGGCACCAGTGCGATCAGAACCAGGTCTTCCCGCTGCAGGCAACGCCTGGGATAGGGCAATTGGCTGAGGCGAACTCCGACCACCGCGAAACACTTCACCGTGCCGATCTGAACCGTGTGATCGATGAGATACGCCCAGTCGTCGGCCTGTTCCAGTGGCCGCAACAGCGCATAAAGTCCCAACCGCATCAGCCAACACCGCACTGTCGTCCAAGCCATCATGGTGGTGGTAACCGGGCGACCACGAAGAAAGCCGAACACTACATCCAATGCCTTCGGAGTCGAACGTAGCGACAGCTTGACCCTGGTCACCAGTTGGATCGCCAGTGCAACACACCAAACCGGCCAGTGGCCACCCACCGGACACGCCGCTGTCGACCTCCTGGCTGGTACCGGTACGGGAACTTGCTCGCAGCGCTGGGTCGCGGGGGCGCACGGAGAGACCGCCTCCCCCAAGAACTGTGGCTCGCTGACTGGTTCGCTGTCGATTGCCCACGCGAGATCGACAGTCGTCGAGCGTTCCGGAGGCATGTCGACTGGACCGGCCCACGTGCCGTGGATACGCTCTCTGGCGCAGTCAGCCAGTCGGTTCACTACCCCTTTTTTTCCGCCCCTTCCAGGGCGGCCAATCGCGCGCGCAACTCGGCTGATTCCACTTCCCGTCGCTCCGATTGCTCCCGGAGTTGTTGCAGTTGGGACTCGAGCTTGGCCCGCGCGGCTCGATCCTCTTGGGCACTTGCTTCGTGTGCCAACGCGCGCTCGCGCCAGGTACTCCGTGACCGCTCCACTGCGGCGGCTTGGTTCCGCCACCTTTTGCATTCGGCTCGAAGCTCGCGATACTTCTCACGAAGCTTGTTGCGACTCTTCAACAAGGACCGCACCAGAATCCGGTGCGGAGACTTTGCTTCGTCGGTGCTCTTCAAGATACGCTTCGGTCCAACCGCATTGGCTTCCATGCCCGAGCTCCTTGCCTCCGAAA
>Ga0208044_1001209_pt1 | contig 14769 bp, 10 predicted proteins | sample Sb_taG_8_FD_187712 | JGI IMG/M metagenome (GOLD analysis project Ga0208044, IMG submission 187712) | Peat soil microbial communities from Weissenstadt, Germany - Sb_50d_c_BC metaG (SPAdes) (version 2) | ecosystem: Environmental > Terrestrial > Soil > Wetlands > Peat | place: Germany... | reverse complement strand
GGCCGAGCCGCGCAGCCCATCTGCGCCGCTGCCTCCGGCTTCGACGGCAACCTCCACAGACTGGCTCAAAGAGCAGTCGCTGGCCGAGATCCGGCGGACAATCCGGGCTGGGAAGTGGGACGAAGCAGCGGCGCTGCTGGACGGGTTTTCGCCCGCTGACCTCGACGATCCGCGGCTGTTCTCGCTGCGACAGGAGATTCAATCAGCTCGCGAGGCCGTCCGGTCCCAGCATCTGGCCCAGCTCAATGCGGCGCGGCAGGTCAGCGATCCCGACCGGGTGCTCGAGCTCCACCAGACCCTGATTCCCCTGCTCGACGCCGAAAACCGCGTCGCACTCGAGGCCGACCTGTCCCAATGGTTCCTGCGGTTGATTCACGACCGCTTGCGGACCGGCAAGATCCAGACCGACGTCGCCGTTCTGGCCGGCCGGATCGCTGACGCATTCAGCCACACCGTGGTAGGGGCCAGCCTGCGCGCGTCTCTGCCCACCCTCCGCCGCAGCGTCGGGCTCTGCTCCCGTTGCGGCCAGCCCTATAATGGACTTGCCAGCGCGTGCCCGGCCTGCCTGGCCCAGGCACAACACCCGGTGAGGCCGGCAGGGCCTGCCGCCACATGATCCCCGGAGAAACCCGTCCCACTCCGCGCCGGTCTGGGCTGCCTGATTCTGAGCGCGCCGAGGTTAGCGTGAACGGCCGCGGCCGGTTCACAATGGGGCTTCGTCGGCTGGAGTCAGTCCCTCATCAGCCTGGGTTTTTAATCAATTTACGCCCTTAAGGCGTCTGGCGATTAGAAACGGGGTTGAACAAGGTCATGGGACGCAATCTAATCCCTTGGGTATGAAAGACTTGTGGCCATCGGCAAGCCGATCCGCCCTGACGGCCATTTCGCTCTTTTGAGCGACCATTTCGCCCTTCTGAGCGACCATTTCGCTCTTCTGAGCGACCATTTCGCTCTTCTGAGCGACCAGGGGGACCGCGACGCACTGGAAAACCTACCATCCCAGGTCTCGTGCAAACATTTCGTGGTCCCAAGCACCATGAGCCCGCACGCCCACCTTGCCCGCAGTCCAGCGGGACTTGCAGACAAAGTCTGGCTGGAAGCCGTGGGCCGCGAGCCAGGCGAGAACAGCCCGTGGTATCGCTCGCACGTTCTGGCGCAGAGGCCCAAACTGGCCAGCGAGAGATTGATCCTGCAAGAGTGGCTGAATCTTGCTCTCAGCGACGCCACCGTGGCCGCTGGACTTGAAGACTTCATGAAGACTTCGTGAAGACTTAGCCAGGCACAGTTGTCCGGGGAAGATGAGGGGTTTGGAGTGCCAGCTTGCGATTCTCACGGACGTCGTCGAGACGCCCAGCGACGCCTCAGACCACGGATCTTTCCTAGTCGCAAGTGCGTGGCCAAAACTTCTCTAAATCCAATCTTTGCGGCGAGTGGCATTTCTTAGCGACGACCTCAAAGAGGGCGTCAAGGCGTTTTTCGACAAGCGACCGCCCGTCTTTCAGGGCAGGTGATCGCGATCGCGTCTGCAGGCGCATGAGTTCCGAGGGCAGCATATGCAACTCTCGGAGTTCCGGGGACGGGGCAGAGAAGTCCGGGCGGCCGGACTTGTCTCGCTTCTCCGCGGACGAGGAGTCGACGAACGAGCCCGTCGCAATGGATTCCAACGAGGCACTCGAGCAAATCGCGTCGGAAGGGTGGTGTTTGTATCCTCTCGCCGCTCATTTTGTGAGGTAAGATGAGCCGGTCAGAGGTCGAGAGCCGCTGGCTCACGATATCCTCCGCGGACCTCGCCCCGCCTGAGGGACTCGAATCGGAGTACTGTGCCCATGAAGGTTGGACTTTTTATTCCTTGTTACATCGACGCCTTTTTCCCGGAAGTGGGCGTCGCGACCTTGGAGCTTCTTGAGAGGCTCGGCTGCTCGGTCGAGTATCCGCTCGATCAAACCTGCTGCGGGCAGCCGATGGCCAACAGCGGTTGCCAGGACGATGCCGCCGCCACCGAAGACCTCTTCGTCCACTGCTTCCAGGATTTCGACACGGTCGTCGGACCGTCCGGGAGCTGCGTGCACCACGTCCGGTTCCACCTCGACGCCATCGAACAGACCCCGCAGGCCCGGAAGGTTCGGGCCGGGACCCGTGAGCTTGTCGAGTTCCTGCACGACGACTTGAGGGTCGCAGCGTTCCCGTGGGCAGCCTTCCCGCACAAGGTGGGCCTCCACGACAGTTGCACCGCGGTTCGGGGGCTCGGCCACGTCCGGCCGTCCGAGCGGGTCAACGAGCCCTACTTCTCGAAGACCCGTGAACTGCTAGCCAAGGTCCCGGGGCTCGAACTGGTCGAGCTCGACCGGCCTGACGAGTGCTGCGGCTTCGGCGGCAGCTTCTGTGTCACCGACGAGGCAGTCTCGGCCAAGATGGGCTACGACCGCGTCTATGACTTCCACCGCCACGGGGTCGAGTACATCGTCTCAGCCGACATGTCCTGCCTGCTCCACATGAAGGGCGTGATCGACCGCCTGAAGCTGCCGATCAAGGTCATCCACATCGCCCAGATCCTGAACGGAGGCCCGCCATGACCCGTGCCGTGGATCCCGAAGGGCGCGCCGAGCGCTTCATCGCGCTGGAGGAGCACGAGTCCACCCACGACCGCCTCGTCTGGGGGATGCGCCAGAACCGCGACAAGGCGGTCGCCGGCGTGCCGGAGTGGGAGGAGCTGCGCGAGCAGGCCTCGCAGATCAAGGAGCACACGCTCACACACCTGGACCAGTACCTCGAGCAGTTCGAGGCCAACGCGACCAACCTCGGCGCGCATGTCCATTGGGCCCGCGACGCGGAGGAGCACAACGCGGTGGTCTACGAGATCCTCCAGGCGCACCGGGTCAAGTCGCTGATCAAGAGCAAATCGATGCTCCAGGAGGAGTGCGGCATGACGCCGTATCTCCAAAAGCGCGGCATCGAGGTGACCGAGTCCGACCTCGGCGAGCGCATCCAGCAGCTCTCCGACGAGCCACCAAGCCATATCGTGGTGCCGGCCATCCACAAGCTCCGGTCCGACGTGGCTGCCTTGTTCGCCGAAAAAATTGGCACGGACCCGAAGGACTCCGATCCGCACTCTCTGACCGAGGCGATGCGCCAGAACGCCAGGCCGAAGTTCATCGCGGCCGACGCGGGCATGACCGGCGCCAACTTCGCCGTGGCCGAGACGGGCGGGTTCGTCGTCTGCACCAACGAGGGCAACGCTGATATCGGCACCAGCGTCCCGCCGCTCCATGTCGCCAGCATCGGCATCGAGAAGCTGATCCCGCGGGCGCGCGACCTCGGCGTCTTCATCCGAATGCTCTCGAGGAGCGCCCTGGGCTCGCCGATCACGCAGTACACGTCGCACTTCCACGGCCCCCGGCGGGGTGGGGAGCTGCACGTGGTGCTCGTCGACAACACCCGGAGCGACCGGCTCGGCTCACCGGACTTCTGGCACGCCCTCAAGTGCATCCGCTGTGGGGCGTGCATGAACACCTGCCCGGTCTACCGCCGCGGCGGCGGCTTGAGCTACGGGGCGACCTACTCCGGCCCGATCGGCGTGATCCTCGACCCGGGCTTCGACCTCTCGAAGTATCGCGAGCTTCCCTTCCACTCGTCGCTCTGCGGGTCGTGCACCGAGGTGTGCCCGGTCAAGATCGACATCTCCGACCAGATCTACAAGTGGCGGCCCATTGTGGCCGCGAAGGGAATGCTGAAGCTCAGCAAGAAGGTGGGCATGAGTGCGCTGGGGATGACCCTGGCCCACCCGGCGGTCTTCCACGCTGCCGAGTCCGCCGCGGAGTCGGCCCTGGAGCACCTGCCGCGGTTCCTGCCCTATAACCCGCTTAACCCGTGGGGTAGGCACCGCGATCTGCCGACAGTCCCCAAACAGACGTTCCGCCAGTGGTACCTCGAGAACCGGAGGAAGTCATGAACGCGCGGGACGCGATCCTGGCGGCGGTCCGAAACAACATGCCCCAACCCGCCGTGCCGCTGCCCGAGATCCCCGGGTCCGAGTGGAAGGGGGTCAAGCATGGGCTGGGCTACAAGGAGCACTTCACCCGGCTCCCCGAGGTCCCGGGAGCCCCGGGCGTGAACGAGCCCCTGCTTGCCTACTTCCGACTGCAGTTGGAGGCGATGGGGGGAAGGTCCTTCGAGGCGGCCGACGCCACGGCCGCCCGGGCGAAGGTGGCGGAACTGTTCCCGGACGCCAACGTGGTCTGCTCGGCTGTGAGCGAAGTGCCAGGCACGCGCAGGGTCGAGGATGTTCGCGACCCTCACGAGCTGAACGACGTCGACCTCGGGGTGGTCCGCAGCCCGCTCGGGGTGGCGGAGGCGGGGGCCGTCTGGCTGACCCAGGCAGAACTGGTCGTGAACGCCTTGGAGGTCCTGTCGCAGCACCTCGTGGTGCTGCTCGACCCCGCGGCGGTCGTCGAGACCATGCACGACGCCTATGGCCAGATCGACCTCGCCGCCAGCCCCTACGGCGTCTTCCTGGCCGGGCCGTCGGCCACTGGGGACATCGAGGGGGTGATCATCCACGGAGCCCAGGGCGCCCGGAGCCTGACCGTGCTGCTCCTGGCGCCCCAGGCCACGGCGGGAGGATCTGGCTGATGCCGCGACTCGATACCGCCATCTCCCCAGGCCTCTGGGCGGCCCTGCTGGACCATACCCGGAAGACGCACGAGCCGCTGGCGCACATCGTCAGCAAGGCGCTCGCGGAGTACCTCCAGCTCTCGCACCACACGCTGTACCAGGTCTCGACCTCCACCGCGCTCGTCGAGGGGATCTACCAGGGCGCGGTCCGCGTCGGGACACTGCGCGAGCACGGCGACCTCGGGCTGGGTACGTTCGAGGACCTCGACGGCGAGATGGTCATCGTCGATGGGCGGTTCTTTCAGGTGCGATCCGACGGCTCCGTGCGGGAATGCGGCGACGACGTGCTGAGCCCGTTCGCGGTGATCACGCGATTCGCAGCCGACGCGGCGGTCATGCTGGACCACTGCCCGGACATGAGCCGCCTGACCTCCCGGTTCGACGGGCTCCGGCACTCCGACAACGTGTTCTTCGCCCTCCGGGTGGACGGACATTTTGATTACGTACATACGCGGGCGATGTGTCGGACCGAGGAGGGCGTCCCACTCGTCCGGGCGGCCGCCGTTCAACCCGAGTTCGAGTTCCGCGACGTCACAGGAACCCTCGTCGGGTTCTGGACGCCGGAGTACGCGAAGACACTCAGCGTGCCCGGCTACCACCTACACTTCGTGTCAGCCGACCGCAAGAGCGGCGGCCACCTGCTCCAGTGCCGCGGGGCGAACCTGCGTCTCCAAATCCAGCGCGAGACGGTCATCGCCCTCGCTTTGCCCGAAACCGAGGACTTCTTGAAGGCCGACTTGCGCCGCGATCCGACCGCGGACCTCGCCAGGGCAGAGGGAGAGAAGACGTGAGCACGTCCGTGACCAATTCCGGTCCGCAGACGGGTGCGGCGCTGCTGGTGAAGAGCCTGGAGGCGCAAGGCGTCGAGTACGTCTTCGGCATCCCCGGCGCGAAGATCGACAAGGTGTTCGACACGCTGCTGGACTCCAGGATCAAGACGGTGGTCTGCCGACACGAACAGAACGCCGCCTTCATCGCGGGCGGCATCGGCCGCATGACGGGCAAGGCAGGCGTGACCCTCGTCACGTCCGGTCCCGGGTGTTCCAACTTAGTGACTGGCCTGGCCACCGCGAACTCGGAAGGCGATCCCGTCGTCGCGATCGGCGGTGCCGTGTCCATTTCCAACCGCCTGAAACAGATCCATCAGAGCATGGATACGGTGAACCTGTTCCGGCCCGTCACCAAGTTCAGCGCCGAGATCGACTCCCCGGAGGCTGTGTCGGAAGTCGTCGCGAACGCCTTTCGCGCCGCCGAGTCGGGGAGGCCGGGTGCGGCATTCATCAGCGCCCCACAGGACATCATGTCGGGAGCGGCGGACGGCGACGTGCTCACCCCGGTTGCACCGGAGCGGCTCGGCCCCGCAGACGCCGAGGCGATCGCTGCAGCCGCTAGCCTGATCAACGGCGCGAAGCAGCCCCTCCTGTTGCTCGGCCTGCTCGCCAGTCAGCCCCGCGCCGCGGAAGCCGTCCGCGCTCTCCTGGCCAGAGCGAAGCTGCCGGTCCTGTGCACCTACCAGGGGGCCGGGGTTGTGTCGCGAGAACTCTTCAACTGCTTCGGCGGCCGGGTCGGCCTGTTCCACAACCAGCCCGCCGACAGGCTCCTGGACGCGGCCGACACTATCGTTACCGTTGGGTACAACCCGGTCGAATACGAACCCGGCCTCTGGAACAGGGGACGCACGCGCCACCTCGTCCACATCGACGCCGTCCGCGCGGACATCGACCGGGACTACCGGCCGCAAGTCGAGTTGACCGGCGACGTCGCGGCCACGCTCCGCGCGCTGGCCGCCCAGATGGAACGGAAGCCGCCGTCGGCGGATGCGGAGTTGCTCGGCGAGATCGCCCGCGACCGGGCGCAATTCGCCGAACAGGCGGCCGCCATGAACGGTGTACCCATCCACCCGATGCGCCTGGTGCACGAGCTTCAGCGTGCGTTGAGCGACGACATGACACTGTGCCTGGACATGGGGTCGTTCCACATCTGGCTGGCCCGCCACCTCTACAGCTTCCGCGCCCGGCAGGTGCTGATCACCAACGGGCAGCAGACCCTGGGCGTGGGCCTGCCCTGGGCCATCGCCGCGTGCCTGGTCCGTCTCGGCGAGAAAGTGATCTCGATCTCCGGTGACGGAGGCTTTTTGTTCTCGGCGGCCGAGCTCGAGACCGCGGTGCGGCTCAAGTGCAATCTCGTCCATCTGGTGTGGATCGACGGTGCCTACGACATGGTCCGCTTCCAGGAAGTGGCCAGGTACGGCCGCGCTTCGGGAGTCGAGTTCGGCCCCGTCGACGTCGTCACCTTCGCCGAGTCGTTCGGCGCCAAAGGGCTGATGATCAGGACGCCCGATGAGATCGCGGCCACGCTGAAGCGGGCCCTCGCGCTGGACGGGCCGGTGGTGGTCGGCATCCCCGTGGACTACCGGGACAATCACCGCCTCATGGAGATCGTCCATCCCGATGCATTCAACTGAGGAGACCATCAAAGGGGATCTCGAACATGACTGCCGACACGAGTGTCGCGAAGCGCGGGATCGACCTCCTGCGTGACCCGCAGCTTAACAAGTCCACCGCTTTCACCGCGGCCGAGCGGGAGACACTGGGCCTGACCGGGCTCTTGCCCGCTGCCGTGGACACCGAAGAGACCCAAGTGCGGCGCGCGTTGCAGCAGCTCGGCCAGAAGCCCACTGACCTTGAACGGTACATCTACCTGATCCAGTTGCTCGACACCGACGAGACGCTCTTCTACAAGGTGCTGATGTCCGACCCGGCCCGGTTCCTGCCGATCGTCTACGATCCGACGGTCGGCGAGGCGTGCCTGAAGTTCGGGCACATCTTCCGCCGGCCGCGTGGCCTGTACATCTCCCTCGAGCACCGGGGGCGGGTCAAGGAGGTGCTGCGGAACTGGCCGGAGAAGGACGTCCGGGTCATCTGCGCCACGTCGGGGGAGCGCATCCTCGGACTGGGCGACCTGGGGGCCAACGGGATGGGCATCCCGATCGGCAAGCTCCAGCTCTACACCGCCTGCGCCGCCGTGCCGCCGCAATACCTCCTTCCCGTGCACATCGACTTCGGCACGAACAACCGGGAACTACTCGACGACCCGCTCTACCTGGGCCTGCGCCAGCCGCGGGTCTCGACCGCCGAGCGGGACGGGTTCGTCGAGGAGTTCGTGGAGGCGATCCAGGAGGTCTTCCCGGGCTGCTGTCTCCACTTCGAGGACTGGGCGGGGGTGGACGCGATGCGTCTCCTGGACCGCTACCGGCACCGCGTATGCTGTTACAACGACGACATCCAGGGCACGGCGGGCGTGGCCCTCGCGGGCCTTCTGAGCGCGCTGCGGGTGACCGGCGGCAGACTGCGCGACCAGCGGGTGTTGTTCCTGGGGGCCGGCTCGGCGGGAGTCGGGATCGCCGACCTGATCGCCTCGGCCATGACGCTGGAGGGGTTAACTGAAGACCAGGCCCGCGCCCGAATCTGCCTGTTCGATGTGAACGGGCTGCTGGAGCCGAGCCGCACCGACCTGTACGACTTCCAGAAACCCTACGCGCATTCGTACGAGCCATCAAAGGACTTCGTTGCCGTCATCGAGTCCCAGAAGCCGACCGCCCTCATCGGGGTCAGCACCAAGGGGAAGGCGTTCAACCAAAAGGTGGTCGAGGCGATGGCACGCATCAACCCGCGGCCGATCATCTTTGCCCTCTCGAACCCGACCGATCATGCGGAATGCACGGCTGAGGAGGCCTATCGCTGGTCCGAAGGACGGGCGCTGTACGCGGCGGGCGTGCCCTTCTCCCCGGTGCGGTATGGAAACAAGACGTTGGTCCCCGGGCAGGGGAACAACCTGTACGTCTTCCCGGCCGTGGGGTTGGCGATCGTCGCCACGCAGTCGCGGCGGGTGACCGACGAGATGTTCGTGGTCGCCGCCCGGGCCGTGGCCGACCAGGTGTCCCAGGCCGAGTTGGACTCGGGCCTGCTGTACCCCCCGCAGAGCCACATCCTGGAGACCGAGGTCGCGGTCGCGGTCAAGGTGGCCGAGACCATCTTCGCCCGGAAACTGGCCGACCTCGAGGAGCCGAGGGACGTGCGGAGTTTCGTCGAAGGTCAACTCTACAAGCCCGATTACACGAGCCGCTGGTAAAGACATGACACAACTTCAACATACATGCAATCGAGTCCGTGTCGAAGAGGACGCCCTGGGGACCGTCGAGGTACCGGCGGATCACCTGTGGGGCGCGCAGACGGAACGATCGCACCGCAACTTCCCGATCGGCGTGGAGCGCTACCGCTGGGGCCGGCCCGTGATCCGCGCCCTTGGCATCCTCAAAAAGTGTGCCGCTCTGGCGAACGGGGAGCTGGGCCAGCTCCCGCCGGAGAAGGTCGACCTGATCGTCCGGGCCGCCCAGGAGGTGATCGACGGCAGACTGGACGGTGAGTTCCCGCTGGTCGTGTTCCAGACCGGGTCGGGCACCCAGACCAACATGAACGCCAACGAGGTCATCGCCAACCGGGCGATCCAGATCGCCGGCGGGGAGGTGGGGTCTAAGAGGCCGATCCACCCCAACGACGACGTCAACCACAGCCAGTCCTCTAACGACACGTTCCCGACCGCAATGCACATCGCGACGGTCGAGCAGTTGGAGGAGGAACTGGTTCCCGCCATCCGGGTGCTGCGTGACACCCTGGACGCCAAGGCCAAACTTTTTTCGAGAGTGGTCATGGTCGGCCGGACACATCTGCAGGACGCCACGCCGCTGACGCTGGGCCAGGTGATCTCTGGCTGGGTGGCGCAACTCGACCGGGCACTCGAGGGCGTCAGCCGGTCGCTGCCGGGCGTCTACGAACTGGCGATCGGGGGAACGGCGGTCGGAACAGGGCTGAACGCCGACTCGCGGTTCGGCGAAGTGGCGGCCCGCCAGATCGCGGAGGAGATGGGGAAGCCGTTCGTCTCGGCGGCGAACAAGTTTGCCGCCCTGTCGGCGCACGACGCAATGGTGGACGTCAGTGCCGCGTTGCGCACACTGGCCGGTGCCTTGATGAAGATCGCCAACGACGTGCGCTGGTACGCGTGTGGCCCGCGAGCGGGCTTCGGGGAGCTAAGAATCCCCGAGAACGAGCCGGGTTCCTCGATCATGCCTGGGAAGATCAATCCGACCCAGTGCGAAGCGCTGACGATGGTGGTCGTGCAGGTGTTCGGCAACGACCACGCGGTGGCCTTCGCCGGGTCGCAGGGGAACTTCCAGCTCAACGTCTACAAGCCCGTGATCTTGCACAACGTCCTGGAGTCGATCCAACTGTTGGCCCAGGCCTCCCGGTCGTTCAACGACCGCTGCGCCGCAGGCATCGAACCGAACGAGAAGCGCATCCGCGAACACCTCGACAACTCGCTTATGTTGGTGACGGCCCTCAACCCGCACATCGGCTACGAGAAAGCTGCACAGATTTCCTTGAAGGCGTACCGCGAAGACCTTACCCTACGCGAGGCTGCCCTCAAGACGGGCTTCCTCACCGCGGAGCAGTTTGACGAGTGGGTTCGGCCCGAGGACATGACCCACCCGCTCGCGGAGCATACGTCACCGAGCAACTCTCGGGGCAAACCAAACTGCTGATGATGAAGAGGGCTGAACGTGAAAAATGAACCGTCCTGGTGCTCGGTCGGCGAAAACCTGGGGAGACGTCTGGAGCAGGCGTGAATCCGCGACTACTTCACCTTCCCCGGTGACTTCAACATGGAGTAATTGCGGGCGTGTGCTCGTGAGGTGGCCATCGACGCCTCGGCCAGCTTCCACATGGAGCTGCCGACCGACCCGATCTTCCTTCATGCCGACCTGGGCCACGTTGCTGGCGACGAGCTGGACCGGGCCGAGCGGGGGAAGTGATCCGGTGCCGATCGAAGGAGATCCTTCTCCATCGAGAGGGTCAGGCCGGGGACGGCCGACTCAATAGCCCGCCCCCGGGTCCGCCCCGACCTTTCCCCGAATCGTGCGGAACAGGTAAATGAGGTAGCCGGTGGTCAGGGCGATCCCGACGGCCCACCAAGCCAGCGCCACGTCCATCCCGTACCGGGCCGAAACGGTGTTGGCGGCGGTGAGACTGTACGAGGGATCCAGGGTCGACCGCAGCCAGAACGGGTAATTTCCGGCCAGCGCCGTTGCCACCATCCCGAGCAGAAACAGGCACGAGGATAGAAACGCCGCGAGCTCCTGGCCGCGTCGCGGGAATCGAAACACCCCACAAATCCCGGCGACCGACAGTGCGACGCAGACGAGGGCCCATGGGCGGGCGACGAGGTTGGAGAAGGCGGTGGGTTGCACCCATGCAGTAGCGGCAGTCGCGGCGGTCCACAACACGATCACGGCTTTCCATGCCGTTCGGGCGAAGGCCAGGCTGCGCTCCCGGACGGGTCCGGTCGTCCTCCAGACGAGGTAGAGGGCGCGCCGTGGCCAGCCAGCGCGACCAGAGTGAAAAGGCCGACGAGGCCCGTGTACCAGCGAGGATGCCCGGCTCGCGGCCGGGGCGGAAATTCGTGAACAGGGGCATGCCCCGGAGCCCGTCCTCACCGAGCGGTACGCCACGGACGAGGTTGCCGATTGTCGTGCCGAAGACCATGGCCAGGAGCACCGACGCGAGTGAGAAGACCGTGTCCCAGAACTCGCGCCACAACGGGTGATCCTGGTGCGACCGGAACTCGATCGCCACGCCGCGCAGGATCAGCAGCCAGAGCACCATCATGAGGGCCATGTAGAAGCCGCTGAACGCGGTTGCGTAGACCTTTGGGAACGACATGAACAGCACCCCGCCAGCGGCGATCAGCCAGACCTCGTTGCCGTCCCAGACCGGTCCGATCGCCGCCAGTACTGTCCGCCGCTCCTCGTCGGTCCGGGCGACGAGGCGGTGGACGACGCCCACCCCGAAGTCGAAGCCGTCCAGCACCGCGTAGACGGCGAGCATGGCCGAGACGATCGCGAACCAGACCGCTTCCATGGGGGAGTCCTAATGTGACGCAGTTGGGCCGCGGTTGATTTCCTTGAGGACCTGCACGACGAAGAGCATGCCGAGCAGCAGATACAGCCCGGCGAAACCCAGGGTCGTGAAGACCACGTCCCCCGGGTTGACGAGCTCCGAGTGGGCATTAGCCGTGCGCATCAGCCCCTGGATGATCCACGGCTGCCGCCCCATCTCGGCGGTCCACCACCCTGCGGTCGTCGCGATGTAGGGGAACGGGAACGCAAGCATCAACACCCAGAGCATCGGGCGCGTCCGTGCGAGCCGGTCCCTCCGGAGCAACACGGCGGAGATCCCCATCACCAGAATGAAGATCGTCCCCAGCCCGACCATGATGTGGTAGCTGTAATACAGGAGCTCCAGGTTGGCCGGCCATTCGCGCGCCGGGAAGTCGTTCAGCCCGTGGACGGTGCTGCCGAACGTGCCATAGGCAAGGAAACTGAGCAGGCCTGGCACGACGATCGGATTCTCCAGCCTGCGGGCGGCGACATCGGGCTGCCCGATGATGGCCAGCTCCGCGTCGGGTCCGCTCTCGAAGAGCCCCTCCATCGCGGCGAGCGTCACCGGCTGGTGCTTCGTCACCATCTTCCCCTGGCCGTCCCCGGTCGGGAACGCGACCAGCAGGCTGGAGACCAATCCCGTTATGACCCCCGCGCGGACGCAGATAGCGGCGTGCCGGGCGTGCTGGCCCATCAGTGACCAGTAGGCCCCCACGGCGGCGACGGCGAATGAGGCCGTGACGAGCGAGGCCGCCATGTTGTGGGCGAATTGCCAGAGCGCCCAGGGGTTGAAGAGGTACACCGAGAAGCTCTCCAGGTGCAGCACCCCATCATCGCCCAGTCGGTAGCCGACAGGGTGCTGCATGAAGGCGTTTGCGACGATGATGAAGTAGCCCGAGAGCCAAGAGCCCAACGCCAGCGCGACGGCCGCAGCGAGGTGTCTCTTCGGGCCGAGCCGCCGCTCGCCGAACAAGAACAGCCCCAGGAACGTCGACTCGAGGAAGAACGCGAATACGCCCTCCATTGCCAACGCCTGGCCGACGACTTCGCCCGAGAAGCGGGAGAACCTCGACCAGTTGGTCCCGAACTGGAACTCCATTGGGATGCCAGTCACGACGCCCATCGCGAAGTTGAGGGCGAAGATCCGGCCCCAGAACCGGGCGACCTCGTTGTAGGACTCGTCGCGTAGCCGCAAGGCGAGCGCCTTGAACATCACGATAAGCAGAGCCAGCCCCATCGTGAGCTGCGGGAACAGGTAGTGGAAGGTGATCGAGAAGGCGAACTGGATGCGGTGCCAGGGCAGGCCGTCGCTCATTGCCGTTCCTCCTGCCGTGATAGAATTGGCATCGATGCAACCGCCCTCCGATCGATGAGCCAATTCAACGGACAAAAACGACCCGGCTATCACGAATACGGTGACTTGCTGTCGAGCAGACGGGCGATTGGGCTCGTATAATAATGGGGACTTTCTGGATATCGTGCAACCTCGATAAAGTCCCTTGCTCGCCCAGCTTGACGCGGCGCCGACTGTCGGCCAGGGATGAGTGTCGATATTAGTTGGCGGCAACTTCTGGGTATCCGAAAGGAACAGGCCATGTCCTGCCGTCTTGCTCCGGTCTGGGCACTCGCGCTCTTGGCCCTGGGCGGATCATCGGTCCAAGCGCAGGTGCCGTTTGCCAGGGATTTGATCCCGTCTCGCACTTCACTTGCCCGAGTCGGACTCGAGCGGCAATGGCTGGCGGTGGTTCCGCTCAACGATACCGAGCGTCTGCTCCTGATCAGCCGGAGCACGGATCTATTATTCGCACAGACCAACCACGGCGCGGTGCACACCTACGACGCCCAGAGCGGCAAGCTGCTCTGGTCGTCAAGCCTGGGCCAGTATACTCCGCTTGCGCGTCCGGTCTCCTCGAATTCTTACGCCGTGTTCGGGACCAGTGCCGACGTCTTGATCGCCCTGGACCGGAAGACCGGAAGGCCCATCTGGAAGAAGTCCCTGGGGACCATCCCGACCTGCGGGACGGTCTGCGACGAAGATCGCGTCCTGGCCGGCACGATGGATGGCCGAGTCGATGCCTATAGCCTCAGGGAAAAGGGGCCCAAGGGAGAGATGAAGATTCGCACTCAGCCCGTGCAAGCATGGGGCTGGCAGACCGGCGGTCCGGTCCATACGCTGCCTTTGCCGGCGGAGCACGTGGTTGCCTTTGGCAGCAGTGACGGGCGGGTTTACGTGGTGATGAACAACGAGCGGACGTCCCTTTACCGGGTTCGCACGGGAGGAGCCATCGGCGAGGGCCTGGGCAACTATGGCACCCGGACCTTGCTCATCCCCTCGGCCGACTATAACCTGTACGCGATCGATCTCCTGACCTCGAACTCTCTCTGGACGTTCTCTTCCGGCGGCCCGATCGACCAGGCGCCCTTGGTTGCCGGTGAGGAGATCTACTGCATCAACCAGGCCGGGTATCTCACCCAGCTCGACCCGGCCACAGGCAACGTCCGCTGGAGCACCCTCACCCAGGGAGCCCGGTTCGCGGCGGTAGGAGCCTCGAGGCTCTACCTGAGATCCTGGAACAATGATCTCTACGTGATCGATCGAGCATCTGGTCAGGTGTTGGCCGACCCTGCGGCCACGAAGCAGCGGGCCGGGCTGAATCTCCGCGGGTTCGGCCTTTCGATGCTCAACCGGTTCGATGACAGGCTCTATTTTGGGACCGACTCGGGAATGGTCCTGTGCCTCCGCGAAAGTGGCGCCACTCAGCCGCGGCTGCTCCGCGATCCCCAGGCCTTGCCTTTCGGGTACATACCACCCGAGGGAATCAAGCCGACGCCACCTCCGGTGCCCGCGGCCGAGACGCCCGCCGAGCCCAAGGAGAAGGAAGACGCTGCCAAGGAGCAGGCTACGCCGCCCGCCGACGAAATGGAGAAGCCCGCTCCCAAGGCCGCCGCTCGCAAAGCCGCCACGGCCAAGAACAAGAGCGCCAACCCGCCCCCTCCCTAGCGCGTTTTACCGTTGAGTTGCAGACGCGGCGGGACGTCCTCTCCTTCTCCCGCGGGGAGCGGGGGGAACCCCGCTTGCGGGGTCGGGCCGGAACGGCCGGATG
>Ga0208044_1001206_pt1 | contig 14785 bp, 13 predicted proteins | sample Sb_taG_8_FD_187712 | JGI IMG/M metagenome (GOLD analysis project Ga0208044, IMG submission 187712) | Peat soil microbial communities from Weissenstadt, Germany - Sb_50d_c_BC metaG (SPAdes) (version 2) | ecosystem: Environmental > Terrestrial > Soil > Wetlands > Peat | place: Germany... | reverse complement strand
AAGGTACAGAGAGCAGGCCTCGGTCCTGGCATGGCGGCATCCTTTCCTAGCCGGGATTTTTTGGGAGTCCACCTCCCTCTACCAAAAGTCCGTCGAATCCGCGACGTTATTTGTGAAACGGACCACTTAGTTCAAGCTTCGCACTTTTGAGAAGTGTGGTATCCATAATCGACTTCACAATGGCTGCCTCGGAAAAGGCCGCCATGCCCGCTAGCGCGGCGCTGACATCTCGGCGCACAGGTATTTGTTCACTACGAATTTCTTTGATACCACTGGGTGAGCGCTCCTTTCAATAAATCTGGCGGGGTAGGTCCTGCCGCGTTTGGAGTCACTTTGAGCCCAAGAAAAGTGCGAAACTCGAACTAAGAATAAGTCGCTTTTCTTTGTTCTCTCTCCGCGCGAACCTGGAGGCGAAGGCCGAGTTGCCCGCAGGCAACGAACGCAATCGCGGTTTATTGGCCCGGACCTGCTATCCTCACGCCAGTCAACTATCAATCAATAGTGATCATATGACGACTAACGCTTGAATAATAAGGCAATCATACGGGTTCCTCTGAAATGTGGCAAGTTAGAGATTTTTTCTCCTAACTCTCAAAGCCATGCAGACTTCCTGCGGGGGAGTTGGTCTTCTCCCCAGACTCTTTCCAGGAGGTCTTTCCCATGGCTCGCGCTCCCAAGTCCAAGAAACGCTCCTCTCCCGCTCCGCAAACCATCCACAAGCCTCGTGGCGTGATCAGTCCCCGTGTCCAAAGGGTCGGACCGGAGCACTTCGGTATCGTCTGTGTCGATTGTGCCAAGGCTCGGTCCAAATGGATGCTCACTGATTTCTACGGCCGCATCCTCGTCCCAGCCGCCGAGGTTGAGCACACTCAAGCATGCTTCGTTTCGATGATCGAGAGCCTTCGCATGGCCCTGGAACAGGCCGGGATCCGGGATCAGATCGTGGTCATCGAGCGGACGGGACGCTACCACCGCCCTGGGCTGTTGAAAATTAGGCAGCCGAAGGCAGTGGGCTTCCCTCCATTTTTGTTGCGCTTTTCTGCTCGTTTGCGTCCGTAAGCGAGGCACCCGAGGCTTGATAGGCTGTGCGGCGTTTCGATCCGACAGTAGCGCCCAGCTTGCGCTTGATCCACTCGATCACGTCTCTGGTTCTGGTTTTCTGGAGAGCATCATGGACGACCCCTTGAGTTCGCTCGGCGACGCACGCGGCCAGTGCCAAGAGCAGGCTCGTGAATCCTCCCTTGGCTTGGTCGCGTTCCAGCGACTTGAATTTGCCGAAGCACGTTTCGATTACCTCGCTGCAGGCGGGCAGTCGCTCTCCCCGACGCAGAGAGCGCGCCTGACCAGCGACAAACTTCGTCAGGTCGTCGCCCAGTTGTCTTGCGCTCTGACCGAGACACAACTTGCACAAGCGCTTGCGGAGGTCTTTCGCCGCCCCGCGGTACAGCCCCTAAGTGCGCACAAAATCCACGGCTACATCAATCGTCTGCTCCATTTCCGACCAGATCGCCAGCGGCTCGCGGAACTGGCGCAGCCAGCCCAGCTTCTCCTCGAGCCGCTCCCTGGTGCCGTGCTGCAGCACTTGCGGTGGGGGGTTATCGAGAATCGCCAACGTCTTGACTCCCCAGCCGATCAAGGGCCCCAGGTTCATGTAGCGCGCCTTCGACCGTTGGCCTGGCGGAACCAGAAACGCCCATTCCGTTTGCTGGATGTTGCTCTTGGTTTGACCCGCCTTCGCCGCGAACGCTTTCCACTGTTCGTCGCCCCCCAGCCGTGCTTTCAGCAGGCATGCGGCCTTGTGGCTGATGTCGTAAATCTCGATCGTCTTCGGATGCGCCTGACGAAACAACTCGACCCCGCCAGCCAAGTCGCCGCCGTGGTCGTCGATGATTGCTCGGGGAATACCGGTCTTGGCCACGTTGGCTTCCAACTGACGGTAGACCACCTCCTTGTCCGAAACCGTCACCGGCTCCAGTTCGATCGGTTCCATTTGTGCCAGACTGAGAGGATATTCCTCGCCCGGCGGGGGCAGTTGCGAAACTCGCACCCCCAAGATGACCAGGCATTTTTCTTGGCCGATCTGATTCGAGTGGTCGATGATCCACACCCAGTCGGATGCCTGCTCCTTGGGACGGTGCAGTTTGTGGTACCCCAGGCGCAGCAGCCATCGCACGGTGGTGCAATGCGGAACGGGGAAGTCGAATCCCCACTCTACATCGATTTCTTGCATCCAATCCAGAGCGGTGCACGTTCCCCGCAACGACATGCCCCCCAGGACCCAGCCCAGCATCAGGAGGATCTGCACCGAGCCAAATTGATGGCGGGGTGGAATCAGCTCGAAAGCTGGGTCAGGATGGGACGCGACCGCTGGCTCGGCGCGGGGGGGGACTGCTCGGCTTGCCGTTGCAACTGGGAGCGCAGTTCTTCGGTTTCCTGTTCCAATGCCTCCGCTTTGGCTCGCCACCGATCGCGCGACCGACGCAAGTCTCGCACCTCGGTGCGAAACGCCTTGATCCGTTCCTGCAGCGTCTTGGATTTCTCGAAAGCTCGCGCGAGCACCCGCCACGGACTGCGATGCCCTGGAGTTTCCTGGTCGCTTCCCTCGGAACGTTTCATCGCGTGCGGCTCCATCCGAAACGAAAGACTCCTTCCTACGACCGAAATAGCGCAACAGATTTCTCCGATTCCGCAAGCCCAATTCCGTCCGGAAATCGATGGTTTTCAACAGCCCACCACCGCCCCGTCCAGCGTGCCTTCGCCAAGGTGGGCTTCGAGGTCCGGATCATCCACCCGCTGACCACCAAACAGCATCGGCAGCCCGCCAACCCCGGAAACAAGACCGACGAGACCGATCTGGCCGCCATGCAACTCGGCGCCGTCAATGGCTTCGGCTTGCTCGAACCTCCAGCCGATCCCCTCTCGATCCGTCTCCCACTGCTGGCGCGGCACCGCCGTGACCTGGTCGAGAAGTCGGTTGCGCTGCGCAGCCAGATCCACGAACATCTTTATGCGATTATGCCAGGATATAGTAAGTGTTTTGAAGACATCTATGATGCGCGGATTCCGCTGTGGATCGCCCGACAGTTTGGCTCAGCCACGGCTATCCTCCAAGCTGGCCTGACGGGGCTGATCGTCCAGCTCCGCCGCGCTGAAATCCGCGTCCACCTGCCGACCCTGGAAAAGATTCTTGCCTGGGCTCGCACGGGCAACGCGGCCGAAGACGACTCACATATTCATCTCACAATACTTACTGAATTGGATGACTATCGGCTGTCCAAAGTCCGGGGCGTGCGTGCGATCGAGGCGGAGCTAGATGTCCATTTCGTAATTTAGCTACCAGCTTCCACAGCTCTGGACAATTCGCGGGGTTTATGGGATTTAGTGGATATTGTTACGGAGATCGATCTCATTCGGGCTACAACATCATGGATGTCACCAATGCCATTCTCATTCGCCGAGACTGTTTCTCTGACCGATCCCCAGCGCGCTCAACTGGAGGCATTGGTTCGTGCGCGTTCCACTCCACAGGCTCTGGTGTTCCGCTGCCGGCTGATTCTCCGAGCCGCCGACAAGGACAATCCCACCAATCTTCAAATTGCTGCCGAATTCCACTGTGAGCGCCACACCGTCGCGCTGTGGCGCAACCGCTACCTTTTGAAGGGATTGGCTGGCCTGCAGGACGCGCCGCGGTCGGGACGACCGCGACGCTTTTCCCCCCTCGGAACGACTCAATGTGATCACTTTGGCCAGCAGTACGACCGGCGAACAGGATTGTCCTGCCACCCGGTGGGCGTTGGATGACCTTGCTTTCAACTTGATCAACCAGAGCTATCATGCTTTGGCCATGAGTCGGTCGACAATCTGGAGGATTCTTGAAGAGGCCGACCTGAAACCGCACCGGAGTGTTTACTGGCTCAACAGCCACGACCCCGACTTCGACGCCAAGGCTCAGGAGATTTGCAAGTTGTACATCAAGGCTCCCATGATGTACCAACAAGGTCGATTGGTGATTTGCTGTGATGAAAAGACGGGAATGCAAGCATTGGGCCGTCCCCACCCCACACAACCGGCTGTGCCCGGCAAGCCCGAGCGACGTGAGCAAGACTACATCCGATATGGGACACGCGCTCTGATCGCCTCGTTTATCGTACCGACTGGTGAACTCATTGGCGACTTGGGACCGACCCGGACCAGTGTGGACTTTGCGACACACTTGAATCACGTGGCCGGGCGGTTCCCTCAAATCAAGGGCTTTGACTGGGTGTTGGATAACCTCAATACCCACTGGAGCCTGGAAGTCTGCCGTGTCATCGCTCAACTGTGCGACGTCCCTTTCGAAGCGGCGGTCTTGCAGACAGGAAAACAACGGCGAGCCTTTCTGACGGACCCGACCCACAAGCATGTGTTCCATTTCACCCCGACCCATGGATCCTGGCTCAATCAAGTGGAACTATGGTTCAGCGTGTTTGGACGGCGGTTCTTGAAGTGAGGCGATTTCGCTTCGATGGCAGATTTCGAGGCGCGACTGCTCAGGTATGTCGAAGACTATAACCGGCGCCATGCCCATCCGTACCGTTGGACTTACACCGGGACACCGCTGGTGCGGGGGACTCCGTTCAGTCAAACCCGCCGTCAACAACGGCAAGGGCGCGCATGGTTTGGTCCACGACCCCAACAGTTTGAACGCCACCTATATCCGCCCAGGCCGTATAAGCGACAGACCAAGAAAACTGGCTAAGAACTTACGAAACGGACATCTAGCGCGGGCCCGATTGCTGGGATTGATTCTCTTCAGCCCGAGGATGTGGAAGTATTTTGCTGGCGATATGTGCGGCTGGTGAGTACGCCTGGGAGCCAACTGCATTCGTCTCTTGTATCGCCAGAACCCTCACACCCAGCCCGATCACAAGCAAGAGCGCCGGTACGAAGAGGTTACCGTAAGCCTGCGCGTAAAGCGGCATGACGATGGCCAGGCCGGGGATGAGAAAGATCGAGGCGCTCCAGGCGATCTCGAGTGTTCGCCAGGGGCCGCGCGCAGGCTCGTTGAGCACCATGTTCAGGGCAACGGTCAGCGGGTAGATCAGCCAGACGAACGCGTAGTTGAACGAGAGGGGAGAGAACATCACGATCAACAGAGTGATCAGGGCAAACTCGAGTGCGTCGGTTTGGGCGGTGCGCAGCCGTCGCGCTGGCAGGACCGCGACGACGAAGAGAGAGAGGGCCAGCATCGCGGCCAGGGTGATGGCGGTCACGGTGCGGAAGTCGAGCGCGGCGACGTTGACCCGCCAGGCCTGCTGCATCGTGGCCTCTACGCCCTCGTACTGGTCGTTCCACCGCGGGGTCTCGGTCGGGGCGGTGAGCATCGCGGCCAGGTCGATCGAGCCATCGGCCAGCATGCCCCGGACCGGTTGCCCCGGCCGCCGCTCGGCGAGGTGCTGCGAGAGAACTTTCTCGCCATCGGCCGGCACGTCACGCAAAAGCCGGTGCGCCAGCGCCATGATCGACTGGTTCTTGTAAGAAAACGACCGGTACGGCCGCTGGGCGATTCCCTGGGCGTTGTAGGTGAAGACCATGCCCCGTGACCAGACTGCCAGGTCGGCCATGGCCTGGGCGGGCGAGCGGAAAGGCAGCGGCACGACCAGCAGCCAGACCATGAGCGCCGCGACCGTGGCGATCGAGGCCCACCACATCCGGCGGTAGACGAAGTAGCCCAGTGCCAGGATCGGAAACGCCTTGATCGCCGCTGCGGTCGCCACGAGCACCCCGGCAGGGACCTCGCGCCCCAGCCGCAGGCAGGCAAAAGCTGCCAGCAGCAGCGTCAGTAGCGTAAGGTTCGGCTGGCCGAGCAGATACGTGTTGTGGATCAGGGCGATGATGCAGAGTGACGGCGCGGCGGCGAGCAGCGGATGCTGCCGCATCACCTTGCCCTTGCCACCGGTCGCCAGCCAGACCGACAGCGCGATCGCCCCGATCCAGGCCGCCGAGTGCGCCAGCACCAGCACGAGCGTCGTCGCGTGCTTGCCCAGAATGCTCAAGAACCCGAGGATCGCCGCGGCCGAGGGCGGGTACATGAACGGGAAGAGCCGGCCCGTGGCGGGGTCCGGGTAGATGTTCATCCCCTGGCGGATCACCACCCCCACCTGGTACCACAGGCTATAGTCCTTGTTGGGCTTGTCCAGAAGATCAATGGTCAGCGGAATCGCCGAGAAGACGACCATCAGGACCAGGAAGAGCGTGACGAGCCCACGCCAGAGCCGGGGCGAGCCGGACAAGGGGACCTCTACTCTGGCGCGTTCGCCTCTTGAGGCAAGTTCCCCGTCCGCCCCGCGGTCGCGGCGGATCAACCCTGGTCTCGCGGCCGGATCGCTATTCTTGCCGGCATCCAGCGCCGGCCCCTTGGGCTCTTCGTTTCCTGGCATGTGCGGCAAATCCTTCCCTGGCCCGTCCTGTATCGTGAATCGCGCGAATCCTAACCAAGCATGCCATTTCCGAGAACGGCAAATGGACAACGTTTGAGCAGGCACTTCGGGGCGCGGGTCGATCATTGACCCTCGGATGAAGAATTTTGCCTGGCGCTCGCCAGTTGGTGCGCTGGTTTCGTGATCAAGCAGCCTTGCGAACCGGTTCCGGTAACTTATGCTCCGGGAGCGCACGGTCCCGACGCCAAGCGTCGAGTTCACCGTTGCGCCGCGCGGCTTCCAGCGCGGCCAAGGCCAGCACCCCTTGTGGCGACCAACTCATCCCCTGCTGTTTGCAGCGTCCCGATACCGCCCAGGCGTTGTATTTCTCCACCCGTGTGCTCGCGATCCATAACCCTGCCCGTTGCCGTTGCTGGTAGTCGGGGATGTACGCTCGCCGCTTATCCAGGTACGCAATGAGTTCCTCGACCGCCGCAGGGTTCCTCACCCACTCCAATGCCCCCTTCCGAAGTTCGATCGCCGCATCCACCTTTCCTTCCCACAACTGCCCCAGCAATTCTTTCTCGAACACGCGGCGACGATCCTTGGGGCCACCCGCCGAACTCATCTGTTCATAACATCGTTTCCGAAGGTGCCACCAGCACAGGACCATCGCTTTGAGGGAAATCCCCAGGCTCTCGAACCACGTTCGAATCCACGCAGCGCCATCGCCCAGCACCAGTAACCGACGCTCGCCGCTGAGGACCCCCAACTCCAGCACCAGCGCCGAGACTTGCAACCACAAGCCCTCCGCCGTGGCTTCCGCGAACGCGTATCGCAACCCGGCCACCAGAACCACCGCCGTGTACGTCCACACCTCCTTGCGACCCGTCGACGGTTGGGCCTTGGTCTTGACCTCATCGGGCTCGACGATCACGAAACCCTCGTCCACCGCGCGGGGTTCGTCCTTGGCCACCGGGAACGCCGGCTCACATCCGGGAAAGCCCGTCGCCACTCACTCGGCCTGGGCCTGTTCCCACTCGGCCTGGGCTTCCTCCGAGTCGTCGAACAGTGGGTCGTCATCGAGGAACCCTGTCACGGCGTTGGGGTCGGCAGCAGCGGAACCGAGTAAGGCCAACTGGGCTTCAGACGCTCCGTCCAGGATCGCGCGGGCGCGCTCGCCCTGCGCGAGGATCAGCTGCTCGCCCTCCTGATGCACGATCTCGATGACCGTGCTTCGCCCCAGCAGATTCGTGTCCCCAGCATACTGGCAGACGTCGGCGCGGCTCTTCCCCGCGAATCGATCGCTCATCTGATCACAGACTGCGTCCCGGAGATTCTCGGTGATGGCGAGTTGGTGGGATGTGTTCCAGACGGTCGCCGACGGTATCTTGATTGTGCCGTCGTGGTTGTGGCTGATCCGCGACCGCTGAACGGTGACCTCGCCGAAGGTCGTCTTGAAGGTGTAGGGACGTGTCCCCCGCCGCTGGATGCCGGCGCCGCCTTTGCCGTGCCTGTGCTCTAGAACCACTTCTTGATCGGCCTTCTCGATCAGGACTTGGAAGAGCCGGCGCTGGACTTCGAGACCGGCCTGATGAACGTACGTCTCGATCTGGTCGGGGAGATGCTCGTCCTGCTGTGGCATGGGCAAGGACATCTCCAGCGACAGCTCGAGCGAGAAAGCCTGACCGTTATCCTTGACGGGGCTGAGGGTGATGGTAGTCTGGAGGCCGTCGGTGGCACGCATGGTGTGTCTCCATACTGGTACTATGGGGGTCCATCCTGTGTGCTTTTTTACCGATCGGGCAGGGAAAGTCGCTACCCCGGAGCGGAATCTCGCCGGAAAACACTCCTCCCATCTTGTGTATCCTTCCCTTTTGTCGCGCACCAACTGGCGAGCGCCAGGAAATTTTGACGGGGCAAAACTTCCAAGTCTGCGTCCCGTCAGGCCGATACAAAGACGAGAAGGGGCATTCCGCGAGCGTCTCCAGGACGGTCGGGGGCGGCCTTGACAGCCGCAGCGGTTCGGGTAGAGTCGCCGTTGTTCCTGTCTGGCGTGGTGCCTGGCAACCACGCGTTCTCTCGGCGTTGACCGTCGGAAGCGGGTTGAAACGTGCATCGCCCCGTCCTGCTCGACGAGGTGATTGGCTGGCTGAAGCCCCAAGACGGGGCGGTCCTGGTGGACGGGACCGTGGGCGCCGGGGGCCATGCCGCAGTCCTGGCACGGCAAGTCGGGCCGACCGGTCGGATCATCGGACTGGACCGCGACCCGGCCATGCTGGCCCTGGCCAAGGAAGCTACCGCCGGCTTGCCCGTGACGCTGGTTCACGCGCCATATAGTGCGATGCGCGAGGTGCTGGAAGAGCTGGGCGTCTCGTCGGTCCAGGGCGTGCTTCTGGACCTGGGGCTCTCTTCCGACCAGCTTGCCTGGGCGCACCGCGGGTTCAGCTTCGCCTCCGAGGGACCGCTCGACATGCGGTTTGACCCGGATGTGAGCCCGCAATCGGGCTCGACCTCGACCAGGCCAACAGCCGCCGAACTGCTGAGCAGCCTCTCGACCGATGAGCTGGCCCAGGTGTTCTTTGACTACGGGGAAGAGCGGTTCAGCCGCCGGATCGCCCGTCGGATCGTCGAGACCCGGCGGCAGGTCCCCATCGAGACCACCCGGCAGCTTGCCGCGCTGGTCCGCCAGAGCATCCCCGGACGCTTTCGGCACGGGCCGATCGACCCGGCGACCCGCGTCTTCCAGGCTTTGCGGATCATGGTCAACGACGAGCTCGACCACCTCGACGCGACACTGAAGGAGCTGCCCGAGGTCCTCGCCCCCGGAGGCCGGGCCGCTGTCATCAGCTTCCACTCGCTGGAAGACCGTCGCGCCAAGTGGGCCTTTCGTAACGACCCCGGGCTGACCGTGCTGACCAGGAAACCCGTGACTGCGACGGCCCAGGAAGTGGCCGTCAATCCCCGAGCGCGAAGCGCCAAATTAAGGGTGGCCGAGCGATGTCCGAACCAGGCTGGAACCCCACGTCCGCGTCCAATTCCGAATCCCGACCCCCAACCGAGTCCGAGGCCGCGCAGGACCTGACCCTGGGCCAGAGCCCAGCGGCCCAGGCCTCCGGAGGATCGTCTTTCCCCCCTGTCAATTATGGTGGTTGGGGCCAGGGCCAGAGTGCGGGCCGAAAAAAGATCGAGGATCACGACAGTCTCGACCAAACCAAAGACGACGACGATGAAGGACCCGAGCACGACAAGTCAAACGACGAAGTTGCGAATCACCACGATTACCATGACGACGAACCCGCCGCGTCGGTCGGCTCCACGGCCAGTCGGCGGCTGGCCAGTCTCGGCTCGGTCGTCCAAGGCACGGGAGCCACGGCCAAGCAGGGGGTCGCTATGGCCCGCCGCTATCCGCGTGCTAGCATGGCCTCAGGGCTCTCGGCGGCGATCCTGGGCGCGGTGATGATCCTCCAGCCGGGTAAGGGGAAACACGATACGACGGCCCAGATTCCCGCTGCCCCGGCCCAGACACCCACGCCATATCAGACGCAGACTGCCAAGACCGATCGTCCCGCGCCTTCTGCCTCGTCCTCGTCTACCCCGAAGGCCGACGATCTCACGCCGGGATCAGGCGAGAAGTCCGGTGCCCTCGCCGGCACCGAGTTGCCGGTTCTGCCTGGTGGCTCGGACGCCGTTGCCGGCAAGGGCCAGGCCAGTTCGCCGGGGAACTATCAGGGGCTGCTGGCCGAAGCGAAAGCGGAGCCTGCGCCTGACGCGAGCGGCAATGCCCCGGCGCCGCTGCCGGCTGGCGAGCCAGTTAAGCTCACCTCCAGCGAAGGCCTCGTCGCGCTTCCGCCGGTCGGTGACCCGCCAGCCGCCCAGAGTGAAAAGAACGGCCCAGCCCACGTGGCCGATCTTGCCCCAGCCCCTGTACTCTCGCCGGTCATGGAGCTGGCCGCGGCCGATGTGAAACCGGGCACACCGCCGGATACAGCCCATGCGCCAGCGCCTTTAGTCACGCCCGTATCGGCGCCTGCAGTGGAAAGCCCAGCGGCGGCGGCGGCCCCGACGCCCGTACCTGTCCCGACGCCAGCACCTCCCGCCGGACCGGCTGGCAAGGCCGTCGCGCACGACGGTGAGAGCGGTGTCAAGGAGGCGTCCAACGCTAAGGGCCACGCCGCGCTGGGCACGGCCGCGGCTGCAACGATCGTGGGCGGTGCGGCCTTGGGCGCCGGCGCAGCCTTGGGTGCCGTGACGGCCCTGAGCGCGGGTGGTCACGATCAGGCAAAGGCGAACGATAAGCAGATCACCGGCGTACAGCCAGCTCCAGCAACATTACCAGCACCGGCGCCAGCGCCCGCATCAGCGTCCCCGGCCGTCAAGACGGGCGAGCCCAAGCCGCCGGCTGGCACTCCCGCGCCGGTTCACGTTGCGCGTCCCGATTCGAACAGCCACCCGGCGCCCTTGGCGGCGCCCGGACCCATAGTCGTTGAGCCGCGCTCGCGAACCGAGGCTCCGAGTGCAGCCGCGCCAGGCGACCTGCCCACGCTGCACCCAGACGGCGATCCCGGGCCGGGATCATATCCGGTGGCGGGCGTCGGTGGTAGAGGCGGAGACTCGGTCAAACCCGGCGGCGACGTCGAGTCCCACGACCGGCCGCGGTCGGTCAGCCCTGCCGAACAGGCCGCGACGGGCAACAGTCGAGAGCTGGCCCGTCAGGGCTGGGTACCAATCCGGCATTCCGGAGGCGAGGCCGTCCGCGACGTCCAGCGCGAGGTACCCGGGCTGGAGGAGGATGCCGCCCTGGGAACCGCCGCGGGTACCACCGACCCCAATGCCCACGCCGACAAGGAGCAGAGCTTCGACGTCGAGTCGCCGCCGCTTGGCAAAAGCGGCGAAGGCGGCGATTCCGACGCAGCACGCGCCGGCACGCGCCCGGCACGCGGCGAGGGCAAGCTCGAGACCGTGCTGCACAGGGTGGAGAGCCGCGAGAACTTCTGGACCATTTCCCGGTCGTATTACGACTCGGGCCGCTACTACCGCGCGCTGTGGAAGGCCAACTCGGACAAGGTGCCCGATATCACCAAGCTCTATCAAGGCACGGTCATTCGCATCCCGCCCCCTGAGGATCTCGACCCGGCCTACATCGACCCGCCCGGCAAGCGCCCGGGCCAGAGCCGGACGGACGGCGAGATCCTCGTCCGGCACGAGGGCGAGGCTAACGATTCCGCCTCCACGCGCTCCGATCCGGCCACCACAAACCGCCGCACTGGCAATGTCTCTGGCGATGGTGTGCCCATCCGCCACTCCAGCCGGTCGGACGTCGAGCTGAACCTTCCCGTCTCCGATGCCGCGACCGAGCAGGCCAGCGGCCGCGACCGGTCTTCACGAGGAAGCAGCCGGTCCGATCCGGACGCCGAACCCGAGATCCGCACCCGCAACGCGGTGGCCCGGCCGATCTACAAGGTCCGCCAGTACGACACTCTGCGGACGATCGCCCGTGATACCCTGGACGACCCGCGCAGGGCCAACGAAATCCTGGACCTGAATCGCGACATCATCGACGACCCCGCTCACCTGATCGTCGGCCAGATTCTCGAGCTTCCCGAAGACGCCCGGCCAGGTCGTGCCCGAAATCGGCGATAGGCCCACAGCAGTCGCATAATCGTCTTCAGGATGCCTCACCGTGGCTCGCGCGGTGCAACGCTCGACCCGCGCCACGAATTGTTGTAGGATCAAGCTTCCCTGCCCGACTGCCTACCTACCTGAGCTTCCCACCAAGGACAACACTCCCATGACACGCTTTGCCCCGCTCGGATTGCACCGTTGCCGGCTGATCATTGCGGCTGTGGTCGGATCATGGCTGATGGCGGACGTTCGTCCGGCGCTGGCTCAATCCGGCGCATCGCCACTTCCCTCGTTCGATTTCCGCCAGGCCGGCGCGGTCGCCGGCTGGGGTGAGCCGCACGACGTGAGCCATATCGAGGCGACAAGGCTGGGCATGGCGGTGCACATTGATGGGCCAGATCCCTACATCTTCGGCCCGGCGCGGGAGTATCCGGCCGGTACGCCGCTGCCCTTGAAGATCCGCCTCAAGTCTTCAGAGGGAGGGTCGTTCCAGGTCTTCTACTTCGGGTCAGGGCAAGGAAGCAGCGAGGAGCATTCGGTACGGTTCGCGGTCAGGCGCGGGGACTGGCAGGACCAGACCGTGCCCTTGCCGCCCCTGGCGCCGGGGTTCCGGCTGCGACTTGACCCGCCCGGCAAACGCGGGGTCTGCCTGATCGAGTCGATCCGGTTCACACCGCGGTTGACCATCGCCGCGCCGGCTTGGCCGAAGCCGACGGTCCGCGAACCGATCCCGGGCACGCTCACGATCCAGAGCGGCGCGCTGGTGTTGAGGCAGAACCCGCACGAGTGGGGAGGATTCAGTGTCGCCGTCGGTGGCCGGCAGGTAGCGACTGGACACAATCGGCCCCTGATCGGCTATCTTGACCCAGCGACCGCGAGGTCGGCCACAGGACCCTCGGTCCGCTGGCTCGATCTTGCTGCGGTTGCCACGGTCACGACAGGGCTCGCTCCCGCGACGAAGGCTCTGTCCGTCGAGGCCCTGCTTCGTGATCCCGACGGCGGCCAGTGGCGGCTTCGCCAGGTCTTCCGCCCCGGTTCGCCGGCAGCGATTGACGTGCACACCGAGTGCTCGGTCGATGCCCCGCGCGACGTTGTCTTTCTGCCGCTCTTGCTGCTGCTGCCGGGGCATGGCTCGTTCGGCGCGCTGAAGGGCCAGGCCCTGTTCGCCGGCGTCGAGTACCTGGATAACGAGCCCAGCAGCTCGACGGCCGACCTTACCGGGCCGGGCGCCAACCGGCGGGTGCCGGCCTCGGCCAAGATCACCTTTCCGCTCATGGCCGTGCAGGCGCACGGGCATTACGTCGGCCTGATCTGGGATCGCGCACTGGAGCTATGCGCCCTGTTCGACTCGCCCGACCGCCTCTTCGGTACCGTGGGGCACGTGCTCGGGCTGCTGGTACCTGGGGCTGAAGGCGCCAACCGCATCGACGGCGAGCTGTTGCCGCTCGAGCCTCTCAAACTGGTCGCCAGCCGTCCGGTGAAGGCCTCGGCGACGATCATCGGCGGCGAGGCAGCAAGCGTGGTTCCAGCCGTCATGCAGTACGTCGCACTCAAGGGCCTGCCGCAACGCCCACCGACTCTGAACCTACCGGATTACGTACGGCTGGCCGCGTCCGGCTGGCTCGACTCTCCAATCCGTTCGGGCAACCGCTTCCGCCACGCGGCCGGTGGGTCCTTCGGCGCCCATCCGGCCGCCGATGCCGCCTGGATGATGGACGAGCTGGCCGTGCTCTGCAGCGACCCCGCCCTGGCCGACCGGCTGAAGACCGCAGCAGCCGATGCCGCCGCGGAGGTGTCGGTCGTGCAGCGGATTCACGCCGCGGTCGGCCATAACCGCTATCCGGTCGCACCGCTGGTACTGGGAGCGACGCAGACGTAGAGCTCAAGCTCATCCTCGACTTCGGCGGCGGCAAACTCGGTGGTTAGTCGTGCGGCTTGACGGGCAGCCCGTCACTCTTGACCCGCCCCACCAGCACCTGCCCGACCGCGGCACCCTGATTCTCGAGGTCCAGGGGGGTAAGCCGGTTGCCGTGGAGGTCGAGATTGACCGCTGAATCGCGCATGAGGGCATGGGGTCACCGCGGATCTGGTAGCATGGCTCCGTCATGGATCGAGTGGCGCTCGGGAGAACCACATGAGCTGATTGAACGAACGTTAAACCCAGGCGAAATCCAATCTAGTCCCTTTCGCAACGCTCACCGCTGGTGTTTAATCGGTGAGAAAAACGTGACTGGACTTTGTATCGCTGAGGATCAACGAGGTGAGAAGCGGGGGCACCGCGACGCTGCCGTCGCCTGCAGCGACTGAACAGAACTGAAGGGACTGGGCAACGACTTCCGCTGGTGAAACTGGCCCCGAAGGGCTGGAAGGTTGAGCTTCCCACCGGCCGACACAAACTCTCCCGGTACGTGTCGGTTCAACTTTTTAGAAAGTTGGAGATAGGGATCATGCAACGTTGGCGAGTCTTATCCTACGTGGCGATCGCGTCGGCCTTTCTGGCGGCGCCCTCCTGGTTGTTAGCGCAGCAGGCGACGCCGGCGACCCCGGAAGCCGCGCCCGTCCCTGTTGCCGCGGCGCCCGCCGCCGAGTCGGCGCTCGTGCTGTTCGCACCTCTGACCCAGTACGCCCTGCCCGAGCGGATCGGTTTGATCTTGACCCTTGTGATCGCCGTTTCCGGGCTGGTGTATGCCGGCATGCTGGTCGGCCAGGTGCTGGGGGCCGACCAGGGCACCCAGCGGATGCGTGACGTGGCCGATGCCGTG
>Ga0208044_1001201_pt1 | contig 14801 bp, 8 predicted proteins | sample Sb_taG_8_FD_187712 | JGI IMG/M metagenome (GOLD analysis project Ga0208044, IMG submission 187712) | Peat soil microbial communities from Weissenstadt, Germany - Sb_50d_c_BC metaG (SPAdes) (version 2) | ecosystem: Environmental > Terrestrial > Soil > Wetlands > Peat | place: Germany: Weissenstadt... | reverse complement strand
TTCGCGTGCTCCATTCGCTCTAAACCTCCTAAGCCGTAAGGGCTCGCTGGTATGTTCGCTCTGTTCAGTGCGTGAAGCGAGTGATTTCCGCCATTTCCCAGCGTCATTCGCGCAGAAGGGCAGAGGCTGGCTATTGGCGCGCATCGACGCGCTCAGGGCGATTGGAAGGCGAATGGAACTGCCGAAATCGCAGCAGAAAAGACGAGTCCTAGTGAAAGCGGATATTGCCCGAAATCTCCAGCCGCGCAGGACTGGCTTGGTGCCGGGAATCGAGCAATGTGTGTGTCATTGGGAGAGCAAATGGCGCGCCTCAAGGAGGACCGCATATGAGCTTGGATGCCGAGCTGAAGGTCGCGAAATGTCGAGAGAAACGATCATGAAGCGGCGGGCGGCCGCTCTGGATGGTGGTGCGCTCAGCGCGGAGGTCGCAGGTCTATCGAAGGCCAGTATCCAGGACCTTCGCGAGCGCTGGAAGACCTTGTATGGCAATGAGCCGTCAGGCCATATCGGCCGGTCCCTTCTGATTGGGGCGATCGCCTACCGCCTCCAGGAAGAGGCTTTCGGTGGTCTCAAGCCATCCATGCAACGGATCCTTGACCGTGTTTGCGATGGCCGCGTAGAGGTCGCTCAGCAGCACATTCCGAAGCGGCGGGCCAGTGCAGGGACCGTGCTGATCCGGGAGTGGCGAGGAGTCAGGCACCGGGTCGTCGTACTCGATAATGACGTCACCTACCGCGGTCGGCGTTACAAATCGCTTTCGGAAGTAGCGCGAGCGATTACCGGCACCCGCTGGTCGGGACCGCTGTTCTTCGGCCTGAAGGGCCGGGCCAAGGAGGTGGCACGTGGCTAATACCTCGATCAGGCGTTGCGCGATCTACACCCGCAAATCCTCGGAAGAGGGACTGGAGCAAGACTACAACTCGCTGCACGCACAGCGCGAAGCGTGCGAGGCGTTCATCAGGAGCCAGGCCGGCGAGGGCTGGAAGTTGATCAAGACGGCCTACGACGACGGGGGCTTCTCGGGCGCTACGATGGAACGGCCGGCGCTGCAGCAGCTCATGTCGCACATCCGCGAGGGCTCGATCGATGTCGTGGTAGTATACAAGGTCGATCGCCTGACTCGGTCGCTGGCCGACTTCGCCAGAATGGTCGAGCTGTTCGACGCCCATAACGTGTCGTTCGTGGCGGTCACCCAGCAGTTCAATACCACCACCTCGATGGGCCGACTCACCCTGAACGTGCTGCTGTCGTTCGCACAGTTCGAGCGCGAAGTTATCGGCGAACGCATCCGCGACAAGGTCGCCGCCTCCAAGCGTAAAGGGATCTGGATGGGAGGTTCAGTTCCGAATGGATACGACGTCCGTGAGCGCAAGTTGGTGGTCAACGAAAGCGAAGCCAAGAACGTACGCCATATTTTTGAGCGGTACCTCAAACTCGGCAGCGTCCGGCTCTTGAAGAAGGATCTTGACAGCAGTGGAATTGTGTCGGCCACCAGGGCGTCAAGGAAGGGCAACACACGGGGGGGCAAGTCATTCTCGCGCGGAGCGCTCTACAACTTGCTTTCCAACCCGATCTACGTGGGCGAGATCCGACACAGGAATGAACGCCATCCGGGACAGCACGAGGCCATCGTTAGCCGCGAGCTGTGGGAGCGGGTCCGACAGCAATTGGGCAGCCGGGCGGTCCGGCAGGGTGAAGGCCGCAAGACCGAGGCAACGCGAAGTCCGCTGGCGGGCAAGCTATTCGACGAGAGCGGCGAGCCGCTGTACGTACAGGGCGCAGCAAAAGGCCAACGCCGCTACCGCTATTACGTTTCTCGAAGACTGGTCAGAGGCGAGTCGAAAGACCCAGAACATGCGTGGCGGATATCCGCGCCAGAAATCGAGCAGACCATATCTGCTGCGGCTCAGGAGATTCTCGGCGACCGAGCCGCGATCGCCATCGCGCTTGAAGAGTCTGGCACAGACCCTGATCGGCTGAAGCCGGTTCTCGAGTCCGCTCAGGTGTGGATTGAACGGCTGCGATCCGGTACGGAAGCCGCATCAGCGCTGAGCGAGCTAACGGAACGAGCTGATCTCAGCCGCCAAGGTATCAGCCTGTTGCTAAAGCTGCCGGTGCTACCTCCTGGAGCGGGGAGCCGTGCAGCTGCGGATCATCTTTCTCTCAACAAATTGCTCCCCATGCAGGTGAAGCGTCGCGGTGTCGAAATGCGGATGGTGCTTGAAGGGGACTCCGCACCCAGCCGGGTCGACCTTGCGCTGCTCAAGGCGGTTGCCCGCGCCCGCAGGTGGTCGCAAGACTTGATCGCAGGCCGCGTACAGTCGGTTGACGAGCTAGCGAAGCGGGATGGGGTCGCGGCCCGCTATGTGCGAGAGCTGATGCCGCTTGGATTTCTGGCACCCAGAATTGTCCAGGCGATTGTAGAAGGCCACCAGCCGCCCGAGTTGGCCGTCATCGACCTCACCCGACGGCTCGATCTTCCCCTGCTTTGGAGCGCACAGGAGGAGACGCTCCGACGATTTCATCGTCTCAATGTCGATCTGGAGCAGGTCGGTCCGAGCATGGATTGAGAGTTTGGCCGCTCGAAACAACGCGAGAGAATTCAAAGCGATCGCGGCGAGCAATTGATTTGTCTGACGATCGAGTTCCTTTCACCTCACGTCAAACTGGACGAAGGCATGGAGGGGTCGCAGGCGGCTATGTACGAGAGCTGATGCCGCTCGCCCGCGGATGGAACCACCCAAATCCGGCGCGGATAGGTTTTGGCGATTTCTTGCGATTAGGCCCGCCGGAGACGCTCTCCGGGTCCGTGCGCAATCGCAAATCGCCCGCACACGCGCGGATTTCGAGCGATTCTCCGATCAACACCAAAACGGGGGGACTGGATGGTGGAGCAGAAGGGATTTGAACCGCCGGCCCCCTACTTAGCCTTTTCATCGCAGAATTGTCCGCAGATTTGGCGACAAATTTGCCTGAAGATTAAAGCAGCACTGCTGCAGAGAGCATCGTCGCCTGGCATTCGCCCTGAATGTTTCTCTTTAATCCTTACAGTCGGATCCGAGGAGCGCTTCGAAATCGCGTTCAGTCCGATTCCTTTCGTCTGCCAGGACTGGATTCCGAGGCAAACAGCTGGCGAGTACCGTCAGATTCGTGAATGCTGATGTTTGAGGAATTCGATCTCCTCTTTCGTAGATTGCCGGCCGAGCGCCTCGTTTCGGCCGGGAAACCTACCGAATCGCCGAATTATCTGCAGATGCAACTCGGCGGACATCCGGACTGCGGCACCTTCCGCGAGTTCGCCAAAGTCATCCGCTAGAACGAGGGCGAGGCGTACCGATTCCATTTGATCGTGCAAATCTTCACTGTGTTCGAAAGGCAAATAGAAGAACATCCGCATGATTGGCGGCAATTCGCGATCGAATCCGGATGCAATTGCATGGCGGCTGACCTCGCGTGCTTTAGCGTCAGTCGCAAACGCTCGCGCGGTGTCGCGGAACATGTTGCGTGGAAATTGATCCAGCAATAATACCAGCGCGAGACAGCTTCTGGGGGATTTCTTCCAGCTGTCCAGGCGGCCAAACGCAGCGTCCCTGTAACTGTTGAGGAAAAGAGACTTACATAGCCTGTCGAACTCGGGATCGGGCACGAACCATCGTGACCAAAGATGGACGGCATCCTCGGCGGCGTGACCGGGCGTCATCCAGAAATTGAGGATGCGCTCCGCTTGCGAAGCCGTGCGTCTGCTGTCCGCAGCGTCGTTCGAAGATACGCTTCGTCTGGACTTTGACCCTGGTGTTTTCACATCTCGGGCGATCTTGTGCTTGCGCCGCTGCATCGCCCTATGCGTTTAGTTCCTGAAGGAGCGCCCTGGCATCTCTCAAGTCCGCGGTGTCGAAACCTTCAGTGAACGATCCGTAGACTTCGGCGAGCAGCGGGCGCGCCTCTTCGCGGCGATTCAAGTCTCGCAGCAGCCGCGCAAGGCTGTTGCTTGCGCGCAACTCCCACGATTTGGCTCGTTGCTTGCGCGAGATATCGAGCGCCGAGTGAAAGGACTGCTCGGCTGCGGCCGCATTCGCCGCGTCGTGGCCCAATAGCAGTTCACCCTTCAGGCGATGCAACTCCGCCTGATAGTACTGTTGGCCGGTCCTATCGGTGAAGAGGAATGCTTCCTCTAGCGCGGCGAGCCCCTCTTCATACCGCCCGGCGCGGCCCAAGGCCGTCGCGATAAATGAAAGACCGCGATCGGTTATATATTCAGAGCCGCCGGCCTTAAGCTGTGACATGTGGGCTCTCATCCTCGCGATGCCACCCTCCAGGTCGCCGTCGAGCACATCGGCCCATCCCAGATAGATTTCGCTGAGCGCCCTGCCCGTGAACAAACCGGAAGCGGTCGCTATTGCGAGTCTGGCCTCCGCTTTGGCTCGCATTTGCCGGGTTTCGCGCCGAAGCTCGCAAATGTACGCCGCGAATCCATTCAAGTCGCCGATCAAGCTCTTTGACCTACGATTATCCGTTGCGGTCGCGCTATTCATTCGCTCCACCGCTCGATCGGGGTAACCGAGAAACCACAGGTTCCAACCTGAAATGATGCGATTGTTTTCCGAGGTGTAGAAAAGCTGGACCGCTGCCTGCGCCTGGGAAATCTGTGTTGCGCGGCTGTGCGTGAGCCCCGATGCCGGTTTGGTGATCGATTCCAGAACTGTCCATGTTCGATCGAAAGCATCGGCGGCGGCTTCGAAGTCTCCCGCGACCATTTTGATATAGGCCAGCCAATTGCCGGCTTCCGCGAGGAGTCCGTCGGCGCCGCGTTCCTCGGCGCGCGCGATCAGCTCGGAAGCGATCGCTCCCGCTCTCCGCACGTCGGGACGCATCTGCTGCACGAAGTAAATGCCGAAAAGCGCCCACCAGCTTTTTTCCCAGTTGACGCCGGGACGCTGACAAAGGGCGATTGCGCGCTCGGTCGAGCGTTCGACTTCGGGCGAAGCGAGTCCCTTTATATCTCCGAGGGCGCTATAGGCCGCGATGCGCAGGTCCAACTCCCGGTCGGCGCGCGAGTCGTCGTCGGGAAGCTTCTGCAGGAGATCAAGTCCGGTTTCGAAAAGCGCGACTGCCTCGGCGACCGAGCCGCGCTCCTGGCTTTGCTCGATCGCAAGGAGGCAATATCCGACTGCTTTTTCGTGATTGCCGCTGCGGGCGTAGTGGTACGTCAGCGCCGCAAGATGATCGCCCAGGTTATCGCGATAGACCGATTCCAGGCGGGAGCCGATCCGTTCGTGCAGCAGCCGCCGCCGTTCATTGAGAACCGAGTTATACGCTACGTCATGGGTAAGAGCATGCTTGAACGTGTACTCAAGGTCTCCTACCGCCGGCTGCTCGTAGATGAACTCACCCAGCTGAAGCTCGGATAACATCGACTCCAGGTCAGATGCTTCCGGGTCCGCTTCTTTGCGCGACAGAGTCAGCGCCATCGTTGTCGCGTCGGGGTTCGTGCTCGCAATCGCCGAGATGGTTGGCGGCTGCCATACCTGACGAACTAGGCCGAGCTTGAACTCCATTCCGATGACGGCGAGCGTTTGCAGCAAATCTTTCTGCTCCGCCGGCAAGCGGTCGATGCGCGCGGCCAGGATTGCCTGAACCGTGGGGGGGATCTTCAGCTCGCGCAGCGGTTTGGTGAGCCTCGTAGTGCCGTTGCGCACCAGTGCTCCTTCGTCCAGGAGAACCTGTACAGTCTCTTCCATGAAGAAGGGGTTGCCTTCGGTCTTCTCTATGATGATCCGCTTGAGCGGTGCTAAATCCGGCTCGCTCCCAAGCAGAGCGGTCAGCATCTCATCCGCGCTTTCCTTACCAAGCGGGTCGAGCCGCAACTGCGTATAGTAGGTTTTGTTCCCCCATTCGTGGCGGTACTCCGGCCGATAGTTGGCCAGGAGCAGGATGCGCGCGGTGCCGATAGAGTCCGCGAGCAGGTTCAGAAACGCCTGCGACTCACTATCGATCCAGTGCAGGTCTTCGAATACGACGATCAGCGGCTGGTTCAGGCTTTCGCGCAGAAGTATCCGCTTGACCGCGTCGAGCGCGCGATGCTTTCGAGTTTGTGCCTTGATTTCCGAAATCTGATTGTCCTCATCGCCGATGCCGAGCAGGCCGTACAGGTACTGCAGCGTATCTTCCAGCGAACGATCGAGCGTCAGTACCTTGCCGTTGATCTTCTCGCGCCGCTTGCGCGCATCATCTTCGGACGAAATCTCGAAGTACGAGTACAGCAGGTCGATCAGCGGAAGGAATGCTGAAGCCTGTCCGTGTGAGACCGAGAATGCTTCGAGCACCATCCAGCCCGATCGCGATACAGCCTTGAACTCGAACAGGAGGCGCGACTTGCCGACGCCCGCCTCGGCCACCGACGCGACAATCTGGCCGTGCCCCGCTTGCGCCTGCTCGGCGGCGCGTTTCATCGCCTGTATTTCATTCTGGCGCCCGACGAACTTGGTGTAGCCGCGCCCCGCAGAGCGTTGTAGACGAGTGCGCAGAGGCCCCAGCCCTGTTACCTCGTACACCTCAACCGGTTCGGTGACCCCCTTGATACGCGCGAGCCCCAGCCCGTTGAGCGTGAAGTAGCCCTCGACCAGCCTGCGCACTGCGGGGCCGATCGCGATCGATCCCGCCGGTGCCAGCGCCTGCAATCGCGAGGCGAGGCTTATCGAGTGACCGATCGGTGTATACTCGGTGTCTGTCTCACCGGTCTTGATCGTTCGCACCACTGCTTCGCCGACATTGACCCCAATTCGGATCGTGACGGGTGGCTCTCCACGCTCTCGCAGCCGATCCGAATAGCGCCTGAGGTCCTCCTGCATGCGCAGCGCGGCATAGAGCGCGTGCTGCGGATGATCCTCGAGCGCAATTGGCGCGCCGAACACCGCGAAGATTCCGTCGCCCGTCGATTGAGCGACGTAGCCTCCATAACGGCGGACCGCCTCGATCATCAGCTGAAGGGCCGGATCAAAGATCGCGCGCGCCTCTTCGGGATCGAGGTGCTCGATCATCTCCATCGATCCCTTGATATCCGCGAAGAGCGCGGTGACAGTCTTCCGCTCGCCTTCACTGGCGGAGGGATCATGCTGCTCCGGCACGGGCGCGGGCTCGCTCGCGGCCGGCTTCGTAGCACGCGCTTTGGCATCGAATGGGGCGCCGCAATCGCGGCAGAACTTCGCGGGAGGCGAATACTCCGCGCCGCACTTCGGACACTTGGCGGGAAAAGGAGTCCCGCACTCAGCGCAGAATCTGGTGCCGGGCGGATTTTCGGAGCCGCAGTTTGCGCATCGCATCTGCCGATTCCGGGCCCGCTACGGCTTGACCACCTCGCCGCGATGATCCTTGTACATCCGGTCGCGCCAGGCGAATACCTCGGCGAAGGTTGGATCTTCGCCGAGCTTGTCGAGGTAGACGAACCGCAGTTCCGGCGTAAAGACGAAAAACTCCTGCGGAGCCGCCTTGAAAAGCATCAACATCGCCGCTGTGCTTATATCGGCGCGAGTGAATGTATCACCGACCAGGTATTCGCGTCCGCTCAGCGTCTCCTTAAGACTTGTCAGGATCCTCGTAACCGTGAGCCTGCTCTGCTCTTCCTCGAATGGTGAATATCCATACTTTTCCGCGAAGTACTTTCCGCTCTTTTGCGCTTCGGGGTCATCGATGCGGAGCAGGCGCCCCGTGATCATCACGCGGCCATGAGGCCCCAGCGCGTTAAGCGCGACTTCTTCCCATAGCGTCGCCATCGCGCGCTCTTTCGCAGATTTGGGCAACAGCGCCGGCTCCGGTCTCGTTTCCTCGAGCCAATCCAAAATTGCGCTGGAATCGGGAATCACCTTGTCGCCGGTGATCAACACCGGCACCATCGCCTGGCCGGTCAATTTCTTCACCGCGGCCTCGTCGACGCCGACCTCGTAATTCTGCTTCTCGTAGGGTAATCGTTTGAATGCGAAGGCCCATCGGACCCGCTCCGACCAGGGCGATCCGTACATTGTGATCAGCTTGGTTGTGCCCATGATCAAACCTCCCCGAGGCTAGTCCTTTCGATGTTCCCCCCCTGCGAGAATCGTAAGGCGGTCGAAGCTGGCCGCCAATGCTTTTTGGCTGAACTTTGTCTGAACTCGATCTGAACTTTCGCGGAACGGTCGAAGCGTCGAGCCTATACTCTCGCCAGGCGCGGAAGTAGAATCGGCGAAAGCCGCAAAATGCCTAACGATCTTGTCCAGTTCGACGATTTTGTGTTGAACCGCTCCGCTTGCGAGCTCCGCCGCGGCGATGCGTTAGTGCCGCTGCAGCGGGTTCCGCTTGAGCTTCTATCTTTCCTGCTCGAACACCGCGGGCAGTTGGTTACGCGCAAGGAGATTCTGGAACGCGTGTGGGGCAAAGGGGTTTTCGTCGACGGCGAGACCAGTATCAACACCGCGGTGCGAAAGCTCCGACGGGCGTTGTCAGACGATCCTCACGCGCCGCGATTCGTCGCGACGGTGCCGGCGAGAGGCTATCGATTCGTTGCGGAAATTCGCTCGCCGAAGCCGGGTCTTATGGCGCGTCCCTCAGGCCCGCGATCGTCGGTGATGGTAGGACGCGAGCACGAGCTGGCCTCGCTCATTGGCGGACTCGACGATGCGGCGGCGCGGCGCGGGCGGTTGTTTCTGATTTGCGGCGAACCGGGCGTGGGCAAGACGCGGCTGGCAGACGAGGTGGCGACCGTTGCCGAAGCGAAGCGAATGGCGCTGATGGTCGGGCATTGCTCGGAACACGATGAAGCCGTCGCGTACCTTCCTTTCGTCGAAATCATGGAGAGCTTCGTCGAGCGCCCGCAGAGTCAGGATCGTTTGCGCGCCGCGTTGGGACCCGAGGCATCGGAGCTGGCGCGGTTGGTTCCCAAGCTCAGGAACATCCTGCCCGGGCTTCACCCGTCGCGATCTTTGCCGCCTGCTCAGGCCCGGCGCCACCTGCTCAACTCGGTCTTCGACTTCGCCGCTCGCGCCGCTTCCGCTCGCCCGGCGCTGATGATTCTCGAAGATCTTCATTGGGCGGACGATTCGACCTTGGCCCTGCTGGATCACATCGCGCGGCGGCTCTCGGATCAGCCTCTTATGGTTATCTGCACCTATCGCGATGCGGAGATAAACATCACGCCGGTCCTGGCACGGACGCTCGAGGACCTCGTCCTTGGTCGACTCGCGACCGAAGTGAGGCTAAAGCGCCTGCTCCGCGGCGAAGTCGCCGCCATGCTGAGCAGCCTGAGCGGAAAGCCGCCGCCCGAAGGCGTCGTTGCGGAGATATTTGCGGAGACGGAAGGCAATCCATTCTTCGTCGAAGAGCTTTTTCATCATCTCGAAGATGAAGGTCGACTCTACGATGCGGCGGGACAATTCCGTTCAAAACTCCAGATCGGCGAGTTTGATGCGCCGCGCAGCGTTCGGCTTGTGGTCGCGAGACGACTGGCGCGGCTCGGCCGACTCACCCGGGAGATACTGGCGGCCGCATCGGTGATTGGAAGATTCTTCAGCTTCGAAGTTCTTCAGGTTCTCTACGACGACGATGCCGATTCGATTCTGGAATGCCTCGAAGAAGCGGAGAAGGCAGGTCTACTGGTGTCAGTCGCGACCGGCTCACAGGCGCGGTTTGCCTTCTCACACGAGCTCATTCGTCAGGCGGTGCTCGGCGGTTTGTCGGCGATACGGCGTCAGCGACTTCATTTGAAAGTAGCTGACGCAATCGAGCAAATGGCTTCCGCCATGTCCGAACCCACATACCCCACGAGCCGGGACGAGTTGGCCGCCCAACTGGCGCATCACCACGCCCGGGGCGGAAATCCGGGCAAGGCCGTTGAGTACTACCTAAGCGCCGTTCAGCAGCTTGCGGATCTCGGTTCCAACGTCGAGGCGATTGCGATGTTCAACGCAGGCCTTGAACTATTGGGGGAACTACCCGATGACGACCGGCGGACAAAGCTGGAGATCGACCTTCGATCCGCCGCCAACGGACCATTGGGAGACAGCAAGGGGCTGGCATCGGCGGAAATAGAGCAGTCGATCGACCGCGCGCTCGCGCTATGCAAAAGGCCGGGGATCAACTGGGAAAGAACCTGGTGGGCTTTGTACAACGCGTTTTGGGTTCACCATCTCCGTCCCGATACCCGCAGGGCGCGCGATATCGCCGCTGAGCTTGTCGCGGGAGCCGAGGAGAACGGTACCGCCGCGCAGATCGCGGAGGCCGAGACTTCGCTTGCTTGGGCGAGGATGTACGCGGGTGAGTTCGAGCTCGCTGATCAAGGCTTCGAGCGGGCGTGGGTGCATCTGGAATCGATTCAGAACCGCGCATCAATTTTACCGCCGCCCGATGGATCCGATCGCGAAGTGCGTACTATCTCGCAACTGGGCACTCCGCAGAACAACCGTATGGTATCCGGGTGGAACCTGTGGTTCATGGGCTATCCGGATCGCGCGGTGGAGCGAATGAATGTCGCCACGGCGATCGCGAATGCCGGGGTTAAGACGATGCTAGCTGACATCCACGGCTTCGCCAGTTACATTCACGAGCTTCGCCGCGAACCCGAGCTGATGAAAGCGCGGGCCGAGGCAAGGCTGCGGCTTTCAATCGAATGGGGCTACCCCACCGGCAAGGCATTGAGCGAAATCTACCTCGGCTGGGCCGATGCGATAGCAGGCGATTTGGAGCGCGGCATCGCGCGCATACGTCAATATCTCTCCGAAGTGAAGGCCAGTGGCTGCGAATACATGTATGACCGGTGCCTCTCGTTCATAGCAATCGCGCTCAGCCGAATGGGACGGTTCGATGAAGCGCTCAAAGCCATCGACGAGTCGTTTTCCTTCACCGACAGAACCGGCCAGCACTACTACGAGGCCGAGCTGCATCGACTAAAGGGCGAGCTACTGCTAGCCCGGAATCCATCAGACGGCGCGCGGGCTGAGCGATGCTTCCGCTCAGCGATCGATATTGCGCGCGAGCAGCAAGCGCGTTCCTGGGAGTTGCGCGCCGCGACAAGCCTCGCACGACTGGCGAGAGGCTCCAAACGCGAGGGTGAGGCGCGAACTATTCTGATGGCGGTCTACGGATGGTTCACGGAGGGTTTCGATACCCGGGATCTCAAGGATGCTAGAGCGCTGCTCAACGAGTTGAGCGATAAGCGCCTGGGCCGCGACGGATGAGCCTGCTAGCGTCAGGGTGGCAGCAAAAAAATTAGAGAGAAGCATACTGAAGTCGCGCGGCTCTCAACACCGGCATTCTTTAGCCGGCGAATGAATGGCGATGATCCACGGACCTAGGCAAATCGCGCCCAGAGAGCTTTTGCCAGATTTTGCGCATTTGCGCTGCTGGAGAGATTATCCGGGTCCGCGGATGATCGCAAATCGCGCGCACACGCGCGGATTTCGCGCGATTCTCCGAGATCTCCGAATACCCAGAGACTGAAATGTGGATGACGCAGTCTGATGCGAGGTGCTCTCCCATAACGATGGTTGACGCCTGACGGTTGACAAGGCGGTTGACACTATGGGGCGGTTGACAAGCGGCGGTTGACGCATGGTGGTTGACGCGCCCAGGCAAATGCTTGAAACAATGTTATTTTTCGGGCAGGCCGTTAGACCATTCGTTTGCGCTCGCACGTGTGTGTGGCGAATTGCTAATTCTGGGGAAATCAGTAATTCGCGACACACAACCAACAGACACCCATGAACGTTTCAAAATCGATTTCTTTTACGCGACCCGCGGCGTTTGAAAGATCCGCAGGCGTAGCGCTCAATCAAATCCAACGCGCCGCGAGGATGTCGCCGGCGCGGTCGGCGACGGCCATGATCGTGCCGATCGGATGGGCCGGCACGATGGTCGGGATTAGTGACGCGTCCACGACGGCCACGTTGGTTGTACCGCGCACGATTAGCGTCTGCGGGTTGACGCCGCCCGCACCGTTGCTGAGTGCGACGGTGCCGCCGAAGTGGTTGATGATCAGCCGGTTGAAATAGACATCCTTCACCGGCTGCGGACCGGTGACATATTTGCGGATGTCCGCGAGGCTGTCGGGGTTCAGATTGGGATGGCTCGAGCTGCCGGGGCCGAACACGATCTTCAGGTCCGCGTTTTGCGCGAACAACTGAATCATATCGAACACGGCCTGAGCCATGAGGGTCGCATCGGCGTCACCGTCGGGTGTGTCGGGCAGGTAGATTTGCGGGTAGTTGACTTCGTCCTTCTCGTTGAGGCTGATGATCCCGCGCGCGGTTGGATCGAGCAACATGACGTAGGCCGAAAAGGCGGTCGGACCGTAGAAGGGCCCGCCCTGTGTGCCGGCGCCGTTGGGATTGAGGAAGATTTCGACGTTGGGCGTCGCGGTTCCAAGCCCGTAGTTCAGAATCGAAACCGGCTGATACTGCGCGTACGGCCCGCTGCCATTGGCGAGGTAATCCGCTAAGTCGGCCGGATTCGCGGCGAAGTTGCCGTAGTTGTAGGACTGGTACGGCACCGGTCCGCTGTAGCTATAGGTGACCATCGTCATGACGTGGTCGAACACACCTATGCCGACCTGCGAATTGTTGATCGCAAATGGGGGGACCGAACGGCCGGGAAAGATCTCAGCCTCGCGACCGCGCGGACCGAGGCCGCTCAAGAGCAACAGCCGCGGGGTGACGAGTGCGCCCGCCGCCATCACGAGTACTCCGCCGGGTCGCAAGCGCGCGGTGCCGAGCGTTCCAGGCAGTGACTGGTCCAGGCTTGGGCGCCTGGTGTAGTTCACAGCCAGTGCGGTGCCGCTGGCGTCGAACTCGATTTGATCGCACTTGGCGAACTGCAGGATTTCGAGGCCCGACACCGGCACGCCGCCTGGATCGACAGGCTCGAAATATCCACTGATCGGGCCCGCGCGCCGGCCGCCGGTGGCCGCGACGTATGGCCGGCTATAGATGCCCCCCGGCCCGTTGAATGGCTGGCTTGTGTCGCCCTCGACCCATCCGTTGGCGGCGTAAAGCGGGTGAATGATCATCGCCGGTCCGGTGTTCTGCGCGACGCCGTCGGTGGATGGTGTATTCGTCACCGGGACATTCTGGCGGACGGTCTGGAAGTAGGGCGCCATGTCGGTCGAATTCCATCCTGCCGGCCAGTCCTGGTCGAATATAACCGACGGGTTGGTCTGGAACAGCATCCCGTTGAACTGGGAGTTGCCGCCGAGTCCTATGCCTTGCCAAGTGAAGGGCGTTTCGGCGAGGCGATACGGCTTACCGAGCTCCTGGAAGGCCATCAGCGAGTACTCGCCGGGCACCTCGAAAATCGTGAGGTCGGTGCGGCCGGCAGGCACCCACGACGGATAGTCGGTACCGCCAATCATCGCGCTGGTGGGGCCGCCAGCTTCGATGATTAGGATGCGTTTGCTGCCGCTGCTCGCGGCTTGCAGCTTGGCGGCGACGATCGCGCCCGCGGTGCCGCCGCCGATGATGATTACATCGAAGCCGCCGGGAGTCTCCGTGACGGTTTGCCCGCTGCTGCCGCCGCATCCGGCGAGCGCAACCAACTGGGATCCGAAGCCCAAGCCGAGACTGGCATGGGCGGCTGTGCGCAAGAACTCGCGACGGCTGATTCGTGGCATTTAGATTCCGCGCCGTATGCTCGGTAAGAGGCGCCGCAACAGTAGCTCTCTCCTACTCACTGACAAGAGATTGGTGAAGGTGGCGCAACCGAGGACGCATCCAGCGTCCTCGGTTGCGCCGGCCCGCTGAAAATTCCTCCTTTATTCCTTCGGAGCCTCGGCCGTAGCCGTGCAGAATTTTGGCGAGGGCGGTGTGCTGCTATAGAAGCAGTCCTGCGCCACGCCCTCTAACGCAGCCGCGAAAGAGATGTTCCAAGGCGAAGGCAAGGTCGGTGGTGGTGGCGTCGGATTCGTTACAGTTTGCGGGAAGCAACTTGGCGGCGGCCGCAGTGCGGCTCTCGCCACTGGGTCGGCCACGGTTGCGAAGCTGCTGCCCAGGGTGAACGAGAACCCATACGCGCCCGCATCCGGATAATCGACGTCACTGATCGCCCATTTGCAAAACGAGGCGGGGCCGGTACTGGGGCCGCTGGTGTCGGTTATGCCATTGCAATCGTTGTACAGATAGCACTGGCCCAATGGATCGGTGCACTGGCCCGATTTATCGGGGGGGCTGGCGATGTTGCACTCACAGTCCGAGTTTGTGGTGTTCCACGCGCACATACTCGACGGCTGGCAGCGCGTCTCGCTCGGCTTCTTGGGATTATAGATCGAGTTGCTGAAGTCGGTCGCGAATCCGCTGGCGCCGGCGGCGCTAAGATCCACCGTAACCGTCAGGATACCGCCTCCTCTCGGGGGCATACCAGTATCATTGGGTTGGTACGTCTTGGTCCATCCGGTAGGCCACGTCGTGATGACCGTGAACGAGGCTGCCGCACTGGATACATTGGCCTTCTCGAAGTTAACGGAATTCAGGAGGGTCGTGGGGTCGAGCCCTTTGCCTACGAATATCTGGTAAGTCTCCTTGGTGGCCGGAATGGTTGGGGTAGTTGGAGGGCCTGGTTTGGCGAAGAGCAGAAACACGTGGTACTTCTTGTTCTTCTGGAACACGCTGAGGAGGCTCCCTTGCTTGCTTTGCGTGCCCTGGTCCACGGTTGTGTCGATGTAAAAGAGCCCGTCGTTCGGCGCCATCGTTTCGCGCTGCCCGGTGGCCTGCGATGACATCCGGATAAACGGCGCCGTCGTTTCACCCGGATTCAGATATTGGCGATACAGTGGGACGCCATAACACGCC
>Ga0208044_1001198_pt1 | contig 14848 bp, 9 predicted proteins | sample Sb_taG_8_FD_187712 | JGI IMG/M metagenome (GOLD analysis project Ga0208044, IMG submission 187712) | Peat soil microbial communities from Weissenstadt, Germany - Sb_50d_c_BC metaG (SPAdes) (version 2) | ecosystem: Environmental > Terrestrial > Soil > Wetlands > Peat | place: Germany: Weissenstadt... | reverse complement strand
CGGCTGGATGAGCGTCGCGATCACGTTTTCCGGCATGCTGGGCCGCCGTCCGACCGTCTCAGACCTTTTCAGGCGGCCTGAACGGAAAAATCGACTGCCCCCCACGGCGAGTTCTGTCGGAGACGTCTTCTCTGGGTTTGGCCACCAGTCTGACTCGCGCCCACCTCAATGAGTTCAGCCGTGCTCGGGCCTGCCTGATCGAGCGACTCGACCCGCTCCGGAACCACTATCGACGCCAAGACGAGGCACCGCCCGGGGAAATCAGCCACGTCATTCGCGTGCGAATCGCTCCCTGCCTCCACTGTCAGTCGCGCATCTATGTCTTTCGCGACCCGCTAATCTCGGTCGCTTCGCGGAGAGCAGCCGAAAACCAGGCGTTCTGTGGTTGCTCCGCTTGTGGCTCGGTGAGCCGCAAACGTCGAGGTGTTGGAGTATTTTCCTGCGAATCTTGTCGGCGCCGATGGAGAGCGAATGAGCCGGGAGTCTACTCACAGACCCCACAGGTCCGATGCCCGCATTGCCACAAGGATTGTCAGCTCAGCGACCTCTTGGATGCTGAACCCCGCTGGCACCCCGTGCTAGTCTCGGAGTGCATGCTCCAAGAACGAAAGGACGTCCACAAGCTCCGGCCGGTCGAAGACGGGGATCCCGTCTGGAGCTGCTTGTCTGGGAAAACACATCAAGAGACGCTGTCCTCCCCAATACCCCCAGGCCTCGAAACCGGACACTTGCTTCGGAGTGGTTTCCGTCGCTGGCGTGACCTCTACACGGAGCGTCAAATCGAGTCGATCTGGGCAGCGCTCCACGTAATCAACGACCTCGGAGTTTCGGAACCGGTAAAGAGGCGATTACGCCTCTCCGTCTTAGGGGCGTGCGAGATGCCAGGGTACCTCTGCCGTTGGGAGAGGCATCATCCCAAGGCATTCGAGGCGATCGCCAACCACCGCTACTCACGCTCGACGATAGTCGTCGAGACGAATCTCCTCTCACCGACGGGCCGTGGGACGATCCCGCGACGGCTTGAGGCGGCCGAGCGTGGACTGCGGTGGATGGGTGGAGGGTGCCTTCCACCACGCATAACGCACGCTCATGCGGGGGAAAGACGGAGGGATCTTTCCGCCGGCGCGCTCATCGTGACCGGAAGCAGCGAACGGCAGCTCCTTAAGGATGGGGTTGCCCGACTCGTACTCACTGACCCGCCCTATCACGATGACCTCCAATACGGCGAGCTCGCCCGCCTGTTTCATGCCTGGAAGTCTGAGGCACTCGGCGTTGAGCTCCCGAACGAATCTCTGGAAGCCGTTCCTAATGGGCACCGAGGAACAGACTCAGATCATTACGAGCGTCTTGTCGCCGCCTGTCTCGTCGAGACTCGGCGCGTCCTTGCAATGGACGGTCGACTGATTCTGACGTTTCACAACAAGGTTTTGAGTGCCTGGCACGCCCTTGCAAACGCCCTCCGCACTGCGGGCTTTCGTGTGGTCGGCCTCGCGACTGTCTCCGCGGAAAACTCAGCCGATCACTGCAAACGGGGTAAACAAGTCTTCCTCTGCGACCTTGTAATCGAGTGCGTCGTCCGCCGGCCAGGGCGGCCTCAAGAGCCCCGCTTCACCATCTGCGGAAAGACAGACTCTGGAGAGCGCCGAAACCTTATCGCAATCGGCCGGGCCCTCGCCGAGTGGGTGAAAGGGGCCACCCAAGTTCTTGCACCTGGGAAACGTGGGTGGCTCGTATCGACTCGAGCGGAGTTAATGTCGGCTCGGGCGGCTGGACAAACATCATCGAGAAATATAGCCGGGCCAAAGGTTACCGCGCCGTCCCGTTCGAGCTGCGTCAGTCCGGCCGACACAAGGTGACGGTGCCGATTCACGGCGGATAGATTGGTGAACGGAAAAGGGGGGAACGGACGCGGTCGGTCACTCTGCATCGCAGCAGTTCGACAACGGCCGAACTCCCACCGGTCAGCCTCGACGCGGTGCTAACTGATCCGCCGTACCTCGGGAACGTCCAGTACGGTGAGTTGATGGGTTTTTGTTACGTTTGGCTGCGCAGCCTTGTCAGCAAAGAGTCCGAGGAATTTCAACGGGAATCGATGCGAGCTCATAGAGGGCTGACAGGGAACGTCGAGCAACCTCCCGGAAATCCCTAACTGCTCTGAGTTAATAGTGATTCCAGCGAATCGAAAGACAAGACTCTGAGCGAGTCACTAGACCCAACCCGCTTTTCAAATCGCGCAGTATCTAATCGGCAGGCGTCTGGAATGAACCTGGATGGGTTACTCAATATCGCTATCTCAATTGGCCCCTGGCCCAGGTTGAATCGTCGACCAAAGCGAACCCAAACGAGAAAATCCGCCCTCAAGTCTTTGGCCTTGAACTCTTGAAATGCATGCATGCCTGTGGCCTTGACTTCAACCCGTCTTACCTCGCCGTGACCGTTCTCAATCAGTACGTCGCATTTTGCACCGCCATATCTAGCTGTCCATTCCGACCCAAATATACGTGGCGCTGCAGCTATGATGATGGATTCGCTAAATATGGAGGGAAGTGGAGGTGACTTTATGTGTCTCGCGGCCGGCAGTTCCTCCCGTAGCTCTCGAATCGTCAGGAAGGCTCGGACTAGCGCAGCGTCGAGCTGAATTATTTCCTCAGGACTGAGGGGTACTCTGCCTCTCGGCGATGGCCGGTTTGGACCGTCAGAGGAGGTGCCTGGGTGGCTAATCATCGGAGCACGACCCGGCGCAGGACCGTTCGGCACTGGCGAGAATCGATGAAATCGTCACACCTAGAGCCCGGGCAATTCGTCCAAGGGCGTCGACGGTTGGGGACTTTCGGCCGTTCTCCAGCATGCTGATGTAGGTGGGATGGAGTCCCGCAAGGAAAGCCAGCCTTTCCTGCGTGATTCCCTGTTTCAGCCGCAGTTCTCGCAATTTCCTCGCTAGGGCATGACGCAACTCAGGCGATCCGCGAGACACAGACATTCAAGCAAAATACAGCCCGTAGGCAGGTTAGTCCCTAGACTAAAGTCTATGTTCTCAATCGCGATGGGATTTAGTGACGCCAGAGCGGTATGTCTCGGTAGCTAGGGGAGAGAGTGCCGATCCGAGAAATCGGCCCAACCGGCGCCATTACGTAGCGGGAACGCCGACCTCGGTTCGCTTCCGGCCATACCCAACTCTGCTCGAATGCCGCTCGTGTCGCCGAGTGTACCGCTTGCGCGAGCTCATGCGTCAGCACCAAGCCCGACCACGTCGATGTCCGCAGTGTCAGGGAACACTCGGACAGCTTCGCTACGTTCAGGCGCATAACTGCGGCCGGCTTGAAGAGCTCTATTATCCCGCGACGGCTTGCCGCACTCACGGAATCGCTCACCTTACCTTCCTCGACACCGGTCGCGTCCGGTCGGCTCGTTGGCGATGCGCAGCCTGCGGAAACGCCGAGGTAGCTCGCCTTAGGATGACCCCTTGCACGTGCCCGTATTCAAGGTCCCTCCCCGGTGGCCCCGCCGCCCAGTACGAGCGTGGACTGAAGACACTCGCCCTCACAGACAGCGCCCTCTACCTCGCTCACATCGTGCCATTCATTAACTTCGACGAAGAGCAAGAGCGAGGTCTGACGGGCGACCCGGAGCTCATGAACCTCGTGCTCGCGCGAACTTGGGGCATTCTGACCCAGCCACTCCCTGCGGTTGTGCGGGAACGGGCGCTCCGCCGCGAGCGCGGCACGGTCGCAGCCCAGAGCGACGCAATGACTGAGAGCTTGGTCCGCGAATTGGAACGGCATGACCCAAACAACCCCATGGTTCAAGAGTGGCGGAGGCAGCAGGCACAACTTGCAACCCCGCCCGGCGATCAGGCGATCCGCCGTTTCCGCTCACTTCTCGGTCCTGCGGCCCCGGCTGCGGATACCCCGCCACCGCGTCAGTTCTTTGAGCACATCGCCGTTCTCGATACGCTCCAGATCACGCCGGTTGAGGTTGTCAGGGGATGGCTCACCCAACTCGGCGATCAAGGCGGCGCTGAGCGGCTTGAGCAGGCCTCACACTTCGCGCGGCAAAGCCTGGGGATCGGTGAGCTCAAGATGGTCGCAGACTTTCCGATCGCACTCTGTGCGGTCGGCTACACGCGAATCACCCGAGACCCGAACCGGAGCATCCTCTCGCCCTTCGAGACAAGCGATCCCCAGGGCAGGACTCCGCTCTACGTCGTCGCCGCAGAGACAGAGGGCATCTACCTCCAACTCGACGTGGTCCGCGTGGTCGGCTGGCTCGTCGATAACGGCTGGGCCCGGGGCCCGGCGCCCACGTCCACTGAGCTTGCCTGGGCATGGCTCTATAGGAACGTGCCAGGTCTCGGTCAAAACCGCTGGGAGGATCATTACAACGACGCGATGACCGTCGCGGTGAGGACCCTCCTTCACACGATCAGCCACGTTCTCCTCCGCCACGTTGAATGGAGCGGGTTCAATCAGAATAGCGTGGGCGAGTACCTTCTCACTGGAGCGCTCACCTGCGTGCTCTACGCAAATCGCTACGCCGAGACCAAGATCGGCGGGCTCAGCACCCTCTTCGAGCAGCGCCTTGGCGTTTGGCTCGACGATTCGTCGCAGCGTGGGCGGGAATGCGTCTACGATCCCTTCTGCATCGACGAAGGCGGCACGTGCGTCGGTTGTCTCCACCGCGAGCACAACTGCCCTCAGTTCAATCGAGAGCTATCCCGCGCAGTTCTATACGGCGGCCCCACACCGCCACCAGAGTTAGGCAGCGACCTCGGGATTCCTTCGATTCGACGCGGCTTCTGGGAATTCGTGAGACCAGCGGCTCTGAGCGCAACCAGTTGAATGAATTCCATCGCTTGCGAAACGCGAGAGTGGTGATCGATGAAGACAGCTTCGAGTATCGTATCGCTCAGGGCTCGTCTGGGACGAGACGCTGAACTCGTTGCACGCCTTGCTGCGCCGCTCTGGGCACGTGTGGGCCGGACGATTGGTCCTGAAGACCTGAGCTGGACGCGGACACTTGCCGGGGACGGCGGCCCGCACTTAGTGTGGGACGCGCTCGGGGAGGCGGGCGGCGTCACAGCGCCGCCATCGAGACTCGACGCCGGGGGCGTTGCGAGACTCTGTGCGGCCCTTCTTTCCCCCGACAACGCGGTAACGCAAGGCGACAATTCAAGCGACAAATTGCCGCGGCTCGTCTGGACCCTGCCCTGTGCCCATAGCGGGCATGCCAGCCGCGGCTCGGGCTATCGAGAGGCGATCATCAACCTCATCGGTAGGACCCGAGAACGACTTATCCTACTCACCCCGTTCGTCGACCTTGCCGGAGTCGGAGGCCTCCTTGGACCGCTCCTGAGTGCCATGCTTCGGGGGGTTGAAGTGACCCTCCTCACCCACGATGCCCTTAACATTGCTAGTTACACGAGTAGAGCCATCGAGGAGCTGAGACGGGAGGCAGAGCGGATCGGCGGCAACCTTTCGGTCTACTCTGGGGAGTCGGGGACTGCCCGGGACCGTCAGACACACCCGCTCCTCCACGCAAAGCTCGTCATTTGCGATCGGCAGGTGATCCTCATCGGCTCGGCCAACCTTACCTCGCACGCGCTTGCCTCAAATCTCGAGGCTGGCGTCATGCTTGGCGCTGAGGCTGCCGAGGAAGCCGTTCCCATCGTTGACGAGATGATCGCTGCAAATTGCGTCTACCTTGTTTTCCGGACAGGCCAGCAAATCTGAATCACTTGCGACCAGAGGTCCCAGCCCCAAGTCTGCGAAAACCTACGGTAAGGAATCCCTTCGACAGTCAACCTCGAAAAGCTGCGCGCACGAGTTCCGATGATACCATACCTAACTGCTTGGGCGAACTCGGGAGTTCCGGTGACACCATACCTAACTGCTTGTGCGACCGCGGGGAAATCGGGGAGAGCACAGGCATTGCGGCTGATGGCCATCCGGCAGGCGCGCCTGGAGCCACTGGCGTTGAGCGTCTCCGGCCGCGAGCGAATGGTCGACGGTCGGGCGACGGCGAGCGGGGAGAAGCGGATTGATTTTTCCGCAGCAATCGCCTGGCTCGGTGACATAGTGAATATAGAGGGGCTGCTCCTCGAGATCGGGCCCCGTTCTGTCTTTCTCAATTCGGCGGTCGGTGGATGGCAGTAGCCAGCGGGGAGGGTCCGCGCACGACCTGACCCCGCTGGTGGGGCGTGGGGCGGGGAGCGTGGGGCGTGGGGCGAAAGCAAAGTGGCCAGTGAATCCGAAGGGAGGGAGCCAGCGGTGACAGAAAAGCGCCAAAACGAAGCCAATTTGCTCGTGGTGTTAATCATTGGCATACTGTGACTTAGAACGAATAAAGGCGAAATCGAGCCGGCAAAACGAAGCCAATTTCCGGCCGGCGGCATGGGGCGTGGGTGAGGAGAAGAGTGGCCACTGAAGGTAGTGGCGAGTGGCGGGCCGGCGGCGCGTCACGTGGAGACCTGCGGTGGGCCGAACGGCGGGGTCAGGAGTCGCTACCGTCGCCGGTTTCGCCGGGGTATAGGCCGGTGTATTGCCTCGAAGCTTTACCGAACGGTCGGCGCGCGACGACTCAGACGATGGTGTATTCAAGTACACATGCGTCGCCTGCTGCTCGACGTTTTGGGTTCCGGGCCGTTGGGAACCAGGATACAGATTCGAACGAAACTTCAGTGGAGATCGACGCCCACGCCGTACTGATTGAGCTCTTAGGCTGTGTTGTACCTCCCCGCCGAAAGAGGGGGCGGTCAACAACGCCGATTATCGCGGAGGCGTAACTTGCCTCTATGACACCCAACTTCTGGGCGCCTGCTTGCACGCATCCGAGTCCGGTGGCCGCTCTCGCCCTCAGGCCGTCAGGGGCATGCCAGACGTACCAGTCGCCCCCCCAGCCACGGCACGGCGGCTGTCGGCTTTGTCAGCCCAGCCTCTTTCAACAGGGGGTTGTGGGCGCGTTTGCTTAGGGTTTTGGGTTCTTGACCCCTGATTTTGGGGTCGGAAAGAGTCAGGATCTGGGTTGTTGACCGTTTCTGACCCTGGCTTGATGAGGTGCGAGAATCGGCTTGCCGATGGCCACAAGTCTTTGATACCCGAGCGATTAGATTGCGTCCCATGACCTTGTTCAACCCCGTTTTTAATTGCCTGACGCCTTAAGGTCGTAAAACGATGAAAAACGCGGGATGATGATGGACTGACTACAACCGACGAAGCTGGCTATGTCTTTCTGCGTCAGCCCCCAGCCAGCAAGCTTGCGAACCTGCTTCTTTGCGTGAACAGTGTGTGAAACCAGCTCCACTCAGGTACGATGGTACAATGTTCACCATGCCTATACAGGAGACCCTCTCCCAACTTACTAGGGATCGGAAGTGAAATCGGGAGACAGCGAGCCCCCAGCGCGTCAGCCTTGGATCTGGGGGCGTCGCCCTTCGGGCGTCGACATTAGCCACCCCTGAGCTGTGACCTGCTTTTGAACCATGCCGATTCACTGGCCACTGGCCACATGGAAGGCAAAAGGTATAAAGGTAAAAGGCAAAAGTCCGCGTTTCGCATTCGCTGACCACTGGCCACTCTTCTGCTTCCACCCGCCACTCGCCATTCCCCACTCGCCACTCGCCACTCGCCACTCGCCACTCACCACTCGCCACCCGCCACTCGCCATTCCCCACTCGCCACTCGCCACTCGCCACTCGTCACCCGCCACTCACCACTCGCCACTCGCCACCCGCCACCCGCCACTCGCCACCATGCATGACCCGACGGTCACGGCAAGGTAACCGCCTTGTCTGTGGATCGGCGGGGTCTCCCCAGATTGGCAAGGCTATGCCATAATCCAAAAGGTCCTTTTCAGAACGGTCAAAGAACGAGAACCGGCGGCTGGATGTGGGAATTGCCCCGCCGATGCCGATCATCCGGGCGGAGCGAGCCATGATTTCGGTGCATCTGCTCCCCAGCCTGATACCACCCGGCAGTCTCCACGGAGGCGTGGCGGTGGTCATCGACGTGCTCCGCGCTTCGACCATGATGGTACATGCGCTGGTGGCCGGTTGTACGGCCGTCATGCCTTGCGCCGAGGTCGACGAGGCCCGTCGCCTGGCGGCTTCGTTGGCGGAGGGCTCGCCGCTCCTGGCCGGCGAGCGGCACGGGGTTGCGATTGAGGGTTTCGACCTGGGAAACTCGCCGGGAGAATGCACTCCCGCGGTCTGCCAGGGAAAGACGATGGTCATCACTACCACCAACGGAACTCGCGCCCTGCTGGCCTGCCTGGATGCCGATCCTGTCGTGGTTGGCTCGTTCGTCAATTTCGCGGCCACCTCCCAGCGCCTGCTGCACGAGGCCAGGCCGATCCATCTGGTTTGCGCCGGCACTGAGGGAAGAGTCAGCTATGAGGACACGCTTTTGGCCGGGGCCTTTGCCAAGCACTTCAAGGACCTGGACCACCGCATGGCCAATGACGAGGCCGAGATCGCGGCCGGGCTCTGGGCCAGGGTCGAAGATATGATCTGGTTCAAGAGCGGCAAGCGGGTGCAGGCCGAAGAGTCCAACCCTCTGGTTCGCTACTTGATCCGGGGACAGGGAGGGCAACGCGTGCTAGAGTTGGGGCTAAGCGCCGATATCGCCGACGCCGGCCGCCTTAACCGGTCCGATTACCAGATTGTCGCCGAGCTGCGGCGCGACCCCCTGCGCATCGTGGCCTGTCCCTGACCCGGATATCGCGGCGAGGACCTCACGAGACGGCAAGAAACCCGGCAGCCGCGCACTGCGGTCGGCCCCAGATTCGTTGATCAGATGGGATGGGAAGGCAGGATTGATGATGGACCTGGAAATGGACAAGCTGGTCTCGTTGTGCAAGCGCCGAGGGTTCATCTTCCCCTCGAGCGAGATCTATGGCGGAATCAACGGCTTCTGGGATTACGGTCCGCTCGGCGTCGAACTGAAGCGGAATATCAAAGAGGCCTGGTGGCGCGACAACGTCCAGATGCGCGACGACATCGTTGGGCTCGATTGCTCGATCATCATGAATCCGCGGGTCTGGGAAGCCTCGGGCCACGTGGGAGGATTCAGCGACCCGATGGTCGACTGCAAGAACACCAAGGAACGGTACCGCGCCGACCAGCTTTACGTCTTCGCCTATGTCTTCCCGGCTGTGAACCACAAGGGAGAGCCGGCCGAGGCCTGGCTTGCCGGTCTGGGCGGCTCTCCCGGCGAGGCCGCCGAGCATCCCGAGAAGAAGGCCGCCAAGCTTGCCAAGAAGCTCGGCCAACCGACGGCGCCTCCCACGATCATCCCCTACATGCAGCTAGACCTTGCCGACCGCGACAAGGTCATCGGCCCATCGACCGACGAACGGGGCACGCTGACCGAGCCCCGATCGTTCAACCTCATGTTCAAGACGTTCGTCGGTGCTCTGGAAAACGAATCGAATATTGCCTACCTCCGCCCGGAGACGGCCCAGGGAATCTTCGCCAACTTCAAGAACGTCGTCGATACCGGCCGCGTCAAGCTTCCCTTCGGCATCGCCCAGGTCGGCAAGAGCTTCCGCAATGAGATCAACCCGCGCAACTTCACTTTCCGCTCGCGCGAGTTCGAGCAGATGGAGATCGAGTACTTCTGCCGGCCCGAGGAGGCGAAGGACTGGTATGCCTACTGGCGGAAGGCGCGGTTCCAGTGGTATGTCGACTTGGGCCTGAGATCGGATCGACTGCGGCTGCGCGACCACGACGCCGAAGAGCTTGCCTTTTACTCGACGGCCACGGCAGACATCGAGTTTGCCTTCCCGTTCGGCATCAGCGAGCTGGAAGGGATTGCCCATCGGGGCGATTACGACCTCACCCAGCACATGAAGCATAGCGGCAAGGACCTCAGCTATTTCGACGAGGAGCGCAAGGAGCGGTTCGTGCCTCATGTCGTCGAACCATCAGCCGGCGCCGACCGCGCGACGCTGGCCTTCCTGTGCGAGGCCTACACCGAGGACCAGGTGGGTGGCGAGCCCCGCACGGTGCTCAAGTTCCATCCCCGGATCGCGCCCATCAAGGCCGCGATCTTCCCGCTGGTCAAGCGTGACGGCATGCCCGAGAAGGCCGAGGCCATCTATCGCGATCTGAGACGGCACTTCAACGTCTTTTATGATGAGAAGGGAGCTATCGGCCGGCGGTATCGCCGGCAGGATGAGGCCGGGACTCCCTTCTGCATCACGATCGACAGTCAGACGCTCGCCGGGGACACTGTCACCTTTCGCGACCGCGATAGCTGCCGGCAATGGCGAGTGTCCATCGCCGGGGTCGCCCAGTCGCTCCGCGACCTGCTCGAGGGCCAGGCCATTCCGGCGAGTTCTTGAGTTCCTTCCGGACCGCCCGGAGAATCCGCCCTGGAGGACCTTGGACGCTGGTCGGTTCGCAGTATCTTTCCGTGAAGGCACAGCCAACCAACCGAGCGCCGACTTGACTTATGAAACCCTGCATCAGCCAAGCCACGACCATGAGCACGCCGCTGGAAGCCGATCTGCCGGCATTCCAGCGCGGCGGCTGGCGGGCCGTCGAGCTCTGGTTGACCAAGCTGGAAACCTACCTCGAGGGACATACGATCGAAGAGCTGCGCGGGCTGCTTGACTTGCATACCCTGGTGCCGGCGGCGGCCGCGGGGCAAGGCGGTCTGCTGCTCTCGCGGGGGGACGAACGCGAGATCCACTGGAGCCACTTCCGCCGCCGCCTGGCGGTCCTGAAGGAGCTGCAAGTCCCGATCTTGATCGTGGCGTCCGACTTCACTCGCGAGCCCTCGGGCGAAGACTACAGCCGCGCCGCCGCCATGCTCGGCGAGGCAGCCGAGCTGGCTGGCAGTTTCGGCGTCCGGATCGCACTCGAATTCCACAAGTCCTCAGGATTTTGCGCCAGCCTGGACACGACACTGGCCCTGATCGCCCAGTGCGGCTCCAATCACGCCGGCGTCTGTCTCGACCTGTTCCATTACTATACCGGGCCCAGCAAGTTCGAGGACCTGGCCTACCTTTCCCGCGACAACCTGGCCTGGGTACAGGTCTGCGACCTGAGCGGCACCCCCCGCGAGCTGGCCGGCGACAGGGACCGGATCTTGCCGGGTGAAGGGGATTTTCAGATCGACCCGATTCTCGATCACCTCGGACGCATCGGCTACGACGGACACGTCTCGCTCGAGGTTCTTAACCCTCAGCTCTGGCAGGTTCCCGCCGACCGGGTTGCCGACCTGGGCCATCAGGCGGTTTGCCGGGTGCTGGGGCAATGGAACCGCTACCCGCCGGAAACCTGGGGAGGAGCATGAGCGTGTCGACCGTGGTGACCATGCGACCCGCTGCGACCGTGTTCCGCGAGGAGCAGTATTTTGACTGGCGGGTGTACGCTCTGATCGCGGCATTCGAGCTGGTCGCGGGCTACTGCCTGGTCTGGGTGACCCGCCACTGGGACCCTGTCGACGCCCTCCTGGCTCGCCGGTGGTCCATCGAGTTCTCTCTTGGTCTGCTCGTCGCCCTGGCACTGCCCCTGCTGATGGCGGCCTGCCTGCTCCATATGACCACCGAGGTAACCCCGACCGAAGTACGCGTCTGGTTCGGCTGGGTACCGATCTACCGTCGCGTGGTCGCGATCACCAGCATTCAGCGCTACCACGTCGTCGAGTACCGGCCGATCATCGACTATGGCGGCTGGGGCATCCGGACCGGCCGCGACGGCGAGCGCGTTCTCAATGCCCGCGGCAATCGGGGCGTCCGGCTCGAACTGGCCGACGGCTCCAAGCTCTTGATCGGCAGCCAGCGCTCCGAGGAACTCGCGGAAACCATTGAACGCACCCGCCGCCCCAACGTCGTCTGAGACTTTGATTCGCGGCTCCATCGCCGATTTCGCAGCCCTGGTTCATCCGTCACCGCGCTCAAGCGTCTGGAATCTCGCAATCCGCGGCTCGCCCGCTGAGTTTGTCTTGAGAGGGCGTCGGCGTTTCGAACAGGACCTTTGCACATTGGCGGGCCGTGTGCTGATATACCTTGGTGTGGTGAGAAAGCGGCGGTGACCGAGAAGGGCTTTCCGATGAGTCCTGAGCAGTTTGGTCGAGCGGGCAGGGCGTGGCCGATGGTGCTGATCGTGGTGATTCTCGCCTTGACTACGTGCTGTGTCGCGATCATGAGCAGCCAGTCAGCCGAAGCGGGAGTCGAAACCTCTGCGGATGCGGACGGGCCCATGGTCTTCGTGCAGCATGGGGCTTTCTTCCTCATGGTGGGCCTGTTCGCATGGCACCAGTGGCGGGTGCTGGTGTTCCTGATCAAGCTCGCGGGGCGCAACTGGGTCATTGGTTCCGAGATCATGCTCTTGCTGGCAATCGTCTACGGAGCGTTTGGCAGCTTTGGCGTGCCCGAGCTGTTCTGGGATGATTCAACGATTACCGTGGGCGTCGCGGGCTTCAGTGCGATGGTGTTTCTCGAGCTGGCGTGGTTCGCCATCTACCTGGTCGACTATTTGCGGCCGACCCGAAGCCGGCGCCGGCGACTGGGGTGGAACCGGGTAGAACCCTTCGTGGTGGATTCCGGGCTTCCCCGGCTCTTGAGAATGCCGACCCAGAACGTCTCTCCCCTCTGGCAGTTGGGCTGGTTCCTCGCAATCGCCTGCCTGCCCGGGCTGTTCCTGCTGGCACTGCCGGCGTTCCTGCCGGCAGTCCGCCCGTCGAGCGATCCGCGAGTCGTGGAATGGACCTGGCTGGCTGGCCTGGTCCTGGGAGTGGTGGTCCCACCGATTCTCCTGTTCACCCGGCCGATCTCATTCTTCGACCGCCAGCTTCGAAAAGGGTTTGGCAAACCCATGGCACCCGACCGATCGGGTGCGATTTTCCAGCATCCGGGCGCACTGCTGTGGTTGGTGGGATCGGTCTATGTGGCGGCCCTGATCGCTCATTGGTTCCAGCGGAGGTGGGTCGTACCCGCGGCCCTGTTTTGCCTGCTGCTGGCGATGATTGCCGTTGCCGTCGCTTTTTTTCTCTCGTTCCGCAGCCGGACCGCGCAGGTCTGGACCGCGCTCCTGGTACTGACCACCATCTTGCTTAATAGCATCCAGACCTATGATCCCTGTTACCGCGGCCTGGCGCCCTATTACCCGCCAGACCCGCTGCGCCGGCTCATCCGGCTTCCCTCCCCGTTCTCGGGAAGCGACAGCAACACGCCGGTCAACCTTGTCGATTACCAGGAGAAGAATGTCAGAAGAGCAGGCCGGGAGGCCGCGGTGCAGAGCCGGACGGCGATTCTGAATGCCTGGAAGAACAGTGTTGGGCGCCAGACCGGCCCGGGCGATCCGGCCTCCGCCAGGCCGATCCTGGTCGCGGTCGCAACCTGTGGGGGCGCCCTTCGGGCCGGGGTCTGGACCGCGGCTGTTCTTGACGCCATCGGAAACGAGGTGCCCGAGTTCCCCAAGCATGTCCGCTACGTCACCGGCGCATCGGGCGGCATGGTTGGAGCCGCCCTGTTCGTGACCTCGCGCGTGGGGGCCCCCGCGGCCGGCGCACTCCCGGGAACGCCCCCAGCCATGGGCGGTCTTGCCAACAGATTCTCGAATGATTATCTAGGTCCAATCACCCGGCAGTTCATTCTCCGGGATCTACCCTTTGCGATCTTCCCCTGGCGTCAATCGCACGATCGCGGACTTGCCCTGGAAGACGCGATGGTTAGTGGCGGCAAGCTCACCGAGTTGGGTTACACTTTTTCTCAATTGCTTGATGCCGAACGCCAGGGCCAGATCCCCTCGCTGGTTTTCTCTCCCATGCTGGTCGAGGATGGGCGGCGGCTCTTGATCAGCAATCTCGACCTGGACGACCTTGCCACGATCGACGGCGAGGACCTCCTCTCCGAGAGCCCTAGCGAGATCGTCGAGTTGATCAAGAGGGAGACGCGGAAGAAGCTGTCGCCACGCGACTGCCTGGAGTTTCGAAGAATCAACGCGATCTCCGCGGTCGAGTTCTTTCGTCTCTTTCCCCAGGCTCGAGACACCTTCCAGGTGGTGACGGCCGTTCGTATGAACGCCACCTTCCCCGTCCTGACCCCGACTGGAGTCCTGCCAACGGACACACCACGCCAGGTCGTTGACGCGGGCTATTACGACAATTACGGAGTTGACCTTGCCAGCGCCCTGATCTTCGCGCATCGCGACTGGATTGCGAAGAACACGGCGGGAGTGCTGCTCGTCCAGATCCGCGCGTTCCGTAACGAGAAACAGTTGAAAGTGCTCGACCAGCCCATCCTGTCGGAGGGGTTGGTCAACACGGCCAGCAACGTGACCAACATCCTGGCGCGAGGAATCCGCTGGCTGACCTCGCCTGTTACGGGTCTTGCCGAGGCACGCGAGGCCGTCGTGCACTACCGCAATGACGGTCAAGTCGATGTCCTCGACCACTACTTCCAGGACCGTATCAAGAGTGATCCCGATTTCTTCAAGACAGTCGTCTTCACCTGCGACACCGAGATCAGGTCAACCGACGAACAGCAGGTCGAGACTCTCAACTGGCACCTCTCGGAGGAGGAGATGGCTCAGATCAAGAAAAACATGACCAGCCGCGATCAGAACCAGATCCGGCTCAAGAAAATGACCGCGTGGTGGCGTCAGCGCGGCAGCTCGCCCCGACCGGCCAGTACGAGGTGAATCACTCTTTGTGTGCCGGCCCCTTCAAAAAAGAAATCGCTCCAGACGTTGTTGAACCGTGGGGAGAGTAAGTAGTACGCCCGCGACGATGAGCGCGGCGCCGGCCAGGGTCAGCGGCCGGACAGTTTCCTTGAGCACGAAAAAGCCCAAAACCATCGCGATCACGAAGCTGAGCTTGTCGATCGGCGCGACTCCGGAGATCGG
>Ga0208044_1001190_pt1 | contig 14936 bp, 10 predicted proteins | sample Sb_taG_8_FD_187712 | JGI IMG/M metagenome (GOLD analysis project Ga0208044, IMG submission 187712) | Peat soil microbial communities from Weissenstadt, Germany - Sb_50d_c_BC metaG (SPAdes) (version 2) | ecosystem: Environmental > Terrestrial > Soil > Wetlands > Peat | place: Germany... | reverse complement strand
CGCCCGGCGCGAACTCGGCTGGGACTGCACCGGCGGCCTGCGCGCCCTCGAACTCCTCGGACTGTAACCAAAGCGACACCAAATGAACTGCAGCACAAATCAGGACTTTGACCTCAGCCCTGTATGGGCGGACGCCTGCGACGAGATCACGGACGACCAATCGGGCCGAATCTGCAATGGCCTGCATCAACCTTCTCTCCTCCGATAGGCCAATACCGTTAGGCAGTGATTCAGGTGGAACGGCTTCATGTCAATGCGGCTCATCCTCGGCCGTACGCACGCCGGTACCCTACCGCCGCACCTGGGCTCTGAATGGCATGGTCGGCTTCGGCGTGGCGAGGATGCTCAGAGACCCATTTCCGGTCTATCGCTGCCATTCAAGATCGCGTGGCGAGCGACTGGCGCAACGGAGGTTGAGACGCGCCGTGCTACGCCGACTACGCGGGCGGCGGACGCTTCCGGCAGGTTCCCAAGCAGCAGCATCTGCATCCACGCCGGCTTCAACGCCGGCATCCGGGCCTACTTCCTGCGGCTCGCCGACCGGGAGTCACCCCGCGTGGCATGGCTAGATGCGACGCTCCCGGCTTAAACTGACCCGGCTAACCAGCGCACTGCTGCGCGAGACCGCGCACGGCCGCAACCAGGGAGCTGTATGACGCAGGTGCCGCTATGGGGCCGGGTCATCTTCTCCGACTGGCATGGCGTGCTCTCCCGCGACCCGTTCTGGCTCTCCATCCGCGGCAGCGCAACTCATCCGCTGTACGCACAACTCGAAGCGGGCATGGCCGGAGTATTCGCCAGCGAGCGGACCGCGAATGAGTGGATGACGGGCCTGCTCTCCTCCAGCCAGGTCATCGCTGGGATGGGAATCCGGCTCGACAAGCGATTCCGCGATGACTTCCTGGCCCGTCGCCTGGACCTCGACTGCTCAAGGATGCGCGTCAACGCCGACCTGTTCGCCGTGCTGCGAGCCATGCGGACCGAATCGATGGTCGTGATTGCGACCGACAACATGGACTGCTTCTCGCGTGCCTTCGCTCGCGCCCGCCGCAGCAGGCACCGTCGCGCCCCTGAGAGGGACACCCTGGCTGACTGGGCCGACATCTGCGACGACATCATCTGCTCCAGCGATGTCGCCACACTCAAGGCCGACGACCCCCGCACATTCTTCGGGACCTGGCTGGACCAGCATGGAATGCGGTTCGCCGACGCCGTGCTCATCGACGACCGCGCTGACAACTGTGCCGCGTTCGTCGAATGCGGCGGCACGGCCATCCAATGGAAATTGGGCACCAACCACATCGGTGACGCCACAGCGGCACTGAAACAGTGGCTCGACGCATCAGTCACCACCCGGTGAGCTAGCAGCTCAGGTGGTGCCCGGCCGACCGCCAAGCCGTGGTCGTAGGATGCGCCGGCTCCATAGGCAACCATCTGTGCGACACGTACCATTTGCTATAGGGCAAACAGCATCTTTCAATCTGATACCCAGACACAGGAACTGGTCAGAATAGGGCACAATCGCACCGCTAGTCACATTTTGTCGATCAATGCGTTAGCCACGCTCGCAAATAACATGCTGCCACGAATTCGCCTTTGGGTAGACATGCAACCCCGTCACTGCGGTACCGTGCGCATGATCCCGTTAAAAGGATAATGCGCACATCTGGGGAGGGCTAAATGTGGAATATGTCTGTCCATAAAGGGCGCAAGGGCAGTTACATCTTCAGGTTAGCTGGTCTCGCCGCATCCTTCGCACTAGTTCCCGCGCTGGGAATGACAGGCGGCTCGCTGGCCGATGCCGCCGGTGCTCGTTCCCATGCGACTCCTCGATCTGCCGGAACCGAGCGTGCATTGCACTTCGGTTACCTCGGCCCCCCAAGCGCGGTGAATAAGATCGGACTGTTTGCGGTGAGTGCGCCCCCACGCTCCACGCAAGCGTGGGCAGTGGGCGATGACGCCCCGTTCATGGCTTGCGGCGACGGATACGTCCTGCACTACAACGGGCGTTCCTGGTCCGATGTGAGGGCTGGCCTGGCCGCCAATGTCGGACTCTCCGGCGTAGCGGCAGTATCGACAAAGAAGATCTGGATCATCGGGAGCGCAGGAAAGTGCACCGCGTTGAAGCCCTATCTGGCGTACTCATCTGGAGGGGTCTTCAGAGCCTGGAACCTGGCGTGGCTGGGCAGCGCAGACCTGAACGCCATCTCCGCCGCTTCCCCCAAGGACATCTGGGTTGTCGGCTCTGTGCAGATCAGGCACACCGTACGGCCACTGGCATTGAACTGGAACGGCCGGTCCTGGCGGAGAATGCCGACCCCACCGGCAAGCGGCGGACTCACCTTCAACTCCGTCAGCGTCTCGGGCCCAGGGAATGTATGGCTCCTAGCCCACTCCAGCGGAGGCTCCACCTCGGAAGCAATCCACTGGAACGGCAAGCACTGGTCCGCTACGTACACCTTCCCGAGCAGCATCTACCTATCCGACGTGGCGACGTCCTCCAGAACACAGGCCTGGCTGGTCGGCTACGTCGTCAACGGGCCTTCCGGTACCTTCTCCGCGCACTGGAACGGCGCGAAATGGACCACTGTGGCCACGCCCACACTGAGCGTCCTTCTGAACGCGATCACGATGTCTGGCGCACGCACATGGGCCGTCGGTGAAATATTCGCGAACTCGACGTCCAGCGAGACCCTCCCGGAGGTCCTGTACTCGACAGGCGGTCGGTGGAAGAAAGAGGCCGCACCTGACGCAGGAGTCAGCCCATCGAATCAGTCTGCATTCTTCGGCGTGAGCGCGGCGTCATCCCAGTTCGTGGTGGCGGTCGGCCAGAACGGGATCATGTGCAGTAACGGCCCCGGATTCGCCGACGTCTACCGCAGTGGCACCTGGCACGCGACATCCGCGCTGGTCGGCTTGCGAGCCGGGCTACCGAGGGTGCCCGATTGCGGCGGGTAAGCGCACCGGCGTAGCGCCGCCGAGTGTTATGCACTCGGAGCTACCGGCCGATAACCCTTCGGTTCGTGGCCGATGCGACAGATGCCTACCTCGCACGTGAGGCGAAGGCGCGCATTAACATCGACCGGCAGCTTGCCGCGGCCGGCTGGGTCGTCCAGCACGCGGACCGGGCCAACGTCTCCGCTGGGCCTGGCGTGGCGGTGCGGGAGTTCAGCCTGGAGAAAGGCCATGGCCGCGTCGACTATTTGCTGTTCGTCAATGGCCAGCCGACCGGGGTGATCGAGGCCAAGCCCGAGGGGACCACTCTGGTCGAGGTCGAGCACCAGAGCGGGAAATACGTCGACGGCCTGCCGAGCTGGATCCGGCCGCCGGTCTATCCGCTGCCGTTTATCTACGAGTCGACCGGCACCGAGACCAGATTCACGAACGGCTACGACCCGGATGCCCGCAGCCGCCGCGTCTTCACCTTCCACCAGCCGGAGACTTTGGCCGAGTGGTGCCGCCAGATCGCCGCGGACAGCCAGGTGCCGACCTTACGAGCCCGGCTGCGGACGATGCCCGCGCTGGACAACCCGCTGCTCTGGGAGGTCCAGGCCCGAGCGATCCGCAATGTGGAGGAGTCACTGGCTGCGGACCGGCCAAGGGCGCTGATCCAGATGGCGACCGGATCGGGCAAAACGTTCACAGCAGCGAACATCTGCTACCGCCTGATCAGGCACGCCGACGCAAGCCGGATCCTGTTCCTGGTCGACCGGTCCAACCTGGGCAAGCAGGCGAAGCTGGAGTTCGACAAGTTCGTCATCGCCGAGACGCAGCGGAAGTTCCCGGCCGAGTACATCGTCCAGCACCTGACCTCGAACACGGTGGACCCGGCCGCACGGGTGTGCATCTCGACCCTGCAGCGGCTGTACTCGATCCTGCGCGGTGAGCCTGAGCTTGATCCTGAGCTGGCCGAGCACTCGGCATACGAGCTGCCCGTCGCCGAACCGGTCCCGGTCGAGTACAGCAAGCTGCTGCCGCCCGAGACGTTCGACGTGATCATCGTCGATGAGTGCCACCGGTCGATCTACGGGGTGTGGCGGCAGGTGCTTGAGTACTTCGACGCGCACCTGATCGGCCTGACGGCGACCCCGACCAAGCAGACGTTCGGGTTCTTCAGGCAGAACCTGGTGATGGAGTACTCCCACGAGATGGCGGTCGCCGACCAGGTCAACGTTGACTTCACCGTCTACCGGATCCAGACCGCGATCACCAGCCGCGGCGGCGCGGTCGAGGCCGGGGACTGGGCCGGGTACCGGGACCGGATGACGCGGCAGATCCGCTGGGAGGCCGTCGACGAGGCGGTTCCGTATACGCCGGTGCAGCTGGACCGGGCCGTCGTTGCGCAGGATCAGATCCGCACCGTGATCACTGCATTCCGGGACAAGCTCTTTACTGAACTATTCCCAGGACGAAAGACGGTCCCTAAAACGCTGATCTTCGCGAAGGATGACTCGCACGCCGATGACATCGTGCAGATGGTCCGCGAAGTGTTCGGCAAGGGCAACGAGTTCGCCACCAAAATCACGTATCGGACCCGGGACGGCCGGCCTGAGGATCTGCTCCAGTCGTTCCGCAACTCGCTGTACCCGCGGATCGTGGTCACCGTCGACATGATCGCGACCGGCACCGACGTGAAGCCGCTGGAGTGCCTGCTGTTCATGCGCTCGGTGAAGAGCCGGACCTACTTCGAGCAGATGATCGGCCGCGGGGTGCGGGTCATCGACGACACCGACTTCCAGGCCGTCACCGACGACGCCCGGTCCAAGGACCGGTTCGTGGTCGTCGACGCGGTCGGCGTCACCGACACGTCCCTGATCGAGACCATCCAGCCGCTGGAACGCAAGCCGAACCAGAGCCTGCAGGCCCTGTTCAAGCTGATTGGCTTCGGCAGCAAGGACCCCGAGGTCGCCTCCAGCATCGCCGGCCGGCTCGCGCGGCTCGACAAGCGGCTCACCCGGGACGACCGCCAGGCGCTGACCGCGCTCGCCGATGGCCGGGACCTGGGAACGATCGCGCACCGGATCGTCGAGGCGCTCGACCCCGACAACCAGCTGGCCGCCGCCACGACCGGCGGTGCCGAACCCGGCCCGGCCGACCTGGCCCAGGCCGCGAGCACCCTGGTCGGCGAAGCGCTCGCTCCACTAGCATCCAACCCCGATCTGCGTCAGGCGATCCTTGATGTCCGCAGGTCCTACGAGCAGACCATCGATGAGGCGTCCAAGGACGAGGTCCTATTCGCCGGCCATTCCGAGGCCGGGCGGGAGAAGGCCGCCGCGATGATCTCCTCGTTCCGGCAGTACATCGAGGACAACCGCGACGACATCCGGGCACTGCAGCTCCTGTACAGCCGACCGCACCAGGAGCGGCTCACGTTCACCGAGATCAAAGAGCTGGCGCGGGCGATCGAGCGGCCCCCGTATCAGTGGACACCGGAGAAACTCTGGCGCGCGTACGAGATGCTTGACCAGTCCAAGGTCCGCGGCTCAGGAGGGCAGATGCTGACCGATATCGTGTCCCTGGTCCGCTACACGCTCCACCAGGACGACGAGCTGGTACCGTTCCGCGACCAGGTGGAGGAGAGGTACGCGGCCTGGCCGGAGTCTGTGCTTGTGCGGCGCTGACGCACCCTAGCGCCGGGAGGCTGCCCGTTCTCCGCCTGGTGCGCTTGTGGGATTCCTGTGGGGATCTTGGATAGTGAGAGCACTGCCTGCACCACGATGTTCCTCTTCTTCCTGCGGATTACGCAGGTGAGAGGGACTCCGCCTTACCGAGGATCGTGAGCCGGTGAGCGGGTTCGAACCGCTGACCTGCCGCTTACAAGGCGGCTGCTCTGCCAACTGAGCTACACCGGCGGGAGACTGCACGCATGTTAGCCGACCGCAGGCTTGGCGTGAGAACTAAGGCTCCGACCGCTGACTCGGCCACGGCCGCACCGGAAGGTCGTGCCGACGAGATATGCGCAGCGGCCGGGGGCAGTCATGGCTCATGCTGCCCCCGGACCGCGCCTCGTCGACGCGCGGAGCGCCGACGGAGTCTAAAGGGTCAGGCGCCACCCGGCACCGTGTCGATCCCTCCCATGACTGTTCATCAGTTGTGTACGCCGACCTGCGTGACAAGGGCAAGGCATAGGGGCGACTTCGGATCAAATCCGGTGAACGCCCGCGCGGCAATCCGGTATTGACGCAGTTCAGCGCATAGAACCGGGTGATTCGTGGAAAACTCTCGATAGTCTCGAAGAACACACCTACCAAGGACGAAGCCAGCATGGGACGACCGCAGGCCCCGCTGGAGCGGGATGGCTCGCCGGTGCGTGAGTTCGCGTTCTGGCTGCGCGATCTCCGCAACCGCTCAGGCCTGACCTACGAGCAGCTTGCGAAGAACTCGCACTACGCGACGAGCACCGTGCAGGAGGCCACCTCTGGGAGCCGGCTGCCGACCCTCAAGGTCGTCACGGCCTTCGTGCAGGCATGCAACGGAGACGCCGAGGCGTGGGGCGCGTACTGGACGCAGATCCGGCGCCTGCTTGACCCCGACGCGCCCGCGGATATCGCCAGGTCAGTGGTACCGCCATGGGCCAACAGCATCGGCACTGGCCGGTCCGCCATCGCCGCTAGGCGTACGGCACCGGATGAAGGGCTGGCTGATTCCGGCCAAACCGCGGTGGAGGACCCGGACCGGTGGTACGTGGAGTCGTTCACCGCCCTGCTCCGGCTGGACGCTGATCCGATCGAGGCGGTCGAGCAGCGGGCAATCGTCGCGTCCGTCGACGGCCTCAGCGAGCTGTCGACGTCGATCAGCGTCCCGCGCCATCCGGATGACACCGGTCAGAGACACCAGCTGGAGGCCGAGCTGCTGCATGGCGGGTCACTGGAGTTGCGCGAGCAACCCTACGAGAGCTTCTTCAGGAACGTCATCGTGCTCCCTGAGCCACTGCACACCGGGGAGCGGCATGAATACGCCCTGCGGCTGCGCATCCCCCGCGGGCAGCCGATGGCCGCTCACTATGTACACGTGCCGTTCCATCGCACCGACTACTTCGAGCTGCGAATCCGCTTCAACCCCAGGAGTCTGCCGCAGGCGATCTGGAAGCTGTCCGGCGCCCCGACCGCGGTCATCTACCAGCGCGGACCTGCCAGCCAGACCATAACCCCTGACCGGTTCGGCGAAGTCCATGTCGAGTTCCGCGATCTGAGGCCGGGACTCGGCTACGGCGTGTGCTGGCTGGACGACGAGTCGGCCGGATAACTCCGCCAGAGGCGCGGCTCAGCGCGGTTGCCCGCCGATCGCGCCTGAGCGGCGGCCGGCCAACCTCGCCCTAATATCGCCCGGATGTCGCCCGGTTCACGTCCACCCACCAAGACGAGTCCTGCCTTTCACTAGCAATGCCTGGCCAGGATCGGCCCGGCAATGTCGGTGAAGGGAGGGACCGGATGCAGCCACACATCATCATCTTCCTGATCACGCTGCTGCACGGGCTCGTCTAAGCGGGCGGCGGGCTGATGGTCGGCACCGACGAGCCCGCCTCCGGCCAATGAGGAGCACCTGATCAGCGCAGTTCCTGACTCGATTCTGCGCAAGTCTGAATCAGCGCCGCGAAATAGCGGCCGCGGGACCCTTGGGTGGCGATCAGCCGCCCAGGGTCCTGACTCATGTCCATTGCGGCCCGCACCCGGCCCGGCCATGCTCGGCCTATGCCGACCAATCCCGACGAACCTACGGTTGAGCAGATCATCGCGGACCTGCGCGTGCTCAGAGAGCGCGGGCTCGTCCGGCTGCGCCATACCGACCTTGGTGACCTGCGGAAGGCTGCGGCCAGAGCCGGCCTGACGGCGACGGCCGGCGGACACCAGGCCGTCGAGGCACTCCTACGCGCGGCCGTGCAGAATCTGGGCAGTGGCCAGCTCGGCTCGGCCGCCTTGGCCACCTTCGGCCTGGACCGCAGCGAACGGGACCGGCCTGCCCAGGACCGCCGCCGCAAGGCCGCCCTGGTCTATGGCGTTAGCGTGGAGCGCTTCCGCAAGCACCACGAGCGGATCGTGATCGAACAGGTCGCCGAGGAGATACTCAAGCTCGTCCTGGAACCGGCCGCAACCCGACGGCCGGCTATCGGTCACCCGGAACTCGGCCGCCAGATCGTCCTGAACGGCCAGGTAGCCGATACCCATTTGAGGCTGGTCGTTCATGTCGAACCCGTCGAACTGCTGTCCGATGTCGACATCGTCGTCGTGCCACAGAACATCTACCTGGAGTTGCCGCCGCACTTCAAGTCCTCTGTCTCGGCCGCGATACGGCGGGCCGCCGCGGTCAAAAGCGCGGACGGCCAGATCGTCACTGACGTAGTGGCCGACGAGCTGCGGGCCTGGGTGAGCGAGCACGGGCGGCCTGGGCTGCCGGTGGCGGCGGGCACGGCCGTCGCGACCTCATCGGGTGAGATGGCGAGCCAGGGCGTGCGCAGGATCTATCACGTGGCCGTCACGACTCCGCGTCCTGGCACCAACGACTACGACGTGGAGCCGACGGCAATCGCTAACGGCGTGCGCAACGTGCTCACGATCGCGCGGCACGAGCGGCAGCTGTTCGACCCGGTCCTATGCTCCCTGGGATTTCCGCTGCTCGGGGCCGGCCGGGGCGGCCTGGATCCGGCTACCAGCTTCACCTGGCTGTGGTCGTCGCTGGAGCGCGACATCCGGGAGAATGGCCCGTGGGAGATCCATTTCATCACCCGCAAACAGGCCCTGGCCGATCTGATCGTCGCCAAGCTGGCCGATGCCGGAGTCATCCCCGCGCAGCCAGGCTAGGCCGGTCGTCGCCTGCTCCAGCGCTCGGCTAACTCGCCGATGGCCGGCCGCGTGCTTGGCCGGTTGCGGTTGATCACGTCGCTGAACGTCACGAGCCCGGCTTCCAGCGACTCAAGCGTGCCGGTGAGACCAACGCGCAGGCACTGGCTGCTGTGCGGTGCCGACCGCAGTTCCGGCAGAAAGAACGATGCCCCAGGCACGACAAGCGCGCCTGCGCTGCTCAGCTCGGCGGACACGTCCGAGGTAGCAACCGGCAGCTCCGGACACCACATCCACAGGAAAGGGCCGCCATCGGCGGCGTGGAAGCGGACAGGCACCTGTAGCGACTGACCGAGGATCTCGCGGGCGAAGCCATGCCGCTCCGCATAGGCCGGCCGCAGGAACTCCCGGCAGACCCGCGCGAGACGTCCTTCGGCGAGCACGGCGGCAGCCACCCGCTGCGCCAGCTGATGCGGAGCGATCGCCACCCGGGCCTGGATTCCCGCGAGCGCATCGATCACCTCTTCCGTCGCCATGGCGAAGCCGATCCGCTCGCCCGCGAATCCCGCCGCCGAGAGACTGTGGGTGAGGACGACGTGCTCGTTCCAGGGAACGCCGAGTTCGGCGAAGCAGAGCGCGGGAACCGGCGGCGCGTAGGCGCCGTCAATCACCAGCAGCGTGCCGATGCGCGTGCACTCGCTGGCCAGCTCGTCAAGCTGCGCGTCACTGAGCACATTTCCGGTCGGGTTGCCTGGCCGCGACAGCAGGACAGCCCCGACGGAGCGATCGAGCTGACCCAGCCTGGGCAGGTACCTGAAGTCGCCGTGATGGTCGTCCTGCACGTCAGGAAGGACCATGTCGTACTGAACCCCGGCGTGCGTCCGGTAACCCGGGTACTCGGGACCGGTGAACCTGACCTTCTTGCCGCGCTGCGCCATCAGCTCGCAGACATAGTAGAAGATGGCCTGCGACCCTGGCGCTACCAGCACGTTCCTGCTCGTCAGCGGCAGGCCGAAGTACTGCCCGTACTCGATGGCGATCACATCACGCAGTACGGCCGTACCGCGCACGTCGGGATAGCGGGTCACGCTATCGGCGAATGACGAGGCCAGGACCTGGTCATGGTAGGCATCGCGGAACAGCCGGGCGATTTCCGGCTGAGCCTGCGGCAGCCCCGAGGTCAGGTCAAGCAGGCCGTCTCCGGGCGCGAGCAGCTGCGGCCCGACGTCCGCCAACTCCTGCGCGGCGATCGGGCCGTCGCGGCTCAAGCCAGCCCCCGGCATTCCGCACCTCCAGGAAACCGATCGCCATTGGCACCCCTGACCGGTGCTTTTGACCGGTGCTTTTACTGTCAGCCGGGATTCCTCGCAAGGCAAGGCATATGGGCGTAATCCGCTAAACTCCGGTGAACCGAAAATCGCAGTCAGAACACCGGAGAATCGAGCAAATTGAGCGGGTCAGGAAGGCTGCAAAGTCGGCCGGCACCTCGGTGGCCTGACTGAAATCCGGAACGGCGCCAGCTGCTTGTTGAGCCACCGGGCACCGTCGGCATCGTCAAGATCCACGGCCGCTCCTGGCGCGGCACGCAGGACTCCGGCCGGGCACCGGTCGCCGAACAGAATCAGGTTCCGGCCGCCGAGATCCCGGCCAGACGGCCACACGATGCCCTGAGCCCAGGCTGCCTGCTCCCGCAGCCACTGGCCCCACCGCCGGGTCTGCGGATACTCCGATGGCGGGGAGTGGATCAGCCACTCGTCCTGGCAGGCGGCAGCGAGATCCGCAGTGGTCAGCAAGGAGATCAGGGTCAGGTCAAGCACCGGCTTGAGCGCCGAGATGCGGTAGTCGGCTATCGACGCACGCCGGATCAGCCGCTCCCCCCTGTCGTTGAACGGTATGCCGCGGGCCAGTGTCTCCAGCAGCGCGGTCTGCTCCCCGGGCGCGGCGTAAAGATACGAATAGGGGTCGTCCGGAGTGCCGTCGAACCTGCCGCCCCGGAAATAAGGATCTGATCTAACCGACTTGAATGCCGGACCGTCCCGGTATTTCCGGTGCACTCGCCACAGCTGGGTCCCGGCGCCGAGCACTACGGCTCGGGGTGACGCTTTCCCGGTGATTAGCGGCGGAATGGGCGGCATCGCCTCAGCCTCCCGATATTCGGCTCGGGGCGGCTCGGGGTCAGCCGGTACGCCGGCGAACCGCCTCCCGGCTGCCCTGCACCCGCCCGTCGCTAGCCAAGTAATGTGACGGTCAGTCCCAACTGGCGATGATGTACCAGGCCGCTGAGTGTCCTAGCCGGGTGGGCCGGCCGGGACGACCCGGACCCGATCGGATCAAGTCCCGCGGCGAGCGCGACCGCCAGCGATCGGCGGGGGCCAGGAGCCCGAGCCCCGTGCGGCCGGCGCACCAGCCAGCGGGCTGAAGCAGCCGCCGACCGCCCCGTTACCATGCAGGGCATGAATGTCGTCTTCGTCGAGCCGTTCTTCCCGGCCAGCCAGCGGCATTTCGTCCGGGCGCTGGCCGAGGTTGGCGCGACGGTGATCGGTGTCGGCGAATCGGCGGGCGACCAGCTTGACGATGAGCTGAAGGGCTGGCTGCACCACTACGAGCAGGTACCGTCGGTCACCGACGTGGCAACGGTGACACACGCGGTCCGCTCGGTACAGGACAAGCTGTGGGTGGACCTGATCGAGGCCACGATCGAGGCGCACACCCTGCCCACCGCGCAGGTCAGGGAGGCCTGCACCATCCCTGGCACCTCGGTCAGGACGGCCTGGCTGTGCCGGGACAAGCCGTCGATGAAAGAAGCGCTGCGCGCGGCCGGGGTGCCCACCGCCGCGTCGGCCGCCGCGGCGAGCGCAGCTGAGGTGTTCGCCTTCGCCGAGCAGGTCGGCTACCCGCTGATCCTCAAGCCGCGCAGCGGCGCGGGCGCGGCGGGTACCACCCGGGCCGACGATGCGGCCGACGTTTCCCGCGCGCTCGGAATCTTCGGCGGTCAGGGCGTCGACTCGATCGCCGTCGAGGAGTTCGTCGACGGCCACGAGGGCTTCTACGACACCATCACGGTCAACGGGCAGGTCGGGCTGGATTTCGCGTCGCATTACTTCCCGAACGTGCTTGACGCGATGCGGGCCAGGTGGATCTCGCCCGAGTTCATCTCGACCAACCGGATCGACACCGCGCCGGACTACGCCGAGCTGCGCGAGATGGGCCAGCGCGTGATGACCGCCCTGCAAATCGGAACGTCGGCGACGCACATGGAATGGTTCTCAGGCCGGAACGGGCTGAAGTTCTCCGAGATCGGCTGCCGCCCGCCGGGCGTCGGGGCCTGGGACCTGTACTGCGCGGGCAACGAGATGGACGTGTACCGCGCCTGGGCGATGGCGGTCACCCGCGGCGAGACTGCCGCGCCGCCGTCTCGGCGCTACGCCAGCGGAATGGTCGCGCTGCGACCGGACCGGGACGGCCACGTTAGCGGCTACACCGGCGTGGACGAACTGCAGCAGCAGTTCGGCGAATGGGTCATCGACGCGCACCTGCCGCCGCCGGGCACGGCGACTCAGCCGGTCGAGGCCGGATACATGGCCAATGCGTACGTGCGGATGCGCCATCCCGACTTCGACGAGCTGCACACGATGCTCGACGCGGTCGGCCGCACGCTGCACGTATCCGCCTCGTGAGAGTGACCCTGCTCGGACCGCAGCGCAGGCCGACGCTGGACGGGGTGGTGGCGTCGCTTGGCCTCGACGGGCCGATCGCCACGATTACCGCCGGATGGCAAGAACGCGAGCCGGACGATGCCGAGCTGAGCGAGCGGCTTGGCTCCCGCGATCTGAATCTGGCGCTCTACCGCAGATGGCTTGATGTGCAGGAGAACGACCCGGAGTTCGCCGCCGCGCAGCGGCAGCTTGATGGGGTGCTTGATCAGACGGCCGACCTTTACCTGCTGCGGCTCGACCATGCGCTGCAAGCGGTCTACGCCGTGGCCCGCCGTGGCGGCAGCGAGCGGCTCCGAGCGGAAGCGCTGGCCGAGTCCATCACGGCGGTCAGCGAACTCGACGCGGCGCACCTGCACCGGGTGAACGGCATCCGCGGCGAGTTCTACGCCCGCTGGCAGCCGCACAGCCGGCCGGTGATCGCCGAGCACCGGGACAGCGTGGCCGACGTGCTCGGCGCGGCCACGGCCGTCGTGATCGCCGGCGGGCATGTCGGCGTGCTGACCGACGCGCTGCATCTGTTCAACGTCGCGCCATTGCTGCCCGGTACCGTGATCGCCTGGTCCGCCGGGGCGATGGCGCTGACCGATCTGATCGTGCTATTCGGCGACCGCTCCGCCCAGGGACCCGGCCACGCCGAAGTCTACGGCGCCGGGCTCAGCGTGCTCAGCGGCCTGGTGCTGCTGCCGCACGCCCGGGCGAGGCTGCTGATCGACGACGCACCGAGGATGTCCGTCTTCGCCGCGAGATTCGCGCCCGCGAGGTGCGTTCTGCTGGAAAGTGGCGCCAGGCTAGATACCGACAGTGCTGGTGCCTGCCCGCCCGGCACCCTGATCCTCGCCGGAGACGGCCGCGTGACCGCGCTGGAGGCGGCGTGACCGCGGTCCAGGCGGCCAGGCGGCCAGCGGTCAGCCGGAAGCTCGCCATCACCAGGCTGCGCGAGCGCAGGCCACTGGAACCGGCCATGGTCGACCGGTTCCTGGACCGGCATGAGGTGCCCATCGTGGAGGGCGCCCGCTGCACCTTCCTCTACCGCGGCGACGCCGATGCCGTCCAGCTGATCAACCGGGTCGTCGGGCTGCCCGAGCACATCCCGCTGCGCCGGCTGCACGGCACCGACCTGTGGTATCTCGTCCTGGAGCTGCCTGAGGGATCGCGGATCGAGTACTCACTTGAGGTGGCGCACGGCGACCAGCGGGAGCGGATCAACGACCCGCTGAACCCGCGTCTCGCGCACAGTCCGGTGGGCAGCTCATCGGTCTGCTACGCGCGCGGCTACCAGGTACCGCAGTGGTCCAAGCCCGATCCGGACGCGCGGCCTGGAACGCTGGTCGATCTGACGGTGCCGAGCCGAGCGCTGCGCCGGGACTGCCAGGTGACGATGTACCTGCCGGCCCGGTACCGGCGCACCGGCCGGTATCCGCTGCTGATCGTCCACGACGGCGCCGACTACCTCCGCTATGCGGCGGCCAAGACGGTGCTTGACAACCTGATCCACTCACTCGACGTGGCCGAGACCGTGGTGGCATTCTCGTCCCCGGCCGGTGACCGGCTGGTCGAGTACGCCAACTCGGCGGCGCACGCCAGGTTCCTGACCGCCGAACTGCTGCCGCGACTGGAATCCGAGCTGCCGCTCGTCGGCACGCCGGCCGCCCGGTGCCTGATGGGCGCGAGCTTCGGCGCGGTCGCCTCGCTGTCGGCCGCCTACCGGCACCCGGGCGTCTACGGCTCGCTGCTGCTCCAGTCCGGATCCTTCGTCTTCACCGACATCGGCAACGACCATGGCGGCGGGCCGGCCTTCGAGCCGGTGGTGCGGTTCGTCAACCGGTATCGCGCCGCTCCGCGCCGGGTCGCCGACCGGGTGTTCGTCAGCTGCGGCGTCTACGAGCCGCTGATCATCCGCAACCGGTCCATGGTGCCGGTGTTCGAGGCCGCCGGGATGGCAGTACGTTACGTCGAGGCCCGCGACGGGCACAGCTGGGAGAACTGGCGCGACCGGATGCGGGAGGGGCTGTCGTGGATTTTCCCCGGTCCTGGCAAGTTCGTCTACGAGTGATCCGGCGCCGAACACGGTGCGGGACCCGGTGAAGACACGCGAGCGGTGGTACTCCGACCGGGTCAAGGCCGACATCACGCTGGTCCGGTGGGGTACTTTCGGCCGGCCGGTGCTCGTCTTCCCGACCGCGGGAGGCGACGCCGAGGAGATCGAGCGCAACGGCCTGGTCGACGCGTGCGGCCAGCTGCTTGCCAGCGGCCGGATCAAGCTGTACTCGGTGGACAGCGTCGCTGGCCGGGTCATGGTCGATGGGGCCGGCCCGCCGGAGCACCGGATGTGGCTGCTCAACCAGTTCCACGACTGCGTACGCCGCGAGGTGGTGCCGGCCATTCACTCCGATCTTGGCGGCCAGGCCGCCGGCGTGGTCGCCTGCGGTGCCTCGATCGGGGA
>Ga0208044_1001188_pt1 | contig 14938 bp, 11 predicted proteins | sample Sb_taG_8_FD_187712 | JGI IMG/M metagenome (GOLD analysis project Ga0208044, IMG submission 187712) | Peat soil microbial communities from Weissenstadt, Germany - Sb_50d_c_BC metaG (SPAdes) (version 2) | ecosystem: Environmental > Terrestrial > Soil > Wetlands > Peat | place: Germany... | reverse complement strand
GATAAGGACGCCGCACTCCAGCAGACCGAGGCGATTTACCCCGGAAGCGAGCTTCGCGTGTTCACCGGCGAATACGATGACAACCTTGGCATCGAACTGACCAGGGGCGGTTAGCAATCGCGGCGCACAGTTCCGGAGACACCATACCTAACTCCGAAAAATTAAGTATGGTGTCCCCGGAACTGCCGCGGAACTGCCGGAACTGGGCCAGAATGCAAACGATGCCGGGGAAGTCGCTTGGAACAAGCCTGAAGCGCAAGCGAAGGGCATTGAATGATATGCATCTTCGAACGCCCTACGCTTGCGCTTCAGGCTTGTGAGCCCGCTTCCTGCCCACTCGGACGGCAAGTCAGGAGCTCCGATTCAGCGCTGTAGTACTCCTCATGGGGAATCTGGACTGGCGGAAGTGGCTTCGCTACTGGTCAAATACACATAGCAGCGATCAAGTGAGGGAGGAAACTTTTGATGAGTCACGTCAAGCCATCGATTCTGCTCCTCGTGACAGTGGCCACAATCGGAACCGTGGTAAGAGCAGAGGAGGGTCGCATGTCCAGTGTTGCCGAGGGAAACAGCCAGTTCGCCGTGGATCTTTACGGCAAGCTGCGGAACCAGCCGGGGAACCTGTTCTTCTCGCCCAGTAGTATCTCGACCGCCCTGGCGATGACCTACGCCGGGGCGCGCGGGGAGACGGCCGGCCAGATGGCCAGGGTCCTGCACTTCCCAACGCCCCAGGACAAGCTTCCCGAGGCCTTCCGATGGCTGCACGCGGCACTTCGCCCCGTGGCGGAGAAGCCAGGTTACCGGCTGAACGAGGCCAACCGGCTCTGGGGGCAACAGGGTTATCACTTCCTGCCCGATTTCCTGGCGGTCACCCGCGACTCTTTCCACGCCGAGCTGGCCGAGGTGGATTTCATCGGCCAAACCGAACTTGCCCGCGAGACGATCAACGCATGGGTCGAGAAGCAGACGCAGGACAAGATCAAGGACCTGGTCACGCGCGGGGTGCTCACGCCCCAGAGCAGGCTGGTCTTGACCAATGCGATCTACTTCAAGGGCGACTGGACCAGGCCGTTCCCCAAGGCCGCGACCCGGGACGAGATCTTTCACGTCTCCAGCGACAAGACCACGACCGCGCCCCTCATGCACAAGACCGACAACTTCAAGTTCACGGCGGTTGACGGACTGAAAGCCCTCGACCTTCCCTACGGCAACGGTGACCTGTCGACGGTCGTGCTGCTGCCCGACGAGATCGACGGGCTGGCTGCCCTCGAGCAGAAGCTGAGCTATGAGAGCCTGACCCGCTGGATGAATGGGCTGCAAAAGCGAAAGGTTCGGGTCTTTCTTCCTCGGTTCAAGCTGACCTCGGACTTCTCTCTGTCCACCGTCCTTGCGGCCATGGGCATGCCGCTGGCGTTCGACCAGAAGCGGGCCGACTTCACGGGGATCAGTACGCAGGAACCACTCTACATCTCCGCGGTCTTGCACAAGGCCTTTGTGGATGTGAATGAGGAGGGAACCGAAGCGGCCGCCGCAACCGGCGTCGTGATAGGGGCCCGAGCAGCGATGATTCCCAGAGAGCCCCCCCTCTTCCGCGCCGACCACCCGTTCCTGTTCCTGATCGTCGACAACCGGACGAAGAGCATTCTCTTCCTCGGCAGGGTGGTCAATCCGAAAGCATGAGACGGAGGTCGCTTCCGCTGGATAAGCTCTTCGTTCCTCCGGCGGTTCGATTGTTCTGCGCCCGGGGGGCCTCAGCCAATCCAGAGCCCCTCGACGCGAACCTGATATCCCGATGGCGTGCGGTTGAGGTAGTTCAGGAGACCGCTGTGCCTCCACTGGAGCATGCACATGCGCGGCTGGAAGAAGTAGCGCATGCCGATCTTGAGCTCGGAGCGGGTCTCGGTCACCATGCCCTCGTAACCTTCGGCGATGTAGTAGCCGAGGTCCTTGAACCCCTCTTGCCGGGGCCTCAGCGGGCCAGTGACGCACCACACAATGACTCCGGTCCGTGGTTCGACATTCACCGCCACGCCGCAATGGGTCACGGGGCAACCGCACGACATACCCAGCGGGCGGCCGATGAGAGTCTCGCCCACCCGGATGTCCATCTCGCGAGTCAACATTGGGTTGTGTGGGATGATGATCTCACGCGGGCCGGGGTCTTCGGGAAAGTGCTCGAGGTAGAAGTCGAATTCTCGGCCGAGAGAGTCTCTCCAGGCTGTACGCGGCTGCGCAGGATTGCCGCGACCGGCTGTCATGCAGGAACCGCATGCCGTGCTCGAATCCGGACGATCGACAACCGCGGTCTGCGTCGAGACCCGCTCCGGCGCAAGGTGGATGCAACGCTCCAGGAGATCGGGGTTGGTGTCGAGGTGGGCCGCCATTTCCTCGCAACGGCGGTAACCGCAGAAACCGCAGTTCAGACCGGGCAGATCGACCCGGAGCTTCGTGCCCCTCGCCTCTTTTTGGTTTGTCATGACTCGATGGCCCTTTGTCAGGACTTGTAAGCAAACGTCGAATTCAACGAGAAATGAGCAGCCGGCACTCGCGTGGAAACAGGACGCAGAGATTTGACCAGTGGCGGCAAGACTTCCAGGAACCGATCGACCTCGGCCCCTGTGTTGAAACGGCCCAGTGTGACTCGCAGCGAACCGCGCGCTCGCAGCGCGTCGAAGCCCATCGCGAGCATGACATAAGAAGGCTCGCTTGCGTGATCCGCGCTGCAGGCGCTGCCCGACGAGACGGCGAACCCCTGCTCATCAAGCGCCAGGAGCAGCTTGATCGCCTCCCCTTCATGACCCGCGAAGCCCAGGCAGATATGCCCGGGCAGGCGGCGATGGCGATGACCGATCAGATAGGCACCCGGGATACGCGTGGCGATGGTCTCGATCAGGCGATCGCGGAGGGCGACGAGATGGACGGCCTCCGCGGACATCTCGGACCGGGCGGTCTCGGCGGCGCGACCCAGGCCGACCACCCCGGCCACGAACTCGGTGGCCGACCGCAGCCCTCGCTCTTGTCCGCCTCCATGCACCAGCGGTTCCAGCTTCAAACCCGAGCGCACGTAGAGCACCCCGACGCCTTGGGGGCCATGCAGCTTGTGCGCGGAAAGCGACAGCAGGTCAATCGGCTGAGCGCGGAGGTCGAACGGCAGCTTGCCGGCGGCTTGCACCGCATCGGTGTGAAACAAGGCGCCGCGCTCGCGCGCGATCCGCCCCAGCTCCGCGATCGGTTGCACGACACCGGTGACATTGTTCGCGGCCATGATCGACACCAGACGCGTCTCTGGCCGCATGGCATTCCGCAGCGCCAAAGGCGAGACGATCCCGTCTTCCCCGCAAGGAAGATAGCTGACCTCCGTGCCGTGCCTCTCGAGATACCGGCAGGTCTCGAGCACCGCGGGATGTTCGATCTGGCTTGTCACCACGTGGCACGGTCTTCCTGGAGAGGCCTCGACTGTGCCCTTGAGTGCAAGGTTGTCGGCCTCGGTGCCACTGGCCGTGAACACGATCTCGCCCGGGTCCACATTCAACAGGGCGGCCACTTGCCGGCGCGACACATCAACGGCCTGACGCGCTTGACGGCCGATCGCGTGCAGGCTGGACGCATTCCCGAAGGTCTCGCCCAGCCAGGGCCGCATCGCCTCGGCCACCCGGGGGTCGAGTGGAGTCGTCGCGGCGTTGTCCAGATAAACCTGCGCGGGCATCTCATTCACCCCGGTAGAAGGCCTGATTCTCGAGCGGCCGCACGACGCCAAAGTGAGACTGCCAGCCGATCTCCTTCTTGCCCACACAGATGGTACATGTTCCCACGGGAGGATTGCCGCGCAGCAATAGGCTGTCGTGGCGGCCCGAGTCATCGAAGTCGATTTCGGGTGCGTCGGCGATCTGAGTCACCAGCGGGTCGATGCCGATTCCGTGCAGGGCGTTGACTTCCCGAATCTTCACGCACGGAGCCACGTCCTGGATTCGGGCTCGAAAAACCTCCCGTTCAGCCTGCGAGACGCGGTCGATCTTGGTCACCACGGCAATGTCGGCCAGCGAGAGCATCGGCCCCACCTTGAGTGGCAGGTTCATGCCGCTTGTCGCCTCCAGCACGACGATTCCCAGGCCGCCGTCGACATAGGGAGAACAGCGCAGGCAGAGCCCGGCGGTCTCGACGAGCAGCACGTCGCATCCCGCCTTGTGTGCCCACTGGAGCGCATCGCCCAGCACCATCACGTTGCAGTGGTCGGGGCAAAGTTCGCCGGAATAGACCTTACGCGCGGGAATGCCGAACTCGCGCGTCATCTGGACGTCTTCCTCGGCGAATTGTACGTCGATTTTCAAGAAGCCCACGCCCAGGCCGTCGTCCAGGACCTTCCGGGTGATGTGCCGCAGCACGGAGGTCTTCCCCGTGGTGGCCGGTCCAGCACAGATCGCCAGCTTCATGCGACTTCCTCCAGCTCGTGCTCGCTTAACTGCAACCCCTGGCGGAGTTTCTCACGCAGTCGCGAAAGCGCGTCGTCCAGCTTGCTCACCTTGATCGACAGCCGTTTCTCGACGTCGTCCGTGTGCAAGAGCCGCGTGACCCGCCCCCCCTGCATCACGATCCGAAAGTCCGAAAGCAAGGCGATTCGCGGGTCGTGGGTCACGAAGATAAAGATCTTGCGATGCTGCCGCAGCAGTTCGAGCGCTCGCGTACGATGGATGCCTGCGTTCTCCACCTCGTCGAGGAGCACGATCGGTGTATTGCAGATGATCGCGGCGTCGGCGATGAGAAGGGCGCGGGTCTGGCCGCCGGAAAGCTCGGTCATCCGGGTCTCGGTGGCCACCGGCTCTCCCGTCAATTGATTGGCGAAGGCCAGGGTGCGCTCGATCGCGTCTTCCACGGCCCGGTGATCACTGCTACGGATTCGCGCGTGGGTTGTCAGGAACTCGCCCACCGGCAGATCGGAGAGAAAACTGGTGTGCTGCGTGATGAGCGCGATCGGATTGTGCGCCGGGTCATCGCGGTACTCGACCGGTGGACGCTTGCCGTTGATGAGCACCTTCCGCCCCGTCGGTGTGTTTGCGTGCGCAAAGAGCTCCAGGTCGTTGATCAATGTTGTCTTGCCCGAGCCGGTCGGGCCCACGACGCTGACCACGTCGCCCATTCTAAGATCGATGCGATCCACGGGCTCCGGGGTTCCGTCCTTGCCGTGCCCGCCCAGGATTGTGATGGATTCAATCACGAGTCTCTCCTCCTGGAGTCTATGATCGTATCCTGAAGTGTGTGAGTCTTACCGCGAGATACTCCGTGCTCGTTCGGTCGCTCGCCTTTTCCACACGGCGGCGGGGAAACGCGACATTCTCGAAGGGCAGCGAGATACCAATACTTGGGACGGGCCCAGAGATAGGATCAGCTTTCTCTTGCTCTCGCAGTCGTCGACGCGAGACGACCGGACCGGATTATCCCCATCGGATCACTTTGGTCAAGAGCGGTTGAAGGTACAGAAGTACAGAAGAGCCGTTCGGTTTTCCTTGACACGCACCTCTGGGATTTGAAGATACGATGAGTCGTTATTTCAACCAGGTGTTTTATCGCGCTGACATTCCGGCTCCCCGATTTGTCTCGAACGAGGGTGCGTGCCCAAAACGATTATGGATTGGAGGTCCGGCTTCGCGGACTCCAATCCATAATCGTTGCACGTCTACCCTCAAACCGTCCCAGGTTGCGATCACCAGAGCAAGCTTCGGATCGGCAGTGGGCAGGGCGTGGGCAAGGGGGCATTGATCTGATCGTAAGTCATTACACCCGACTGGATTCGAACCAGTAACCTTCGGTTCCGTAGACCGATGCTCTATCCAATTGAGCTACGGGTGCGTAGGCATCGCTGGCGACCGATTTATCCTATCGAACCCCCGGAGTGATGACAAGTCTCAGGACGCCGGCACGCGCCAAGGGGTTCGGGTGGCTTCGCGAACTCAGGCGATGATCGCTCAGAGTTGTCGCCGCCAAGAACCACCTGGGCGAAATTGGCCAACGGCGTTTACGCTGTTCTACAAAGTAAGTGACCCCTCTGCGCTCCCTTGGCGCTTTGAGCCAGTGGAGCGACGGAAAGAGATGAAAATGATTGAAAACCGTCAGAACAAGGCCGACTGCGTGGGTGTTTGTCGTTGCCAAATAACCACTTACGGCAACAAATCGGAAGTCTCACGGGAGCATTGAGCGCCGCCGAAACTTCGAAAACCTCAACTAATCTGTACCGGACGCCCGTCCAGTATCGGTGAAAGTGGGTCCTCTGCAAGCGATCGTTCATGCCTCAAAGTGGATGGCCCTATCCAGTCTTTCCGCCGGGGTCCGGGTTGGAGAATCGTCCTTCGGTCGGCGAGTGCAAAGGTCAGGAGACCTTGCCATGACGTGGTCCGTGATTGCGAAAACTCCGGGAAATTATTCCCGGCCTGTCCCTCATACCTTCAAGCTGCGCCCCTCCTCGGCCGCGCGGTAGGCCGTCCAGACGACGTCCATGGTGCACAGGGTGTCGCTGGCCCGGGTCTCGTGCTCGGCAGCGGTGATCAGGCCCTTGAGAAAGTACTGCTGGGTGGCTGCGTAGCCGTCGATGTATACCTGGTCGTCCGGCGGCAAGACCACGGGTTTTCGCTCGCGACGGCCGGTCAGGCCGATCCACTCCAGTGAGCCGTCGGTCAAGAGCCGGAGGGTCCCGGCGGTCCCCTCCACGACCGTCTCGTTGAGCGCCCATTCGGCACGGGCAAGCTCCGCCGGCGCGCACCAGCTCATGTCCAGAAGCCCGAGACAGCCGCCGGCAAACCGAAGTGACAGCGTCGCCACGTCCTCGCCAATACTGTGGCAGCCGAACTTGCCCAGGGCAGCGAAGACCGTTTCGACCTCGCCGATCAAGAACCTCGCGGCATCGACGAGATGACAACCCATCTCCAGCAGGATCAAGCGCGGCATCGTGCGAAAATAGGGCTGGTCGTCGTAGCCCCCTGCGCGCAGGGCCCGGGTGTCGAGATGGGCAATCCGCAGGCGGATCGGCCGGCCAATCGTACCGGCACTGATCTCGGCCCGGAGTGCGCGATACCAGGACCGGAACCGCCAGTTCTCGTGGAACATGAGGCGGATGCCCGTCGAATCGCAGGCCTTGATCGTCGCCTCCAGATCGGGCCGCACAAGGGCGGCCGGCTTCTGGCAGAGGACGTGAACTCCACTTCGCGCAGCCAGCTCGACGAGCACACGATGTGAGTCGGGCCGGGTACATATCTCGACAAAATCCAGCCCTTGCTCGCTCTCGAACAAGGCAGCGGCGTCGGTGTAGAGCCTGGCTTCCGGAATTTTTGCCGATGCCTGCTCGAGCCGCTGCCGGTCCCGATCGCAGAGCGCCGCAAGCCTCGCCTGCGAGACCTTGGCCCAGCCCTCGAGATGAAACCGGGAGACATATCCGCAGTCGATCAAAGCCCCTTGAAGTCGTGGCGCTTTTCATCAGGGCACCCCGACCTCCCTCTTGGGAGAGGCTCCAGTGAAGCCGGCAGCGTAAGGATTTGGCCTCCGATACCACCCGCCGCCCGTGATCCGTAGCCGGGGATAGATCGTTCAAATAGTCCCGCCGTTGGCACGGATGTTCTGTCCAGTGATCCAGTTGGCATCATCGCTGACCAGCAGAGCCACCACGTCGGCGATGTCCTCCGGCTGCCCCAGTCTCCCCAGTGCTGCCAACTGGGCGAATCGCTGTATGTCTTGCTCTGTCTTGCCCTGCCCAAACAGTTCCGTATCGGTCGGTCCCGGCGAGACGACGTTGACCGTGATGCCCCTCGGACCCAACTCCTTCGCCAGGACGTGCGACATCTGCTCCACCGCTCCTTTGGTGGCGACGTAAGTGCCATAGGTTGGCAGCATCATGGCGGTCGTGGACGACGAGAAATTGATGATCCGCCCTCCATCTGCCATTCGTTTGGCTGCCTGCTGGCAAGCTAAGAACGTTCCTTTCACGTTGACGGCGAAGATCTGGTCGAACTCCTCTTCGGTAACATCCGCAACCGGTTTGTTGAACATGACGCCTGCGTTGTTGACAAGGATGTCGAGCTTGCCGAAATGCTCGAAGGCGGCATCGAAGAGCCGCTGTATGTCGGCGACCTTGCCCACGTCGCCCTGAACGGCGACAGCACGACCACCCGCCGCCTCGACGGCGGCAACGGTCTCAAGCGCAGCCTTCTGGTTACCCGAGTAATTGACAACGACAGCGGCTCCGTCCTGACCGAGCCGCACGGCGATAGCCCGCCCAATCCCCCTTGATGCCCCGGTGACCACAGCCACCTTCCCATCGAGTCTCATCTGGCACCTCCATTTCTGTTCGCCTCGTGACATCGATCGATTGAACCATGAGGTCAGGATCTTAGACAACGGGCGAGAGAGCCGCAACTTGCTCAATTTGACACGGTGGCAGGGCCCGAGTCCACGAGGACCTGGCGAATTCCGTCAGGCACTGGCCGGCCGCTAGGTAACGGTTGCGTTAAGATTCCGGGATGTGCATAATGAACCCGTTCGGCCAATCCTCGTAGTAATACAGAGAACGAGGCCCACGCGCCATGCATTCGTGCACCGTGGTGTGACCGATCGATGGGCCGGTTCCCGCTTGACCGGGCTCGATGCGTGATCGGTCGGATGAGTTCGACGTGATGGCCGACGTTGATCCGAGGCTTGGGAGGAAGATACCGGCATGTCCACGTCCGTCATGATTGAAGCCGATGGGCTGTGCAAGCAATTTGGGTCGTTCCTGGCGGTCCGCGACGTGTCGTTCTCGATCCCCAAGGGGCAGGTGGTGGCCTTTCTCGGTCCCAACGGGGCAGGCAAGACCACGACGATGCGGCTGCTGACCGGTTTTGTCGCCCCCACGCACGGCTCGGCCCGGATCGCGGGGATCGACGTCCAGTCCGACCGTATCCGCGCCGCCGAGCACCTGGGCTACCTGCCCGAGAACGGCCCGCTCTACCCCGACATGTCGCCGCTGAGCTTGCTCAAGTTTTTCGGCGCAGCCCGCGGCCTCTTGGGGGCCAAGCTGCACAGTCGTGTCGATGCCGTCGTCGGCCAGTGTGCCCTGGATTCCGTGGCCCACAAGCCGATCGGCAAACTTTCGAAGGGCTATCGGCAGCGGGTCTCGATGGCCCAGGCGCTGCTTCATGACCCCGAGGTCCTGATCATGGACGAGCCCACCAGCGGCCTCGATCCGAACCAGATTCGCGGGGTTCGGTCGTTGATCCGGGACCTGGGCAAGTCCAAGACAATTCTGGTTTCGACCCACATTCTCCAGGAGGTCGAGCCGGTGGCCGACCGGGTCCTTTTCATCCATGATGGGAAGATCGTTTTTGACGGCAAGCCGGCCGACCTGGCGCGAATGAACGGCAACCTGGAACAGTCCTTCTACACCTTGACGGCACAGCCAGTGTGAATTGGGTGAGTGGCTCGGAATAGTGGCCAGTGGCCAGTGAACATCGGGAGGAGTGGCGAATGAAGGCCGGAGAGCCATCTGCCATCTGCCATCTGCCATCTGCCATCTGCCATCTGCCATCTGCCATCTGCCATCTGCCATCTGCCATCTGCCATCTGCCATCTGCCATTGACTGGCCACTGGCCACTGGCCACTATTTTGAAGAGGGTTTCCCCGGTGACCACGCTCGAGACCAAACCGACCAGCAAGGCGCCGGCCGCAGCGCCGGAACGACACAGCGGCTCCCGGCCGTTCCGCCTCCACGTGATCTGGGCCATCTTCAAGCGGAACCTGCAAAGCTACTTCAGCAATCCCGCCGGTTACGTCTTCATCACGCTCTTCGTGATCATCAGCTCGGCCGTCGCGTTCTGGCAGCCTGAGTTCTTTGCCAACAACCTGGCGAACCTTGACCAGCTCAACAAGTACATGCCCTACGTGCTGCTCTTCTTCATCCCGGCGATCACGATGACCTCGTGGGCCGATGAGCGGCGGCAGGGCACCGACGAGCTTCTGCTCACCCTGCCCGCGCACGACGTGGATGTGGTTCTGGGCAAGTACCTCGCGGCGCTGGGAATCTACACGGTGGCCCTCGCTTTCTCTCTGAGCCACCTGCTGGTGTTGCGGTACCTGGGTGATCCCGACTTCGGGGTGATGTTCTCCACCTATCTGGGCTACTGGCTGATGGGGGTCTTGCTGATTGCGATCGGCATGGTCGCCTCGCTCTTGTCGTCGAACGTCACGGTGGCCTTTATCCTGGGCGCCCTGCTCTGCGCCGTGCCGGTATTCCTGGACTGGATCGGTACACCCACCGGCGCCGGCTTGCGACGGCAAATCGAGGACTGGTCGGTTCCTGCCCAGTTCCGCGACTTCGGCGCCGGCGTGATCTCGCTCTCGGGCCTCTTCTACTTCATCTCGCTGGCCGTGGCGATGCTCTACCTGAACATGGTCTTGCTGGGGCGCCGGCACTGGGCGGGGGGTGAGGCAAGCAAGGGCCTGTGGGCTCATTCGGCGATTCGTTTCCTGGCGGTGATTCTGGCGCTCTTCAGCGTGAGCGTGATGATCCAGCGGCTGGGCGCGCGCGCCGATGCCAGCTCGGAGCAAGTCCATACTCTTTCGCCCGAATCGCTCGAGCTGGTCAAGCAGATTCCCGACGACAAGCCGGTGCTGATCCAGGCCTATTACAGTCCGGACGTGCCCCGCGAGTACGTGGAAACGAAGTCCGATCTGCTGGGGCTGTTGCGGGAGTACGAGGCCCGCAGCCGGGGCAAGATCCGCCTCAACCTGGTGCCGACGGAACTCTATTCGGAAGCGGCTCGTGAGGCCGAAAAGCGGTTCGCCATCGAGCCCAAGCGGGTTGCCTCGGACGACCAGGCCAAGCGGATGCTCTCGGAGATCTTCCTGGGTGTGGCGTTCACCTCAGGGCTCGAGGAAGTGGTCATTCCGTTCTTCGATCGGGGCTTGCCCGTCGAGTACGAGCTGACTCGGTCCATCCGGGTGGTCTCACGCAGCGCGCGGAAGAAGGTCGGCATCCTGAGCACCGACGCCAAGATGATGGGCGGCTTCGATACGCGCAGCTTCGGCCAGACGCCGGAATGGTCGATCGTCACCGAGCTCAAGAAGCAGTACGAAGTGAGCTCGGTCGCGCCCGATTCGCCGATCAACGCTGAACTCGATGCCCTGATCGTCGCCCAGCCGTCCTCGCTGACCCAGAGGCAGATCGACAACCTCACCGAGTATGTGAAGAAGGGGGGGCCGGCGCTCCTGTTCCTCGATCCCCTGCCCGTCGATAATCCGCAGATCGCCCCCGAGGTTCCCAAGATGCCGCCGGGAGGACCGTTCGGCGGCGGTGCTCCTCCCGAGCCCAAGGGCAACCTGCGGCCCCTGCTCGACCTGATCGGATTGGACTGGCCAACCACAGAGATCGTCTGGAACCCGTACAATCCGCATCCGCAGCTTGCCATGCTCGAGCCGGAGATCGTTTTCATCGGCAAGGGCAGTGGCGCCGACGGTGCGTTCAATCCCGAGCAGATCGCGTCGTCGGGGCTGCAAGAGATCGTCACCCTCTTCCCCGGGCTCTTGCGTCCCCGCAGCGGGGGTTCCGGACCGGAATTCGTCCCGCTGCTCCGCACCAATGACGCGGGCGGCGTCGTCTCCTGGACCGATGCGGTCCAGCAGGGCTTCATGGGAATCTCGGGCATTAACCCCCGCCGCCGGCACGTCCCCACGGACACCAGCTACACGCTGGCTGCCCGGCTGACCGGAACGGCGGCGGTGGATAAGGCCGCCGACAAGGAGAAGGACGCCCAGAAAGCCGAGCCCAAGAAAGACCAGCCCAAGAAGGATGACAAGCCGGCGACCATCAAGGTTATTGCCATTGCCGATCTCGACCTCATCTCCGAGCAATTCTTCGAACTGCGGCGGCAGAAGGTCGGCAACCTGGATTTCGACAACGTCACCTTCGTGCTCAACTGCGTCGATGTGCTGGCCGGTGACGAATCGTTCGTGGCCTTGCGGAAGAAGCGGCCCAAGCATCGCACCCTGCTCACGCTCGAAGCTCAGACCAAGAACTTCGTCGAGGAGCTGCAGCGCCAGACCAGGTCGGCGGAAGACGCGGCCAAGGACAAGCTCGACCAGGCCCAGAAAGCTTTTGACAAGCAGGTCGATCAGGTCAAGGGCCGCACCGACCTGGACGACCGCACCAAGGAGATCATGCTGGCCAACCTCCAGGAGGTCGCCCAGCGGCGGCTCGAGGTCGAGAAGGCCAAGATCGAGGACGAGAAGTTGACCAGGATCCGCGAGGGCAAGGCGGACTCGGAACAGAAGACCCGGGCCATCGAGAACCGCGTGCGGTACATGGCCGCGGTGATCCCTCCCCTGCCCCCCTTGATCCTGGGCCTCTTCGTCTTTGCCACTCGTCTCCGCCGTGAGAACCTGGGGGCCAATCCCAAGCAACTGGCGTGACCGATAGGGGTCAGGCCTCGCAAGCGCAGCGGATCGCAGTGGACCAACCAGAGCAGGCAACAGTCACTCACGGCCGGCTGCGCCCGGCGGGCTGATTTTGAGGATCAATCATGAACGAACTCTCCAAGACCTTGGCCTTCAGCGCGGTGGCGCTGGTTCTCTGCGGCGCGGCCTTCGTCAGCACCAGGGACCGCTCAGTTCGTGACGAGGCTTTCAACGACCAGGGGCAGCCGTTTTTCTCCGACTTCAAGGATCCCCTGGCTTGCACCGACCTGGAGGTCGTCGATTTTGACCCTTCGACGGCGACCGCCTCGCGGTTCCAGGTCAAGTTCGAGGACGGTAAGTGGGTGATCCCTTCCCACTACCGCTATCCGGCTGATGCCCGCGACCGCCTGTCGAAGACCGCGGCCGCCGTCATGGACCTGGCCAAGGACACGGTCCGCTCGGACCGCGCCGAGGACCAGGAAGAGATGGGAGTGATCGACCCGCTGGACACCAAGACCACCACCTTGAAGGGCCGCGGCAAGCGGATTACCCTGAGAGACTCTTCGGAAAAGGTCCTGGCTGACTTCATCATCGGCAACGAGGTCAAGGACAAGACCGGCCAGCTCTACGTGCGCGTGCCCGGCCTGAAGCGAACGTACGGGGTCAAGGTCAAGGCCGAGCCTTCGACCCGGTTCGCCGACTGGATCGAGACCAACTTGCTCAAGCTCGAAGCCAGCCACATCCGCAAGATCGAGTTCGACAACTACAAGGTGAACCTCGAGCAGGGCTACCAGCGCGGCGAGCTGCTGGACATCGAACGCAAGGATGCGAGCGCGGCGTGGACGATGGCCGGACTGTCCGCCGACCAGGAGCTCGACAGCGACAAGCTGCGAACCCTGACCGACGCCCTGGCCGACCTCAAGATCGTCGGGGTTCGCACCAAGCCCGCCGGGCTCACGAGGGACCTGAAGCAGAACGACAAGGAGGGCATCGCGCTCACGGCCACGACCCTCGCTTCGTTGCAAAGCAAGGGATTCTACATGACCAAGGACGGACAGCTTCTTTCCAACCAGGGCGATGTCCGCGTCTACACCGACGAGGGGGTCGTCTACACCCTCCGCTTCGGTGAGGTCTTCTTCGGTACCGGCGATGAGCTCACCGCGGGTACCCCCGACGAAGCCGAGAAGAAGGCGAGCGATAAGGCCGGATCCAAGGAGAAGGACAAGACCAAGAAGGCGGAGGGCACCACGGAGAACCGCTTCGTGATGGTCACGGCAGCGTTCGATCCGACCCTTATCCCCAAGCCCAAGAGCGATGACGACAAGGAGAAGGAACAGCCGGCCGCCAAGCCTGGCCAGCCGCTCGAAGTGCCGGCCAACCCGTTTGCTCCCGACCCCAACGATCCCAAGTATCTTGCCGACCAGAAGGAGGCCAAGGAACGGGCCGAACGCGAGCAGAAAGACTATGAGAAGAAAATCGCCGACGGCAAGAAGCGGGTTGCAGAGCTGACCGACCGGTTCGCGGCCTGGTACTACGTGACACCGGGCGACAGCTTCCGCTCGATCAACCTCGACCGGGCCGCCCTGGTGAGGCCGAAGAAGGCCGAGTCGGCGAACCCGCCCGGTGGCGGCACGCCTTCGTTCCCCGGCGGCACACACTCGTTCCCCAATACCCTGCCGCCGATTCAGCCTTGAACCGGGGCAGATGCGGGCGGCCGCTCCGCCCGCTAGGCCCTTGCGTTATCCGGTCTTGAAAACGTAAATTCTTTGCTGGTTGTGCTCGAGAATGGCGGCCGCGTGGTCGTAGACCGCGCGGCCAAGCCGGAATGAGGGAGCGTCGATGTCGACTCCAGCGGGTCAAGGTTTCAGTCCGTCCACCGCACCGGCCAGGGAATCCTCCACGACCGGCCGGATCCGCCATGTCCTCTCGGCGCTCGTGCAAAACCAGCCAGGTGTCCTGGCGCAAGTCTCGGGCATGTTCGCCTCTCGGGGTTTCAACATCGACAGTCTTGCCGTGGGCGAGACCGAGGCACCCCGGCTCTCGCGAATTACCGTGACCGTGAAAGGCGACGACCGTCATCTCGAGCAGGTGCGCAAGCAACTCGAGAAACTGATTCCGGTTGTCAAGGTCCACGACATCTCGCGTGAAGACTACGTTGAGCGCGACCTGATGCTCATCAAGCTCAAGGTCCCCGCGGCCGAGCGCCCGGAAATCCAGGCGCTGGTGCAGATCTTCCGGGGCAGGATCGTCGACGTCAGTCCCGAGGAGCTCATGATCGAGATCTCGGGCCAGGAGAAGAAGATCGAGGCTTTCATCGAAGCCGTGCGATCCTACGAGATCCTTGAACTGGCTCGCACCGGCCGGATCGCCCTGGTACGGGGTACGCGGCACCAGGACGAAGGCCCCGAAGAGGCGCCGGCCCAGCCCGTGGCCGAGATCGATGACGACCAGCCGTCGGTCCACGGCCATTCCGAACTCTAAGAAGAGGGGGGTTGCACGCTCCCCTACTGGTCTGGTGCCCAGGATTGA